>Ga0073934_10003358_pt1 | contig 29778 bp, 29 predicted proteins | sample LarsenN4metaG_FD_76834 | JGI IMG/M metagenome (GOLD analysis project Ga0073934, IMG submission 76834) | Hot spring sediment bacterial and archeal communities from British Columbia, Canada, to study Microbial Dark Matter (Phase II) - Larsen... ... | reverse complement strand
CGACAGGCCGCGCAGCGCGAGGATGAAGAGGACGCCGGCGACGAGATAAAGAAGAGCAACGATATTGGGGCTCATCACGCGCTCACTTCTTTTTCTTCTGGTACATCGCCAGCATGCGCTGGGTGACGAGGAAGCCGCCGAAGATATTGACGGAGGCAAAGACCAGCGCGACGAAACCGAGGATGCGCGCGAGCAGCGGGCCGTTGCTGTCGGTCGCCAGCGGCACGCCCACGGCGAGCAACGCGCCGACCACGATCACCGAGGAGATCGCGTTGGTCACCGACATCAACGGCGTGTGCAAAGCCGGCGTCACCGACCACACGACGTAATAGCCGACGAAGACGGCGAGCACGAAAATGGACAGGCGGAATACGAAGGGATCCACGGCTTCCATGAGAGTCTCCGTTAAGCCGCGGTCTTCGGCTGGAAATTCGGATGCACGACGGACCCGTCGCGCGTCAGCGTCACGGCTTTGAGAATTTCGTCGTCCCAGTTGATCGCGAGCTTCTTCTCTTTCTTGTCGATCAGGATTTCGAGGAAGGTGAGAAGATTCTTGGCATAGAGCGCGGAAGACGATGCGGCGAGGCGGCCCGGCACATTGGCATAACCGACGATCTTCACGCCATTGACCTCGACAACTTCGTTCGCCTTCACGCCCTCGACGTTGCCGCCGCGCTCAACCGCGAGATCGACAATGACCGAGCCCGGCCGCATCGAGGCCACCATCTCTTTCGAGACGAGCCGCGGCGCCGGACGGCCCGGGATGAGCGCCGTGGTGATGACGATGTCCTGTTTCTGGATGTGCTCGGCGACCAGCGCGGCCTGCTTCGCCTGGTACTCCTTCGACATTTCCTTGGCGTAGCCGCCGGCGGTCTCGGCCTGCTTGAATTCCTCGTCCTCGACGGCGATGAACTTCGCACCCAGCGACTGCACCTGTTCCTTCACTGCCGGCCGCACGTCGGTTGCGGTCACGATCGCGCCGAGGCGGCGCGCGGTCGCGATCGCCTGCAGGCCGGCAACGCCGACGCCCATCACAAAGGCCTTCGCCGCCGGCACCGTGCCGGCCGCCGTCATCATCATCGGCAGCGCCCGGCCATATTCGTGTGCGGCGTCGATCACCGCACGATAGCCGGCGAGATTGGCCTGGCTGGAGAGCACGTCCATCGACTGCGCGCGGGTGATGCGCGGCATCAGCTCCATCGCAAATGCCGTAAGCCCGGCATCCGCCATCGCCTTGAGCGCGGCCTCGTTGCCGTAAGGGTCCATGATCGCGACGACGAGCGCGCCCTTCTTGTAGGACTTGATCTCGTCGGCATTCGGACGCCGCACTTTCAGGACAATGTCCGCATCCTTGGCCACGCCCTGCCCGACCTGCGCGCCGGCAGCGGTGTAATCCGCGTCGAGTATGCCGGACTTGATCCCCGCGCCGGCCTCAACGGCCACCTCGGCGCCGAGGCCGATGAATTTCTTCACGGTCTCCGGCGTACCGGCGACGCGCGGTTCGGCGGCGGTCTCAGCTGCGATTGCGATTTTCATGTTGCGCCCCCCGACGCCGAACACCGGCGGGTTAGACGAGGAAATAGGCCATCAGGACGAGAATGAGGACCACGATGCCGATGCCCCACTTGGTCAAGGTGAGGAAGGTCTCGTACATCGCCTCGTGCGCTGGCAGGTCATTGCCTTCAGCGGTGGAATATTGAACTTCGCCGTGGTCGGCCATTGTCGCTAGCCCCTGTGGTCCTGAACGGTTCGACGGGAGGGGTAGCCCAACAGGGCTTTCGTTGCAATGCCGCGCGCGCCTGAAATGCCCTGAAACCGCTTATGGCCTGATCGGAGACATCGATTGCCGCGCTTGGCCCGTCGCGTCAGGCGGGCGCCAGGCCGGCCTGCGACAGCGCCGCCTGCTGGCGGGCGGCAACTTTCTCGATCGCAAAATCCTCGATCGCTTCGTTGAACAGGCGGAAAAAATTCAGTTCGGCTTTCAGGTGCAGAAATACGCCGCCGAGCCCGATGGCGGCGCGATCCATGAAGACGAATTCGCGCGGGATCGTCACCGGTCCCTTCTGCTTCAGCGCCTGATGCACACGGAAGGCTTCGCGGCGGCCATACTCGGCCGGTTTCACGCCGTCGGCGATGGAGCGCACCCGGTCGTCGAGCAACGGACTGTAGATGAAGCGCGCCCAGATGTTGAGCACGTCGATCAGTTCGCGTGACAGTTTCTTGAATCCCCAGGTTTCGTATGCGTGGACAATCAGCGCGTCGTCGCCGTGCTGCAGCCCGCGATACAGGTCGACCACGCCGCCGACGAATTTCGGCGGGAAGATGCGGATGCAGCCGTAATCGAGCAGGTTCAGCCCTTGCGGCTCGCCCGCTTCCTCGAATGCCGTGTAGTTGCCGAGATGCGGGTCGCCGTGAATGACGCCAAACCGGCTGAACGGAAACCACCAGGCTGTGAACATCGCCTGCGCCAGGCGATTGCGGATGTCGAGCGAAGCCTCCTTGTGCGCGAGGACGCGCTTGCCTTCCAGCCAGTCGAGCGTCAGCAAGCGCCGTGTCGACAAGTCCGGCCAGACGCGCGGCACGCGAATCGTGCCGGTTCCGGACAGCATGTGACGGTAGAGCGCGACATGCTTCGCCTCGCGCTCGTAATCGAGTTCCTCGCGGATGCGGTCGGAGATTTCACGGCCGATCTCGCTTGGGTCGATGGCGGGTTCGAGCCGCCGATAGAGCGCGAACAGCATCTGCAATTGTGCAAGATCGGCCTCGACGGCCGACTGCATGTCGGGATATTGCAGCTTGCAGGCCAGCGCGCTGCCATCGAGCGCCCGCGCCTTGTGCACCTGGCCGAGCGAAGCCGCGGCGGCGGAATGATGTTCGAAGGAGGAAAACCTTGTCTGCCAGTCGGCGCCGAGTTCGGCGACCATGCGCCGCTTGACGAAGGCCCAGCCCATGGGCGGCGCCTCGCTCTGCAGCTTGGCGAGCTCGATCGTGTATTCGGGTGGGATCGCTTCCGGAATGGTGGCGAGGAGCTGCGCCACCTTCATGATCGGACCCTTCAGCCCGCCGAGCGCCGCGCCGAGCGCGGCGGCATTCTCCGCACGGTCGAGACCCATGCCGAGAAAACGTGCCGCCGCCATACGCGCGGCAATGCCGCCGACATTGGTACCGACGCGGGCATATCGCGCCGCGCGGGCCGTGAAACGGTTGGCTTCGGGATCGTCGGTCATGGTTCGCCAACAAGATAATGCGGCTCGTCGAAAAGACGAGTGCCTCACCTGCCACGGCCACAGATTCGCCGCCGCACAGGACTAAGCGGGCGGATCGCCTCACGGAGACATTTTCATGAAGAGCATTGCGGCGCTGACCGCCCTGTTCCTGCTTCCTGCCCTTGCCGCGTTCGCGCAACCCGCCTTCGATCGCGGCCCGACCATCATCGTACGCGGCGACGGCCGCGCCGAGGTGCCGCCGGATATTGCCCGCCTCTCGGCCGAAGTCGTCACCCGCGGCAAGACGCTGGACGCCGCAACGGTCGCGCACAAGGAGCGCGCCGCCAAGGCGGCCACTGCCTTGCGCGCACTTGTGAAAGATGGGCTCGAGATCGTGCAATCGACATTCCGGCTCGATCAGGTGCGGCAGCCCGTGCCGCAAGGGCAACGTCAGGAAACAGAATATCAGGCTGTGACCTCGTTCGAGCTCAAGACGAAAAAACTCGACGCTATCGACTCGGTTGTGACTGCGATCGCCGATACCGGTCTGTTCGAGATGCGTAGTGTGCGCTTTGGCCTCGACGAGAAGAGCAATGCGCTCGACATCGCCCGCCGCGACGCGGTCGCCGACGCGAAGGCACGCGCGAAGGTCTTTGCGGAGGCCGCCGGCGTGCAGCTTGGCGAGATCATCGAGATCACCGACTCGGAGCCACGCCTGCTGCGCGAGATAGCGGCGCCGATGGCCGCGCGCGGCATGCAGGTCGCCCCGCCGGAGAACATTGCAGTGACCGCGAACGTCACGATGACATGGCGGCTGCGCCAGCCTTGACGCTCACGCATTCGGCAGATTGTCGCCGATCCAGCGGGCGAGGTCTTCCTCGCCGATCTCGCCGGCGGCCAAGGACAGAATGACGGCTGTCGCCTGCTCGGGTGGAACGACAAAGTCGATGTCGTTCAATCCAAGAAAGACGATGATGCAAGCAAATGCAGCGCGCTTATTGCCGTCGACGAACGGATGATTGCGCGCAACGCCGAAGCCGTACGCCGCTGCGAGCGAGGCCATGTGCGTTTCGCCATAGGCATACTTGTTGATCGGGCGGGATAGCGCCGATTCGAGCAGTCCCCTGTCGCGGATACCGTCGGGACCGCCGAAAAGCGCCAGTTGCTCGGCATGAATATCGATGACGATCTCAACATCGAGCCATTCAGGCTCTTTCACTTGGCCAGCGCCTTGAACGTATCCGCATAAGTCCGAAATGCACGGCGGGCGACTTCCATCGCCTTCGCATGCTTGGGATCGTAAGGCGTCAGCTTGAAGCCACGCTCGGTCTGCTCGACGACGTGGAGCTTGTCGCCCTCTTTCAGTTTCAGGCGCGCCAGCAAGTCCTTCGGCAGAATCAATCCGACCGAATTGCCGATCTTGCGAATCTGGACGACCGCAGTCTCGTCAGGCGCGGGCACGGGCTTGTTCATGGCAGCCTCCAACGTAATACCAAACGTATAACAATGTTTTACGTTCTGTACAACGTCAGTTCTTGCCGGCTTTCTGCCACCACAAAAGCCCGAAAATCACCAGCGGCGTCAGGAAATCGGTGAACAGGATCGGCCCGGCATTGCCGGGGGCCAGATTGCCCGCCTGCACGATGTCGCGGATATGGCCGATGCCGGCGCCGCCGAGAAAGCCGGCGACGACGAGGTTCACCGCCAGCCGCGCCTGGAAGCCACGGAAGGCGGCATAGAGGCCGGCGAGGCCAATGCCGAGATTGGCGACGCCGACCTCGAACTGGAACGGCGAAGTCTGCCAGCCGATGGCGGCCGCCGCCTGCTGCGGGAAAAAGATGTGTCCGGTCGCCGCCCACAGGCTCATCAGCCCGACCGGGAAGATGAAGATGTGACGCAGCAACGTATCGGCCCTGCGCGCGCGATCAAGCGGGCGCGGCGCGCGTGACAGTGACAGGCCGGCGACAAGAAGCGCGCAGACCCAGGCAAGGATGGGAACGAGGACGACCATGTCGGCGGCCCCTCGCCGCTCAGGCGCTCGCGTCCAGCGCCTCCAATTCGGAGATCATGCGGTCGATCACGCCAAGCCCGCCCTGCCAGAAATTCGGATCGCGCGCGTCGAGCCCGAAGGGCTTGAGCAATTCCGAATAATGCTTGGTGCCGCCGGCGGCGAGCATGTCGAGATAGCGCTCGGCGAAGCCGGCCTCCGCCTTCTCGTAGACCGCATACAGCGAGTTCACCAGGCAATCGCCGAAGGCGTAGGCGTAGACATAGAACGGCGAATGGATGAAGTGCGGGATATAGGTCCAGAACACCTCATAGCCGGGCTTGAGCTCGATGGCGGGGCCGAGGCTTTCCGTCTGCACCTCCATCCAGAGCTCGTTGATGCGCTCAGCGGTGAGCTCGCCGTCCTTGCGCTCGATATGCACCTTGCGTTCGAAGGAGTAGAACGCGACCTGCCGCACCACCGTGTTGATCATGTCCTCGACCTTGGCGGCGAGCATGGCCTTGCGCTCTGTCGCATTCGCCGTCGCTCCGAGCAGCTTCTTGAAAGTCAGCATCTCGCCGAACACGCTCGCCGTTTCCGCCAGTGTCAGCGGAGTCGGTGCCATCAGCGGCCCGTTCGGCGCTGCCAGCACCTGATGCACGCCATGGCCGAGCTCGTGAGCGAGCGTCATTACGTCGCGCGGCTTGCCCTGATAATTGAGCAGCACGTAAGGGTGCGCCGAGGGCACCGTCGGATGCGCGAAGGCACCCGGCGCCTTGCCCGGTCGCACCGGCGCATCGATCCAATAATCGTCGAAGAAACGCTTGGCGATGTCGCGCATGCGCGGCGAGAAGGCGCCGTAGGCCGAAAGCACGGTGTCGCGCGCCTCGTCCCATTTGAACGAGCGCATCGGCACCTGCGGCAGCGGCGCGTTGCGGTCCCAATGCGGCAGGCGGTCCTTGCCGAACCAGCGGGCCTTCAGCGTGTAATAGCGGTGGGAGAGCCGCGGATAGGCGGCGCGCACGGCGGAAACCAGCGCATCCACCACCTCGCGCTCGACGCGATTGGAGAGATGCCGCGCATCCGCCACGTCCTGGAAGCCGCGCCAGCGGTCGGAGATATCCTTGTCCTTCGCCAGCGTATTGGTGATCAGCGTGAAGAGGCGGACATTCTCCTTGAAGGTTGCGGCGAGCGCCTCCGCGGCGATGCGGCGCTTCTTCTCATCCTGATCCTGCAAAAAATTCAGCGTCGGCTCGATCGCGAGCTTCTGCCCGTCGACGTCGAAGCGCAGGCCGGCCATGGTCTCGTCGAACAGGCGGTTCCAGGCGGAATAGCCGCTGACCGACTTCTCGTGGAAGAGCTGCTCGATGCGGTCCTCGAGCTGATAAGGCTTTTCCTTGCGGATGTCCTCCAGCCAGGGCCGGTAATGGCCGAGCGCGGGATCGGCCATCGCCTTCTCCAGCGCCGCGTCGTCGATGCGGTTCAGCTCCAGCGTGAAGAAAAGAAGATGCAGCGAGATCGAGGTGATGCGCTCCTGCACGTCGCCATAGAATTTCGCACGCACGGGATCGGTCGTGTTGCCCGAATAGACGAGGCCCGCATAGGAGATCAGCCGCCCGAGCAGATCCTCGATTTTTTCGTAACGTCTCACCGGCTCGGCCAAGGCGGCACCGGCATTCGCGCCTGTCGCCAGCGCGATCAGCCTGCCCTTGTAGTCCTTCTCGAAGGCGATGCAGTCTGCCTCCGCCTGCGCCAGGTCGCGCTTAATGCGCGGGTCATCGAGAGATTCGTAAAGGTCGGCCAGGTTCCATTCCGGCAGGACGCCGAGATCGGAGCCGGAAGCGGATTTGGAGGCAGTGCCGGTGTGGGGAGCCATCAGGGAAGTCGCTGTCCAAAATCGGTCTTCGAAAACAATGCGGACATCATGTGGCGATGCGATGACCGCGCGGTCAAGGGGAGAGCGCTTTCCCAGTCCGGCTTTTGCGGCGAAATCCAGCGGAAATCTTTTGCCAGGGCCGGCGCAAGTCCGGCTTTCGCCGGTCCTGCAACTCCGGCGAAGGCGAAGACGTTATCGGTTCCGGGACAGCCGCGCGCACACCGAGCGTGCAGAATTGCCCGCCTCCACGTAGCAATAGTCAAGCGTGTTGGCGTTGATGAGCGCGAACGAATAGATGCCTTCCTCGTCGGAGCCGACCATCAGCCGGCCGCCCGGCGTGAATGCTCCCCACAGCTCCTCTTTCACATCGCCGTCCTTGTTGGCGCGAACGAGATGGCCCTTGAATGTCCGCCCCTTCTGTTCGGCGATGACCAGCGTCGCCATGCCCTCGCGCAGACCTTCGGTCTTGGCGATGCGTTCGCGCGGGCCGGTCCAGGTGCCCGCCAGGGAGACATTTTCGGCGGCCACTGCCACGCCCGCCAGCAAGGAGGCGAGCAGCGTGGCCGTTGCTGGAAGCTTCATGCCGGTTTTCCTTTATGACTCGCCTCTTGCGAATAAAGCCAAATGCCGCCGCACCGTCGACATGGCAGCGCCTCGTGCCGCTTAACAGCTCGTTAAGCCAAAACGCCCAGAGTGCCCCGAAACGGTACAATTCGGGTAGCGCCGGGGAGCCGCGCAAGGAGCGTTGTAATGGCTGAGTGCGTTCTGGTTGTAGACGACGATCCGGTGCAGCGGCGCCTCTTGGAAAACATGGCGCGCAAGGCCGGCTATGAGGTGCTGCTCGCCACCGGCGGCGAGGAGGCCCTGAGCCTGCTGGCCGACAATCCGCACATCGATTGCGTCGTCCTCGATCTCGTCATGCCGGAACTCGACGGCCTCGGCCTGCTCGCCCGCATGCGCGAGGACGGCCTCACCGTCCCGGTCATCGTGCAGACCGCGCATGGCGGGATCGACAACGTCGTGTCGGCGATGCGCGCCGGCGCCGTCGATTTCGTGGTGAAGCCCGTCGGCTTCGAGCGGCTGCAGGTCTCGCTCAAGAACGCGCTCGTCAACAGCGCGCTGGCGAGCGAACTTGCCCGCGCCAAGCGCAGCCGCGAAGGCACCCTCAGCTTCAAGGACATCGTCACCCGCTCGCCGCTGATGCGCGCGGTGCTGCGCAACGCCGAGAAGACGGCGGCTTCGCATATTCCGGTGCTGATCGAGGGCGAATCCGGTGTCGGCAAGGAGCTGATCGCGCGCGCCATCCACGGCTCCGGCGAGCGCAGGAGCAAGCCCTTCGTCGCGGTGAATTGCGGCGCCATCCCCGACAATCTCGTGGAATCCATCCTGTTCGGCCACGAGAAGGGGGCGTTCACCGGCGCCACCGAGCGCCACACCGGCAAATTCGTCGAAGCCGACGGCGGCACGCTGTTCCTCGATGAGGTCGGCGAATTGCCGCCGGCCGCGCAGGTGAAGTTGCTGCGCGCCGTGCAGGAAGGCGAAGTCGAGCCGGTCGGCGCGCGCCGCCCCGTTAAGGTCAATGTGCGGCTGATCTCCGCCACCAACCGCAATCTCATCGAAGACGTGAAGGCGGGCCGCTTCCGCGAGGATCTGTTCTATCGCCTGCACGTCTTTCCGATCGCGGTGCCGCCCCTGCGTGAGCGCGCCGAGGACATCCCCGAACTGGTGCGGCATTTCCTGGTCCGCTTCTGCGCCGAGGAAGGAAAAACCATTCGCAGCGTCGCCGGCGAAGCCCTGGGCCTGCTGTCGCATTATCGCTGGCCGGGCAATGTGCGCCAGCTCGAGAACGCTGTCTTCCGCGCCGTGGTGCTGGCGGAGGGCGACAGCATCGGTGTCGACGAATTCCCGCAGATTGCGGCGCAGATGTCCCCTGGTTCGCCTCTGGCGCCGGAGATATCCGCGCCCTCGTCGGAACTCGCCCTGCTCGCCGACGCGCCGGCCATGCTCGTCGAGCCCGATTATCCGGCGGGCCCCGCCTGGACCCAGGGCGGGCTGCCGCTGCTCGACGCGGACGGACAGGTGCGCCCGCTCGAAGACGTGGAGGCGGAACTGATCCGCTTCGCCATCACCCATTACCGCGGTCAGATGTCGGAGGTGGCGCGACGGCTGAAAATCGGACGCTCCACGCTCTACCGCAAGCTGGAAAGCCTCGGCTATGCCGACCCTGACGGTAAAAAGGCCGCCGAATCCGTGGAAGTGGAGTAACGGAGGGCGGCACACAGCGGGAATTTTGCCGCACTTGGCCGCAATTGTCGCTTTTTTGAAGTGTTTTCCGGGCGGCGAACGCTATAACCCAACCGGTGTTATTGGCGTGATGGGACTTAAGTCCGGGCAATCGGGAGAGAATGCGATGCGGGGTCTGAAATTCGACCGCCTTCTTGCGACCACAGCCTTGGTGATGGCGCTGAGCGTTCCGGCTCAGGCGCAGGTCTTCACCGAAACGCCGTCCTCGGCTGCCGTCGAAGCCAAGGTCCCGATGCCGGAGCCGGCCAATGTGCCGCCGCCGTCCGCCGCCGATGTCGCGCAGCCCGCGGTGGTCGGCAGCACTACGCCGCAGGACAAGCCGGACACGGCATCGGCGCCCGCTGCTGCGCCTGCTGCGCCCGCCCCGGCCACCGCAACCGCGCCCGCAGACGCTCCGTCTGTCGCCGCACTCGATCCCGTCGGCGAAAAGCTGCGCGAGTTGCTGCCGAAGGCGGACCGCTTCTTCAGCCGCCGCAACGAACGCGCCGCCGCCGAAGACTTCTACAAGGCGCGCAATTACGCGCCGCTCTGGGTCGAGAATGGCGCGCTGTCGGCGCGGGCGAAATCGGCCATCGCCTATTTGAAAGGCGTCAATGCCGATGGTCTCGAGCCTGCCGATTATCCGGCTCCCGATCTGAAAGCCGGCACCACCGACCACCTCGCCGAGGCCGAACTCCGTTACACCGGCGAAATTCTCGAATTCGCGCGTCATGCGCAGACCGGCCGTGTGCATTTCTCGCGCATCAGCGGCGACATCGGCTTTGATCTGCAGATGCCGGAACCATCCGACGTTCTGGCGAAGATCGCCGGTGTGACCGATCTTGCGCCGGTGCTCGCCTCCTTCCATCCGCAGCATCCGCAATACAAGGCGCTGAAGAAAGCGCTGGCGGACGCGCGCGGCGTCAAGGACGAAGCGGTTGAAGTGGTACGGGTGCCGGAAGGCCCCTCACTGAAGCCGGGCATGAACGATCCGCGCGTGGCGGCTTTGCGCAAGCGCCTCAACATTCCGGGCGACCAGAGCAATACGCATTACGACGCCAGCGTCGTCGAAGCGGTGAAGGCGTTCCAGAAGGGCGCCGGCCTGAACGGCGACGGCGCGGTCGGACCGGCGACGCTGCGCGCGCTCAACGGCGTGCAGAAGCGCGAGCGCACCGCCGACGTCATCGTCGCCAACATGGAGCGCTGGCGCTGGCTGCCGCGCGATCTCGGGAACCGCTATGTGATGGTCAACATCCCCGACTTCACGCTGAAGATCGTGAACAACGGCTCGACCTACTGGAAAACGAGGATCGTCGTCGGCAAGCCCTCGCAGCCAACCCCGATCACCGCGGCGACGATGAAATTCATCACCGTCAATCCGACCTGGAACGTCCCGCCCTCCATCATCGCCAACGAGTACCTGCCCGCGGTGCGGCAGGATCCTGGCGTGCTGGAGCGCATGGGCTTGCGCATGGAGCAGAACCGCGACGGCACCGTGCGCATCTACCAGCCGCCGGGCGACCGCAACGCGCTCGGCCGCATCCGTTTCAACTTCCCCAACAAGTTCCTGGTCTATCAGCACGACACGCCGGACAAGCATCTGTTCGCGCACGACAAGCGCGCCTACAGCCATGGCTGCATGCGCGTGCAGGACCCGCTGATGTATGGCGAGAAGCTGCTCTCGCTGGTGCTGCCGCAGCAGAACTACACGCAGGAGAAGCTGCGCGGCATGTTCGGCAATTCGGAGATCAACATTGATTTCCCCAAGCCCCTGCCGGTCTACCTGACCTATCAGTCGGCCTATGTGGACGATGACGGCAAGCTGGTGATCCGCGAGGACATCTATGGCCGCGACGCCGCGATCATCGCCCAGTTCAAGGACGAGAACCGCAAGGTGGCCGACCTCGCGGTTCAGCGCTCGCACACGGGTAGCGGGGTAAGCCGCGACGCCCTGCAGTTCCAGGTGCGCGAGGATTCGGCTTTCGCCGACTGGTTCTCCTCCTCCCGCGGCCAGCGCGGCGGCCCGCGCTATTCGGGCCGCAACGACCCGATCGGCGACTTTTTCGGCCGCCTTTTCCGCTAGATTTACAGCGTCTTTAGGCTTGGAGGCCGTTCGTTAACCACAGGGTTGGCGAGCGGCCTTTTTGCATCAGGCAAGGCCATTTTTCGCCATCTTCCACGGTTACCCAGTCCGCTCGGGATAGGGACGGGGCGATAATCTGCCGTTAACTGCCAACGATAACACTGCGTTCACCATCAGCCGCAGCGGACGGGCCGCGGCTGCCTGCCTGTGTGACCTCGCAATCGTAAACGGACATCGACGTGCCTGCTGGTAATGCGCGCAGAGCCGGATTCAAGCGAGCGCTGCGGATCACGCGGCGCGTCGGCCTGTCGGCGGTCATCATCCTCGCCGGCAGCAAGGGTCTGCAGAACGCGGTCGCCAACGGCGACACCCGCACCATCTCGATGCACCACACGCATCGCGGCGACGACGTCACCGTCACTTTCAAGCGCAACGGCCGCTACGACCCCGACGGACTGAAGAAGCTCAATCACTTCCTGCGCGACTGGCGCACCGATGAAGAGACCCAGATGGACCCGCAATTGTTCGATGCGGTCTGGGAGGTCTCGCGCGAATTCGGCGCCGACAAATCGATCCACATTATCTCCTCCTACCGCTCGCCCAATACCAACGCCATGCTGCGCCGCCGCTCCGGCGGGGTCGCGCGCAATTCCCTGCACATGCAGGGCAAGGCGATGGATTTCTTCATTCCCGGCGTGCCGCTGGAACAGATCCGCGTCGCCGGCCTGCGGCTGCAGCGCGGCGGCGTCGGCTTCTATCCGACCTCCGGCTCGCCCTTCGTGCACATGGATGTCTGCAATGTGCGGCACTGGCCGCGCATGACGCGCGAGCAGCTCGTGCGCGTGTTTCCGGATCAACGCACCGTGCATGTGCCGACCGACGGCCAGCCGCTGGCCGGCTACGATCTGGCGCTGGCCGATATCAGCAAGCGCGGCAATGCGCCGTCCACCCTATCGCTTGCCGCGCGCGGATCGAGCGGCAACACGAATGTCTTCGCCAAGCTGTTTGGCTTCGGCAAGCAGCAGGACGAAGAGGACGAGGCCGACAAAGGACCGGTCTCGGCGCCTGCCCAGGTTGCTGCGCGGACGCCGAGCGTACGCACGAACGTCTATACGCAGGGCAATACTCCGAAGCAGGACGCGGCGCCCGCGCAGACGGCATCATCTGCGGTGCCACTGCCGAAGGGCCGCCCGGCGAATGTGCAGGTTGCCGCCGTACAGCCGGTCACGGCCGAGCAGCCCGCGCCGGTCAGGCCGTCCGCCTTCCGCGCGCTGGTCGCCGTCACCCCGAACGACATCATCCGTTCGCGCGGCTATTGGCAGGGCTTGCCGGAGGGGCCGGCAGAAACCTCGGCGGCCCGCCGCCGCCCCGCCGATCTCGCGTCGTCCGATCCGGCAGCCGTCACCACCGCCAGCATCGGCCCCTTCGCCGCGCCCGAGGGCTATCGCGCGACGCCGAACGAATACACCCTGGCCTACGCATCGGCGCAGCCTGAGCCGGCGGCCGAGCGCGCCAAGCCCGTGCCCGCCATTCCACGGCAGGCGGCCATCGCAGCCAACACCACGGTCGCCACCAAGGCGACCGCCGAGGAACCCTCGCGCGTGCAGTCGCTGGTCGATGCCGCGACGATCCAGGCACCGGCCACGAACCGCCTCGACACGCCCTTCATGCGCGCCACCATGCTGACGCCGAGCGTCGAGTCGTTCATGAACACAACGCTGCTCGGTGCGCCGGATTTCGTCGGCCTGCGCAGCTTCATGGTGAAGCCGTCGAAAACGGTGTTGATGAGCTTCTCCGACGATCCCTATCACGGCATGTCGCACACTGCCTTCAGCGGCAGCGCGGTAAATTTCCTCGCCACCTCGGCTTTCGGCCAGCGCACCGCGGCGTTGCGGTAATCGCACAGTCTATCGATTCGTCATGGCCGGGCTTGACCCGGCCATCCACGTCCTTGCCTCGTGTCCGAAGCGTGGATGCCCGGCACAAGGCCGGGCGATAACAGGTTGCCGCTTAACGCCGTTCTAGTTCTTCAGCATCCCCAGCGCGTGCATATAGGTCTCGAGGATCGCGTCCTGCTCCTCGCGCTCGCTCGGCTCCATCTTGCGCAGCCGGATGATGGTGCGCAACGCCTTCACGTCGAAGCCATTGGCCTTCGACTCGGCATAGACGTCGCGGATGTCGTCGGCAATCGCCTTTTTCTCCTCTTCCAGCTTCTCCACGCGCTCGACGAACGCCTTCAACTGGTCCTTGGCGAAGCGGACGGCTGTGTCTTCCTTGCTGGCAGCGGCGGTGGCGGGCATTGCAACATTCTCCTCATGACGCATGCCCCGTTTTCCGGAAGGCCGCGGCAAGGGTCAAGGCGAGCGGAGCGAAACATCCCGTCATCCACAGGCCGTCAAAAAAGCCGGGAGAACATCTTAAAAAGCTTGTGTGCGGCCAGATTGATAGGTCGGCGCGCGATGGGACGCAAAACCGGCTCCCACTTTCTTGCCGATCGCGCGCTATTGAATGCCGTCGAGCCGGGCCGCGAAGGCGGCGATGGTCTTCTGATAGACCGCCGACTTGTTCCATTCCTTCAGCACTTCGAAATTGCGCGAGCCTTCGGTATAGGCGCCGCCGCGCTGCCAGCCATAGCCGCGCAAATAATTCGCGGTGGAGCCGAGCACATCCGGCACCGAGCGGATGAGATCACGCTTGCCGTTGCCGTCGAAGTCGACGGCGAACTTGTAATAGGACGAGGCCAGGAACTGCGTCTGCCCGAGTTCGCCGGCCCAGGCGCCGCGCATCTCCTGCGGCGTGAGATCGCCGCGATCGAGGATGCGCAGCGCGTCGAGCAATTCGTTCTGGAATCGCTCGGTGCGCCGACAATCATGCGCCAGCGTCGCCAGCGACCGCAGCACCGGTTGCCGGCCCTGCACCGCGCCGAAATCGGTTTCCAGCGCCCAGATCGCAATCACCACCGAACCCGGCACGCCGAATTGCTGCTCGATACGCGCGAGCAGAGAGGCATGCTGCTGCATCATGCTCTTGGCCTTGCTGAGGCGCTGCTGGATGCGCGGCAGGCCGAATTCCTCAAAACTCTTCTTGAAATGGCCCTGCCGGCGGTCGAGCGAGATCACCTGCGGGTCGGGCGTCACTCCGGACAACGCAGCAATCGATCGCTGCGAAATGCCCTTGGCTGCGGCCTCCTGCTGAAAGCTCGCAAGCCAGGCGTTGAAGTCGCTGCCGCATTGCGCGGCCATGACCGGAGCGGCGTGCAGGAAACCGGAAAAGCCCAGGAAGAATGCGACGGTCCGGCAGGCATTGGCTCTCACGGTGCCCTCCTGAAATGAAATCCGAGCGTAGGGCCGGCCGATCTCTGCAAAAAAGCCACGACCGGAATCAGCGTGTATCCGGCGTTATTCTGCATCGTGAAATCGGACGAAAAGTCGGCGGAATAGCTTCACAAAGCCGTCAAATACGGCGCAATCTCCGCTAGACTGGCCGCGTCAGGGCGCAAAGCCCGGCCGCTCCGGGTGGCCGATCCGGTGCGCAGAATGAACACCGGAGGAAACCCCATGCGGACACTTGCGTTCGCTTGCGCCATGCTGGCGGCGTTGCTGTCTTTCGTGTCTCCCTCGCTGTCGCAGGCCTATCCCGACCGTCCGATCACCGTGATCGTCCCCTATGCACCCGGCGGCAACACCGATGTCATCGCCCGCATCGTGCTCGAAGGCATGAGTCAGGTCATCGGCCAGCGTTTTGTCATCGAGAATATCGGCGGCGCCGGCGGCACCACCGGCTCGGCGCGCGGCGCCCGCGCGACACCCGACGGCTACACCTTGCTGGTCGGCCAGATGGGCACGCATGCGGCCAGCGTCGGGCTCTACGGCGACAAGCTGCCCTATCATCCGCTCACCGATTTCGAGCACGTCACGCAATTCACCGACACGCCGATCGGGGTATTCGTGAAGAAGGATTTCCCCGCGCGCAGTTTGCAGGAGCTGATGGACATCTTGAAAAAGGATTCCGCAAAGCTCAGCAACGGGCATGGCGGCGTCGGCGCCACCTCGCACGTGTCCTGCCTGCTGTTCACCGCATTGGTGGGCGCGCGTTCGCCCATGGTCGCCTATCGCGGCTCGGGACCCGCGCTGAACGATCTGATCACCGGGCAATACGATTTCCTCTGCGATCAGATCCCGCACACCATCGGCCATGTCGAAGCCGGCTCCGTGCGCATTCTGGCGGTGGCGCAGAACGAGCGTGCATCGGTGCTGCCGAACGTGCCGACGACGGTCGAGGCTGGCCTGCCGAAATTCCAGGCCTCCGGCTGGAACGCGATGTTCGCGCCGAAAGGCACGCCGAAGCACATGGTCGACAAGCTCGCCGATGCCGCCAGCAAGGCGCTCGACGATCCGGCGACGCGCAAGCGGCTGCAGGACATCGGCGCCATCGTGCCGCCGAAAGAGCGGCGCGGCCCGCAGGCGCTCCGCGATTTCGTGGCGAGCGAAATCGACAAATGGACGCCGGTGATCAAGGCCTCGGGCGTGGCTCTGAATTGAGAGGAGTCAGGAGCCAGATGGATTCGCGAACCTCAAGCGATCTCGACGCGAGAGCGATTGCCGGCGAGGCATTAGCTGCCATCGATGCTGCACGACAAATTCCGCTTTTCAGCGACCGCGATCCCGCTTTTGACATCGAACGTGCCTACGCGGTCACGGCCGAATTGCGGCGGCTGCGCACCGCGCGCGGTGAACGCCAAATCGGGCGCAAGATCGGGTTCACCAACCGCGATATGTGGGAGAAGTTCAACGTCAGCGCACCGGTCTGGGGCGACATGTACGACACCACTGTGCAGAATCTGCCGACGCCGGGCACGCTGTCGCTGTCGCGCTTTGTCGAGCCGCGGATCGAGCCCGAAATCGTCTTCAAGCTGTCCGCGGATATCGGCCCCGGACTGGATGAAGCGGAAATGCTCCGCGCCATCGAATGGGTCGCGCATGGATTTGAGATCGTGCAATCAATTTATCCGGGCTGGCGCTTTCGCGGCGTCGATACGATCGCAGCAAACGGCGTACATGGCGCGTTGCTCATCGGCCGCCCTCACCCTGTTGCAGCGTTGGGAACCGCGAATGTCGCGGAGACCCTTGCGCTGTTCGATGTGACCTTGTCCTGCGATGGCAAGATCATCGACCAGGGCAAAGGATCCAATGTGCTGGGCGGGCCGCTTTCGGCATTGCGCCATCTGACGGAAATCCTGGCCTCGGATTCGGTCAACCCGCCGCTGCGCGCCGGAGAAATCATCACCACCGGCACGCTCACGCTGGCCTTCCCGGTGTCTGCGGGACAGACATGGACAAGCGAAATCAAAGGGCTTCCGCTCGACGGGTTGACTCTGACCTTCACCTGACCGCCGTAAGAAGAAGGGCCGCCCTTGCGGGCGGCCCTTCCATTGTCAGGCCGCAGTCCCGGTGAAGGACTGGCGGAGCCGCGCCGGCGCCTACGCGCTCCGGACCTCGATCGAGGGGGTCCAGCTCACGACAGCTACCGTGTTGGTCCGCGCTTGCGGCGATAGACAATGAGACACTGGATCACCTCCTTTCGGTTGTTGACGACGCCCCCAGCCTAGGACGGATGTCATTGATTCGGAAAGATAAAATCGCGGCGATGGCTGCCGCGCGAATGGGCAGCCGAAAATGCCCGCAAACCGGCGCTTTCAGTGCCGGTGGCTCTTCTCGAAGGCCGCCTTTTGTTCCGGCGATGCCTCTTTCTGATGCTTCGCCCGCCATTCCTCATAGGGCATGCCGTAGACCGCCTCGCGGCTCTGGTCCTTGCTCATGGGCACGCCTTTCGCGTCGGCCGCCTCCTTCATCCAGTTGGAGAGGCAGTTGCGGCAGAAGCCGGCGAGATTCATCAGGTCGATATTCTGCACGTCGGTGCGCTCGCGCAGGTGCTGAACCAGGCGGCGGAACGCGGCGGCTTCCAGTTCGGTGCGGGTCTTGTCGTCCATGAATGGTCCTTCCGGCGAATTCGGTCTCGCGGGCAACATAAGCACGTCGACCAGTTCGCGCCACTCTGGGTGCCGCAGATCGTCTCCACCCTCCCCCTGGAGGGGGAGGGTGGAAAACAAAAACCCCGCCGCATCGCTGCGGCGGGGCATTGCATTCGGCAAATCGGGATCAGGCCAGGGCCGCCTTCACCCGTTCCGGCGTGAACGGCATGTGGCGCAGCCGCTTGCCGGTCAGAGCCAGGAAGGCATTGGCAACCGCAGGCGCGGCACCGCCGATACCAAGTTCGCCCACCGGCAACGGGATGTCGCCGCTGCGAACCACCTCGATCTTGATCTGCGGCACGTCAGAATGCCGCATGACCTCGTAGTCATGGAAGTTGGACTGCTCGACCTCGCCCTGCTTGATCGAGATGCTTTCCTTCAATGCTGCGCCGAGGCCGTAGATCATCGCGCCTTCGATCTGGGCGGAGACATTGCTTGGCTGCAACGGCAGGCCGACATCGGCGACGCACCACATATTGTGGACCTTGATCTTGCCGCTCGTCTTGTCGAGCGAAACTTCGGCCACGGTGCCGCTCATCGAAAAGCCGACCGGCGGCAAACCGAGCTTGCCGAAGGCAATGCCGAGAGCTCGTCCTTCGCGCTTGCGCCTCCAGTCCGCAAGTTCCGCGACACGCGCCACGACATTCTTCGCGCGCGGATCCTTGAGCAGCGCCAACCGGAACTCCAGTGGGTCCTTGCCTGCGTTGAGCGCGAGCTCGTCGATCATCGCCTCGACTGCGAAATTCGTGTAGCCCGCCCCGATGCCGCGCCAGGCCGCCACCCGCGCGCCGCGATCTTCGTAGAGATGCTCGGTGATATGCGCCGGCACGTCGTAGAACGGCACGTCGGCGCCATAGATAACGATAAGGTCGACGCCCTTGTCGGCATCGAGCCGCGCCTGGCTGTAGACATAGGGAGCAACCGGCTCAGCCGCGAGCCGGTGACGCCAGCCCACCACCTTGCCTTCAGCGTCGAGGCCCACGTCGAGCTTTTGCGCCGTCATTGGCCGGAAACGGCCGACGCGGATGTCGTCCTCGCGGCTCTGGATCATCTTCACCGGCTTGCCGGCTGCCTTGGACAGCAGGACCGCATCGATAACGTATTCGATGAAGGCGCGTCGGCCGAATCCGCCGCCCATCTGCAGGGTGTGGAACTTCACTTTCTCGGGGGCGACGCCTGCGGCTTTTGCGGCTTCCTCCACCGACCGCGTCGGCCATTGCGTGCCCGCCCAGACCTCGACCCCGTCAGCAGTCACCGAAGCGGTGCAGCTCAAGGGTTCCATCTGCGCGTGGTAAACGTAGGGCGATGTGAATTCGGCGGAAATGACCTTGGCGGCGCTGGCGAGCGCTGGTTCGGCCTCACCGGTCTTGCGCACGACGACACCCCTCTTCGAAGTGTCACGTACGGCTGCGAGATACTCCTGCAGATCGCGTCCGGAATCGATCTTCGATCCCTTGACGTCGCGCCAAGTCGCCTTCACCTTGTGCCGCGCTGCGAACAGTTGGGGCACAGAGCTGGCGACGATGCCGATACCGTGATCGAAGGCTACCGCCTCGACGACGCCTGGCTGTTTCCTGATCTCCTCCTGATTGAACGAGACTGGACCCGAACCGCGCGCCGGCGCTCGCACGATGGTGCCGTAGAGCATGCCGGGCACCTGAACATCGCTCGCGTAGATCAGCTTGCCGCTCGACTTCTCGGCAATGTCGATGCGCGGTGTGTCGACGCCGAGCAGGCGGAATTGCGCAGCTGGCTTCAACTGTTCCGGCTTGATCTCGGGCAGCTTCTCGGGAACTTCGGCGAAGGACGCAATCTCGCCATAGCTCATCTTCCGACCCGAGGCGGCATGCACGACCATGCTGGGCTCGGTGGTGAGCTCGGCGACTGGCACGCTCCATTTCGCGGCGGCTGCATCGAGGAGCACGCGGCGAGCCTGCGCGCCGGCGATGCGGAGGGGCATCCAGTATCCACGCGTGGTGAGGCTCGCCACCTGGTACTGGCCGCGGAAGATCGGATGATTGTAGGCAGGATTCACCGGCGCCTGCTGCACATTCACTTTCGCCCAGTCAGCGTCGAGTTCTTCAGCGATGATCAGCGGCAGCACAGTATTTACGCCCTGCCCCATCTCCGGCGCCGGCATCATGATGGTGATGGTGCCTTCACGGGCGATAGTGACATAGGCGTTGAGCTTGCCGGCGGTCTGCGCCAGCGCCTCGGCGCCATCCATCAACGGCGCGCAGGCAAATGCGAATGTAAGACCGGCGGAACCGGCGAGCACCTGCCGGCGACTGATGCCGCCCGCAGCGGCGATGCGAAGACGCTTGTCGATCGTGTTCATGATCAAACCTCCTTCGCGGCGCGCTCGATGGCGCGGACGATGCGCGGATAGGTTCCGCAGCGGCAGATGTTGCCGTCCATGTGCTCGACGATCTGCTCGCGCGTCGGAGTTTTCGTTTTCGCAAGAAGCGCGGCTGCCTGCATGATCTGGCCGGACTGGCAGTAGCCGCATTGCGGCACCTGCTCGGCGATCCAGGCCTTTTGCAGCGGATGATCGCCCTTCTCCGATAGACCTTCGATGGTTGTCACCTTGCGTCCAGCGACATCTGACAGCAGGGTCTGGCAGGAGCGGACGGCGCTGCCATCGACATGCACCGTGCAGGCGCCGCAGGCGGCGACGCCGCATCCGTATTTTGTCCCGGTAAGCTTGAGATGTTCTCGCACCACCCACAGCAATGGCGTATCCGGCTCGGCGTTTACGCGCACCGCTTTGCCGTTAACCGTGAACATGACCTCCGTCATGCGTGTCTCCCTGACAATCGGTTGATTTGTTTTGTCTATTGGCGGGCCCCTCCCGCTTCTGGAATTATAGCAAAGAAAAAATCCAGGGCATCTGATGGCTTTCTGCCCACTGCCGGAGGTATGAGTGGCGATGGGCTTCGGTTCAGTCGGGATGATCGCCGTGAGTGAGGCTTCTTCGCGCGCATTTCTGGACAATCTTTTCTGCACGGCCATTGCTGCGGCGCACCCGGCACAATGCCTCACGTCCCGTCTGCCCGAGCCGCCGGCGCAGGGCCGGCTCATCGTCCTCGCTGCCGGCAAGGCGGGCGGCTCGATGGCCGAGGTGGCGGAGAAATTCTATCTGCAGACACGCGGCCTGGCGCCCGAGCGTCTCTGCGGCATCGCGGTCGCCCGGCACGGCTATGGGCGGCCGACCAAGGTCATCCAGTCGATCGAAGCCGGCCATCCGGTTCCGGACCAGGCCGGCATCGCCGCCACCATCCGCACGCTCGACCTCGCGAAAAGCGCGACCGCCGACGACATCGTCCTCGTTCTGATTTCCGGCGGCGCCTCGGCGAACTGGATCGCCCCCATCCCGCCGCTCTCGCTGAACGAGAAGCAGGCGCTGACGCGCGCGCTGCTGCGCTCGGGCGCCGGCATCGGCGAGATCAACACCGTGCGCAAGCATCTCTCGCAGATCAAGGGCGGACGGCTGGCGCGCGTGGCGCATCCCGCGCGCGTGGTCACGCTCGGCATTTCCGACGTACCAGGCGACGATCCCGCCGTGATCGGATCGGGACCGACGGTGCCCGATCCCTCGACGCTTGCGGAGGCGCGCGCCATCATCGGACGCTACCGGCTCGACATTCCCGACAGCGTGCATCGCGTACTCGCCGATCCGGCGAGCGAATCGCCCAAGCCAGGCGACGCGGTATTCGCGCGCACCGAATTCCATCTGGTCGCGCGTCCCGCCGATTCCTTCCACGCGGCGGAGAAGGCGGTGCAGGCGGCGGGCTACGATTACATCTTTCTCGGGGACCAGGTTGAGGGCGAGGCGCGCGAGGTGGCGGCCGCGCATGCGCAGCTCGCCCGCGAGATTGCGGCGCAGAAGCGCCGCGCCGTCATCGTCTCCGGCGGCGAGCTCACCGTCACCATCCGCGGGAAGGGCCGCGGCGGTCCCAATCAGGAATACGCCCTGGCGCTCGCCATCGCGATTGACGGCATGCCCGGCATCGCCGCCATTGCCGGCGACACCGACGGCACCGACGGCGGCGGCGGTTCGGCCGCCGACCCCGCCGGGGCATTTATCGACGGCACGACGGCAAGCCGCGCCCGCGCGCTCGGCCTCGATCCCGCCGCCTTTGTTGCCGACAACGATTCCACGGCGTTTTTCAGCGCCCTCGGCGATCTGGTGGCGCCCGGACCAACTTTCACGAACGTCAATGATTTCCGCGCCATCGTCGTTGACACTCCATAAAAAATCACGGCAAAACAGCGACTTAGTCGGTCTTCGCGCGTGACTGAACAGGGATCCCTGACGACCGTGAACTGGCTTCTCCCCCGCTTTCCTGGCCACGGCGCTCCGGCGCGCGCCGCGTTCCTGTGGTGCGTGGCGGTGCTCGCGCTGTGCCTTGCAGAAGCCAAGCCGGCGGCGGCGGATTTCCGTCTCTGCAACAACACCTCGGGCCGGGTCGGCGTCGCCATCGGCTACAAGGACAATGACGGCTGGGTCACCGAGGGCTGGTGGAATCTGCCCTCGCGCTCCTGCGAGACGCTGCTGCGCGGCAATCTCGTCGCACGGTTTTATTACATCTATGCCATCGACTATGACCGCGGCGGCGAATGGTCGGGACAGGCTTTCATGTGCACGCGCGACAAGGAATTCACCATCCGCGGCACCGAGGATTGCCTGGCGCGCGGCTATGACCGCACCGGCTTTTTCGAGGTCGACACGCTCGAACAGAAAGCCTGGACCGTACAGCTCACCGAAACCAGCGAACAGGCGCCCGCCTCGCCGCTGCAGCCGAATTCGCCGATGGTGACCATGCCGCCCTCCGGCAATGCACCGCGTCCCGCCACTCCTCCGACAGGAAACCAACGCCGATGAGGCGCCTTCGCCGTACCAAGATCGTCGCCACCCTCGGTCCCGCCTCTTCCGATCGCGTCACCATCGCACGGCTGTTCGAAGCCGGCGCCGACGTGTTCCGCATCAACATGAGTCACACGCCGCACGATCGCATGCGCGATCTGATCGGCATGATCCGCGACGTCGAGAAGCAATACGACCGGCCGATCGGCATTCTGGTCGATCTGCAGGGACCGAAATTGCGGCTCGGCACCTTCGCCGGCGGTTCGGCAATACTGAAGAAGGACGACACCTTCATCCTCGATTCCAATCCGGCCGAGGGCGATAGCGGCCGCGTGCATCTTCCGCATCCGGAAATCCTGCAGGCGGCGGGCCCGAACCAGACCTTGCTGCTTGACGACGGCAAGGTGCGGCTGACCACGCTCGAAACCAGCCCGCAGAAACTGGTTACCCGCGTGGACGTCGGCGGCAAGCTGTCCGACCGCAAGGGCGTAAGCCTGCCGGAGACCATCCTGCCGCTCTCGGCGCTGGTGGCGAAGGATCGCTCCGATCTCGAGGCGGCGCTGAACGCCGGCATCGACTGGCTGGCCTTGTCCTTCATCCAGCGGCCCGAAGACATCGCCGAAGCCAAGAAGCTGACCCGCGGCCGCGCCGCGATCATGGCCAAGATCGAGAAGCCGCAGGCGGTGACGCATCTCGACGGAATCATGGACGCGGTCGACGCGCTGATGGTGGCGCGCGGGGATCTCGGCGTCGAATTGCCGCTGGAGAAAGTGCCCGGCATCCAGAAACAGATCACGCGCTTGGCCCGCCGCGCCGGCAAGCCGGTCGTCGTCGCGACGCAGATGCTGGAATCGATGATCACCAGCCCGGTGCCGACGCGCGCCGAAGTCTCCGACGTCGCCACCGCCATCTTCGAAGGCGCCGACGCAGTGATGCTCTCGGCGGAATCGGCGGCCGGGCAATATCCGGCGGAAGCGGTCGCCACCATGAACCGCATCGCTGAGGAAGTGGAGCGCGACCCGACCTACCGCACCATCATCCAGGGCCAGCGCGCCGAGCCCGAGCCGACCGGATCGGACGCCATCGCCGCCGCCGCGCGCGAGATCGCCGAGACGCTCGACCTCTCGGCGGTGATCTGCTGGACCAGTTCCGGCTCAACTGCTTTGCGCATGGCGCGCGAGCGGCCGGAGCCGCCGATCGTCGCCATCTCGCCCAATATTTCCACCGGCCGCAAATTGTCGCTCGCCTGGGGCGTGCATTGCGTCGTCGCCGAAGACGCGCACGATCTCGATGACATGGTCGAGCGCGCCTGCCGCATCGCCTTCAAGGACGGTTTCGCCAAAGCCGGCCGCCGTGTCATCATCGTCGCCGGCGTGCCGCTCGGCACCCCCGGCGCGACCAACATGCTGCGCATTGCGTTTGTCGGCGGGGACCAGAACGCCGTCGCCGATTGATCGACGATTTTCATCCCGGCTGCATCATGCCCCGCACCGCCTCCGCCACCCGCACGGGATGCGCATGATGCGGCATGTGGCCGACGCCGGGCAGGATTTCCAGCTGCGCCTGCGGCACGGCTTTCGCCAGCGCGCGCGCGTGCACCTCGGGTGACACCGCCTCGTCGCGGTCGCCGGTGAGGATCGCGACCGGCGCCGTGATCGCGCCGTAAAGCGGCGCCATCGCCGCGAGATTGTCTTTCAGTTCCGCGACATCGCGTGCATTGGCGATGAAGGCTTTCGGACGCAGCACCAACGCCGACGCGGAACGCTGCACATAGTCCGCAGGCCCCTGCTGCGGCAGAAACGCCGACGCGCCGGCATTGTTGATCAGCATCAGTCCGAGCGGCATTGCCAGCGTATGCGCGAAGATGGGGCCGATCACCGGCGCGGTCGCGAGCGTGTAGTACCAGGAGATGCCGCCGCGCCAGGGATGCGTGGTCGGCGCCAGCAGCACCAGGCCCGCGGTCATCGGCGCGTGGTCGAGGGCAAAGGCCAGCGCCAGCGCCCCGCCCCAGGAATGCGCGACGATGATCGCGCGCGTGACGCCGATGCGCGCAAGCGCCTCGGCCACCGCCTGCGCCTGCCGCGCGGGAGACGCTGCTTCCGCGCCGCCGACGCGCTCGCTCCAGCCGCGGCCGGGCCGGTCGATCAGGACCACGCGGCCGAGCGCGGCCAGGTCCTCGCCGAGCGCGAGGCGCATGTCCTCGAGATTGGCGCTGGCGCCGTGGATCAGCACGATCGCGGGATCGTCCGCGCGCTGCGCGGCACCGAGCTCGGCGACATGCAGCCGCCCGCCTGTCACCTCCACGAAGCGGCCCTGCGGCGGATGCGCGCGCGCGATCAGCCCGCCAAGGCCCGCCGACAGGACCGACAGCGCACCGAGAACAAGGGCGGAAGAGACGGCGTAAGAGAGCATGCTCGGCCGAAGAAGACACGGAACAGGACGATGATGACCGAAATACGCGCCGATTCCGGCGCGGTTTCAGGCGGCTAGATATCTCGCCCTTCGACCTTCTCGGTCAGCGTCTTGATCAGCTCGGGAATGCGCGGCAGGTGCGGATGCACATCCAGCGCCTTGCGGTAGATGTCCAGCGCCCGCTTGTCGTCGCCAAGTTCCTGCAGGATCAGGCCCAAGCCCGCCAGCGCGCCGAAATGGCGCGGCTCGCGCGCCAGGATCTGCCGGATGTCGGCGAGCGAGCGCTCGAAATCCTTGCGCATGTAGTGGATGGTCGCGCGCCGGTTCCAGGCTTCGACATAGTCCGGCTTGATCGCGACGATGGCGTCCAGCAGCTTCACCGCAAGGTCGAGGTCCTTGCCTTCGACCGCGGTTTTCACGCGCGTCATCAGGAGGTTGGCGGTGTCGCTCGGCGACACGATCCAGACCGCCCAGATGCGGTCCTCAATCGCCTTGGCGGCGGTGGGATCGGGCGCGGCTTTCAGAGCGCCGAACAGGAAATCGAGGTCGTTCAGCCGGTCGGCGCGCGAGACGCGCGGCAGCTTGTCGGGGGCCTGGACAAAGCCGTCCTTCTGCGCGAGGGCCGTCCCCGGCGCGCACAGAACCGCGCCGCACAAAGCGGCAAACAGCGGGAGGCGGAATCGTCGCGACATGACGGTCAGTCTAGACCGCTGCACCGCACACGCAAGACGGAGATGTTTTCTGAGGATTTCGGGGCTCCGAAAGGGCCCGGCGAACCCTTAGCCCTGGCGCGCCTTGAAGCGCTTCTGGGTCTTGTTGATCACATAGACCCGCCCCTTGCGCCGCACCAGGCGGTTGTCCCGGTGGCGACCACGCAACGATTTCAATGAGTTACGGACCTTCATGGCTGACCTCTTGGGGCCGCCAGGCGGCCGCTGTCGGAAAATTTGCGCGGAAACTAGGGGCCAAGACCCGAGAAGTCAACGAGAGCGGCAGAATCCGCCCCCTTACACGACAAAACCCCGCTCTCCCGCCAGCGGCGGGAGCCGGGGCCTGTCAGACAGATGCGGAAAATCGGCCGGATCAGCCCTTCGGGCAGAACGGCTCCCAGCACGCCATCAGCGACGGATACCATTTGCCGTCGACGCCGCACCATTGCAGCTTGCACACGCCATTGGCGCAGCCAGCCGTGGAGTATTTCGGCGCAACGCAGGCCGCCGCGGCGGCCGGCTTGGCCGCAGCCTTCTTCTTCTTTGCGGCATGCGACATCGTCGTCGTTCCGGCCAGCGCGAATGAGGCGACGGCGGCAACCAACACGCATTTCGACAACAGCTTGATCATTGTGTAACTCCCCGCTTCCAAAGAAAGAAAACCCCGGTTCGCAAAGGATTGCACAAAGCAATATCGCTCACAAGCAGCCCGGTTCCATTGCCCGCAAGTGTGGCTTGCGGGCGACGTTCGGAATGCCGTCGGGAGATGCAATGAGCCGTCCGGGAGGATGGTGGGCGCGACAGGGATCGAACCTGTGACCCCTACCATGTCAAGGTAGTGCTCTTCCGCTGAGCTACGCGCCCATCTTCGCCGGTGGTGAGGCGCCCCCTATATATTTTCCCCTCCGAAGTGGCAAGCACAGGTCAGGCCGCCCGCCTGCGCGCGGCGGCGTCTTGCCGCAAAAACTCCCGGAATGGTCAATGGAATAGATGCCGGCCTAATGGTGTAGGAAATGAAGCTGCCCGGGCCGTCCGGGGAACAATCCAGCATACCGCAAGGGAGTGTGCCGATGATGTCGGGTCTCGTCTCGTTTCGTCCCGCCTTTTATGCGTTCGCGCTCGGCGCCGGCCTGATGACCTGCGCCGCCTTGGCGGAGCAGGAGCCCAGGCTCGACGTCATTTATGTACCCACGCCGCAGGAGGTCGTCGACCGCATGCTCGACATGGCCGCAGTCAAGCCCGGCGACTACATGATCGATTTCGGCTGCGGCGACGGCCGCATGGTGGTGTCGGCGGCGAAGCGCGGCGCCCGCGGCTATGGCGTCGACATCAACCCGGTGCGCATCCGCGAAGCCAACGAGAATGCGAAAAAGGCCGGCGTCACCGACAAGGTCGAGTTCAAGATCGCCAATCTGTTCGAGGAAGATCTCAGCAAGGCCGACGTGATGGCGATGTATCTCCTGACCGAGATCAACCTGCGCCTGCGCCCGAAAATCCTGAACGACATGAAGCCCGGCTCGCGCATCGTCTCGCATGCCTTCGACATGGGCGACTGGGAGCCCGACCGGCGCGACACGGTCGCCGGCAAGAACATCTTCTTCTGGATCGTGCCGGCCAAGGTGGAAGGCAAATGGGTGATCGAGGGCGAACCGAAAATGACGCTCAGCCTCACCCAGCAATACCAGATGGTCGGCGGCAAGGCCGAGATCGACGGCAAGCTGGCGGACGTCACCGGCGGCCGGCTCAAGGGCACCGAACTCACCTTCACCGTCGACGGCAAGACCTATACCGGCAAGGTCTCCGGCAACACGATCGAAGGGATCGGCGCCAACTGGAAAGCCACCAAGGCGTGACGGACTGGAACATTCATTGAATCGCTTGCTGATTGGAGCGAGTCGCGCGCTGCGCACTCCGACCGTTCCCTCCCCCTTGTGGGGGAGGGTTAGGGAGGGGGTAGTCGAGAGACGTCTTAACGTTTCAGTATGAGGACCCCCACCCCCAACCCCTCCCCACAAGGGGGAGGGGAGCGCGCCGCATTCGCGGCGAGTTATGCCACCACCAGGAGCGCCTTATCCCATGCCCCCTCAACAACCCGGCGCTCCGCGCGCGAGCCTCTCCGTCACCGACGGCGCGCTGATGATGGTCGGCATCATCATCGGCATCGGCATCTTCAAGACGCCTCAGCTTGTCGCGCTCAATGTTCCCGGCGAGGCGATGTTCATCGCGGTCTGGGTGCTCGGCGGGCTCATCACCCTGATCGGCGCGCTGGTTTATGCCGAGCTTGCGGCGGCTTATCCGAGCACGGGCGGCGAATACACCTTTCTGACCAAAGCCTATGGCCAGCCGGTCGGCTTCCTCTTCGCCTGGGCGCGCACGACCGTGATACAGACCGGCGCCATCGCCGCCGTCGCTTTCGTGCTCGGCGATTACGCGCAGCAGCTTCATTCGCTTGGCGATTTCGGTTCGGCGATTTATGCCGGCGCCGCGCTGCTGATCCTCACGCTCATCAATCTTGCCGGCACCTACCAGAGCAAGACCGCGCAGAACATCCTCACCGTGCTGGAAGCGGCCGCGCTCGCGGCCATCGCGCTGGTCGGGTTTCTCTATGGCGGCGGCGCGGCGCCTGCCTCCACGTCGTCAGCATCCGATATCGGCGCGGTCGGTCTCGCGATGGTGTTCATCCTGCTCACCTATGGCGGCTGGAATGAGGCCGCCTATCTCTCCGCCGATCTGCGCAACGTGAAGCGCGACATGATCCGCATCCTGCTGATCGGCACGGCTGTGGTGACCGTGCTCTATGTGCTGATCAATCTCGCCTATCTGCACGTCCTGGGCATGGACGGCCTGCGCAAGAGCAGCGCGGTCGCCGCCGACGTCATGCGCGTCGGCTTCGGCGCGACCGGCGCCGTCATCCTCAGCCTGATCGTGGTCTGCGCTGCCTTGTCGACCATGAACGCCACGATCTTCACCGGCGCCCGCCTCTATCACGCGCTCGGCGAAGACCTGCAGCTCAAGCGGCTGCGGCTTTGGGACACCAAGGGCAACAATCCGCGCAACGCCATCCTCGCGCAAAGCCTCATCGCCTTCGCGCTGATCGTCTTCGGCGCGGTGACACGCGACGGCTTCTCCGCCATGGTCGAATACACCGCGCCGGTCTTCTGGTTCTTCCTGCTGCTGGTCGGCATGTCGCTGTTCGTGCTGCGCCAGCGCGACGCCAGGCGCGAGCGGCCGTTCAAGGTGCCGCTCTATCCCGTGGTGCCGCTCCTGTTCTGCGCCACCTGCGCTTACCTCCTCTATTCCAGCCTGGTCTATACCGGCTATGGCGCGCTGGTCGGCATCGCGGTGCTGCTGGCCGGCATTCCGCTGCTCGGTTTCGTGCGGCGGAAGCGCAGGCTTGCGGCGGCGGAGTGATATAGTCGCTCGGTCCGCTGGCCCATCTAGCAACGGCGGACTAACTGATATCCGTCACCCTGAGGTGCTCGTCGCGCAGCGACGAGCCTCGAAGGGCGGCGGCCCCTACACTGCCCGCCATCCTTCGAGGGCCTTGCTGCGCAAGGCCACCTCAGGATGACGGCGATAGACCGAGCTTGGATATCACCGTGCCAAACGATTTTGACGTCATCATCATCGGCGGCGGCCATAATGGCCTCGTCTGCGCCGCCTATCTCGCCATGGCGAGACTCAAGGTGAAGGTCCTGGAGCGGCGCAATATCGTCGGCGGCGCGGCGGTCACGGAGGAATTCCATCCCGGCTACCGCAATTCGGTCGCGGCCTATACCGTCTCGCTGCTCAATCCGAAGGTGATCCGCGACCTCGACCTGCACGAACACGGCCTCCGGATCGTGGAGCGCCGCGCGCTCAATTTCCTGCCGACCGAGGACGGCCGCTATCTCCTCACCGGCGAAGGCCGCACGAAAGACGAGATCGCCAAATTCAGCGCGAAGGACGCCGAACGCTACGAGGACTACAGCGACGAACTGAACGCGGTGGCCAATATCCTGCGCGACCTCGTACTGCAGGCGCCGCCCAATGTCGTGCGCGGCTTCAGCCGGCGATCCTTGCGCGAATTGCTCAAGCTGGTCGGTATCAGCCGCAAGCTTCGCCGCCTGTCCATCGGACGCCAGCGCGCATTGCTCGATCTGTTCGCCAAGTCGGCGGGCGATTATCTCGATGGCTGGTTCGAATCCGAACCGGTGAAAGCCTTGTTCGGGTTTGACGGCGTGGTCGGCAATTACGCCAGTCCCTATACGCCCGGCTCGGCTTACGTGCTGCTGCATCACTGCTTCGGCGAGGTGAACGGCAAGAAAGGCGTCTGGGGCCATG
>Ga0073934_10003356_pt1 | contig 29795 bp, 24 predicted proteins | sample LarsenN4metaG_FD_76834 | JGI IMG/M metagenome (GOLD analysis project Ga0073934, IMG submission 76834) | Hot spring sediment bacterial and archeal communities from British Columbia, Canada, to study Microbial Dark Matter (Phase II) - Larsen... ... | reverse complement strand
TGGGCTATCTTTAACTCGGTATGGGCATCTATCGGGTGTATCCAATTACCGACCTTGGCCAATAAGCGTCCGGGAGGCTGGGTGGGAAGGGGGAAACCTGCCCCTGCCTTCTCAACTCCCCGGGCTCCCTCCGGGCCATGCATGCCGCTTCCCCCCGGGTCAAAAGACCAGGCGCCTGTCACGCGAAACTCCACCACCTGCCCTTTGTCCACCGATACGCCGGTATCTGTCCAGGCCACGTTGGCCGGAACTTTTACAGTGACCGATTGGGCCGAAACGCTGACCGGGAGCAAAAAAAGAACTCCTAAGGTGAGCCAACCCCACCCTATGAAAAACTTTGGATACCCTCTCATGGTAACTTCCTCCTTTTCTTACGTCTAATTTTTGGTTCATTTGGGATTCACTTCAAGCTTTAACATTTACGCCCATAATGATGATGTGCGGGGGAAAAAGTTTCCGAAAAATTCGAGAACTCCGATCAATCGGGTATTCCCCGTCTACCCCTTGGAAGCAGCAATTTATATGCCAGCCCTCAGGGCTCCCGACGGCCTGAAGTCCCCTGTGAAAGGCCGGATTTCGGGAAGTCCAGTTTCTGGAGCGGTTTATTCCCAGGCCTCCTCCCACATCTCTCCCTCGTAAACGATCCGGACGCCCCCTTCCATAAAAACCTGGGCGATCCCATCTCCCGCCCTTTCAAAGTGAATTTTCAAGATCTCCCCGCTCCGGACCTGAACCTCCACAGGAGGGGCCGTCATCCCCAGCTCGCTCGCGATTATGGCCGCTGCAACTGCCCCGGTCCCACAAGCCAGGGTCTCGTTCTCGACGCCGCGTTCATAAGTTCGGAGTCTGAGGCTATGGGGATGGACGACCTGGGCGAAATTAGCATTGGTTCCGGCGGGTTGAAAGGCTTGGTGATACCGGGTCTTCCTTCCTAAGTTAAAGACGTCCGCCTGATCCACCTGGTCTACAAAATAGACGGTGTGGGGAACTCCGCTGTTGATAAAATGAACCTTCCGGGTCTCCCCCTCGATATCGAGGGGAAAATTCAGTCGAAGGTCTTGAGGCTGACTCATCTGGACTTTAACCTGGCGCTCGCCGGTCATTTCGGCCCGGATAATCCCGGCCAGGGTCCGGAAAGCCATCGTCTTCGGAGCGATTCCCTTTAGATAGGCAAACCTCGCTGCGCATCGAGATCCATTGCCGCACATTTCGGCTTCTCCACCGTCTGCATTGTAGTAATGCCATTTAAAATGGACGCCGTTTCGGGCGTCTTCTTCATCGGGGTTCTCTATGAGGATGAGCCCGTCGGCCCCCACCGAGATAGCCCGTCGGCAGACTTTACGGACGAACTCTTGGATCTGGGCTTTGTCCACCAGGGGCTTTCGATGGTCGATCAGGATAAAATCGTTGCCGCTGCCGCTCATCTTAAAAAAAGGTATTTTCTTCATACATTAGCAGGGGTAGACCCAAGCTAGAGCCCCTCCACCGTTAAGGAAAGATCCCTTCAGACTCCCCTGATAAAGGGACCGGGGAGAGCTGATGGCCCTTTTCCATCCCGGGCTCCTTCGCTCATCGGCTGGGCTAAAGCCTGGGTCTATCGCTTGGCACAAAATTTGCCTATCTAAAAAACTTACCGGGGATAAAACGTAGAAACAGAACGGTTGGAAATCTACGATTTCCATCTTGAAACATCTTCCCGGGAGCTTGCATCTTATCAGGTGAAGAGGTCTCATCAGTAAATAAAATAGGAGTCTCGCTCTAAAAAGCTACGTTATTATTTTAGGGGATAAAAATTTTGAAAAAAAAGTTGACAACCCCCTGGGAGCTTGCTAAGCTACGTCTAGCTGAGCGACTACAATATGTAGGGGGTATAACAGTGCCTGACCCTATTGATAGGAGTTAGGGTTACTGGTCAGTCAATTGGGAAGCCTGTTATGCCGGAGGCTGTAAAATCTACGGACGGATCTAATTCTAAAAACGAAAAGGAAAGATCGAGCTTTTCGCCGCAAAGAGGTGCTGGAATGATGGTTGAGTTTATTCCCAAGTAGGTCATCGAAAAGATTGCAGAGCAGGATTTACTCAGGTATCGCCGCTATACGGGAGAATTTAATTTGGAGTTCCCGCTGGATGTCAAAAAGGTCTTCCGGTGTGTCTTTGGGCTTCAGACCCATTTTGTGGATTTAACCCACGAAGCGCCTGTCTCGGAAGTTCCGGCCCATAAAGTTCTCGGGGGATTATACCCTGAGAAGTTTTTTTTCCAGGGTAAGGATAAGGTTATTCTCATCAACACAGGGTACGAGGCTTTGACGACGGAGTTTTGCCGGTTTGTCATCGCCCATGTGGCCGGACACTACGTGCTCCATTTTGGCCACGAAGAGGCTTACAAATCCATGGAGCTGATGAAGCCCAATTTCGCCCTGTCCAGGCCCACCTTTTGTAACCTGCTGGACCAGCACCGTCCCTTAGAAATCCAGGCCAGTCACTACGCCTCAGCCATTTTAATGCCGCGAGGGGAGATCTTCCGACTCAGTACGAGTCAGAAGTTACTGGATCTGTATGGTCAGACCCATGTGCTTTGTCAAAGATTTGGGGTTTCCCAGCAGATTCTGGAATTAAGGCTGCAGCAACTGGAAGCCGAGCTCAGGCATGCGGGGCATACGTATCCAAGCTATCCCATGCCGGTATCTACGGAGCTCCTGAAGTTTTAGAAAAGTTCCCTATCCGTTGTCCGGTGTCCAGGGCCGGCGGGACTCACAGGTCGCCCCGGTTGTCATAGGGGTTCCTACCGCGGACGACCCGCCATGGACAACGGACCCTTCATGCTAGATTTTTCGATCCTCAAAAGTCAAATTAACCAGATGGTAGGGGAGCAGAGGTCCCGGCAGGATACCTATCGACGGAGAGCCGAGAGGGCTTTGAAAGAGCTGAACCGCTGGCAAGATTGGCGACCCCTCGGCGCTAAGTTGACCGACAGTAAAACCTCCTGGCTGCTGGCCGGCGACCTGGGTGAACCCCTTACAACCCGCTACCCCCTCGTTGCTGCACCTCCCTCGTTTACCGTTATTGCCGCCGATGGCTCCCAGATCTTCCCGGACCGCCATGAACTGACCCTGTGTTACCTGATTAATATCAGCTCCATTGTCCTTCATTATGGGACCGGTACAAAACCCCTGTTGGCCAGCCGCCCGACCCTTTTTTACAAAGAGGAGGATCTGTATAAAGCGTGGAACAACCGAAAAATCCCTGTGGATGGAGAAATCGTTGGAATTCAGCGGAGCCTGATGGAATTTCAAGAGCTCGCTCATCTGGCTAAGCAACTGGAAGGGCAGGACCTCCCCGTCCTGGCGCTCTGCGATGGGACCCTCATCTTATGGCACCTGGAAGTAAAACCCGAGGATTTCGGCGCCTATGTCCTGAGCAAGTTCCTGGAGACCCTGGAGTATTTTCGTGGGCGCCGGATTCCCATAGCCGGCTACATCAGTTATCCTCGAAGCACCGATGTGATCAATGCTTTGCGGGTGGGCATGTGCCCGGAGCATCCGGTGAATTGCGATAAATGTCCTTACCGTCAAGACCCGGAACTTCCCTGCGAGCCCATCGAAGGGATGATCGACTCGGTCCTCTTTTCTCACCTCCTGGGACCTGGAGAGCGTACGACCGTTTTTAAAAGCAGCTCTAAAATTCTCGAAGAGTACGGCGTCCATGCCGTTTATTTCTTTTATTTGAACGTGGGTTCCGAGATCGCCCGTATAGAGGTACCTCAGTGGGTTGCCCGGGACCGGGATCTACTGAATCGGACCCAGGCGATGATTTATGATCAAGCGGAGAAGGGCCATGGATACCCCGTGAGCTTGGCCGAAGCCCATGAAAAGGCCGTTGTGCGCGGCGCAGACCGGGAGCTCTTTTATCAATTCCTCCGGGATTCCTTCGTACGACAAAATTTAAGGGTTCAGGTCTCCCGAAAAAGCTATAAAAAGAAAAATGTGTCTATCTGACCGGAACCTGGAGACCAGGGATTAAAAGCCGGCCAAAAACCGAGCTTCACGTCTCAGGCCTCAGGTCTCCGATGATGAAAGAAACCCACATCGCGGAGGTCATCGAAAGTAATACGACGGAAATGATCGCCCAATGCACGGTGCTCCACTGTTCGCCTCCTTTTGGGTCCTTTGTAAAGGTGAACTTGGCTGAAGGGACGGAGCCTGCCATCTACGGGCTGGTCTTTAACGTGGTGACCAGCAGCATCGAGCCCAATCGCCGGGCCATGGCCTATGGTAAAACCGAAGAAGAGCTTCGGAAGGAACAGCCCCAGATTTTTGAGCTTCTCAAGACGGAATTTCAAGCGCACCTGGTGGGGTATCGGGATCAGACAGGAATTAAACAGATCTTGCCTTCCCAACCCCCCCGGATTCACAGCTTTGTATATGCCTGTTCTTTAGCGGAAGTCAGGGAGTTTACCCGGCAATGCGATTATCTTCGCACGCTTTTTACCATCAGCCAGGTTCCTCCGGACGAACTGATTATCGCCACCATCCGGAACACCCTGGACGCTCATGGGGAGGACTCCCCCCATTATCTCGTTCAGGTCGGTAAAGAGCTCTCCAGGCTTCTGCGAGATGATTACGATCGGCTCAGTTCCATCTTAAGGAGGATTTCTCCTTAATTAAAACAAAGAAGAGGGGGAGGGGGAACTGGGAGATCGTTCGTCCTCCGATTTTCCCGGTCCCCTATTCATCATAGAAATATGGGTCATCGCCCTGACGAACTGGGGATCATCACCCGGGGTTCTCTCCTGGAAGGGGTAGAGATGAAGTTGAGCCCGGGTCGGAGTGTGGAAGATATTACGGCGGGAAAATTTGTGGTCATTGAAGGAGAAAAACACGAGTTCTTCTCCATGATTACGGACGTCCGATTGGACGTGACCAACGCCCAGATTCTTAGCAATCCCCCTTCCCGGGAAAATACCCTCCTGCGCCAGGTCCTCAGCGGAACCAGTACCTATACCACCGTGATGCTGCGCCCCATGCTGATGCTCCGTCGTGGGGAAAATGCACCGAACGATCGGGTTCCGGAGCCCGTTAAGACCATTCCAACCCACTTTGCCACGGTCTACGAAGCCGACGAGGAAGATGTCCGTTGCATCTTTGGTGGAGAATCTCAAGATCGAAAGTATTTTAACGTTGGAACTCCCTTGGATATGGAGACTCCGGTCTGTCTGAACCTGGATCGCTTTGTGGAGCGCAGCAATGGGATCTTTGGTAAAACCGGAACCGGAAAGACCTTTCTGACCCGGCTGGTGTTGAGCGGCCTCATCAAAAATGAGAAGGCGGTAAACTTCATTTTTGATATGCATAGCGAGTACGGATGGGGAGCCATTAAAGAAACTGGAGGGAGCAAACAGGATTTTGTCAAAGGGCTCAAACAGATTTTTGGAAGCCGGGTGGCCATCTTCACGCTGGACCCCGATTCCTCTCGACGACGTAAAGTCCTGGCGGACCACGAAGTCTTGATCGGTTACGATCAAATCGCCGTGGAGGACGTCATCCCCCTTCAGGACGAGTTAAGCCTGCACCCTACCGCCATGGAGGCGGCCTATTCCGTCTGGGCCAAATATAAAAATGACTGGATGGAAGCCCTCCTCAATTGGGGAGACGAGGATATCAAATCCTTGGCCGATTCCCTTGGAGTTCACTACGAGTCCCTGGCGGCCCTTTACCGAAAGCTTCGGCGGCTCCGCAACTTTAAATTCCTGGTCCCCAAGACCAGCGAGGACCTTATAAAGAAAATCATGGAGTATATGGATAAGGGCACCCATATCGTGTTGGAGTTTGGAAGGGAATCCAGCATGCTTTGCTACTTGCTGGTGGCGAACATCCTCACCCGCCGGATTCACGAGTTGTATGTGAACAGGACCGAAGAATATCTGGCGACGCAGAACCCGGCGGATAAACCTAAACATCTGGTCATTACCATTGAAGAGGCCCACAAATTCTTGAATCCCCGGGCCTCCAAGCAGACCATCTTTGGGACCATCGCCCGGGAGTTGCGAAAGTACTATGTTTCGTTGTTGGTGGTGGACCAGCGCCCTTCTGGGATCGATGACGAGATCCTTTCCCAAATCGGGACTAAGATCATAGCCCTCCTCAACGATGAGAGGGATATTCAAGCCGTCTTGACCGGCGTCAGCAATCCGGCCGGACTTCGCAGCGTCCTGGCCAGCCTGGATTCTAAACAACAAGCCTTGATCCTGGGCCATGCCGTCCCCATGCCCGTCGTCATCCGCAGCCGCGATTATGATGAGCAGTTCTATAAAGAGATGGGGCTGCTGCTGGAGAAAGAACGGGAGGAAAAAATCGCGGCAGATATTGAGGCGCTATTTGGCTAAAAACAGCTCTGCCTTTTCGTTCCCAGTTTTTTTCCTGGAGAACCTTTCGTCAGGGAACAGGGCGGGGTTTCCCCACCCTTATGCCGGTCGCCGACTAAATTAACGCAAACACATTTTTTTCAGATTTATTGACAAAATAAGCGTTATCTGTTAGTCTTTCCTTATGGGATGTGTCCTCTAACCACAGACCCGTTTAGGATGTAGGCTACTACTTTGTAAAGTTAGTGGGGCGCCGGGCCGCGCGCTCCGACACGTTGAGCGCCTGGGAACGAGACGACCGGATTTCATCTTACTACAATGGCGATAATTAAAGTGTTACACCTTTCGGATACCCATATTGGAATGGAGAACTACGGGCGTATTGATCCGGAAACAGGACTCCACACGCGCCTGAAGGACTTCGTGAAGTGCCTGGAGTTTGCCATCGACACGGCTATCGAAGAAGGGGTGGACCTGGCCCTTTTTGCGGGGGATGCTTACCGCACTGCCGACCCTAACCCGACCCACCAGCGGGAGTTTGCGGCCAAAATGCGGAGACTAACGGATGCGGGGATTCCGGTGGTCATGGTGGCAGGCAATCACGATATTCCGGCTGCCTATGGGAAGGCGACGGCCCTTGATATTTTTAGAACCCTCGGCGCTCCAAGCCTCTATCGGGTCGTCACCCGCCCGGAGCTTCTGACCCTGGAAACGAAGAAGGGCCCCGTACAAATCCTGGGTTTGCCCTGGCCCAGCCGGAATGCCTTGGTGACCAAGGAGGCCTATAAAAACTTCACCGACGAGGAGATCACGAAGAAAATCCAGGAGATCTATACTGAGGCCCTCGATTCCTATGTCCGGCACCTGGACCCAAAGGTCCCTTCCGTGCTCCTGGCCCATTTGGCAGCCGCTGAGGCCACTTACTCCGGCTCGGAGCGATCCGCCATGATCGGCAAGGATCCCGTTTTCCTGACCGGCGCCCTGGCCAACCCGGCCTTCGATTACGTAGCCCTCGGGCACATCCATAAGCATCAGAATCTCAACCCCAAAAACGATCCTCCGGTGGTCTATCCCGGCAGCATCGACCGGGTGGACTTCGGCGAGGAGTTTGATAAAAAGGGTTTTTGTATGGTTTCCCTGAAGAAAGGGGAGGCCGCGTATCGGTTTGTTCCCACCTGCGCCCGAACTTTTTTAACCATCGGGGTCACCGCGACCGGGAAGGAAGATCCTACCCAGGCCATCCTTCAAGAGATCGATAAGTATCGACCGAATCTGAACGATGCCGTCGTTCGGGTCTTCTATACGGTGGACGCGGAACGGGAAAATCTCGTGGACCTTAAGCGGATTCGCTCCGCCCTGGAACCCGCCTTTCTGGTGGCCGGGATTATTCGTAAAACCGAAAACTCCCAACGGGTTCGACGGACCCAGATCTCAGAGAATTTGGGCATGCTCGAAGCCCTGGAGAAATATATCCTTAGTCGCCCCGAACTGCAACCCATCTCTGAAGAGTTGAAGATGTACGCGGCTAAACTGGAGCAGGAACTTTTCAAAAAGCCGTAAGCGGAAAGCAGAATGAAAAAACAAAAGGCAAAAAGCAAAAATAATTCCACCGAGCCTCTACTAGATTGTAAAGTTGGTTTTGTGTAAGTCTCGGCCCTCACCCCCGGCCCCTCTCCCACGCGGTGGGAGAGGGGGGGAGGGAAGGCGGAACCGTCGCTCAACCTGGAAAAGGAGGTCTGGTACTGCCTCCCACGCGGTGGGAGAGGGGGGGAGGGAAAGCGGAACGGTGGGGGCAAAATTACGTAAACAGTGTAATGGTTCTCCCCTCACCCCCGACCCCTCTCCCACGCTGTGGGAGAGGGGAGCAAGGGGATCCTCCCAGGCCCCTCTCCTGCGCTGTGGGAGAGGGGGTAGGGGGGTGAGGGCCGATACGTTGGCCTTTGCTTTTTTTGTTTTTTATGATCCCTGTTAAACTGGCGCTTAAAAATTTCTTGAGCTATGGGGAGGGCGTTTTGCCCCTGGACTTCACGGAATTCCAGGTAGCCTGCCTCTCGGGTAACAACGGCCACGGAAAATCGGCGCTCCTGGACGCTATAACCTGGGCGCTTTGGGGAGAGGCCCGAAAAGGTCCGGGGCAGAAAAAACCGGATGAAGGCCTCCTCCGCCTGGGAACCACCCACATGCAGGTGGAATTTGAGTTCGACCTGGAAGGGGAACGCTACCGGATCCTCCGAAAATGTAGCAAAACGAAAAAGGATAGTAAGACAACCCTCGATCTTCAGATCTTTGATGAAGCGGTGGGCCAGTTTAGGTCCATCAGTGAGTCTAAGGCCGGGAAAACCCAGGAGAAAATTATTAAACTCCTGGGGATGAGCTACGATACTTTCATTAATTCGGCCTTTATCTTGCAGGGACGCGCCGATGAATTTATCCGGAAGGGGGCCCGGGAACGAAAAGCGATCCTTGCGGAAGTTCTGGGGTTGTCTCGATACGATGAACTGGCCAGGCTTGCTAAAACCCATGCCCAGGAAGCTGAAAAGTTTGGTGAGCAATTGCAAAGGACCCTGGAAGATCTGGATAAAGAATTGGTTCACAAGAAGACCCACCAGGACCAGATCGAGGAACTGTCGGCTCTGCTCCAGGAGCTCGTGCGGCAAATTGAGCAACAGGAGGGGAAACTGGAGGTCCTCAAAGAAGAGAGGGGTCTCCTTCTGGGTAAAAACCGCAGCCTGGAGGATTTTACCCGTCAAGTTCGACAGTTGGATTTGGATTTGAAGATGCTGGAAAAGCAGATACAGGATCAGCGAGGGCACCTGGAGGAATACGAACAGATTCTTCGGCGCCGGGAACAGATCCTGGCGAATTACCAGAAGTATGAGAAACTGCGCGCCGAAGAGGAGGCCTTTACCGAGAAGTTGAAGCACCTGAGGGCTCACGATGCGGAACGGAACGCTCTGGAGCAGACGATTCAGAAAGCCCGACACGAGTTGGAGAAAAATAAGGAAAAGTGGCTGGCCAGGCTGGCTCAGGCTCAAGCAGGTATCCAGGAAGCCGAGACGAGGCTGAAGCGCGCCGAGGAGATTGAGCGGGGCTACCTGGGGCTCCAAAAAGCCCGTGAAGAGGACGAGGTCTGGGAAGAAAAACGAAACCGTCTGGACGAACTGGATAAAAAGGCCCGGGAGGTGGAGCGCCAGATCGAAAGCGCCAGAAATGAACTTCAGGCGGAAGTCCAGGCCCTCGATCATCAAGCTAAGGACCTGCGGGAGAAAGTCCGCCAGGAATCCAGGAAAAAAGACCTGCTGGATCAACTCCGGGTTCGCAGATCTGAGCTGGAGGCTTTGGAAAAAGGGAAGGAACAGGTTGCAGAGAGGGGCCACGAGCTTAACCTCTCCATTGGGAAGCTAAAACATCGGATAGAGCTTCTGGAGCGGGAAATGGAGGACACTGCCGAGAGACTATCGATTCTGCGTAAGAGCCCTCAGGTCCTCTGTCCCCTATGCGAATCGGACCTGAACGAAAACAAAAGGGAAGCTTTAGAAGCGAAACTGACCGATCGGCTCGCAAGGGCCCGGCGTGAAAAGGAAACCCTTGCGAGCCAAAAGATCACCGAAGAAGCCGAGCTGTCCAGGCTCCGCCTGCATTACAAGGAGGTAGAGAAAAAACTGCTGGAGCTGCCCAAGGTGCGAGAGGAACTTGCCAGAGCTGAGGCGGGTTATGAGGAGATTTTGTTATCCAAAGGGAAACTCCTGGAGCTAGGAGGAACGCTGGAAAGGTTAAAGGAAAGGTTTCGAAAAGGGGACTACGCTCTAGAAGAGCAGGCGGCTTTGAAGTTACTTAAAGAGGAGATCGGGGCCCTGGCATATAAGAAAGAAGAACATCAGGCCGTTAAACAGCGAATCCGGGACTTGAACCATTTTGAGGTGGACAAGGCGAATCTGGAAAATACCCGCATCCAATACCACAGGCTCCATGAGGAGCTTCCGGAGATACAGGTGGAGATTTCCAAAGTCTCTGAGCTCCTGGCCCATCGGCAATATGCCTTGCTGGAACAGAACCGGCTCGCGGAGGTTCAAGCTAAAATGCAGGCGCTCGACTACGATGAGGATCTGCATCAGGCTATTCGGGAAGAGCTTCACAAGCTCCATGGGGCTTCCATGGAAAAGGACCGGTTGACCCAGGCGGAGGAGAAAATGACTCCGGCCCGGGAAGCGCTTCAACGGCTCGAAGCGAGCCGGACGGCGAAAGAAGATCTTCGTAAAGATCTTTTGCGAAAAATAACGGAGCTCCAGCAGGATTTGGAAAAGTGGCCTCACCTGGAGGAGGCGATTCGCACGCTGGAGGATCAGATTAAAACCGGGAAAAGGGAGCAAGACAAACGGCGCGAGGAGCTAGGGGGCTTCCAAAGCAAGTATCATAGGTGCCTGGAATTGGAAGAGAAGAAAAAAGAGATCGAACCCCAACTCCAGGCAGTTCGCAGAGACCAGTTCATTTATGAAAAGCTGGCCACGGCCTTTGGCAAGGATGGAATCCAGGCCCTCATCATTGAAAGTGCGATTCCGGAGCTGGAAGATGAGGCGAATGCTATTTTATCTCGGTTAACCGATCATCGGGCTCAAATCACCATCGAGTCCATCCGGGATTTGAAGGGAGGGGGGATCAAGGAGACCCTGAACATTCGCGTCAGTGACGAACTAGGCACCCGGGATCTGGAGCTGTACAGCGGGGGAGAGAGCTTCCGGACCAATTTTGCTTTGCGCATTGCGCTTTCCAAACTCCTGGCCAAGCGCGCCGGAACCAGGCTGCGCACTCTGTTTATCGATGAAGGCTTCGGTACCCAGGATACCCAGGGACTCGAGCAACTCATCGAAGCCATCAAAGCTATCCAGGATGATTTCGATAAGATCTTGATTATTACTCACCTGGAAGTTCTCAAAAATGCCTTTCCCGTAAGAATCGAAGTGACCAAGTTTCCGGACGTGGGATCTTCGTATCAACTTATCCGTTGAACTCTTATTGGAACCCCGGAAACATAGAGATCCTGGAAACGCTTGGAGCTGAAATTACCAACTTCGGGCGCTTGCAAGCTTTAGCTCATTTTAGCCCACTTTCCTTATGCTCTATGTTCTCTAGGCTTTCGGGGGGCCTTATTACTTATTAAAGGAAGGAGGTATACCATGGTAGAATTACCCGAATTAGCTCGCAAACTCTTGGCCGAAGGAAAAAACTTTGGCTTTGTCGCGACCCTTATGTCCGATGGCTCCCCCCAGGTAAGCGCTGTCTGGGTAGATACCGACGGTCGGCACGTTATTTTTAATACCGCCGAGGGGCGGGTTAAATCCAAAAACCTTCGCAGGGATCCTCGGGTTGCCGTATCGATTACGAATTCTGCGAATCCCTACCAGGAGGTGTTGATTCGGGGGCGTGTGGTGGAGATGACCCATGAGGGGGCGGACGCCCACATTGATAAACTGGCGAAGAAATATTTAGGAATGGACAAATACCCTTACCGTCAGCCGGGCGAGCAGAGGGTCATGGTTAAGATCGCTCCGGAGCATGTCAGTACAATGGGTTAGTCGGTTCCTTGGTATCGCCAGGACACCGACCTTTCCCGTAAAGTGACTCTATCAAGGAGACCAACGATGGCAGATAAAGACACTACCCAAGAAACCCACCATTTTCATCTGGATGTCCCTGTGAAGAGTGAGCCGTTCCTGCTGCGAGGCGCAAACTCGCTGGACTGGGGAATGAAAAATCGGTTATCGAAAATATTCGATCCAGAAACCCAGCGTACGGTGATGCTGGCGATCGACCACGGATATTTTCTGGGACCGACCACAGGACTGGAGCGGGTGGACGTGAGCATTTTGCCCCTGCTCCCTTACGCCGACACCCTCATGTGTACGCGGGGGATTCTGCGCTCGACCATCCCCCCCACCTTCACCCAAGGGGTCGTCCTGAGGGCAAGCGGGGGCCCTAGCATCCTCAAAGAGCTCTCCCATGAGGAGATCGCCGTAGATATCGAAGACGCCCTTCGTTTGAATTGCGCGGCCCTGGCAGTTCAGGTGTTTGTGGGCGGCGAGTATGAAACCAAGTCCATCCACAACATGACGCGGCTTGTGGACATGGGCCATCGATACGGCGTTCCTGTTCTGGGGGTTACAGCCGTAGGCAAAGAAATGGTCCGGGACGCTAAGTATATGCGCCTGGCATCCCGGATATGCGCCGAATTGGGAGCTTCCTACGTTAAGACCTATTACGTTGCTGAGGGATTCGAAACCGTCACCGCCTCCTGCCCGGTGCCCATCGTTATCGCCGGCGGGAAGAAGGTCCCGGAACTCGACACCTTGAAGATGGCCTATAATGCCATTCAGCAGGGCGCTGCGGGGGTTGATATGGGACGGAACATCTTTCAATCCGAGGATCCCATCGCCATGATCCAGGCCGTGCGAAAAGTGGTTCATGAAAACCTGAACCCCGAGGAGGCCTATGAGGTCTACCAGAGTTTATCGGCCTCCAGAAATGGAAAAGGTAGAGGCTCCCGCGTAAGGAGCGCCCCCAAGGGATCGAAGAAAGAAAGTTCCGGCTAGCCGCCCAGGACTCACATCACCAAAGCCTCCATCTGGCGGTCGCTTTCCCTCTTCTTCCTGATTTTTTCTTGGCCCGTTCGTGCAAGAGGCGGCTTCACTGGCAGAAAAAATTGACATGGTGTAAATTTGGTTATTATGGTAACCGTAGACCTGGTCAGGCTCATTAACCCCTTGATACGGTTACGGGGGCCTGACCCATTCCGTACAACTCATCTACGCAGGAGGTGGCTATGAAGTATCTAACTAGCTTGGTTCTTCTACTTTTGGTATCCTTCGCCGGGGGGCTAGCCCTGGGGGTTGGACAGGTAGAGATTAAGGACTGGCTCGTTCCTTGGAAGAACACGCGGCCCCGAGATCCCTATGTGGACAACCGGGATCGGGTTTGGTTTGTCGGTCAAAAGGGGGATTATGTGGCTTATCTCGACCCAAAGAGCGGCCAATTCAAACGTTTCGATCTGGAGCCGGGCACAGGACCCCATAATTTGATCGTGGATGCCCATGGGTACGTGTGGTACGCGGGTAACCTGAACGCCCACATCGGCAAGCTGGATCCGGAGAGTGGAAAAATCACCAAATACCCCATGCCGGACCCTGCGGCACGGGATCCTCACACCCTCGTCTTCGATCAGAAGGGGGATATCTGGTTCACCCTTCAGGGGAGCAATTTTATTGGAAAACTGGCTACCCAGACCGGCGAAATCAAACTGATTGCCGTTCCGACCCCCCATGCCCTTCCGTATGGAATCGCCGTAGATTCTAAGAACCGTCCGTGGATTTGCGAATTCGGCGCGAACAAGCTGGCTACCGTGGATCCCGAGACGATGCAGCTCCAGGAGGTGACCCTGCCCCGTGAAGGGGCCCGACCTCGCCGCATCGTCGTGACCTCCGACGATCATGTCTGGTACGTAGACTATGCCCAGGGTTTCCTCGGGCGGTATAGCCCCGCTTCCGGAGAGTTCAAGGAATGGCCATTACCCGATGGGACCAACTCTCGACCTTATGCGTTAGCCGTTGACGATCAGGACCGCCTTTGGATGGTCGAAACAGGTCCTCAGCCCAATCGTTTTGTGGGATTCAATCCGGGCACGCAGGAATTCTTCAGCATCACGGAGATGGAAAATGCCGGCGGCTCGGTGCGCCACATGTTCTTCCACAAACCGTCTCGAGAGGTCTGGTTTGGAACAGATACCAACTACATCGGACGAGCCCGGGTTTCTTAAAGCCATGTTGACGCGCTCGATGGGGGCCCTCCTGCGCGGCCTCGCGGGAGCGGCTGCCCTCTTACTCCTTCTCATAAGTACGGCAAGGGCCTATCCGGAGCAGCCTCCTGCAGGCCATACGGGAGGCTTCGGGGAGCCAACCTGTCACCGGTGTCACTTCGATCAGCCGCTCAACGACCCCGGCGGAGCGCTGACGGTTGACGGGATCCCCAAGAGGTATACCCCCGGGGAGCGGTATTTTATAACGGTCCACCTGAAGAGACCTGATATGGGCGTGGGCGGCTTCCAGTTAGCCTCCCGCTTTAAAGACGGAGAGCGCGCCGGCCATCAGGCTGGCTCCCTGCAGGCGGTGGATGGCCGCGTTGAGGTCACCCGCGAAGACTCCTCCGGAGTCCAGTACGCCCAACAGACGAAGGCCGGAACCTCCCTTGTGCTGCCAAATACCGCAACATGGACGGTAGCGTGGGTGGCTCCAACAACGATGCGCGGAACCGTGATGTTCCATCTGGTAGCAAACGCAGGCAACGATAACGCCTCCCAATTCGGCGATTATATTTACGTTAGGGAATTTCTGAGTCCTCCGGGGGAAACTCCAAAGTGATCGTAGGCCCGAACCGGACCCTCTGGCCCCTTTTTCTACGAGATTATGAAGCCGAAAACTTTTTCGCTTTTCTTGAAGGTCCGAAAGTATGAGCTGGATTCCTTCGGCCATGTCAATAATGCCGTTTATTTAAATTATCTTGAAACGGCCATTGATGAAGCGATGTCTTCGTTAGGGTATACGGTTTCCCGGCTTAGAGAAATGGGAATTATCATCCTCCTTAGAAGTCTCCAAATCGATTTTAAACATCCCGCCGTGCTCGGAGATGAACTGGAGGTCAAAAGTTACGTCTCGGAGGCCAAAAGGGTCCGGGGAACCTGGCATCAGCAGGTGATCCATAGAACGGGGGGTAAAGTATTGGTGGAGGCTTACAATACGGGAGTCTTTCTCGATTTAGATGGAAGGCCGACGAGAATTCCTCAAGAGATCGTCGAAGCCCTTTTACCGTATACGGCGTGATATTTTTCAGAACCTATTTAAGAGGACAAATTCTCTCTCCTCAGGAAGGAGTCAGGCATGCATCCAAAGGTAACAGAGCAACTGAAATGGATTAAACGCGGAACCGTTACGGTTTTGCCGGAAGAGGATCTGGCTAAAAAGATCGAGCGATCCCTCGGGGAAGGGAAACCTTTAAGGGTGAAGCTGGGTTGCGATCCGAGTCGGCCAGATCTGCACCTCGGGCATACCGTCGTACTTCGGAAACTCCGGCAGTTTCAAGACCTGGGTCACGAGGCCATTCTGGTGATCGGGGACTTTACCGGGATGATCGGGGACCCCTCCGGGCGGAGCAAGACCCGGCCTTCGTTGACCCTGGAGGAAACCCGGATCAACGGGCAGAGCTATTTTGAGCAGGCTTCTAAAGTTTTAGACCCGACCCGGGCCCGCATCGTCTACAACTCAGAGTGGCTCGGTAAAATGACGTTTGAGGATGTGATCCGGTTGGCCAGCAAGTACACCGTGGCCCGGATGCTGGAGCGGGACGATTTTCATACCCGTTACGCTCAAGGGGAACCCATCAGCATCCACGAGCTGCTCTATCCCCTCGCCCAGGCCATGGATTCGGTGGCCTTGCAGGCCGATGTGGAATTGGGGGGAACGGACCAGACTTTTAATCTACTGGTCGGTCGGGATATTCAGCGGGAATACGGACAAGAGCCCCAGGTCATCGTGACTACGCCTATCCTTCCCGGGCTGGACGGCGTGGAGAAGATGAGCAAGTCCTTAAACAACTACGTTGGGATCACGGAACCTCCCAACGAGATGTACGGAAAGCTCCTTTCTATACCGGATAAGCTGATCTACGATTATTTTGAGCTTTTGACCAACGTCTCCAACGAAGAGTTAGCCCGGATCCAGGCGGATCTTCAGAATCCGAAGGTGAATCCCCGAGATTTAAAACGCAGGCTGGCCCGGGAGATCGTCTCGATGTACCATTCCCCCGGAGCTGCCAAGCAGGCGGAAGAGGAATTCGATCGGATCTTTGTGGACAAGGAGCTCCCTTCCGAAGTGCCGGCGTACACCCCCGAGGTCTCGAGCGATAGGATCTGGATTGTTAAGCTCCTGGTCGCCTCAGGCCTGGCTCCGAGCAATAGCGAAGCCCGGCGCCTCATCGCCCAGGGGGCCGTCAGCCTCAACGGCGAGCGCATCCAGGACGAAAATCTAGAAGTTCCGCTCCAGGAGGACGTTATTTTAAAAGTGGGTAAGCGCAAGTTCCTCAAGGTGGTGGGACGAAAATCCCGCTAAGCCCTGTTTCCCTGAGACAAATCTTTTTTGTTGACATTCCAGGAAATTTAAACTAAGCAAAATCTCATAAGGAGGCAAACTTATGAAACTTTCATGGGCAGTTTTTGTAACGCTTCCGATCCTCTTCGTTTGTTTTCTGGCCGGCGGGGGATTAAATCCCTCCCCGGCGTGGGCCGATCATATCAAAATAGGTTTCTCCGGATCTCTGACGGGCGGTACCTTCGACTATGGCCAGGCCGCCAAGAGGGGCTTTGAGCTGGCCATCAAGGAATACAATGAAAAGGGGGGGTACCAGGGGCACCCGGTGGTAGGGGTTATCTATGACGACGAAACGCAGCCGGCCAAAGGGGTTCAGAATACGACCCGGCTGGTCACCCTGGATAAGGTGATCGGGGTGATCGGGCCCGTCAACAGCGGCGTCGCCCTGGCCACGATCGATATCACCCAACGGTATCAAATCCCTCACATCATCTCCATCGCAACCGCGGTTCCCCTGACCCAGCGTTATAAAAGCGCGCCGAAGAACTATATCTTTCATCTGTCCCTGGTGGATAGCGCCCAGATTGCGCTCATGATCGATTACGTGAAAAAGAAAGGTTGCCAGCGGGTCGGTATGATGAACGATACGACCGGTTGGGGAGAAAGCGGTCGCCAGGAGGCCTTGAAACAATTAAAGGAGAACGGCATCGAGCTCGCGACCGAGATTCAGCGGTTTGCTGTGGGCGATACGGATATGACCGCGCAACTGGCCAAACTCAAGGAGGCCAACGTAGACTGCCTCATCAGCTTTGCCCTGGCCCCTGAGGCCGTTCAAATCTTAAAGAGCATGGATAAGCTGGGTTATAGAATTCCCCTGGTGGATACCTGGGCCCTTCTCGCGCCCAGTTTTCTAAAGCTGGGCGGTAAGGATCTCATCGAGGGGGCTGTGACCGTGTCCTCTTATACCATCGAACTCAGTGAACGGTCCAGGGCCTTTCATGAAAAAGTGGTGGCCGAGTACGGAGAAGATTTTTATCCTATTGCGACGGCTCAAACTTACGATGCGACACGAATCATGCTGAGGGCCTTAGATAAAGTGGGTCCCGACCCCAAGAAAATGCGGGATGCCATAGAAGACATGGACGATTTTACCGACGCGGTCACCGCGATCTCTCCTAAACCTTACAGCAAAGAGGACCACGAAGCTCTGGGACCCGGAAAAGGTTTCTTGATGACCTATCGCAACGGGGAGCTGGTTCGATTGGAGCCGTAAAGCGATGCTGACCAAGCTGTGGCAGGCTTTAATCAGCGGTATGGCGATAGGCAGTATTTATGCCCTGATCGCCCAGGGGTTTTACATTACCTCGATCACCACCAACACCCTCAATTTCGGCCAGGGTGACTTTTTGATGATCGGGGCCCTCTTTGGCCTGACCTGTTATCTGGCCTTCGGGGGGCCTTCGATGCTCTCCTTTGTCATCGCGACGGTTTTAGCGGTCGGGTTATTAGCGGTGATGGGGGCGGGCTTAGAGCGTATCGCCGTGCGCCCGGTCCGGGGCTTGACCTCGCTGAGTTGGGTGCTCAGCACGCTGTCGGTGGCCCTGATCCTCAGAAACGCCGCCCAGCTCATCTGGCGCCCGGAACAGCACCCTTTCCCCTCCCCCCTGGGGAGCAAAGTCCTCCGGATTGCCGGAGCCGGCATCCTGCCCCAGGAGATTTTTATCCTGGCGGTCTCTATTTCGGTGATGATCCTGCTGATGGTTTTCTTGAGGCGATCCCTTTTAGGAAAAGCGCTCCTTGCCGTCGCTCATAATAGCAACGCCGCCGCCGCTATGGGCATCAACGTCCAACGAATGGTGATCTTCGCTTACGTCCTCTCCTCGGTCCTGGCGGGCTTAGGAGGGGTCCTTATCGCGCCCATCACCTTTGCCTACGCTTATATGGGAACGGTTCTGGGAGTCAAAGCCTTTGCGGCAGCTATCGTCGGAGGCCTGGAAAATCCCCTGGGCATCTTGATAGGCGGCCTGATCATGGGGGTTGTGGAACAGATCGCAGCCGGGATCAACTCCAACCTTAAGGATGGAATCACCTTCGCTTTAATCATCCTGATCCTGGCCCTACGACCGACCGGGCTTCTCGGCAAAAGATAAAATGAAATTTCTTCCAATCTTTGCGGATTATACGTGGACTTCGTGGAGTAAACTGGCTTTGGCTGTCGTTGGGATTATCCTCCTTCCTTTCATTTTTCAAGATCCTTTCTATCTCCTCATGCTGCAAAGCCTGGCTTATCTATCCATTGCGGCCCTGGGGCTGGATATCCTCGTGGGGTGGACCGGACAAATTTCGCTGGGACATATGGCCTTTTACGCGGTGGGCGCTTACACGACGGCTCTTTTAACGACCCGCGGGGGATTTTCCTTCTGGATCACCCTGCCCCTGGCCATGCTTTTATCTGGGGGGATCGGAGCGATCGTAGCCCTTCCCTGCTTACGAACCAAAGGCCATTACCTGGCGGTGGTCACCCTGGCCTTTGGGTTTGTCGTAGAAGTGGCCGCTAACCGATGGATGGATCTGACCAACGGGCCCATGGGAATCTTTGGGATTAACCCGCCCCAGTTTCCTTCCGGAGAGTTCTTTGCCCCCCCACACTATTTCTATCTGGTCGCTTTCTTTCTGCTTTTAGCCCAACTGGCCGCCAACCATCTTTTAACCGGCAGGTATGGACGCACGTTTCTGGCCCTCCAGCAAAGCGAGGTCGCCGCAGAAACCGTCGGGGTCAACGTCTATAAGTACAAAGTGCTGGCTTTTATCATCTGCTCCGTCTACGGAGGATTGGCCGGGGTTTTCTTTGCCCATCAAAGCCCCCCCGGCTATATTAACAGCGATACCTTTGTGTTTAGCCTGTCCATCTTTTTTCTGGCGTCGATCCTCATGGGCGGCAGCCGCACCCTGTACGGCCCCCTGGTGGGGACGGTCATATTGAATACGATCCCTCAGGTCTTCGCCTCCCTGTATGATTACCATCTCATGATTTACGGATTGATCATCCTGGGAACCGTGATCCTCCTCCCCCGAGGGATTGTCGGGTCCCTGATCCATCTCCCCTATTTCAAAAAGCGGAGGAAGCCCGCCGCGGACAAGCCGGGGAACGTTCAAATGTTGCGATTTATGCGTCGTGAAGAGGCCGATGGGCAGCCTATTATTGAAACGCGGGGCCTTCTGAAGGATTTTGGCGGCTTGCGGGCTATAGACCACTTGAGCGTACAAATCGAGCCCGGGAAAATCCATGCGCTGATTGGGCCCAACGGTTCCGGGAAAAGTACGCTCGTTAACGTCTTAACCGGGGTTTACAAATCTTCCGGCGGAGATATCCTTTATCGTGGGAAGCGGCTTCGCAAAATGACCCCCCATGAAATGGCTAAGCTGGGAATCACCCGAACCTTCCAAACGGTCAACCTGTTCCAGGGGCTAACGGTCCTCGATAACGTGATGGTGGGATTTCACCTCCACTTAAAGGCAGGCTTTTGGAGCCATCTGCTCCGGACCCGCAAAGCGGTTCAGGAGGAAGAAGCCTATCGACAGCGCGCCTTAGATTTGCTGAGGTTCCTGGGCATTCAAGATAAGGCGTATGAGGAGGCCCAAAACTTATCTTACGGCCATCAACGTTTGGTGGAAATTGCCAGAGCTCTGGCCGTAGAACCGTCCCTGCTTTTGCTGGATGAACCGGCTGCAGGCGTTAATCCTGCCGAAGTTCATCTTCTCTCGAAAGTCATCCAGGATATCCGAGACGCCGGGGTGACCGTCTTAGTGATCGAACACCACATGGAGCTCGTCATGCAGATCTCTGACCGAATTACGGTCTTAGATTTTGGAAGCAAAATCGCCGAGGGAGACCCGGCCAGCGTGCGACAAAATAAAAAGGTTATCGAGGCCTATCTGGGCGACCCGGAGATATTAGCTACGTTGTGAGGAATAGTTTTGTAACCCCTCAGGCCCAGGCTGCGACCGCCGATTCGATTGCATTTATCGGCGACCATAAACCGTTACAGCTTTGGGTCCTCTGGGCTTTGGGGTAAAACTCACTTGCTGCAAGTTAAGAACTTAGTCGTAAACTACGGCCACGTGGAGGCCTTACGGGGGATCGATCTTCAGGTCGAAAAGGGGGAGATCGTGGCCATCATCGGAAGCAATGGCGCCGGGAAAACAACTACGCTGAGCGCGATTTTTGGGCTTGTGCATAAAACCCAAGGGTCCGTCCTGTTTAATGGAAGGGATATCTCCGCGCAAAAGCCCCATGAGATTCTTCGCCTGGGCATGTCTCCCGTTCTCCAGGGACGTCAGATCTTTGCCGATCAAACCGTCTACGATAACCTTCTCCTGGGAGCCTATACCCGCCTTAAGGGGCATGGGAACTCGGTCAGAAAATCGATCGAGCGGGAGTACGCCCGATTCCCTATTTTAAAAGAACGGAAGGATCAACTGGCCGGAACGCTGAGCGGCGGTCAACAACAAATGCTCGCGATATCTCGGGCCCTGATGTCGGAACCTACTTTCCTTTTAATGGACGAACCCTCCATGGGCTTATCGCCCGTCATGGTGATCGAAATCGTAAAGACCATCAAGGCCCTCAACGACGAAGGGGTAACCATCCTCCTGGTGGAACAAATGGCGGCCATGGCCCTCAAAATTGCGCACCGCGCCTACGTGCTGGAGCGCGGAAAAATTGCCCTGACCGGTACAGGTCAAGAGTTATTGCGGAACCCGCAGGTGAGGAAGGCTTATCTGGGAGCTTGAAAAAGTCTAAGCGTTCCTGATCTTCCTTAATCGGGAGGGGACCCTTAACTGGGGTCGTATGAGGTCGAGGAGATCCACTTTGAACCCGGTCAGGCAAAAAATTCATCGTATGTTTTGGTCCATAGTCCTTATCTCCCTCGTCGTCTACGTGAGCCTTATAGCCTTTCTCTTTGTCTTTCAATCCAGCCTTGTCTATTTTCCGGTGCGTGAAATTACCATGACCCCTCATGACGTCGGACTTCCTTACGAAGCTGTTTTCTTTGAAACGACAGACGGCGTTAAACTCTCCGGCTGGTTTATCCCTGTGGAGAGGCCGCGAGGTATCATTCTGTTTTGCCATGGTAACGGCGGCAACATTTCCCATCGGCTGGACGCCATGGAAATATTTTATCACCTTGGATTCAGTATATTTATTTTTGATTACCGGGGTTACGGGCAAAGCCAGGGAAAGCCCACCGAGCCGGGCACCTATCGTGATGCCGAAGCCGCCTGGCATTACTTGATGGAAACTCGGCAAGTAACCCCGGCGGATGTAATTATTTTCGGTGAATCTCTCGGAGGTGCCATCGCTGCGTGGCTCGCCCAGCATTACGTCCCCAGGGCGCTGATCCTGGCGTCTACCTTTACTTCCATCCAGGATATGGCCAGCGAAATTTATCCCTACTTTCCCGTTAGGCTGATATCGCGTTTTAATTACAATACCCTGGACTATCTTCAACAGGTAAGTTGTCCGGTTTTAATCATCCATAGCCCTGAGGATGATATAGTGCCCTTCCATCACGGGCGTCGGTTGTTCGAGGCGGCGAAGGCGCCGAAGGAATTTCTCGAAATTAAAGGCACCCACAATGAGGGCTTCTTGACGTCCGGCGAGCTCTACCTAGACGGTTTGAACGCCTTCATTTCCAAATACTCCCAGACGGCCTTCCATTTAAAAAATAACTGAGGACGGCCAGCAACAGTTCCATCTTTCGCTTTCTTCCATTTCATATCCCAAAATATATCCCAAAAATATTTGTCAACGGATTCTGACAGGTATTTATTTATTACGAAAGTCCCTAAGATGCCTCTGTTTTTCAATGTCCCTCTTTGAGCGAACGGGTATAACGGTATGCGTGCCTTCTTACAAATCATAGCTGTAGGAGTTCTCCGCTGCAGGTTCCTTGGGAAGAACGTGGGAACGCTCCTGCTGGCGTTCGCGTTTTTCCTCCCGACCGTTGCTGTTGCGCAGTCCCCGGTAACCTCTACGCCTGCACAATTAACCGTGGTAGGCGTGCAGGGCGATACGGAGACGCGCACGTTACTGCTCAGCGTTACGGCTCCCGTCACTAATCTGCAGCTAATCTCCCTGGATCTGCTACGGGCCGATAACAAAAAGGTCCTGCCGAAGGCAAACCTTCAAGTAGGATCGTTGCCCAATCAGATAGAGGCTAACGGATTTCTGACGGTTCCTGTCACTGTGGATATGAGAAACGTGCCCAGCGGGCAATTTACGGGGGTGCTCCTGGCCATCTACGAGGGGGGCAGACTTTCTATCCCGGTGAGCGTCACGGTGAAGGACGGGTGGGGATGGCCTTTGGTGGCGTTGCTTGGGGGCGTTGCCATCGGCACCCTGGTGTCCGCCTATCGCGCCCAGGGCCAGCCCCGCGATGAGATCCTGGTTCGTGTAGGCCGGCTCCGCACCCAGGTCAAGGGGGATGCGGAGCTTGCCGAGAGCTTCCGTCAACTTATCGAAGCTTCGCTGGTGGATGTGGAGGTGGCGCTGCAAGCTGCGGAATGGGACGCTGCCCGGCAGGCCGTTAAACAGGCAGAAGCCGTTTGGGTCAAGTGGCGTAAGGACCGGGTGGACTGGATACAGCAGTTCGCCTATTCCCAGGAAGTTATTCGACGACTGGAGGCCCTCCCTGCCGATGCTCCCTATGTGGCAGCCGTGCGGCGTGGCGTGGAAGGGGCTCTGCGCAACGCTCCCACCCTGGCCGGTCCCCACGTGTTCCAGGATCAATTGGAAACGGCCGCCCAACAGGTTAACCACTATCTGGAGCTTCAGGCCCAGCTCGATGAACTCAACAACTTACGCAGCCGGCTCCCGGCCCCTCAAGCGGAACCGTGGCGGCTGACGGTGGCAGACCTGCAACGACGGCTCAACAACCTCCCGCCCTCTGAGCTTCCGGCGTATACGGCACTGCAAAATGATATTGAGCAGGCCCTCGCCGAATTGACTAAACTGGTTTCGCAACGGGCAGAGACTGCGCCCGCCGTCCAGGGCGGACGTACCCGGAATGCAGGAGGACTCCGGCTGCTCTCGCCGGCGCCCTTGACGAACCCACCGGCTGAGGAAGAACAGGCCGTACTCGCAAGGTTTCGGTTGCGGGCACTCCTCTGGGTTAGTTACTTCCTTGCCCTGGCGTTTTTAGCCGGAGCGGGATTCAGCGAGCTTTACGTGGCTCAGCCCGCCTTCGGCGCAGACGCCTGGAGGGACTATTTTGCCCTGCTGGCGTGGGGCTTTGGGGCTGAGGCCACGCGGGCGGCTATTGCCGATTTGGTTCGCGGGTGGGGTCTCCCCGGTTTAAAATAGGCCCGTGCGGCGTGCCTCCCAAACCGGAAGTTTCCCTCGTTGCTCCGCTCGCCAGGACCTGCCTGCCTGACTAAATTGTAGGGCTTCTGAAAGCTGCCGCGGCCAAAACAATTTGCCTTTGAGCTTCCCAGGTATTTATTTATGACGAAACGGTCCATGGTTCATGATTCATCGTACACGGTTCAATATCCGCAGAATTAGGCGAACTTCGCTTTATGAGGCGGACAAGGTGAGGGGATTCAATGAGAAATAAGGACTATTCGCAAGACCCTGTCTCAGTTTATGACCCTCAAGGGCAAGAGCTGCCTTATGCTTGGGGGATCGTCGCCCTGGTGTTCTTTATCTCAGCCGTGGCTATAGGAATTCGCTCCACGATCGGTCTTCTGGTTCATCCCTGGGAGGGTGAATTTGGCTGGGACCGATCCGCCGTAAGCCTGACGGCCTCGTTCGGTTTTCTGGCCTACGGCCTGACGCAGCCCCTGGCGGGGCGTTGGGCCGATCGCTACGGCCCGCGTCTGGTCTTCGTAGGAAGCCTGGTGCTCCTGGGATTATCTACGGTGGTTATGGGGTTTATCCAGAATCTCTGGCAAGTCTACCTGGTCTTCGGCGTTGGAATCATGATGGCCGTGGCCGGGACCTCCAATGTGACGGCGGGTGTAGCCGTCGCGCGATGGATCCGGCGGAAGAAGGCGCTGGCGATCGGGATCGTCATGGCCGGGGCCGCTGCAGGTCAACTGGTTCTGGTCCCGGCCCTCGCTGCATCCATGAAGGCGGTGGGCTGGCGTATGACTTTCGTTTGGAGCGGGCTGGCTATCCTCGTTCTCGTCGCCCCCTTCATGTTTTTCTTCCTCAGGGACGACCCGCCGGGAGGTGTCGAGGCGCGGGCGGCGCAAAATGTCGTGGAGGGTCGACCCCAATCACTGGCTGAGATTGCCCGACAGAAGAACTTCTGGTGGCTCATGGGAAGTTTCTGGGTTTGTGGGGTTACCACAGCTGGGCTCATTGACTCCCACCTGATCCCCTACGCCGAAGATATCCATATCGATACCCTTACGGCGGCCACGGCCTTCGGGGTCCTGGGAACTTTCAACGTGTTGGGAACCCTCTTCGCTGGGGCCATCTCGGACCGGTGGGGCCATAAGTGGGTTCTGGGCTGGGTGTACGCAGGACGCGGCCTGACGCTGGTCCTCCTGGTCTTCGTCCGAGAACCGATCCTGCTCTTCGTCTTCGCCGTAACCTTCGGCATGGTGGACTTCGCCACGGTCCCCCCCACCACGGCGCTTTCCACGTCGCTCTTCGGTCGCCGGTCCGGCGGTACCGTCATCGGCCTGGTCTCGCTGAGCCATCAGATAGGCTCGGCAACCGGATCTTACGCCGGTGGGCTCCTCCACGACCTGGCGGGAAGCTATATTCCCTTTTTCTTGGGCGGGGCGTTCCTTTGCGCCGCCGCCGCAATCATGAGCTGGGCCATCTCCGAGGCGCCCGCGCCAGCCCGCGCGGAACTGTCGTCCGTATAGCCTCTAGAGCGCACTGCCCTGGGCGCTCCTGCGTCCGCCTCGCTACTCTTTTCTGTTTTAATGTTTGTACTTTATCGACGGATACCCCTTCCAGGAAGGGGGCGTTCTCCGGTGGGAGCCCCCCGCCGGTTTATAGAAGGTTTCAACGCGGGAAGGGCTATAATATCTACTAACTCGTCCCTGTTAAATTCCCGAAAAAGCCCTGGCGGGGCGACCTGTCTGTAGCAAATACGGTCCCCCCCTCCGGATCTTTTAGCTCCGTAGGAACGACCTGTTTTCCTCGTTCCCAGGCAGAGCCTGAGAATGCCTACCTAGAGGCTCTGCCTCGATGTACAAGAGGGGAGGCAGAGCCTCCCGACATGCATTCCCAGGCAGAGCCTGGGAACGAGGGAGTCCGGGCAGTTCTGTTTTTAACCGGGCGCGTAGGCCCCCTCACCCCCTTCCTCCGTCGGGAAGGGGAGGCGGGGGGGTTAGGTCAAAAAAATACCCTGGAAAACCTAATTTAATAGGGTCAAGCTAATATCTATACGTTAAAAAATCTACTTGACAGTACGTATGTAACCCGGTTATCATAGTGAATGGCGGTTCACATTTTGAATAACTAGTCTATGAGGAGGGTTTAATGGCTTTGTCAAGTCGTAAAGAGAGGGAATTCCAGGCTCGAAGGGCGGAAATACTTAAAGCGGCTGAACAACTCTTCGCAACCAAAGGGTTTTATGAAACAACCATGGCCGAGATTGCAGAGGCTGCGGAGTTTGGGACCGGCACCCTTTACAAATTTTTTGAGGACAAGAGGGCGCTTTATCTTGCCACCTTGGAGGGAAAAGCCGAGGAGTTATTTTCTTTTGTCCGGTCGGAGGTTTCTCGTGAACAGGGAAGTATCAACAAACTCTGCCGACTAATCACGACACATCTTTCTTTCTTCGAGGAAAATCAGGAATTTTTTAAGATTTATATCCGAGATCGTTATCATTTTGAATGGAACATTAAGGATGAACTCGGTGAAAAGGTCCATGTCAAATATGTTTCTTATATTTCCTTTGTGGCCGACGTCGTTAAAGAAGGGATTCGGAGCGGAGAAATTAGGGAGGTAGACCCCTATGAACTGGCCCATGCTCTAACCGGCATGATTAACGCGTTTATTTTCCAATGGGTTCTCAAGAATGATGAAAAAGAATCTCTAACGGCTAAAAGCCGAACCATTTTGTGTTTATTTCTAAATGGTGCGGCCACTAAGCCTCAGGAGGGATACCAGGAGCTATGTCCAAAGTAACCCGGTCATCTAAATGGATTGCCGTTATTCTGGCTATCGCTTTGATTATAGCCGGAATAGCTTTTTATAAGAGTTCTTTGAACCCTATGAGATCCGAAAAGCATCTCCAGGCTGCCGAGGAGACAAAAAATTCTCAACCGGCGCAGAGCCCGCCCGCGGCGCCGAAGCCCCCAGGGAAGAGCCCCGATGCTGGTTCTCCACCTCCTGCCAAGCCTTCGGGTCCCGCTGTGCAGGCGGTTGAGGTAGAAGTGGTGCCAGTGAAAACTCACCCTGTTCAAAGGACCGTTGACTTTGTCGGCACCCTGTTTGCCTTCGAAGAGAGCGTGGTCAGCAGCGAGGTGGACGGACGGGTTGAGAAGGTGACGGTGGATTTAGGAGATACGGTCAAAAAGGGAGACCTTCTGGTCAAGATCCACGACGATGAGCTCAGGCTTGCTGTGGAAGGGGCCATAGCGGATTTAAAGCAGACCATGGCTAAATTAGGTCTTGATGGCTCAGAGAAGGGGAACATCGATATCAAAAAAACGACCCTGGTGACCAAGGCCAAAGCCGATATGGACAATGCCGAGTTGAACCTGAGCCGGTTGAAGAAGCTCCTGGCGGATAAGTTGGTCCCTCAACAGCAGGTGGATGATGCGGAGACGAAGTACCAGGTGGCCAAAGCTAACTATAATGCCGCTCTGGAGGATGCAAAGGTTTTGCTGGCGACCATCGATGCTAAAAAAGTAGCCATCTCCCTCGAGCAGGCGAAGCTCTCCCATACGAACGTGGTGGCCCCTATCAACGGAGAGGTCTTAAGCAAAAAGGTTTCTACAGGGGAGTATGTGAAAGTCGGAACCCCGCTGATCACCCTCGTGGATTCCAGCCAACTAAAGCTTCGCGGAGATATTCCAGAGCGGTTTTCTACGCAGATTTATGAAGGCCAGGAGGTCCGGTTAACTGTGGATGCCGTCGTTAACGAGACCTTCTCAGGGAAGATCAGCCGGATTAGCCCGGCCTCTAACCCGGAGACGCGCGCGGTTACCGTGGAAGCGCTGATCCCCAACCCGGATAAAAAACTAAAGCCCGGATTTTTTGCAAAAGCGGCTGTACTGACCCAGAGCGATGATAAAGCCCTGGCCGTTCCCCAAGAGGCGCTGGTTACTTTCGCCGGCGTGACGAAAGTTTTTGTCATTGCCGACAATAAGGCCGTCGAACGGATCGTGCAGAAGGGGATGACCCTGGGGACCGATGTGGAGATTATCCATGGGGTTAACTCCGGGGAAGTTGTGGCGGTTTCTGGCTTGAGTAAGTTGCACGATGGCGCTCCTGTGGTGGTCAAGGCCAGCTCAAGTCCCGAGGCCAAGGCTTCAGGTCAGGAAAAAAATTGAGAGCCCCGAGACTCGAGCGGGGATTTGGCTTTTTTTCTCTCGCTGGCGGAAACGTCCCAACCTGAGTTAGCGTCCTGAAAAGGCGATGAAGCAGCGGATTATTGTCGGTATCACCGGCGCATCCGGGGTTATTTATGGCATTCGCCTGCTTGAAGTCCTCCGAGGAATGCCTGATCTGGAAACCCATCTGATCCTCTCCAGAGAGGGAGAGCAGTTTATTATCCGGGAAACAGATCGAGAGGTTTCGGAGGTTAGGGCTTTGGCCCATATTCTTCACCATAACCTGGATATCGGTGCGAGCATTGCCAGTGGGTCTTTTCGGACCGCGGGCATGATTTTAGCTCCCTGTTCCAGGGAAACCTTATTTGCCATCGCCAATTGTGTATCGGATACGCTGATTTCCCGGGCTGCGGACGTTGTCTTGAAGGAGAAGCGCCGGCTGGCCCTACTGATCCCAGAGACCCGCCTCTCTCCTGAATACCTGAAGGACCTGATCGCGGCTACTGAAATGGGGGCCCTGGTGGTTCTACCTGCTCCGGCCTTCTATGTCCGGCCCCAAACTATCGGGGAGGTTATCGATCACACGCTGGGAAGGGTTCTGGATTATTTTGAAATAGAACATCCTCTCATGACGAGATGGAAGGCCCCATGAATATGGGGTTATGATAGGTTCAAAGGTGGGAAGGTTGGAAAGTTGAATGGAAGGGCTTGAGCTAGATCCTATAAAACTTACTCCCCCCTTAGATTGGGAGGCGATTTTCGGAAATCGCGACCCGGTCGAAATTGAAATCGGGTTCGGCAAAGGGTATTTCCTCATCCGCTCCGCTTTAGAGAATCCGGGAAAAAATTACCTGGGCGTGGAGAGATCACAAAAATGCTACCGGATCACAAAGGAGCGTATTCTGAAACGAGGGCTGAAAAATATCCGCATCGTTAAAACCGACGCGGAGTATTTGGTTTCTGGGCTCATCCCCGATGCGTCCGTCTCCGCCTATCACATTTATTTTCCAGATCCGTGGCCAAAGCGAAGGCATGCCAAAAAGCGGCTTTTTAAGGAAAGCTTTGTGGTTCACCTGGAACGTACCCTCGTTCCGGGGGGACGTTTATACGTGGCGACGGATGTCCTAAGCTATTACGGAACGATCCTTGAGCTGATAACGACGAAACCTCGATGGAGATCTCTGATGCCGAGGACAGGAGATTGGCAGCCTTCCCCCTGTCCCTTGCCGCCTTTCGGTCTGGAGGGCCTGGGCAATTATGAAATCAAGTATCGAAAAGAGGGACGGGAGATTTATTACGGTTGCTTTGAAAAATCCACCAACGAGGAAACAAACAAATCCAGGTCGGTAGTGCAGCTTTGAAATCCTTCCTAACGTCCTAAGAGTGGGTAGTCTGAGACCCTAAAAGACCCTTCATTGAGATTCTATAGGAGCATTTTATGAAAAAGAAAATATTCTGTGCAGTTACGGCTATCCTTCTTGTGCTTCTCCTGCCCGAGGCTGTAGAGGATTCTGAGCCTTAACCCGTAAAACCCCCTGAGAAGTTCTATGGAAGTGAGGTCTTCGATAGGAGAGCTTGAGAAAATGTTGGAGAGCGTTAAGCGAGACTTGGAGATTCTGAACCGGCGCGTCGTTCAGAACTTGCGAGAACTCCAATATCTGAGCCACGAGACAAACCACCGCATCCGAGAAACGCAGAGACTGGTGACCAGGGTTAAGCCGTTTCTAAGGAAGCCGTTGGAAATAGAGGAACTGAGGCTGAGGTTGGCTAGGGTCCTG
>Ga0073934_10003355_pt1 | contig 29797 bp, 28 predicted proteins | sample LarsenN4metaG_FD_76834 | JGI IMG/M metagenome (GOLD analysis project Ga0073934, IMG submission 76834) | Hot spring sediment bacterial and archeal communities from British Columbia, Canada, to study Microbial Dark Matter (Phase II) - Larsen... ... | reverse complement strand
CGCGGCCGGCTCGCTCCGGCGAGGCAGGCGGCGGACCTTGCAGCGTCTGCCGCCGTTCGCCCGCGCGTGCGCAGCGACGGAACCTTCGCGCTGCTCGGCAGCGGCTTTGCCGTCGGGCTCGATCCCGATCTGGCCGCGGCGCACCAGCTGCTGTGGCACGCCGGGCTTCAAGCCCCGCTCGCCGCACCGCCGCGCGGGTCGATGCCGGCGGGCGGACGGCGCGGCGTGGAGGCGCCGTTCCTGCCCGCCGCAGCGCCGGCGTCCGGGATGGGCGCCGGGCGCTGGTCGCTCGATGCCTGGGGCTTCTGGCGGCAGGGTTCGGATGCGGCCCCGATCTCGCAGGGGCGGGTGCCGATCTACGGTGCCAGCCAGGTGGGCGCAGTGCTTCACTATCGCCTCGATCCTGATAATCCGCGCGATCCGCGGCTTCATGCCCGTGCCTATCGCGCGCTGGTGCGGCGCGGCGAAAGCGAGCTCGCGCTCGGCGCCTCGGCCCGGCCGCTGCCGGGTCTGCCGGTAAGGGTGTTCGGCGAGCTGCGCTATACCGACAGCGCCTTCCGCTCCGGGGTGCGCGCCGCCGCCTATGCGGTGACCGAGATCGAGCCGATCGCGCTGCCGCTCGGCACCCGGCTCGAGGCCTATGCCCAGGGCGGCTGGGTGGGCGGGGTGGACGAGACCCTGTTTGCCGACGGGCAGGCGAGCGTCACGCGCGAGATCACCCAGGTCGCCGAGGCCAGCGACAATGCCCTGCGCCTCAGCCTCGGCGCGGGGGCCTGGGGCGGCGCGCAGGAAGGGGCGCACCGGCTCGATCTCGGCCCGACGATGCGGCTCGACGTGACGGTTGGCGAGGTGCCGGCCCGCCTCTCGCTCGACTGGCGCGAGCGGGTGGAAGGCGATGCCGGGCCGGAATCAGGCGTGGCGGTGACGCTCTCGACGCGGTTCTGATTTCGAACGCGCCGGGGCGCGATGCAGACCTCGCGCCCCGGATCGAACGCTCTGTGTCGGGCGCGTGACCTTGAACAGGAACGCGATAGCCGCGGCTTTCATCGCCCGTGCCACTGGTCTAATCGAAGGGCATGGACGTGTACCTGCCCATCGCGAATCTCTCGGTCAACGGCCTGTACATCGTCCTGCTGGGCGGGCTGACCGGCATTCTTTCGGGTCTGTTCGGTGTGGGCGGCGGGTTCCTGACGACGCCGCTGCTGATCTTCTACGGCATTCCGCCCACGGTCGCGGCGGCCTCGGCCGCCACCCAGGTGACGGGCGCGAGCGTTTCGGGCGTGCTCGCCCATTCGCGCCGCGGCGGGGTCGATTACCGCATGGGCACGGTGATGGTCGGCGGCGGGGTGATCGGCGCGCTGATCGGCGCGGCGCTGTTCCGCGCGCTGCAGTCGCTCGGCCAGATCGACGTGGTGATCAACATCCTCTACGTGCTGATGCTCGGATCGATCGGTGCGCTGATGATGCGCGAGGCGGTGGGTGCGCTGAGGCCCTCGCTGCTCGGCAAGACCGGGCCCGTGGTGCGCAAGCGCCGCCACCACCCGCTGGTGGCGAGCCTGCCCTATCGCTGGCGGTTCTATGCCTCGGGCCTCTACATCTCGCCGCTCGCGCCGCTGATCCTCGGGATGCTGGTCGGCATCCTCACCATGCTGATGGGGGTGGGCGGCGGCTTCCTGCTGGTGCCGGCGATGCTCTACATCCTCGGCATGAGCGGCAATGTCGTGGTCGGCACCTCGCTCTACCAGATCCTGTTCGTGACCATGGTCACCACCATGACCCATGCGCTCACCACCAAGGCGGTCGACATCGTGCTTGCCGCGCTGCTGCTGCTGGGCTCGGTGATGGGGGCGCAGTTCGGCACCCAGATCGCGCTCAAGGCACGGCCCGAATACCTGCGCCTCGCGCTCGCCGCGCTGGTGCTGGTGATCGCCTTGCGGATGCTCTACGGGCTCGGGGTGCAGCCCGACGAGATCTACACGGTGACGCCGCTGTGAGGGCGCGCGGTGCTGCTCTGCTTGCCGTGCTGGCGCTGCCGCTGCTGACCGCGCAGGCCGAACCGGTGCTGGTGCCCGAAGTCAGCCAGTCGCGGATCGAGGTGCGGCAGGGCTTCACCGGTGCCAACCTGCTGCTCTACGGTGCGGTGATCGCCCCGCCCGGCGCGCGGGACAAGTATGATATCGTGGTGGTGCTCAAGGGCCCGACGCAGGCGGTGCGCCTGCGCGAGAAAGAGCGCATCGCCGGCATCTGGATGAACGCCGGATCGAGCGATTTCCGCTCGGCCCCGTCCTTCTTCGCGGTCGCCTCCTCGCGGCCCGTGATGGAGATCGTCGACGAGCGCACCGCCGCGATCTACGAACTGGGCACCGATTTCATCCAGTTCTCGCCCTCGGGCCAGATCGACCCGGAGGAGCAGGCCCGCTTCGCCAGCGGCCTTGTCGAGCTGCGCAAGCGCCAGGGGCTCTACCAGCAGGATCCCGCCGGCGTGCGGATCAGCGAAGGCGTGCTCTATCAGGCGCGGATCGATCTGCCTTCCAACGTCACCACCGGGCCCTACACCGCCGAGACCTTCGCCATCGCCCGCGGCCGGGTGCTGGCGAGCGCCACCGCGCGGATCGAGGTCGAGAAGGTCGGGCTCGAGGGCCGGGTGGTCAGCGCCGCGCAGCGCTGGTCGTTCCTCTATGGCCTCGGCGCGATCGCGCTGTCGCTGGGGATGGGCTGGATGGCCGGCCGCCTGTTCGCGCGCGGCTGAGGCAACCCCCTGCGCCAACAGCATTGACCCGATCTTAACCTCGCCGCCCCTATGCCTTGGCTCACTCGTCGCACTTGGCGCAGGGAAAGGCGCGCATGACCGATCAAGCAAGGCAGGATTTCGAACGTTTCACCGGCCCGGCGCTTGCCGGCGAGGACGATGTCCCCGTCGCTGTCGGCGGAACGCATGACAATGCCCGCTTGCCGATCGGGGTGGTGCTGGAGATTTCCGGCTCCGGCTCGCAGATCGCCTTCGATCTCCAGCGCATCAACGAATGCATGGAAGATCCCGATCCCTCGGTGGCGCTGGCCGGGCAGGTCGGCAGCCAGATCAAGATCCGCGTCGGCGATGCCTGGCTGCTCGCCTCGGTGCGCGACCAGCGCAAGGACCGCCGCACCGAAGGCGGCATCATCGCCCATATCGACTTCCTCGGCGAAGGCGGCGAGGAGAAGCTGACGGGCCGCATCCACGGCTTCAAGCGCGGCGTCACCCGTTACCCGGTGCCGGGCGCCATGTGCTATCCCGCCACCACCAAGGATCTCGAACAGATCTATGCCAGCGACGGGCGCGCCAGCATCACCATCGGCAAGGTCTTCCCCACCCGCGACATCCGCGCCGGGCTTTACATCGACGCGATGCTCGGCAAGCACTTCGCGCTGCTCGGCTCGACCGGGACCGGCAAGTCGACCAGCGCCGCGCTGATCCTGCACCGCATCTGCGAGGCCGCGCCCAAGGGTCACATCGTGATGATCGACCCGCACGGCGAATATTCCGCCGCCTTCCGTCAGACCGGGCAGATCCTCGACGTCTCCAACCTGCAGATGCCCTACTGGCTGATGAACTACGAGGAGCATTGCGAAGTGCTGCTCACCGGCAGCGGCAACGAACGCCAGGTCGATGCCGACATTCTCGCCAAGTGCCTGCTCGCCGCGCGTTCCAAGAGCCGGCTGGCGCAGACCATGGGCAAGATCACCGTGGATTCGCCGATCCCCTATCTGCTGTCCGATCTCAGCAACATCCTGCAGGACGAGATGGGCAAGCTCGACAAGGCGACCTCGTCGGCACCCTATATGCGGATCAAGGGCAAGCTCGACGAGTTGAAGGCCGATCCGCGCTACCAGTTCATGTTCTCCGGCATGCTGGTGGGCGACACCATGACCGCCTTCATCAGCAAGATCTTCCGCATGCCCGGCCACGGCAAGCCGATCTCGATCATCGACGTTTCGGGCGTGCCGTCCGACATCACCTCGACCGTGGTGGCGGTGCTGTCGCGCCTCGTGTTCGACTTCGCCATCTGGGGCCGCGAGGAAAAGACCCGTCCGGTGCTGCTGGTGTGCGAGGAAGCCCACCGCTACGTGCCCAACGAGAAGAACGCCGATGGCTCATCGGTCGGCAAGATCCTCAGCCGCATCGCCAAGGAAGGGCGCAAATACGGCATTTCGCTGGGCCTCATCACCCAGCGCCCGTCCGACCTTGCCGAAGGCGTGCTGTCGCAGTGCGGCACGATCATCTCGATGCGCCTCAACAATGATCGCGACCAGGCCTTCGTGCGCTCGGCCATGCCCGAAGGCGCGCGCGGCTTCCTCGATTCGATCCCGGCGCTGCGCAACCGCGAATGCATCATCTGCGGCGAGGGCGTCGCGATCCCGATCCGCGTGACCTTCGACAACCTCGAAGAACACAAGCGCCCGGCCTCGGAAGACCCGAGCTTCGTCGAGCTGTGGGGCAAGGACGGCGGCGAGGAAGAACTGGTCGAGCGCGTGGTGATGCGCTGGAGAAGTCAGGGCTAAGTGCCCCGCGTATCCCCATAGAGATGAATATGCATCCGGTCCGACATCCGGAACCCGTGTTCAAGGCACAGGTCTGACAGCCACGCCTGCCGTCCGCGCAGGGTGGCGCTGTCGGTGCCTTCGGGCATGAGAAACACGCGCTCGGGCCGGAAGCGATAGCGGCGCTGGAGCGCCAGCACCTCGTCCACATCCTGCGGTGCGGCGATCACGAATTTGAGGAAGGCGCGTGGCTCGCAGGCCCAGGCGTCGAGCCGTTCGGGAAGCAGAGCGAGGTCGGCGGGGTTGCCGCTGTGCGCGAGCTTGGGGCTGACATTGTACTGATCGACCCGGACATCGAGCCGCGGCGGCGGGGCGACGGTGCCGTTGGTCTCGATCTCGACGCTGATGTCGGGCAGATGCGCGAGCATCTCGGCGAGCGCAGGGGCCTGAAGCAGCGGCTCGCCCCCGGTGATGACGAGGCGCTTCTGGCCGAGGGCGGCGATCCGCTCCGCCGTTTCGGCAGGTGAGAGCGTCACCTGATTGGCCTTGCGATCGAAGGCGATCCCGTCGCGATGGGGGCGATTATCGCCCTCGAACCGCCAGGTATAGGCCGTGTCGCACCAGGTGCAGGCAAGGTTGCAGCGGGAGAGGCGGACGAAGGCGACCGGCATCCCCATGCTCGGCCCCTCGCCTTGCAGGCTGGCAAAGATTTCCGGCCCGCCGGTGTCGTCGGTGGCGAGCGCAAGTTTGGGGGTGAGGTTCACCTTACCCCAGCCGCGACAGCGCCGCGGTCAGCCGCTCCACTTCGCCCGTATGGTGCGCAAGGTCGGCGCGGGCTTTCTCCACGGCTTCGGGCTTGGCCTTTTCGGCGAAGGCGGGGTTGGCAAGGCGGCCTTCGAGGCTCTTGGCTTCCTTCTGCGAAGTCGCCAGCGCCTTTTCCAGCCGCGCCTTCTCGGCTGCGATGTCGACGATGCCTTCGAGCGGGATGACGAACACGTCCTCGCCCGCGGTCACCTGCATCGCGGGGCCAGCGGGAGCCTCGCCGATGGTGACGGGGGTGAGGCGGGCCAAGCGTTCGATCGCCGCCGACGAGCGCTCGATGGTGCGCGCCGCCACTTCCGAGGGCGCCGCCACCCAGGCCGCCAGCTTGGCGCCGGGGGCAATGCCGAGCTCGTTCTTGGCTGAGCGGGTGTTGGTGGTGAGGTCGATCACCCAGTCGATGGCGTCGGTCGCTTCCTTGGAGACCTCGGCTTCCGGCTTGGGCCACTGCGCGACAATCAGCGCGTAATCGCGCGCGCCCAGCTTGTGCCACAGCTCTTCGGTGATGAAGGGCATGAAGGGGTGGAGCATGACGAGGATCTGGTCGAGCGCCCAGCCGGCGACCGCGCGGGTCTCGGATTGCGGCGACCAGTCCCCCTCCCGCTCGCGGGAGGGGTTAGGGGTGGGCGCGTCTTCTGGCCCACCCCCGGCCCCTCCCGCAGGCGGGAGGGGAGAAAGGACCGGCTTCACCAGCTCCAGATACCAGTCGCAGAACTTGCTCCAGGTGAACTGGTAGATGGCGTTGGCTGCGGCATCGAAGCGCAGGTCGGCCATGGCGCGCTCGATCTCCGAGACGCAGGCCGCGACTTCGCCGATGATCCACTGGTTGGCGGCGAGGCGTGCTGGCGGGGCCTTGACCGTGCTCGACGCGCCGATCCCGTTCGACTGGCAGAAACGCGCCGCGTTCCACAGCTTGGTGGCGAAGTTGCGATACCCCTCGATCCGTTTTTCATCCATCTTGATGTCGCGGCCCTGGCTCTCCATCGCCGCCATGAAGAACCTGAGCGCATCCGCCCCATATTGGTCGATGAGGCCGAGCGGATCGACCACATTGCCCTTGGACTTGGACATCTTCGCGCCGTCTGCTGCGCGCACGAGACCGTGGAGATAGAGCTTGTCCCAGGGCTTCTGCCCCATGTGGTAGAAACCCATCATCATCATTCGCGCATCCCAGAAGAACAGGATGTCGAAGCCGGAAATGAGCAGGCTGTTGGGGAAGTGCTTGGCGAGGAGCGGCGCATCGCCTTCGGGCCAGCCCAGCGTGGCGAAAGGCCACAGGGCGGAGGAGAACCAGGTGTCGAGCACGTCCTCGTCCTGGCGGAGCGTTACGCCCTCGCCGGCCTGCTTCTGCACTGTCTCGGCATTTTCGGCGACGTAAATGTTGCCCGCCTCGTCGAACCACGCCGGGATGCGGTGACCCCACCACAATTGGCGCGAGACGCACCAGGGCTGGATGTTCTCCATCCAGTTGAAGAAGGTCTTTTCCCAGCTCTTGGGCACGATCTGGATCTCGCCCGAGCGCACCGCTTCGATCGGCTTCTTGGCGAGTTCCGCCGCGTTCACATACCACTGATCGGTCAGCATCGGCTCGATCACCACGCCGCCGCGGTCGCCGAAGGGGGTGGCGATCTGGCGCGGCTCGGCGTCGTGCTCGACCGGATTGCCTTCCTTGTCCTTGGTCACGTGCGGGATGAGCAGCCCGAGCTCCTTCATCCGGGCGACCACCAACTCGCGCGCGCCATCGACCCCGTCGCGGCGGAAGCGGTGCAGGCCGAGGAATTCCGCCGGCACCAGCCCATCGGCCGTCTGGCAGACGTTGGCCTCGGCATCGAGCATGTTGAGCATGTCCGCAGGGGCGAACCCGGCGCGCTTGCCGACTTCGAAGTCGTTGAAATCATGCCCCGGCGTGATCTTGACGCAGCCGCTGCCCAGTTCGGGATCGGCGTGCTCGTCGGCGATCACCGGGATGCGGCGGCCGGTAATGGGCAGGATCACGTGCTTGCCGACGACGCTCGCATAACGCGCGTCCGCCGGGTTCACGGCGACCGCCATGTCGGCGAGCATCGTCTCGGGCCGGGTGGTGGCGACCTCGAGATAGTCCCGCCCGTCATCGAGCCGCGCACCGTCCGCGAGCGGGTACTTGAAGTGCCAGAAGCTGCCCGCCAGCGTCTTCGTCTCGACTTCCAGATCGGAAATCGCGGTCTTGAGCTTGGGGTCCCAGTTCACCAGCCGCTTGTCGCGGTAGATGAGGCCGTCGTTGTAGAGATCGACGAAGGTCTTGATCACCGCACGGGTAAAGTGCGGGTCCATGGTGAACTGCTCGCGGCTCCAGTCCATCGAGCAGCCGAGGCGGCGCAGCTGGTTGGTGATGGTGCCGCCGCTCTCGGCCTTCCACTCCCACACCTTTGCGACAAAATCCTCGCGGCTGTAGTTGGTGCGCTTGTCCTGCCGCTCCTCGAGCTGGCGTTCGACCACCATCTGGGTCGCGATCCCGGCATGATCGGTGCCGACCACCCATAGCGCGTCCTTGCCGCGCAGCCGTTCATAGCGGACCACCACGTCCTGCAGCGTGTTGTCGAGCGCGTGGCCGATGTGCAGCGAGCCGGTGACGTTGGGCGGCGGGTTGACGATGGTGAAGGCCTCGGCCGCGGGGCGTTCGGGGCGGAACAGGCCGTTCGCTTCCCAGTGCGCATACCAGCGCGACTCGATCTCGGCGGGGTCGAAAGTGGTGGGCAGAGTGGTGACGGTGGTGTTCGGCATGATGCCCCGCGCCATGCCAGCACCCATGTTGCGATGCAATGATGGAGACTGCGCCATTCGCCGCGAGAGCCTTGTCGGCGGCCGAAAATCTCCCCATAGCGGGGCCGCAATGCAGGAAGCCGCGCAATATTCGCTGGTGGAGGATGGCGCGGGCGGTCCCCGGCTGGAACTCTCGGGCACGCTGACGCTCCGGGCGATCGGGGCGCTCGAGCGGGATCTGCAAGCCCTTTCCGGCCCGATCGCCGCGGTCGATCTGACTGCGGTGAGCGAGATCGACACCGTCGGCGCCTGGGTGGTGTGCCGCCTCGCGCGCGAACATCAGGCCGACATCACCGGGGCGAGCGCGGCGGCCGAGCGGCTGCTCGGCGCGGTGCGCGGGATCGACGCCACCTGCGACATGCGCCCGGCGCGCCTGCCGGTGTGGGAGCGTGTCCCGGTGGCGCTGGGCGAGAAGGTCTATGCCAGCCGCGCCGGGCTCTACGGGGTGGTGGGCTTCCTCGGCCAGATCCTGATCGGCGCGGCCAGCCTGCTGCGCAACCCCGGGCGCTTCCCGATCCGCGGGCTGGTGCATCAGATGGAGCTGGTCGGCGTCACCGCGCTCCCCATCATCGGCCTGATGAGCTTCCTGATCGGCATCGTCATCGCCCAGCAGGGCTCGGTCCAGCTGGAACAGTTCGGGGCCGAGGCGCTGACGGTGAACCTCGTCGGGCGCATCACCCTGCGCGAGCTGGGCGTGCTGATGACCGCGATCATGGTGGCGGGCCGTTCGGGCAGCGCCTTTGCCGCGCAATTGGGCACGATGAAGCTCACCGAGGAGATCGACGCGATGCGCACCATCGGCATCTCCCCGATCGAGGTGCTGGTGATCCCGCGCATTCTCGCGGCCACCTTCATGATGGTCCTGCTCGGCTTCTATGCCTCGGTTGTCGCCATCGTCGGCGGGGCGGTGGTCGGCGAACTCGAACTCGGCATCCCGTTCTGGACCTTCCTCAGCCGCATCCAGGAAGTCGTGCCCGAACACGACCTGTGGGTGGGCCTGATCAAGGCACCGGTGTTCGGCCTGATCGTGGCTCTGGCAGGCTGCTACAATGGCTTGCAGGTGCGCGGCAATTCGGAGGAAGTCGGGCGCCGAACCACCATGGCGGTGGTCTCGGCGATCTTCACGGTGATCGTGCTCGACGCTTTCTTTGCGGTGTTCTTCACCGAGATCGGGTGGGGCTGATGACCGGACTTTCCCATGCCTCCGACGAACGGCCCCCGATCGTGATCGAGGGTTTGGCCAACCGCTTCGGCGATTTCACCGTGCACGAGAATCTCGATCTCACCGTGCGACGCGGCGAGATTCTCGGCGTGGTGGGCGGCTCGGGCAGCGGCAAATCGGTGCTGATGCGCTCGATCATCGGGCTGCAGCGCCCCAGTGCCGGCCGGATCGACGTGCTCGGGCACACCATCACCGAACTGGATCTCGAACAGGGGGTCGGCGTGCGCCGGCGCTGGGGCGTGCTGTTCCAGGGCGGCGCGCTGTTCTCGACCCTGACGGTGGGCGAAAATGTCGAGGTGCCGCTCAAGAAGTATTACCCCGAGATCAGCACCGAGCTGCGCGCCGAGATTGCCCGCTACAAGGTCATCCTCTCCGGCCTGCCCGAAAGCGCGGTGGCGAAATTTCCGTCGGAACTGTCGGGCGGGATGAGGAAGCGCGCCGGCCTTGCCCGCGCCCTCGCGCTCGATCCGGAACTGCTGTTCCTCGACGAGCCGACCGCCGGGCTCGACCCGATCGGCGCGGCCAATTTCGACCGGCTGACCCGCGAATTGAAGGAAACCCTCGGCCTCACCGTGTTTCTCATCACCCACGATCTCGATACGCTCTACGAGATCTGCGACAGGGTGGCGGTGATCGCGGACAAGCGCATCGTCGCTGTCGGCACGATCCCCGAACTGATCGCCACCGGGCATCCGTGGATCGAGGAGTATTTCAACGGCCCGCGCGGACGGGCGGCGCGCGAGTCGCACGCGCGCGCGGCGGGTTAGGGCGAGAGAATGTTGGACATCGGCGCCCGGCGGGCTGCATAGGGAACGCACATGGAAACAAGAGCCAACCATCTCTGGGTCGGTGCGGTCACGCTGGTGCTGCTGGCGGCGCTGGCGGCATTCATCGTCTGGATCGCGCGGCTGGGGCAGGGCGAGCAGAACGAATACGACATCTTCTACGCCCAGTCGGTCGCCGGCCTTGCCAATGGCAGCGAGGTCAGCTTCGCCGGGGTGCCGGTCGGGCAGGTCAAGGAAATCGCGCTGGCCGACGGCAATCCCGAATTCGTGCGGGTGCGGATCAAGGTGAACAGCGACGTGCCGATCCTGGTCGGCACCCAGGCCACCATCCAGGCGAGTTTCACCGGGGTTTCGACCATCCTGCTCGACGGGGCGCGCAAGGATGCGCCGCGGATCACCTGCGAAACCACCGCCTGTCCCGAAGGCCGGCCGGTGATCCCGCCGGGGCGGGGCGGTTTCGGCGAACTGGTCGCCAACGCGCCGCTGCTGCTCGAACGGCTGGCGACGCTGACCGAGCAATTGAACACCATTCTCGGGCCGGAGAACCAGCAGGAAATCGCCGCGATCCTCAGGAACACCAATCGCCTGTCGGGCGGGCTGGCCGACGCCACCCCGGCACTGGTCGCCAATCTCGAGGATTTCCAGACCACGCTCGCCGAGTTCAACCAGACCCTCGATGCGATCGAGCAGCTCTCGCTCACCACCGATCAGCTGGTGACGCAGGAGGGCAAGCCGCTCGCCGCCGAACTGCGCGCCACGCTCAAATCGGCCAATGCCGCCGCGACCTCGCTGGCAGCGACGCTGGAGGACACCCGCCCGGCGGCGCGGCAGCTGCGCGAAAGCACGCTGCCCAATGCCGAGGCGACCTTGCAGGATCTGCGCGCCACCAGCCGGGCGCTGCGCTCGATCACCGAAAAGCTCGAAAGCGAGGGCGCGGGCGCCCTGGTGGGCGGCAAGGCACTGCCGGACTACAAGCCATGAGGAACCTCGCCGTGAACGCGATCGCCAATCCGAACCTCGCCCGGCGCGTCCTGCGCCGCGCCGCCCCTGCGCTGCTGGCGCTGGGACTGGCGGGCTGCATCAGCCTCGGCGGCCCTCCGCCCGAAAGCCTGCTGACCCTCAGCCCGACTAGCCCCGCGCCCGCCGGCAGCGGTGCCGGTGCCGCACCGGGCCGCCCGGTGATCGCGGTGCTCGCGCTCGACACCCCGGCCAAGCTCGACGTGCTGCGGGTGCCGGTCGCCGTGTCGGACACCGAACTGGCCTATCTTCAGGATGCCTTCTGGGTCGAAAAGCCCGCGCGCCTGTTCCGCCATCTGCTGGGTGAGACGCTGCGCGCGAAGAGCGGCGACGCGGCGCTGGTGCTCGACGGTGATGAAATCGTCGCGCCGTCGACCACGAGCCTGCGCGGCACGCTGATCGACATGGGCTATGATGCGCCGAGCCGCTCGGCGGTGGTGCGGTTCGACGCGATCCGGATCGACAATGCGGGCAATGCCACGACCCGCCGCTTCGAGGCGCGCGAGAGCGGGGTTCCGGCCGAGGCCCGCGCGGTGGGCGCGGCGCTCAACGCGGCGGCAAACCGCGTGGCGGCGGATGTCGCGGCGTGGGTGGCGGAAGGATAGGGGCTTTCCTACCCGCGCGCGGCGTGACAGGCTGCGCTGATGACCCGCATCGCCCCCTTTTTCCGCTCTTCGAAAGCGGGGGTGCAAGCGGCAGGTTTTTCTGTTCCTGGACAGTGTCTCATGTGTCTCCAACACGGGACACGGGGGTCGGTGGCTAGCCGCCCCGTGCCAGCCGCGCGAAGGCGCAGGCGCGCAGGAAATCGGCTTCGCGCCGCTGCCGGCGCTCCTCGGCCTCGGCATCGCGGCCCCACAATTCGGCCTGCCATTCCTCCTCCAGACACACCGCCTGCCACAGCGCCAGCGGCTCGTCCGCTTGCTGCGCATCGAGCGCGGCGAGCGCGGTGACGAGCGAGGCGGCGAGCTTGGCCATCGCCTCGACCCCGGCGAGCGCAAAGGGATCGAGCGCGTGCAGCCGTGCCGCGAGCGCCGCCAGCGTCGCGGGCGATTGCGGGCGGTGGAGCACCCCGCTGACCCGCACCAGCGCGATCCCGTTCGCGGCCTCGAAGGCGCGGAGCAGCGGCTCCCACACCGCCTGCTGGCGCGCGTGGAGCGGCTCGTCGGGATTGGCGCGGTAGCACAGCGTGTCGGTCTCGGCATAGGCGAGGAGGCCCTGCGCGATTCCGGCGGGATCGGGCGCGACCATGTCGATCGCATAGTCGGCCATGTCGCGCAGCGGCAGGCTCTTCGGGTCGATGGTCTCGCCCTGCTGCCGCCATTCGGCCGCCAGCGCCTCGCCCAGCGCTTCGGTGGGGAGGAGCTGGGGAGCACCGCCGACGGTCTTGACGCCCCGGCCGTCGAGCATCACCTGCCACCCGCCCGCAACGGGGGCGAGCGTGACGTCCTTGTAGAAGCGGCGGATCATGCGTTCGGCCCGGCTCCCCGGTTCCATGCCCGCGCGACGAAGCGCGGGAGGAAGAAGAACGCGATGAAGCCCAGCACCGCGATGAGCGCCCCGGCCTCGCGCGGCAGGTCGATCACGCCGCGCACGATGGCAAAGCCGATCAGCACCAGCGCGATCCCGCTGAAACGCACCGCGTTGATGAGGAGAAAGCCGTTGCGGGCGCGGGCTTCCTCGATCTCGCGGGGGGAGCGGGTCATGGGAGAGTCTCCTCAAGAGCGGCCGCCAGCGCGGCGACCGTCTCTGCCACCTGCAGTGCGCCGCTCGCCAGCAGTTCGGCCGGGGCGTGATAGCCCCAGCCGACCCCGATGCCGCGCACCCCGGCGCTGCGCGCCATCAGCATGTCGAAACTGGTGTCGCCCACCATCACCGCCTGATGCGGCAGCGCACCGGCTTCGAACAGCGCAGCCTCGAGCATCGCGGGATGGGGCTTGGACGGATGCCGGTCGGCGGTCTGGAGCGAGACGAACAGATCGGCCACGCCGTGGGTGGCAAGGCAGGCGGCCAGCCCGCGGTCGGACTTGCCGGTGGCGACCGCGAGGTGCCACCCCGCATCGCGCAACCCCGAGAGCAGGTCGGCGATGCCCTCGTAGAGTGGTTCGTCGAGCAGGCCGTCCTCGCGCCGGGCACGGAAGCTCGCGCGGTAGAACTCGGTGACGGCGCGGTTCTGCTCATCGCTCAAGCAAGGCGCAAGCGCCTGCACCGCAGCCGGCAGGCTGAGGCCGACGATGCGGCGCACCTGGCGCGGATCGGGAGCGGCAAGGCCCGCGCGGGCGAAGGCCCGTTCCATCGCCCAGCACACGTCGGCCTGCCCGTCGACCAGCGTGCCGTCGCAGTCGAACACCGCGAGCCTCACGCGGCAAGGCTCCGGATGAGATGGGCGAGCGCGGCGTGGCCGGCGGCCTCGAGGCCCTCGGCAATCCGGGCGCGATCCTCGGCAGGCTTGTTCTGCGACAGCTTGAGGGTCGGGCGCCAGGCCTGCACCTCCAGCTCGAAGCCGACGATGCCCCTGAACAGACCCGACCAGACCTTGTCCGAGGACTCCTCCGCTCGCCACGGTGCACCTTCGAGCCGGCCTTCTTGCTTCAGGATCGCGGCGTGGAGGAAGGCCTCGAGTCCTTCGTCCGCCATGCGCCGCACCCGGCCTTCGAGCTCGAGCGCGACATAGTCCCAGGTCGGCACGGTGTCGCGATTGCCATACCAGCGCGGGGAGACATAGGCGTCGGGGCCGTTGACCACGACGAGCGCGGTCGCGCCGTCGAGATGACGGGCCAGCGCGTTGCCCCGCGCAAGGTGGAACTGCACCGCGCCGTCGCCCGTGGAGAGCAGCGGCGTGTGGGCGACCCGCGGTCCGTCGGGCGTCTGCACGAAGACCATGCCGAAGCCGATCTCCTCGATCAGGCTTTCGCACAGGTCGCGATCATCGGTGCGGTAAAGCGGATTGGGATGCATCAGCGGCGCGCGCCCTTGCCGGGACCCTTGGGGCGGGGCTTGCCTGACTTGGCCGGGGCCTTGCCCTTGGGCTTCGCGCCCGGCTTCGCTTTGGCCTTGGCCGGTGCGGTCCCGCGCGCGCGGCGGGGCGTGCGGGTTTCCTTCCGCGCCTGCTTGAAGTGGCGGCGGGCGGCCTGCTTCTTTTCCTCGGGCGTCTTCTCGGGCACGTCCTCGCGCAGGGGCGAGGCATCGGACAGCGCCGGATCGAAGCCCAGCACCTCCATGCTCATGGCGAAATGCTGCGGCAGTTCGGCGGTGACATCCAGCTTGCCTCCGGTGCCTTCCCCCGCCTTGGGCTCGGTGATGATGAGGCGGCGCGCATGGAGGTGCATCTTGCGGCTGACCGCACCTGTGAGGAAGGCATCCTGGCCGCCGTACTTGCCGTCGCCCACGATCGGGTGGCCGATCGCCGCCATGTGGACGCGCAGCTGGTGGGTGCGGCCCGTCAGGGGTTCGAGTTCCACCCACGCGGCGCGCTGTCCGGCGCGGTCGACCACCCGGTAGCGGGTCTTGGCCGCGGCGCCGTTCTCCTCGTCGATATGCATCTTCTCGCCGCCGGTGCCCGGCTGCTTGGCGAGCGGGGCGTCGATCACACCCTCGGCCAGTTGCGGCACGCCGACGACCAGCGCCCAATAGACCTTGCGCGCGCTGCGGCTCGCGAAACGCTTGGAGAAGCTCGCCGCGCTCCCCGGCGTGCGCGCGATCAGCAAGACGCCGGAGGTGTCCTTGTCGAGCCGGTGGACGAGGCGCGGGCGCGGGGTGCGCTCGTCTGCGACAAAGGCATCGAGCAGCCCGTCGACGTGACGCGTGGTCTTGCTCCCGCCCTGCGTGGCGAGGCCGGGCGGCTTGTTGAGCACGATCGCGGTGAGTGTCTCGCGGATCACCATGGCGCGCGCCTCGGCGATCTGTTCGGGGGAAAGCGGGCGGGCGCGGGGGGCTGCGGGCTTGCGACCCGGCGCGTCCTCTCCGCCCGGCGGCACCCGCAGGACCTGTCCCGCGGTAAGGCGATCTTCCGGCTTCACCCGCTTGCCGTCCACCCGGATCTGTCCGGTGCGTGCCCAGCGCGAGACCGTGGCGAACCCGACCTTCGGCAGGTTGCGCTTGAACCAGCGGTCGAGCCTGATGCCGTCGTCATCCTCGGCGACGGTGAACTGGCGGACGTTGTCGGTGGCGGGGCCTTCCATCACGCGGCACTCTGCGCGGCGACAAGGCCGAGCACCAGCGCCGCCATCCCGGCGATCAGCGAGGCGGCGGCATAGCCCAGCGCCAGCATCGCCTGTCCGCGATGGAGCATGGTGACGAGCTCGGCGCTGAAGGCGCTGAAGGTGGTGAAGCCGCCCAACAGCCCGACCCCTATCAGCAGGCGCAGCGGCTCGGCCGATTGCGGCGTCGTGCTGCCGCGCGCGAGCCATCCGAGCAGCACGCCCATCGCCAGGCTGCCGAGGATGTTGACGCTGAGCGTGCCCCAGGGAAAGGCATTGCCGGCGCCGGCCAGATGGCTCACCGCCCGCCCGAGATGATAGCGCAGCACCGATCCCACGGCACCGCCAAGGGCGACGCTGAGGCTTGCAAAGAGCGGGGAGGTTTCACCGGTCATCGGGTGCCTTTAGCGATGCGAGCGCGCTCTGCCTAGCGTGGCCGGATGGAGCCTGCGGGGGCGAAGCAATTCTCCCGGCTTGCCTTTCGGGCGCTGTTGGACTATCGGGGCGCCGTTGAGAGGGCGGCTCCCCATGGGATTCGCCCGTCTTCCATTGGAAATTCACCGCGCACCCCCGCGACGAATCACAGCGGGGCTCTGGGCGTTTGGACATGAGGTAGTCGTCGTTTATGCAAATCATCGTTCGCGATAACAATGTCGATCAGGCCCTGCGCGCGCTCAAGAAGAAGCTGCAGCGCGAAGGCGTTTATCGCGAGATGAAGCTGCGTCGCCATTACGAAAAGCCGTCCGAGAAGCGCGCCCGCGAAAAGGCTGCCGCCGTGCGCCGCGCCCGCAAGCTCGAGCGCAAGCGGATGGAGCGCGACGGGAGCAAGTAATCCCGTCGTCAGGCGCGTCTCCGTTACCGGAACCGCTTGAAACACCCTCTGCGATAAGCCATCAGGGCGCGGCTCATCCCCGCGCCCTTTTGCCGTCATTCGTGCAGGCCGAAGGCCGCGCCAATCAGGATCATGACATGACCGAGATCACCCGCGTTCCGATCCAGCCCGTCGCCAAGGGCTCGCTGACCAAGCTGTGGATCGGCGTTATCCTTGCCATCGCCGTGGGCGCCGGCCTCGCCTGGGCCGCGGTGCCGCGCGGGGTCGATGTCGACACCGTCACAGCCGGCACCGGGGCGACGCCGCAGACCGGCGATGTGGTCTTCATCAAGTATAAGGGCAAGCTTGTCGCCACCGGCGAGGTGTTCGACGAATCGAAGGACATTCCGCTGCCGGTGCAGGGCCTGTTCCCCGAAGGCACCCCCTTCCCGATCGAGGACGGCGCCACCATCCCCGGCTTCTTCGAGGGACTCCAGAAGATGCAGGAGGGCGGCGAGTACACGCTCTTCATTCCCGCCGACAAGGCCTATGGCGCCGAACCGCCTCCGGGCGCGCCGATTCCGCCCAACGCCGATCTCGAATTCGAGATCGAGGTGATCGACATCATGAGCAAGCAGACCTTCGATCGCAATCTCGCCATCCTGCAGCAGACGATGCAGGCGCAGATGGGCCAGGGCGGTCCGGGCGGTGCGCCGCAGGGTGCGCCCGCTCCCGCTCCGGGGCAGTAAGGAGGGACGCCGTGTCGGTCGACAAGGCAACCGTCGCCAAGATCGCTTCGCTGGCGCGCATCCGCATGGACGATGCCGCGCTCGAACGCATGGTGCCCGAACTGAACGGCATCCTGCAATGGGTCGAGCAGCTGGGCGAGGTGGACGTTACCGGGATCGAGCCGATGGCGGCGGTGATCCCCAACACGCTGCGCCTTCGCGAGGATGTGGTCGATGCCGATCCGCTCACCGGCGGGGGCAAGCAGGGCGATGTGCTCGCCAATGCGCCCGCAGCCGAACACGGCTTCTTCGGTGTGCCCAAGGTGATCGAGTGATTTTCCGAGGCCCGCTCCTGTGTTCCCCTCCCGCCTGCGGGAGGGGTTAGGGGTGGGAAAGAGTTTGCAACCCCCGCGCGCGGTTAGGCCCACCCCCGGCCCCTCCCGCAGGCGGGAGGGGAGATGAAATGACTGACCTTACCTCTCTCGGCGTAAAGGACATTCGCGACGGCGTGCGCGTCGGCGATTTCACCGCGCGCGAGGTGGCCGAAGCCTTCAACGCCGCCGTGGCCGAGGCCGCAGCCTTGAACGCCTTCATCGTCACCACCCCCGATCACGCGCTCGCCGCTGCCGACAAGGTGGACGCTGCGCGCGCCGCCGGGGAACAGCTCGGCAGCATGGCGGGTGTGCCGATCGGGATGAAGGACCTGTTCGCCACCCACGGCGTGCAGACCACCGCCGCCTCGCACATTCTCGAAGGCTTCACCCCCCGCTACGAAAGCACCGTCTCGCAGAAGCTGTGGGACGCGGGCGCGGGGATGCTGGGCAAGCTCAACCTCGACCAGTTCGCAATGGGTTCGTCCAACGAGACGAGCTATTTCGGCAACGTCACCTCGCCGTGGAAGAAGGCCGGTTCGAACGCCGCTATGTCGCCCGGTGGCTCCTCCGGCGGTTCCTCCGCCGCGGTCGCCGCGCGCATTGCCCCGGCGGCGACCGGCACCGACACCGGCGGCTCGATCCGTCAGCCGGCGGCCTTTACCGGCATCTGCGGAATCAAGCCGACCTATGGCCGCTGCTCGCGCTGGGGCATCGTCGCCTTCGCCTCGAGCCTCGATCAGGCCGGGCCGATGGCGCGTTCGGTCGAAGACTGCGCGATCATGCTGGGCGCGATGGCCGGGTTCGATCCCAAGGACGCGACAAGCCTCGAGATGCCCGTGCCTGACTGGGAAGCGGCGCTGAATTCAGACCTGCGCGGCAAGACAGTCGGCATTCCGCGCGAATACCGGATGGAGGGCACCGATCAGGCGATCCTCGATTCGTGGGAGCAGGGCAAGGCGTGGCTGAGGGATGCGGGCGCGACAATCGTCGACGTCTCGCTGCCGCACACCAAGTACGCGCTGCCCGCCTATTACATCGTCGCGCCCGCCGAAGCCTCAAGCAACCTCGCGCGCTATGACGGGGTGCGCTACGGCCTGCGCGATCTGCCCGATGGGGTTGGCTTGCAGGACATGTATGCCGCCACCCGCGCTGCCGGGTTCGGCGACGAGGTCAAGCGCCGCATCCTGATCGGCACCTATGTGCTCTCGGCCGGTTTCTACGACGCCTATTACACCCAGGCGCAGAAGGTCCGCGCCCTCGTGGCCCGCGATTTCGAGCGTGCCTTCCAGGAATGCGACGTGATCCTCGCGCCGACCACGCCGACGGCGAGCTTCCCCTTGGGCTCGATGAACGAAGACCCGCTGACGATGTATCTGAACGACGTTTTCGCCGTCCCCGCCAGCCTCGCCGGCCTGCCCGCGATGAGCGTCCCCGCGACGATCAACGCCGACGGGCTGCCGCTGGGCCTGCAGCTGGTCGGCCGCCCGTTCGACGAGCAGGGCGTGCTCAACGCCGGCCTCGCGATCCAAGAGCGCGCCGGCTTCACCGCCAAGCCGGAGAAGTGGTGGTGAGCCCCGATACCGCATTGTGGCTTGCCGGGATCGGCATCGCCCTTGCGGTGCCGGTGACCTTCATGGTCGCCAATTGGGTAAGGAAGAACGTCGATCACGGCGAAATGCGCTTCGGGCCTGACGGCAAGGTGATCGCGGACGAGGAAGAGAAATGAGCAACTACCGCATTCAGGGTGCCACCGGCGAATGGGAGGTCGTGATCGGCCTCGAAGTCCACGCGCAGGTGACCTCGAAGTCCAAGCTGTTCTCGGGCGCGGCGACCGCCTTCGGGGCAGAGCCGAACTCGCAGGTCTCCCTCGTCGACGCGGCGATGCCGGGGATGCTGCCCGTGCCCAACCGCGAGTGCATCCGTCAGGCGGTGCGCACCGGCATGGCCATTGAAGCCCAGATCAATGCGTGGAGCCGCTTCGACCGCAAGAACTACTTCTACGCCGATCTGCCGCAGGGCTACCAGATCAGCCAGCTCTATCATCCGCTTGTCGGCGAAGGCTCGCTGCTGATCGAGGCGGACGAGAAGGCCGGCATCCCGGAAGACAAGGTGATCGGGATCGAGCGCATTCACGTCGAACAGGATGCGGGCAAGCTGATGCACGATCAGCACCCGACCATGTCCTATGTCGATTTGAACCGCTCGGGCGTGGCGCTGATGGAGATCGTCTCCAAGCCCGATATGCGTTCGCCCGCCGAAGCAGGAGCTTATCTGAGGAAACTCAGGGCAATCCTGCGCTATGTCGGCTCGTGCGACGGCAACATGGAAGAAGGCTCGATGCGCGCCGACGTCAACGTGTCCGTCCGTCGCCCCGGCGAGCCCTTCGGCACCCGTACCGAGACCAAGAACGTCAACTCGGTGCGCTTCGTCATGCAGGCGATCGAGCACGAGGCGATGCGCCAGGTCGATGTGCTCGAAGCGGGCGGCAAGGTCGATCAGGAGACCCGCCTGTTCGACCCCGGCACCGGCACGACGCGCACGATGCGGTCGAAGGAAGACGCGCACGATTACCGCTACTTCCCCGATCCCGATCTGTTGCCACTGGTGCTCGACGAGGACTTCCTCGCCGAATGCCGCGCGTCGCTCCCCGAACTGCCCGACGCCAAGCGCAAGCGTTACGTCGAGGTGCTCGGCCTCACCCCCTACAACGCCCGCGAACTGACCGCCGAGGTCGAAACCTTCGCGCGGTTCGAGACGCTGCTCTCCGAAACCGCCAAGGTGACCGGCAAGGATGAACCTGCCGTGGCCACGCAGGTCGCCAACTGGTCGCTCTCGGTCGCGCCGGGGGTGGTGAAGGCGCTGGGCGATGAGGCTGACCTCGCGAACGCCACGGCGGCCGCGCAGGCGAGCATCCTCGCGATGGCCGCCAAGGGCGAAATCTCGGGCGGTCAGGCCAAGGAGATTTTTGAAATTGTCCTCAGGACAGGGCGGGATCCGAACGAAATCGCCGACAGCGAGGGCCTGAAGCAGGTCTCCGACACCGGCGCGATCGAAGCCGCCGTCGACGCGATCATCGCTGCCAATGCCGACAAGGTCGAACAATACCGCGCAGGCAAGGAAGCGCTGTTCGGCTTCTTCGTCGGCCAGACGATGAAGGCGATGCAGGGCAAGGCCAATCCGCAGCTCGTCAACCAGCTGCTCAAGGACAAGCTGGGCTGAGTGCACGTGCCCACCCCCAGAGAGCAAAGCCATGACCGCCCCCAATCTCGCCATCGTCCTCGTCCGGCCCGAGATCCCCGGCAATACCGGGGCGGCGGGGCGCACCTGTGTGGCGCTGGATATGGAGCTGATCCTGATCCACCCGCTCGGCTTCACCATCGACGACAAGCGGGTCAAGCGTTCGGGCCTCGACTACTGGCCGCACGTGCGGCTTGCCGAATATGCCAGCTGGGACGCCTTCATCGCAGCGCGCGAGCCCCGGCACGATCAGCTGTTCCTGTTCGAGGAATTCGGCAGCCGCAGCTTCTACGAGCCCGACTATCCCGACGATGCGATGCTGGTCTTCGGGCAGGAGACGAAAGGCATTCCCCAGGCGATCATCGAACGCCACCCGGACCGCCTGTTCAAGCTGCCGATGCGCTCGCAGGTGATCCGCTCGCTCAACCTTGCCAATACGGTGTCGGCAGCGGCCTATCAGGCGCTGCGGGGTAAGCTCTAGCATTTCCACCGCAATTTTGTCCGCCCGCGCGCCATGCTGGCTTGCCCGGCGCGCAGGCGTGTGCGAGGTGGGCGCACACGACTAACGGGGGAGCCTCACAACATGGGAATGGTCCGATGGGCGGGCCTCGCTCTGCTGCCGCTGGCCGCGGTGGCACAGGCGCAGGCGATCAAGTCCGAGCCTGAAATGAAGATTTTCACCGCCGCCGAGATCGAGGCGGTCGCGATGCCCGATCTCGCCTATACGCCCGATCCCGTGATCGCGGCGGACTTCGACAAGTACTTCTTCTTCCACCGCGACAACACCGATTTCAGCACGGCCTATGCCGACATCATCGAATGCGATTCGCTGGCGAGCGGGATCAATTTCTACATGGGTGCCGATAGCGGGGCGATTGCCGGGGCGATGGCCAATTACGGCGTATTGGCGGGCGGGATCGGCGGCGCGATCGGCGGGCTGATGGCCGATGCCATCTTCGGCAGCGCCGAACGCCGCCGGATCAAGCGCGTCAACCTGCGCAACTGCATGTTCTACAAGGGCTATGATCGCTACGGCCTGGAAAAGGACCTGTGGCAGGAATTCCACTTCGAGGAAGGGCTGAGCCGCGAGAACGCCGCCGATCGCGAGGCTGCGCTGCAAAAGCAGGCGCGGGCCGCCTCCGGCCCCAAACCGCAATACGAGGTGCTCGAACCATGAAGCGCATCCTGACCTTCATCGCGGGCGCGCTGGCGCTCGTCGCTGCGCCGGCCGCGGCCGAGAAGATCGAGCCCGATATTGCCGAATACCAGGCGATCGAGCGCAAGAACATCGTCTCGGGCAAGCAGCGGCTCGATCCGGCCAAGGCCTATATCTTCGTCAGCAGTCCGAACAACCGCGCCAACGGCCTGTTCATCAAGACCCCGAATGCCGAGGAAATCGCCAATTACGAGGCGAAGTGGCGCGAGGAATTCGCCGAGGCACAGGCGGATTATCCCAAGGCCCTGAAGCGCTACGAGGCCGCCGCGAAGACTGGCCGACCACCCAAGCAAAAGCCGGTCGAGCCGACCGAGGCAAGCTTCGCCATCGCGCCGATCGATCTCCGCATGATGGTGCCCTTCGGCCCGCAATTCGTCTTCGACAAGACCGATGGCGAGGAGAAGTCCTTCAGTTACCTGATCGAGGTCGAGCCGGGCGAATACACCTATTTCGGTCCGCTGCTCTACATGGCCAACGGGCAGGTTTTCGGGGTGTGCTACTGCATGGGTTCGGTGAAGTTCGAGGCCAAGGCGGGGCAGATCACCTCGCTCGGCGATTTCCTCAGCCTCGGCTGGGCGGATCGTGCGGCGCTGGAGCAATCGACCTTCGAGCGCACCCTGCTGCCCGATCGCCCGGCCCGGCCGACCGACTGGAGCGTGCCGGAATCGCTGTCCGCGCTGCCCTCGGCCCCGGCCGAGCTGCGTGCGGCGGGCAAGCGCAACAACATCATCAGTGCGCTGGTCGGGCGGATCCCGCCGGTGCCGGGCGTGCTCGCCTATGAGCGCGACATTCCGATCGATCTGGTCGGGCTGGCCGAGGGCAAGGTCGAGGTCGAAGCGGCGCCAGTGGGAGCGGCTGCACCGGCAGCCGAAGCCGAAGCCCTGCCGGTGCCTATTCCAGCCCCAGCGCAGTAAGGTTCATCGTCGCGGCGTTATAGCTCGCCTCGGCCAGCCGCCCGGCGAGCTCGGCGCGGATGGCGTTGATCCGGGCGTTGGCGGCGGTCTCCTCGCGCGCGTTGACGAGGAAGAATTCGCCCGCGCCGAGGCGGAAACGGGTGCGTTCGGCTTGCACCATCTGGTTCGCCTGGCGCACTTCGGCATCGGCGAGCTGGGCGAGCTTCACCGCCGCACCGAGATTGGCGAGGATATTGCCGACTTCGGTGGTGATCTGATCGGCGATCCGGCGCTGGCGCAACTCGGTCTCGCGCAGTTCGGCCTCGGCGCGCTGCAGCCGCCCCTGGGCCTCGCGCCGTTGCAGCGGCACGGTGAAGGTGAGGCCGACCACGGTATCGGTCGAGTCGAAGCCCGGACCGCCGGGGCCGACCTGCCCGAAATCGCGCGACAGCTCGACGCTGGCATCGAGTTTCGGCTGGAGATCGTTGCGCCGCAGCTCGACCCGGTTGGCGGCGCGTTCGAGCGCGAGTTTGAAGGTCTGCAGCTCGGGGCGGTTCTGGATGACCTCGCTCACCGGCGCCGCCAGCAGCGTTTCGACCGGTGCGATCGCCTTCAGTTGCCGCGGGGCGGGCAGGTGCTCACGGGTGGGCACGAACATCCGCCCAGCCCCGTCCCGCAGGTAGAAGCCGAGCGAGTTCGACGCGGTGAGAAAGTCGCGCTTGGCCTGTTCGAGCAGGGTGCGGCGGCGCAGCAGGTTCTGTTCGTTCTCGGTCAGCGCGATCCGCGGCCGCGCGCCCTCATTGAATTCGCGGGTAAGGCCGACCTGCCGCGCCTCGGCGATTTCGAGCAGTTCCTCGAACACCCGGATTTCCTCGCCCGCCGCGACCCAGCGCCAATAGGCCCGCAGCGCCTCGTGCTGGACGTTCAATTGCACCAGCATGACGTCGAGCCGCGCCTGGCTGGCGGCGAGGCGGGTGTCCTCGATCGCGAAGCGGCGCGCGTCGATGTCGCGGTTGCGCAGCAGCGAGAACAGCGCGCCGATCTTCACTTCGCCGAGCCGGTTGGTGTAGTTGATGTTCTCGTAGGTCGGGAAGGTGCCGTCCGACAGGCGATAGCTGCCGAATACCTCGGCGCCATAGGGCCGCAGCGGTTGGCGCGCCTCGACCTTGCCGAACCCGCCCGAATAGAAGCCCGAGAGCCGGTCGTAATATTCGCCCTTGAGCATCAGGTCGAAGGCCCCGTCGGCGGCGAGCTGATCGCTGCGCGCAGCCGCCTCGCGCTCGAAGGCCTCGAGGATCGCGGGGAAGGTCAGCGCCGAGGACCGCAGCACTTCCTCGGGCATCAGCGGCCCGGTGGTGAGCGCCTGTTCGAGCGGATCGCCGACCGGCGCGATATCCTGCGCCAGCGCCGCCGCGCCCGGCGCGGTCAGCGCCAGCAGCGCCGCACCCCAGGCCAACCACGACCCTGTCAGCAAGGCGAAGCCGCGCGCCATGGTCACTGCGTGGTCGCGGAGGCATCGCCCGGAGGCAGTTCGGGCGGGAAGTTGTTGAGCTGGCGCCAGATCTCGTAGCCCACCGGCACGGTCTCGAGCAGCACCCAGGCCTGCGCCTTGGAGCCGTAGCGCACGAAGCGTTCGTCAGGCCAGGGGTTGGGATCGGATTTGTCCTCGGCGATCAGCACGCGGAAGCGCCCGTCGACCTGCGCCGATTGGTCGACCGCGATCACGATCCCGCCGAAGGTGCCGACCGCGACCGAGGGCCAGCCGGAAAACTGCACCGCGGGCCAGCCCTCGAACTGGATGCGCGCCTTGTCCCCGCGCTTGACCAGCGCCACATCGCGCCCGTCGATGAAGATCTCGATCACCCTTTCGGAGGTTTCGGGAACGAAGGTCGCCAGCACGTCACCGGCGGCGATATAGGTCGCCGCGTCACCGGCGTTGAGGCTCTGGATGAAGCCGTCGCGCGGCGCGCGCACGATCTGCACCGACTGACGCGAGAGGTTGACATCGGCACGGTTGAGCGCCGCCTGCGCGGCGGCGACCTGCCCTTCGCGCTCGTTGATGCGGATCTGCGCCTGCTCGAAATCGCGGCGGGCGGCGAGCCCGGCCTCGAACAGTTCGCGCGCGCGGCGCTCGTCGATCTTGGCGGTGGCGAGCGCGCTCTGTGCGGCCTGCAGTTGCAGCGCGATCTGTTCGCGCTCGGCCCTGAGGCGGTCGATCAGCTGGGGATCGATGTCGGCGATGCGGACGATCGGATCGCCCTTCTTCACCGCGCTGCCGTCGCGCACGTACCATTCCTCGATCCGGCCCGGCACCAGCGCGTTGATGTCCTGTGTGCGCTCGTTGGGATTGAGCGTGTTGACTTGCCCGCGTCCGGTGGCGGTCTGCACCCAGGGCGCATAGATCAGGAACACCAGCGCCGACAGGAAGCCGACCAGCAACATGTAGAACACCGTGCGCATGACGCGCGGCACCTTGACCGATTCGAGTGCGGTGAAGCGGTGCGACATCTTGGACAGCGCGCTCATGCCGGATCTCCCGCGCCGGGCGTGGCGACCGGGCTGCGTAGCCGCGCGGCATCGGGCCCGGGGCTGCGGCTGACGGCGCGGGCGGCGGAAAAGGCGGCGAAATCGTCGAACCAGCGCTGCTGTCGGGCTTCCATATGAAGGAAGCGGTCGCAGCCGAGCGCGGCCTCGCGTTCGGAGAAATAGATCACCGTGGTGAAGGCCTGCTGGCGCAGGGCGGCGAGCGCGCGGGCGAGATCGGCTTCCTCGATCAGGTCGAACAGGCGGGTCAGAACGAGGATGCGCGGGCGGGCGAGGATCGCGCTCGCCAGCTTGAGCTTGAGCAGTTCGATGGTCGAGAGCGGATAGCCGGTGGCCGCGATCCTGGTGTCGAGCCCGTGTTCGAGCGCCGCCACCGGTCCGGCCAGTCCCACCGCCTCGAGCGCGTCGAGAATCCGCCAGCCTTCGCCCGGGGCGCAGGACAGATCGAGATATTGGCGGATCGTCATCGGCACGAAGCTCGGCCGGTCGAGCACGTAGATGTTCATCCGCAGGTGATGCGCCTCGATCTCCTTGAGCTCGGTCCCGCCGAGCGTGGCGTAGCCCGCGGCCGGGAATTCGTAGAGCTTGAGGACGTTGGTGAACAGCCGCTGGAGCCCGTGCTGGCTGGTCGAGGCCATCACGATCGCGCCGCTGGGAATGGTGAAATCAAGCTCGGCCTGCTCGAAACGCGCCTTGCCCCGGACCTGGCGAAAAACCAGCGTGTGATCGCTCCCACTGATCGGATCATCGCCCGTGGGGGTCTCCTGCTCGACATCGAAGAACAGCGAGACTTCCTCGCCCGCCGCGCACAACTCGTAGAAATACTGCAGATAGGTGCCCAGCTGGGCGACGCCGAAGAAGGCCGCCGACAGCACCAGTTCGGCCGCGACCAGCTGACCCAGGGTCAGCTGCGACTGGATCACCAGCCACCCGCCAAGGCCCAGCAGCACCGCGCTCGCCAGCGCATACATGAACAGGAACGACAGCGTCTGCGAGAAATGCTGCCGGAAATAGCGGCGCCGCGCATCGAGATAGGCGTGGGTGCGCCGGTCGGTTTCGGCGATGGCATAGTCGACGCGCTGCTGCGACTTGAAGAAGCCGTTGGATTCCCCGATTTCCTCAAGCCACATCGCAGTGCCGTGCTTGGCATGGCTGACATCGATTGCGGCGCGGATCGCGCGCGAGCCCCAGGTCAGCCAGATCACCCAGATCAGCGCGATCATCACCAGGGTGAAGATCAGGAACAGCGGGTGATAAAGCGACACCAGCACGAAGCCCACCGCGATCGCCAGCAGGATTGAAAAGCCGTCGATGAACAGGATCGGCATGCGCGACATGATCACCATCACGTCGAAGTAGCGGTTGAACAGCGCGCCGCGGGTGTTGTCGGTGAAGAACGGGTTCTGGGCGTAGATCGCGATCAGCGAGATCTCGCTGACGAGGCGCGCGTAGAAGCGCCGCGCGAACAGCTCCATCAGGTGAACCCTGAGGGCATAGAGCAGCGAGGAGAACAGCAGGAGCACGAACAGCGTAATCGACAGCATCACCAGCGGCGCGGGCATGGCGGTGTTGGCGACGGTGTTGATCAGCATCTGCACCGAGATCGGGGTGGCCAGCGACAGCAGGCTGATGCCCACGCCATAGACCACCGCGAGCCAGTAGAAGCTGGATTCGGGCCTGAGAATCTCGGCAAAGATCCGGAAGAACCGGGTCAGCGAGATCTGCGCGCCGTATGATTGGCCTTCAACCGCCATGACAGCCCTTCCGTTCAGAACCTGGGTTCACGCGAGGCGCGATGCGCGTCGATGCGCAGGCCGGACTGCATTCGGATACCCCCTCGATGCCCTTCGGCCAAGCCGGGCGGGATGCATGGAACGCAACACAGTCTGTTGCAATGAATTAATCGCCCAGCGCGCCTGCGGTTCCGGGGAGCGGACAATGTTCAAATTCATGAAGCTACGAACCTGCAAGAAGTTACTGAGAAGCATTACTAATTCTCGCGCCCCGTTAACGGGCAAACCTTGCCGGTAGCTGAACCGGAGGGAAACGGGCATGAGACGGTCATGAACCCCAAGGCTCGATCCTCGCTGTCCGGCACGCCGCGCGCCACGCTGCTGCTGGTGGGCGGCGGCCATGCCCATGTCGCGGTGCTGGCCGACTGGATCCGGCGCGGCCAGCCCCCCGGCACTCGCACCCTGCTGCTCACGCCCGATCGGCATCTGCGCTATTCGGGCATGGTGCCGGGCTGGCTGGCCGGGCAGCACCGGCAGGACGAGGGGCTGGTCGATCTCGCGGCGCTGGCAGCGCGCGCCGGGGTGGAGTGGGTGCAGGGACGCTGCGTCGCGCTCGACCCCGAGGCGCGGGTGATGCGCAGCGACAGCGGTGTTTCGATCGCCTTCGACATCGCCTCGCTCGACACCGGTGGGGAGGGGCGGGCGGCGGCGCTGCTGGGGGGCGATCCGCGCCTCCTTGATGTGCGCCCGATCGGCCGCTTCGTCGCCCGCATGGCCGCTGCCCCCGCGCCGCGCCGCGTGGTGGTGGCGGGCGGCGGGGCGGGCGGGGTGGAACTGGCCTTCGGGCTCCGAAACCTTGCCAGCGCGCCGGAACGGCCTGAAGTCGCGCTGGTTGCGGGCGCGCAAGGCTTGCTCCCCGGCTTTGCGCCCGCGGTGCGGCGGCGCGCCGCGCGTGCGCTGGCGCGGCAGGGGATTGCGCTTCACATTGCCGATCTGCGCCTCGAGGCCGACGCGATCAGGGCGGGCGCGACCACGCTCGAACCGGCGGATTGCATCGTCGCCGCTCTCGGCAGCGCCGCGCCCGCCTGGCTGCGCGAAAGCGGGCTGGCGCTCGATACCGAGGGTTTCGTGCAGGTCGATGCCCGCCAGGTTTCGACGTCGCATCCGCATATCCTTGCCGCGGGCGATGTCGCCGCGCGCATCGACCGGCCGCTTGCCCACGCGGGTGTCCATGCCGTCTTCGCCGGGCCGGTGCTGGCGGCCAACCTGCGCGCCCTCGCGGCCGGAGCATCGCCGCGGCACACCTACCGTCCGCGCTGGAACAACCTCTATCTCCTCAACACCGGCGACGGGCGCGCGATTGCAAGCTATGGCCCGCTCGCCGCCGAAGGGCGCTGGGTGCTGCGCCTGAAGCATGCCATCGATAAAGGCTGGATCGCGAAATACGCCAAGCTGGCGCGCCATGCGTAACCAGCGCCGCCGCCCGAGCGAACCGCCGGACCAGGAGCTATTGTGAAGAAACCGATCATCCTTGCTGTGCTGGGCGTCCTCGTGGCTGCCTATTTCGCCTTCGATCTGGGCCAGTACCTCACGCTCGAAGGGATCAAGGCGGTTGCGGAAGATCTGCGCGCCTTCCAGCAGGACAATGCCCTGCTCGTGATCGCCGGCTTCTTCCTCGCCTATGTGGTGGTCACCGCCGCCTCCTTCCCCGGCGCGGCCGTAATGACGCTGGCTGCGGGCGCGCTGTTCGGAGTGGTGCTGGGGACGGTGATTGTCTCCTTCGCCTCGACGATCGGGGCGACGCTCGCCTTCCTCTCATCGCGCTACGTGCTGCGCGACAGCATCGAGGCGCGCTTCGGCGAGCGGCTGAAGGCGATCAACGCGGGGCTGGAGCGCGACGGGGCGTTCTACCTCTTTTCGCTTCGCATGATCCCGGTTTTCCCGTTCTTCATGGTCAATCTGGTGATGGGACTGACCCGCATCCGCACGCTCACCTATGCGCTGGTGAGCCAGATCGGGATGCTGCTCGGCACCATCGTCTATGTGAATGCCGGCACCCAGCTGGCACAGATCGACAGCCTCGCCGGGATCGCCTCGCCCGGCGTGCTGGGGAGCTTCGTGCTGCTCGGCATCGTGCCGTGGATTGCCAAGGGCATCATCGGCCTGATCAAGCGCCGCCGGGTCTATGCCGGGTTTACCCGCCCCAAGCGGTTTGACCGCAATCTTGTGGTGATCGGCGCCGGTTCGGCGGGGCTGGTGTCGGCCTATATCGCAGCGCAGGTGAAGGCCAAGGTGACGCTGGTAGAGGCCCACGAAATGGGCGGCGACTGCCTCAACACCGGCTGCGTGCCGTCCAAGGCCCTGATCAAGAGCGCCAAGGTTGCCGCCACCATCCGCCATGCCGATCGCTACGGCCTCACCGCGAACGAACCGCAAGTGCCGTTCAGGGCGGTGATCGCGCGGGTGCTGGAGACGATCAAGACCATCGAGCCGCACGACAGCGTCGAACGCTACACCGGCCTCGGGGTCGACGTGGTCAAGGGCTATGCCCGCATCATCGACCCCTGGACGGTCGAGATCGCGCTGAATGGCGGCGGCACGCAGCGTCTGACCACCCGCAGCATCATCATCGCTTCGGGCGCTCAGCCGGTGGTGCCGCCGATCCCCGGCATCGAGACCAGCGGCTATCTCACCAGCGAGACCATGTGGCAGGCCTTCGCCGCGATGGACGAGGCGCCCGCGCGGGTCGTGGTGCTGGGCGGCGGGCCGATCGGCTGCGAGCTCTCGCAGGCGCTCGCGCGGCTCGGATCGCAGGTCACCCAAGTCGAAATGGCCGATGCCGTGCTGGGCCGCGAGGATGCCGATGTCTCGGCGCTGGCGAGGGAGGTGCTCGAGGCGGACGGCG
>Ga0073934_10003354_pt1 | contig 29808 bp, 27 predicted proteins | sample LarsenN4metaG_FD_76834 | JGI IMG/M metagenome (GOLD analysis project Ga0073934, IMG submission 76834) | Hot spring sediment bacterial and archeal communities from British Columbia, Canada, to study Microbial Dark Matter (Phase II) - Larsen... ... | reverse complement strand
TGCTTGTGCGGGCCCCCGTCAATTCCTTTGAGTTTTAGCCTTGCGGCCGTACTCCCCAGGCGGGGCACTTAATGCGTTAGCTGCGGCACGGAGGGAGTAAAACCCCCCACACCTAGTGCCCATCGTTTACGGCTAGGACTACCAGGGTATCTAATCCTGTTCGCTCCCCTAGCTTTCGCGCCTCAGCGTCAGTCGTGGCCCAGAGTGCCGCCTTCGCCACTGGTGTTCCTCCCAATATCTGCGCATTTCACCGCTACACTGGGAATTCCACACTCCTCTACCAAACTCAAGCCTGCCAGTTCGAGATGCAGGCCGCGGGTTGAGCCCCCGGTTTTCACATCTCGCTTAACAAGCCGCCTACGCGCGCTTTACGCCCAATGAATCCGGATAACGCTTGCCCCCTACGTATTACCGCGGCTGCTGGCACGTAGTTAGCCGGGGCTTCTTCTGCAGGTACTGTCAGTTTCATCCCTGCTGAAAGCGGTTTACAACCCGAAGGCCTTCATCCCGCACGCGGCGTTGCTGCGTCAGGCTTTCGCCCATTGCGCAAGATTCCCCACTGCTGCCTCCCGTAGGAGTCTGGGCCGTGTCTCAGTCCCAGTGTGGCCGATCAGCCTCTCAGCTCGGCTACCCATCGTCGCCTTGGTGAGCCGTTACCTCACCAACAAGCTAATGGGCCGCGGGCTCATCCCTCACCGCCGGAACTTTCCCGGTCCGACCATGCGGTCAGACCGGAGTATCCGGTATTAGCTCAGGTTTCCCTGAGTTATCCCGAAGTGAGGGGCAGATTGCCCACGTGTTACTCACCCGTTCGCCACTCTATACACCCCCGAAGGGGCTTTAATCGTTCGACTTGCATGTGTTAAGCACGCCGCCAGCGTTCATCCTGAGCCAGGATCAAACTCTCCGTGGAAAATGTCACAGACCGAAGTCTGTGTTACACGAGGTTTGTCCGGTCTATCCGGATCGGTTCGCCTACGCCACACGAGGTGACGCGGTTCGAACCTTCTTGAATTCGTCATCGGATTGGCCTGTTAATGACCCTCTCGATTGACGGGTTCGCTTCATTATGGCTCGTCACAGTATCCGGTTTTCAAGGTTCAAGCCGTGGCGGACGGACCCTCTGTCCTGCGGTTTCACCCGCCACTTGCCGCCTCAGTCGTTCTCGGCGGCGAGGAGCAACATTACGCGCTCCTCTCACCCGTGTCAACAGTTGTTCCGAAGTTTTTTCGGAACTTCGATCGCGGCCCACTTTCGCGGCCCTGGGGGCAATGAAAACGCCTCCCGATCGAATCCGGGAGGCGCCGCAGACACATCTTGGACCGGTCCGTCAGAACGGGTCCCCTTGCGTCATATGGTGTGCCTTCCGGCGGTACTTGGTTGTCAACACGCTTCCCGGTTTCCTCTACGGACCTTCCGGACTGGGTGCGAAGGAGGACTTTACACCTGCCGGCGCTCACACGCAAGGACTTTGAGCGCTCTTTTCTATACCCGTGTCACGCGCGACTGCGCACAGGCTCCCGCCGAACGGTGCCCAGCGCCGCGCAAACGGGGTGATCAGGCCTTGGCGACCGGGCGCGCGAAGCGCCGCTTCCCCACCTGGACCACAGCATCCTCCACGCGTGCGCGCGCGATGTTATATACGCGCGGTGCAATGGCCTCACCGTCCACCTTGACCCCGCCGCCGTCGATGAGCCGGCGTCCCTCTGAGGCTGACGGCGCAAGCCCGAGCTCGTGCAGCAGGCCAGGCAGGTAGACCTCATCGGCGAGCTCGACTTCGATCTGTGCGATGTCGGTGGGCACACCGTGCTCCTTGAACACCCGATCGAACGACGCCTCCGCCTCGGCACCGGCCTCGGAGCCGTGGTAGAGACCCACGATCTCGCGGGCCAGGCGCCGCTTGACCACGTTGGGGTGCTCGGTGCCCTCGGTCAGCGCGGCCTCGATGCGGTCGGCCTCCTCGACGTCGACGGAGGTGCACAGCCGGAAGTACTTGACGATCAGCGCGTCCGGTATCGACATCACCTTGCCGAACATCTCGGCGGGCTCGTCGGTGAGCCCCACGTAGTTGCCGTAGCTCTTGCTCATCTTCTGGACGCCGTCGGTGCCCTCGAGCAGCGGCAGCGTGAGGCAGACCTGGGCCGGCATGCCCCGCTTCTCCATGAGCTCGCGGCCCGCGAGCAGGTTGAACAGCTGGTCCGTGCCACCGAGCTCGACGTCTGCCTCGATGGCGACGGAGTCGTAGGCCTGCGCCATCGGGTAGAGGAACTCGTGCAGCGAGATGGGCTTGTGCTCCGCGTAGCGCTTGGAGAAGTCGTCGCGCTCCAGGATGCGGGCGACGGTGAAGTTGCTGGTCAGCCGCAGCAGGTCCTCGAACCCGAGCGGAGCGAGCCACTCGGAGTTGCGCCGAAGCTCGGTGCGGTCCGGGTCGAGGATCCGAAAGGCCTGCTCGACGTAGGTAGCGGCGTTGGCGTCAACCTCCTCGCGCGTGAGCGGCGGCCGCGTTGAGTTGCGCCCCGACGGGTCGCCGATCAGCGCCGTGAAGTCGCCGATGATGAGGACCACGGTGTGCCCGAGGTCCTGGAACTGGCGCAGCTTGCGCAGGGGGACGGCGTGACCCAGGTGCAGGTCCGGTGCGGTGGGATCGACGCCAAGCTTGATGCGCAGCGGCCGGCCGGTCTCGAGCTTCGACGCGAGGTCCGCGGCCGGCACAAGCTCCGCGATCCCGCTCTCGATGATGTGCAACTGCTCCTGCGCGGACAGCACCGGCGCCTCCATGTGGGTCGTCGCGACAACGGTAACGGCGCGGCGACGAGGACGCGCGCGGCCGCGTTTGGCTCGTGGTTTGCGTGTCATACTAGCAGATGAGAGTAGCCACGAAGCGCCGGATGGTGCGCGCTGGCACTCCTCGGCGAACAGACCCGTCGGCCTCCGTGAACCACCCTATCCGGGCCGGCCGCGCACACCACCTCGAAGGACGAGACGAACCTATGGCACAACGACGCAGTGGCCGCGCAGACGGCTCCTCACCCCGCCCGCGCCCGCGCTCGGGTGCTCGCGCTGCGGGCACGAAGTCGCCCAAGCAGGCGGCCGGCCGGGCCACGACGCGTCCGCGGACGGGCAAGCCCAAGACCGCGCGCAAGGCCACCCGCCCCACGCGCCGAGGCATCTGGGTGCGCCGTATCCTGCTGTTCACCCTGCTTGTCGTAGTCGCCGTCGGCGTTACCGGCTGCGCGGTGTACGCACAGATGGCCTCGTCGCTCCCGGATCCGGATGCGACCAAGGGCAAGGGTCGCGACCAGTCCACCATCGTCAAGGACCGCAACGGCCGCGTGCTCGCACGGTTCTTCGCCGAGGAGAACCGCCAAGACGTCGAGCTGCAGAAGATCCCGCAGCACCTGAGGCTCGCGGTCATCGCCACCGAGGATCAGCGGTTCTACGAGCACGAGGGCGTCGACCCGCTGGGCATCGCCCGCGCGCTGTATACCGACATCATCCGCGGCGAGAAGGCCCAGGGCGGCTCGACCATCACCCAGCAGTACGTCAAACAGGCCTTCGTCACCTCCGAGAAGACCCTGCGGCGCAAGATCCAAGAGGCGATCCTCGCCCAGCGCGTCGAGCGCAAGTACTCGAAAGACGAGATCCTCGAGCTGTACCTCAACACGATCTACTTCGGCCATGGAGCCTACGGCGTCGAAGCCGCATCACGTGCGTACTTCGCCAAGGGCGTGGACAAGCTCAGCGTCGCGGAGGCGGCGATGATTGCCGGCGTCATCAAGTCGCCGGGACGGTACTCGCCCTACCTCGAACCCGAGAATGCGCAGCTCAGGCGCGACACCGTGCTCAAGCAGATGCTCGGCGAGGGCTACATCGACCAAGCGACCTACGACGAAGCGATCGCAACTCCCATCGAGACGAAGAGCGGAAAGGCCGGCGCCAAGACCGCGCCCTACTTCGTCGAATGGGTTCGCGAACAGCTCGTGAGCGAGTACGGCGAGCAGGCGGTCTACCGCGGCGGGCTCAACGTGCGCACCACGCTCGACCGCGAGATGCAGGCGGCCGCCGAGAAGGCCATCGCCGACGTGCTCGACGAGAAGGGAGACCCCTCGGCGGCGATCGTGGCCGTCAAGCCGGGCACGGGCGAGGTGCTCGCCATGGTGGGCGGGCGCGACTTCGCCAAGCAGCAGTTCAACGTGGCGACCCAGGGCAGGCGCCAGCCGGGCTCGGCGTTCAAGCCGTTCGTGCTCACGACCGCACTGCTCGAAGGCGTCAGCCCCGAGAAGGCGTTCGAGTCCGGCCCGGCCAAGCTCCAGGTCGGAGACCAGACATGGAGCGTGACGGGCGCGCCGGGCGGCAAGAAGGGCCCGATGCGCCTGCGCGCCGCCACCGAGCAGTCGGTCAACTCGGTCTACGCACAGCTGATTCTCGACGTCGGCGCCGACAAGGTGGTCAAGACCGCCGAGTCGCTCGGCATCCGCGAGGGGATCGACCCGGTTCCCGCGATCGCGCTCGGCGGGCTCGAGACCGGCGTCTCCCCGCTCGAGATGGCCGCCGCGTATGGCACCCTGGCCGCGGGCGGCAAGCACGCCGAGCCCTACGGGGTCATCGAGGTGCTCGACGCCAAGGGCGAGGCACTGTTCAAGGCCAAGCCGCGGACGACCGACGCGCTCGATCCTGCGGCAGCGGCGCTCACTACCGACATCCTGACGGGCGTCATCAAGCGCGGCACCGGCAAGGCGGCCTCAATCGGCAGGCCGGCCGCCGGAAAGACCGGGACCACGCAGGAGTATCGCGACGCCTGGTTCGTGGGCTACACGCCCGACATCGCGACAGCGGTGTGGGTCGGCTATCCGGACGCCCAGCGCGAGATGAAGAGCGTACACGGCCGGACGGTGACGGGCGGCTCCTTCCCCGCCGAGATCTGGGCCCGGTTCATGAAGGCCGCACACGAGGGCATCGACGAGCACGCCTTCCCCAAGCCCAAGGGCCTTGCGACCGTGAAGATCTGCTCGGAGACGGGCGGCCTGGTGACCGAGTTCTGTCCCAAGCCCGTCTCGGCGCTCGTCTTGGCGAACCACAAGCCTGAGACCTGCGACAAGCACACCGAGCCCGTCGAGGTCGTGGTGCCGGACTTCGTCGGCATGACCAAGGCCGACGCGCTCGCGCGCATCGAGGAGCTCAAGCTGGTGGCCAAGGTCACGGAGAAGCAGCTGACCGGTGTGGCTGCCGGCACGGTCGCAGACCAGACCCCGAAGAAGGGCGCCAAGCTCAAGGTCGGTCAGACGGTCACGCTGATCGTGAGCACAGGCGAGGCGGCCAACTTGCCGCCGGTGCCGTCGTTCACCTCGCCTCCGACGGCCAAGGTCGGCCAGTCGATCACGGTCGACGCGTCGGGCTCGACCGACGACGGAAGCATAGCCACCTACCTGTGGGAGTTCGGCGATGGGCAGACCGCGGAGGGCAAGACGGCCAAACACTCGTGGCTTGCGCCCGGCACCTACGAGATCACGCTGTGGGTGACCGACGACCGCGGCGAGAAGGCCTCCATCACGCGTTCGATCAAGGTCCAGTGACCCTGAGGGCGGGTCAGCTCACCCCGCGGAAGTAGTGCCCCGTGGTCGTCTCGGCGACGCGCTCGTTGCGCTGACCGGCCTGTGTGCGCCGCAGTGCCTCACGCACGCGGCAGACCTCTGCGGCCGCCTCGTCGGGGCCAAGCGTCTCGAGGTCCAGCCGCACGGCCGACACGCCGGCGGCGAGGATGTCGCCGAGCGCATGCGTCACGTCGAGCGGAACCGAGTTGTAGAGGTGACTCACGCCGCCCGCGTCCGTGACCAGCGGAAACGAGTAGCCCCGACGGTCGCGCAGGAGCGTCGTCCTGCTGCGCCGAGCGCAGTCGATGCAGCGTCGGTCGCATTCCCCCTCCGCCATCAGGATGCAGTGCTCGGTGACCATCACCTCGGTGCGTCCCGCCACGGTGACCCCGACGGGCACCTCGGTGCCGGCAGCCACATCGCGGATCTGGGTCAGCGTCAGCTCCGGTGAGAGCCACACCCTGGAGGCCCCCATGCGTGCGAGCTCGTCGACCGCGTCGGCGTTGGCCGCGTTGAGTGCGGCGTGCGCATCGAGCGTGGTCCCGGTGTCGCACAGGCGCGCCAGAGCGCCGAGCGTCGCGACCGAGACCCGCTCGCTGCCACGCGCAGCATCGACCGAGCGCGCGAGCTCGCTGTCGTGCGCGACGCGCCCGAGTGCGGGCACGAGGCCGGGCACAGCGGGTGTCTCGGCGAGCTCGGCGACAGGCAGGTGGGCCTCGTCAGCGCCTGCGGCCAGGACCGCATCGGCCGCCTCGCGCGAGCCCACGCCCGCCACGAGCACCACCTCGGCGCCTTGCGGCATGGGGCGCGGACGGCGCGCCTTGAGCTTCGGCAGGGTTGCGACGCGCTCGGCCCAGGGCGCCAACACGGCCCGCCCGTAGGCGGCGAGCGCGTCTCGGCGGACGTGGTGCAGCGCCGAGAAGCCCATGCCGGCGTCAGGCGACAGTTCGACGTCGAAAGTCCGGGCGGTGTAGGGCGTGTTGCCCAGCCGCCCGACGTGCTCGATGACATCGGCAACGCTCACGGGCCGGGTCCGCGCAGGCTCGACGACCGAGCCGGCCGCCTCTCCGACGCGTCCCGCGGCGTCGGTGACCGTGACGGTCAGCGGCTGCCCGATGACGGCGTGCACGGTGAAGTCGAGCGGTATCTCAAGTGCGGCCGATCCGGCCGCAAACGTCCTGCGCGCGGCGGCGGCGAGAGAGGCGCTGCGGACCCGGAAGACGCGGTCGCCCGCGGCCGCAGGCTTCTCGAGGGTGATGGTGACATGGGAGCCGGCGGGCGCGAACGCCGCAGGTTTGCCCTGGTACAGCATCTGTCCCACCTGCTGCGCGAAGCGTCCGCGTGACGTCCAGACCTCCAGCGTGTCCTCGGCATCGAGCGGACGCTCGAGCGCGACCGTCGCGTCCTGACCTGCCGACTCGACGATGCGGCCGACGAACACGCCACGGTTGTTGGGCCGGTTGTAGCTCATCATGTCGTTGCCGCGCTCCGAGATGAGGTAGGCCTCGGAGAAGCCGCGGGAGAACGCCTCGGACAGCACGCCGAACTCGCCGTCGGAGACCGCGAACGAGTCGGGATCGGCCGCCGCCCGGTCGAGCGCGGCGCGGTAGACGCCCGTGACGGCCGCGACGTACTCCGGGCTCTTCATGCGGCCCTCGATCTTGAGCGCCGAGACGCCCGAGGCCACGAGGCGCGGCAGCACGGTGATGCCGGCCAAGTCCCTGGGCGACAGCAGGTGCGCACCGGGTGTATCGATCCGACCACCCGCCGCATCGAGCAGCTCGTACGGCAGACGGCACGGCTGTGCGCACATGCCCCGGTTGGCGGAGCGGCCGCCCACCATCGACGAGAGCAGGCACTGTCCCGAGTAGCAGACGCACAGCGCGCCGTGAACGAACGACTCGACCTCGACACCCCTGTGGCGGCCGGCTTCCACTGCCGCGGCGATGCGCGACACCGACATCTCGCGGGCGAGGGTGACGCGCTTGACGCCCGCCTCGGCGAGCGCCTCAACGGTCGCCGCGGAGTGGGCATTGAGCTGCGTGGACGCGTGAAGGCGCACGTGCGGCAGAGCATCGCGCACCGTCGCGAGCAGCCCAAGGTCTTGCACGATGACCGCGTCGATGCCGGCGGCCCATGCTTCGTCGACGACCTCGACGATGCGCGCCATCTCGCCCGGCAGCACGAGTACGTTGGCGGTCAAGTAGACCGAAACGCCGTGCAGGTGCGCGAAGTCGCACGCCTCGCGCAGGCCTGCCAGATCGAAGTTCTCGGCTCCCCGCCGCGCGTTGAACTCTCCGACTCCCAGGTAGACCGCGTCAGCGCCGTTGGCGACGGCGGCGCGCAAAGACTCCGGCCCACCAGCGGGGGCCAGAAGCTCGGGAGTATCGGGTCGTGAACCGCGCACGGGCGAACCTCGTCATAACGAGCGGGTGACGGATGGGCTGCAACGTGGCACGCGATTCGCGCCACGCGTCACAATGTAGCATCTGAAACGCGCGCGAAGATGCCGAGGGAACATGTCTGCACGTCGGAGACGACTGCGCCGGACCCACAAGGGTCGCGGCCTCACCATAGCGCTGCGGCTCGCAGCCGTGGCCGTACTGGTCATCGCCCTGATCGCTGGCGCCGGCGCGGTCACCGCTGCCGCGATGGTCCAGACCTGGCTCAAGGACCTGCCCGATCCCGACGCCCCCGGGGCGTTCGAGGTCGCACGCGCCACCAAGATCTACTCGGCCGACGGCAAGCTGCTGGCGCGCCTGTACCTCGAGAACCGCGAAGTCGTGCCGATGAGCAAGATCTCCACCGACCTCGCCGACGCCGTGGTGGCGATCGAGGACGAGCGCTTCTACTCGCACAACGGCGTGGACCCGGTGGGCTTGGGCCGCGCCGTGGTCGTCAACGTGACGCGCGGCTTCGGTGAAGAGGGCGCATCAACCATCACCCAGCAGTACGTGCGCAACACCATCCTGCTCGACGAGCGCACCGACATCTCCATCGCCCGCAAGGTCCGTGAAGCCTACCTGGCCATGGAGCTCGAGAAGCGCTACGACAAGCGCGAGATCCTGCAGATGTACCTCAACGCCGTGTACTTCGGCGAGGGGGCCTACGGTGCACAAGCCGCATCGCGCACGTACTTCGCCAAGCCCGCGACCAACCTGACCCTGGCCGAGGCGGCGCTGCTCGCCGGCCTGCCGCAGCAGCCGAGCCGCCTGTCTCCCTACGACAACCCCGACGGGGCGGTGACGCGGCGCAACGAGGTCCTGTCGCGCATGTACGAGCAGGGCTACATCACGAAGGCCGAGCTCGACGAGGCGGTGGCCACCAAGCTCGAGCTGCACCGGGCACACGCTCCCGACGACGGCATCTTCCAGGCTCACTACTACGTGGCGCATGTGAAGAAGGTCCTGCAGGAGAAGTTCAGCCCCGCGGTCGTGTTCAAGGGGGGGCTCACCGTCTACACCTCGCTCGACACCAAGATGCAGAAGGCCGCCGAGCGTGCCGTGTTCGACCGCCTCCCCAAGAGCGGCGGCCCCGAGGGCGCGCTCGTGGCCATCGATCCGCGCAACGGCCACGTCAAGGCACTGGTCGGCGGTCGCGACTACCGCAAGTCGAAGTTCAACCTGGCCACCCAGGGCAAGCGCCAGCCGGGCTCTTCGTTCAAGACGTTCGTGCTGGTCTGCGCACTCGAGCAGGGGATGCCGCCGTGGTACCGGGTCGACTCGTCCTCCCCCGCCTACATCCCCACCAAGCCGAAGCCGTGGGTGGTATCCAACAGCGAGGGCCAGGGTCGAGGCTCGATGACGTTCGAGGCCGCCACGCGTTCCTCGGTCAACACCGTGTTCGCCCGCGTCATCTGGGGCATCGGCGCCAAGAAGGTCGCCCGCACCGCCAAGCGCATGGGCATCGAGACCCCGCTCGGGTCGTACCCGTCGATGGCCCTCGGTGCGCGTAACGTCTCGGTACTCGAGATGGCCTCGGCCTACGGTACGCTCGCCAACAACGGCGTCCACCACGACCCCGTGGTCATCACGAAGGTCGTCGGCGGCGACGGCAAGGTGCTGCTGGAGGAGAAGGGCCGCGGCGAGCGCGTGCTCAAGCCGGAGGTCGCCTACGCCGCCACGCAGGTCCTCAAGGGCGTCATCACCGGCGGTACCGCGACACGCGCCCAGATCGGACGGCCGGCGGCCGGCAAGACCGGTACCAGCCAGGACCACCGTGACGTCTGGTTCGTCGGCTACACCCCGCAGCTCGTGACGGCGGTATGGGTCGGCCACCGCAAGGAGAAGACGATCTACGTCAACGGGAGCCGTGCGTTCGGCGGCACCGTCTGCGCCCCCATCTGGGCTGCCTTCATGAAGAAGGCGCTCGCCGGCGAGAAGATCCTCAACTTCAAGAAGGCCAAGGAGCCGAAGTACAACGCCTCCAAGTTCCGGATCCCGCACGGGGCCGACCCGTCCAAGGAAGCCACCAAGACACCGACGAAGAAGCCGACCACCAAGCCGCAGGAACCGACGACGCCGCCCGACAACGGCGGCGGAGGTGGAACCACCCCGCCGGATGGCGGTGGCGGCGGGACGACTCCGCCGGACGGCGGCGGCGGTGGCGGGGGCACTCCGCCGGACACCACGACCCCGACTCCCTAGCGCGAACAACGAAGGCCGCTTCACCCGGATCGGGGAAGCGGCCTTCTCGATGATTCGTGAGCGTGTGTGGCTACGCGCGCGAGACGCGGACCATGCCCGAGGTGCAGACGATCTCTAGCGCACCGAGCTTCTCGACCTCGTCGAGGACGAGGTTCATCCCGAGCGCGTCGCTCGAGACATGTCCGGCGATCACCAAGTTGAGCTTGAGCTTCTCGGCGTGCTTGCGGTGCTCCTCGGAATAGTGCATTCCGACGAGCGTGCCCACACCCGCCGCGGACAGCCTGTCGAGCGCCTCTTTCGGGCCCTCGGTGCCCCCGGTCATGTCGACCACCATGCGGCCCGCACGCGCCGTCTCGGAGCCCGCGACGATCGCCGGCCCGTAGCCCTTCTTCGCGGCGTCCGCGTACTCAGGGATCGCCCGCAGCGTCTTGACCAGGTCCGCAAGCGTGCGCGGCTCGTGCTCATCGAGGTGCGCCTGCACGAACGAGTTGACCGAGTTGTCGGCCGGCGTGTGGCACGAAAGCGAGGCGAAGCCGAGTAGCTCGGCGGCCTGGATGGCGCGGTAGTGGTTCACCGGCATGATGTGGCGCCTGATCTCCTCGGCGCGAGGGGCGATCAGGGAGTCGGCCGCGGCGATCGAGACGCCCTGTGCCGCCCACAGGTCGGCCTGCATGTACATGACCTCGTGCAGGTTCGCGTAGCCCGGGCCCTCCGGGTGGTGGGCGAAGATCAGATCGATCGGAGCGCCCTTCTCACGCAACCGGTCGGCGAGCAGCACCTCGGCGGCCTCCATGTCGATGCCGACGAGCATGCCCCGGATCTCGGCGTCGGGGTCCCCAGCGCAGATACGGGTGTCGGCGTACGGGTTCACGAGCTTCTCGGCATCGAAGAACGGCTTCTCTTCGGCGTCGAGCTTGTCGTACGCCTCGCGCGCATCGGCCAGGATGCGGTCGATCTCGGCGGCCGGGCGTGCGTCGTTGGCGCGTCCGACGGCAACGCACGTGTCGTAGATCTGGGACAGCTTCACGCGGTCTCCTTCCCTCGCGGGGTCTACCCGCGGCGTCGCGCGGGTCCCGTCCGCCCTCGGCTGACGAAGGGACTGTCCGCGATGTAGTAACGGTGGTGCGGCTCGTGACCTGCACTGAGGCCGATCCGGCCGCTCGTGGCGATCTCCCCCGGTTCACGCCGCGTGCCAGCATACACCCTGATGCGGCCGGCTTCTAAGGGGGTCTCGTTGTCGGCCATCGTGACGCCCAGGGCCTCAGTCAGCCGACCGGGGCCACGGCACAGGTCGCGCAACCGGGAGGTGCCCCTGCGCTGTGCCATCAGCTCCAGGCCTGCGACCGGCTCAAGGGCACGCAGCAGCACCGCCGACGCCGTTTCCGGCGGTCCGCAGACCAGGTTGAGCATGTGGTGGTTGCCGTACGCGAAGTAGACGTACACCGTGCCCGGCGCTGCATACATCACCCGGTTTCGCGGTGTCGGCGACTTCGTGGCCGCGTGCGAGCCGGGGTCCTCGGGCCCCAGATACGCCTCGCACTCCACGACGATGCCCGCGCACAGCTGCCCACCGGCCCCCGTCGCCACGACGCAGCCGAGCAGGTCGCGGGCGACCTCGCGGGCGTCTCGCGCGAAGAACGAGGCGTCGAGTGGGGGTGCACCGGAATCGAACCGGTCCGAAGACGGGTACATCATGCTCACCGTATTCCCCTGATCGCGACGCGCGCGTCGACGGCGAAGGGCCATGATGACAAGCAGTAGCGAGCAGCGCCCGTCGCTGAATGGGTGGACCGGCGAAGAACGGCGCGTGAGCGGCGAGCGGCGCACCCGTAGGGTCTACCGGTTCATCGACCGGCGCTGCGGTTTCGACCGCAGGCGACGCTACCCGATCCTGGGCACGATGCGCGACCACCCGTGGCTGCTCATCGCCGTGCTCGCGCTGGTGAACGCCCTGTCGCTCATCGACGGGCTGCTGACCGCCGCCGAACTGGCCTTCGGGCTGGCCGACGAGGGCAACCCCGTCCTGCGGACGCTCATCGAGACCGACCCCCTGCTGGCGGTCGCCTTCAAGGTTGGGATCGTCATCGTCGTGAGCGTCGGCATCTGGCGCGGCCGGCACCTGCGCGTGATGCTCGCACTGTCGCTGCTGGCGCTCGCCGCCTACGCGGGGGTGCTGGCGTACCACGTGGGCTTCCTGAGCGGCTCAGGCGTCTTCTGAGGGCCGGACGCGCGGTGAGCGACGGCTCGCCTACCGCACAGCCTACTCGGCGATGCTGTCCAGCCACGCCTCGTCGGCCGCCACCGCGTCGCGCTGCCTCTCCATCTGGACCCGCACCGCGTCGTGCCCGGTACCGCCTTGGGTGACGCGCCGCGCGACCACCTTGTCGACGTCGACCGCGTCGAGGACGTCGGCGCTGAACCGCGTGTCGTGGGCGGCGTACTCCTCGGCGGTCAGTGACTGCAGGGTGCGACCGTCTTGCTCGCAGGCCAGCACGAGCTTGCCGACGACCTCGTGCGCCTCGCGGAACGGCACTCCCCGCCCGACCAGGTAGTCGGCCAGATCGGTAGCGGCCATGTAGCCGCCGAGCGCCCCCAGCCGCATCGAGTCGGCGTTGACGGTGAGCGTGTCGAGCATCCCCGAGACGGCGCGAAGTGAGCTCGCGAGCGTGTCGGCGGCGTCGAACGCGCCCTCCTTGTCCTCCTGCATGTCCTTGTTGTACGCGAGCGGCAGGCCCTTGAGCGTGACGAGCAGCGCGGTCAGGTCGCCGATAACGCGGCCCGTCTTCCCGCGCACCAGCTCGGCGAAGTCGGGGTTCTTCTTCTGCGGCATGATCGAGCTGCCGGTGGAGAACTCGTCGTCGAGCGTGATGAACCCGAACTCCTCGCTCGACCAGACGATGAGCTCCTCGCACAGGCGCGACAGGTGCACCTGAGCCACCGTGCAGGCGTACACGAGGTCGAGCAGAAAGTCGCGGTCCGAGACCGCGTCCATCGAGTTCGCAGACACCGCCGAGAAGCCCAGGCGCGTCGCCGTGTACTCGCGATCGAGCGGGTAGGTGGTGCCGGCGAGCGCCGCCGAGCCGAGCGGGCAGACGTCGGCGGACTCGTAGGCCGCGCGCAGGCGCGTGAAGTCGCGCGTGAGCATCCACGCGTAGGCGAGCATGTGGTGGCTGAACAGCACCGGCTGGGCCTTCTGCAGGTGCGTGTATCCCGGCATGACGACCCCGAAGTGCTTCTCGGCCAGGCCGAGAAGGGAGCGGCGCACGCACTGGACGCGGTAGGCGAGGTCGGCGATGCGGGCCTTGGCGTAGAGCCGGGTGTCGGTCGCGACCTGGTCGTTGCGTGAGCGACCCGTGTGCAGGCGGGCACCGGCCGGGCCGATGCGCTCGGTGAGCACGCGCTCGATCGCCATGTGCACGTCCTCGTCGGCGATGCGCCACTCGAACTCGCCGGCCTTGATCTCGCGGTAGATCTCCGAGAGACCCGACTCGATGGCGTCGGCGTCCTCGCCCGTGATCACACCCTGCTGTGCGAGCATGCGTGCGTGCGCGATCGAGCCGCGGATGTCCTCGGCCCACATACGCTTGTCGACGGGAAGCGACGCCCCGAACTCGGTCAAGAACGCTCCCGGGCTCTTCTCGAAGCGCCCACCCCAAGGGGTCTTGGCGTCACTCATGCGCTCGTGTCCTCTCCGTCTTGCTCGCCGCTTTGCTCGACCTTGCCGCCCGCGTCACGATCATCGGCGCCCTTGCTCTTGCCCGCCTGGTACCCCAGCCAGAAGCCGAAGACCGCCGGCGCGCCCAAGAGCAGCAGCAGCACGATGAGGATGATGGCGAACTCCTGCACGCCGATCCCGAACATGGGTGCGCCCTACACCTCGCCTTCCTTGCCGACCTTGCGGCGCTGGCGGGCCCAGACCTTGACCGGCAGTCCGTGCAGGTCGATGAAGCCCTTGGCCGCCTTGTGGTCGAAGGTGTCGGCCTCGTCGTAGGTCGCGAGGTTGTAGTCGTACAGCGAGTACGGGCTGCGGCGGCCGACCGTCACGCAGCTGCCCTTGAAGAAGCGCAGGCGCACGTCGCCGGTCACGAGCTGCTGGGTCGTCTCGATGAAGCCGTCGAGGGCCTCCTTGAGCGGCGAGAACCACATGCCGTTGTAGACCAGCTCGGCCCACTTCTGCTCGATCTGCAGCTTGTAGTGCAGCACCTCGCGCTCGAGGCACAGGTCCTCAAGCGCCTTGTGGGCGGTGATGAGGGTGAGCGCGCCGGGCACCTCGTAGATCTCGCGGCTCTTCACGCCGATGAGTCGGTTCTCGATCATGTCGATGCGCCCGAAGCCGTGCTTGCCGGCCAGCTCGTTCATCGCGTTGATGATCTCGTGGAAGCTCATGAGCTCGCCGTCGAGAGCGACCGGTACGCCCTGCTCGAAGCTGATCTCGGCGTACTCAGGCTCGCTGCCGCACGCCTCGGTGCGGGCGTCGTTGGTCAGCGTGTAGATGTCCGCCGGGGGCTCGACCCACGGGTCCTCCAGCACGCCGCACTCGATGGCGCGGCCCCACAGGTTGTCGTCGATCGAGTACGGGTTGGCCTTGGTGGTGGGAACGGGGATGCCGCGGGCCTCGGCCCACTCCATCTCCTGCTCGCGGGTCTTGAGCTCCCACTCCCGGACCGGCGCGACGATATCGAGATCGGGATCGAGCGCGGCGATACCGACCTCGAAGCGGACCTGGTCGTTGCCCTTGCCCGTGCAGCCGTGGCCGATGTACTTGGCCTGATGGCGGTGCGCCTCCTCCACGAGGTGCTTCACGATGATCGGGCGCGACATCGCGCTGACCAGCGGATACTTGTTCTCGTAGAGCGCGTTGGCCTTGAGCGCCTTGGACAGGAACTCCTCGACGTACTCCTCGCGGACGTCCTTCACGATCGACTCGACCGCGCCGATGCCCAGCGCCTTCTGCCGCACGAACTCGAGGTCCTGGCGCTCCTGACCGACGTCGATCGCCAGCGCGATCACGTCCATGTCCTTGTGCTCCTGGATCCACTTGATCGCGACGGAGGTGTCCAGTCCCCCGGAATACGCCAACACGCACTTCTCGCGAGCCATCTGCAGCAACCTTTCCTTCGGTACCTATCGTTGATCGAAAACCGCCGCCTACCGGGCTGGCGGGACATCGCTGAACGCAGTCGCGCCTACGGGTTCTCAGGCGCCACGGAACTTGTCGAGGGTGGCGACGAGTTGCTCTCCGTGCTCCTCGCTCTCGACGATCACGAGGATCGTGTCGTCTCCGGACACGGAGCCCAGTATCCCATCCAGCTCCGCGCCGTCCAGCGCCGCGGCCACACCGGGAGCCGTGCCCGCCTGCGCCTTGACCAGCACGAGGTTGTTGGTTCGCTTCACCCACATCACGAGGTCCGCCACCATGCGCTGCAGGTGCAGGTCCTCGGCGAGCACGTACACGCCCTCGGGCAGCTTCTTGAGCCCCATATCGGTGATGTCGCGCGAGACCGTCGCCTGCGTGCACTCGAACTTGAGCGCTTCGAGCCGCTCGACGAGCTCGCGCTGGGTTCGGATCTTCTCCGCTCGCACGATGCGGCGGATGGCCTCCTGGCGCTCTCGGCGCTTCCTCATGGTGGACAGACCTCCTTGGGTCTCGGTAGACGTCGCGCTCACGCGAGCACGAGCGACAGCCACGCCTTCTGGACGTGCAGGCGGTTCTCGGCCTCATCGAACACGACGGACTGTGGCCCGTCCATGACCTCGTCGGTCACCTCTTCGCCGCGATGGGCGGGCAGGCAGTGCATGAAGATCGCGGCGGGCGCGGCCTCGGCCATGAGCGCTGCATCGACGCGGTAGGGCACGAACGCTCCCACGCGCGCGTCGTGCTCGGCCTCCTGACCCATCGAAGCCCAGGTATCGGTGCAGACCACGTCGGACCCGGCGACCGCCGCGTGCGGGTCGGTCCCCACGTGGATGCGTGCGCCGGTGGTCTGCGCGATGGCCTCGGCACGGGCGACGACGCCGGCATCCGGCGCAAATCCCGCAGGCGTCGCGATGCGCACGTCCATGCCGCTCAGAGCGCCCGCGAGCAGGTAGGTGTGCGTCATGTTGTTGCCGTCGCCGACGTAGGCGAAGCGAACGCCGGCCAGCCTGCCGAGACGCTCCGAGATGGTCAGCCAGTCGGCGAGCCCCTGGCAGGGGTGGTGTTCGTCGGTCAGCGCGTTGACGACGGGCACCCGGGCAGCCTCGGCGACCTGCTCGACGACGTCTTGCCCGAACGTCCTGAGCACGATCGCGTCGACGTAGCGCTCGAGCACCCGCGTGGTGTCCCCGATGGTCTCGCCGCGCGAGAACGCGCCATCAGGCCCGCTCATGACCACCGGATGCGCCCCGAGCCGCACGCACGCGACCTCGAAGCTCACGCGGGTGCGAAGCGACGGCTTCTGCAGCACGATGGCGACCGACTTGTTGGACACCGACTGCTTGCGCACGCCCGTGTTCCACATCCGCTTCTGCGCGGCCGCCACGTCGATGACGTGGGTGAACTCCGCGGGCGACAGGTCGGCGAGCGTCAGCAGGTCACGCCCGACGAAGACGTCGTTGTTCACGCACACACCTCCTCGAGGGACTCTCCGAGCGCCGCCACGACCCCGTCGACCTGCTCGGCGGTCACACACAGCGGCGGCAGGAACCGCACGATCGCATCTCCCACATGATTCACGACGAACCCCCTGCCGAGAAGCCCCGCGACCACATCGGGGGCCACGGCGCAGACGAGACTGGCGCCCACCATGAGTCCCGAGCCGCGGACGTCGGCGATCGGCGCGCCGGCGGAGGCCAGAGCACGCAGGCCGTCGCGCAGCCGCTCCCCCATCGCCAGCGAGTTCGCCCCACACGCCTCGGCCTGAAGCGCCGCGAGCGTGGCGCGCCCGGCTGCACACACGACCGGCCCGCCACCGAAGGTGGAGCCGTGGTCGCCCGGCACGAGGGCTGCGGCGACCTCCTCGCGTGCGACGAACGCGCCGATGGGCAGGCCGTTGGCCATCGCCTTGGCGAGCGTGACGACGTCGGGGGTGAGCCCGAACGCCTGATGCGCGAAGGCGGGCCCGGTCCGGTAGAAGCCGGTCTGGACCTCGTCGAGCATGAGCAGCACGCCGCGCTCGCGGCACATGCGCTCGGCGGCGGCCAGGTACTCCGGGTCGGCCGGCCACACGCCACCCTCACCCTGAACGACCTCGAGCATGAGGGCGGCCGCGGTGTCGTCGAGAGCGGCGTCGAGCGCTGCGATGTCGTTGAGCGGAACGTGGTCGAAGCCGGCGGGCAGCGGCGCGAAGGCGGCCTGCTTGCCCGCCTGACCGGTGGCGGCAAGCGCCGCATAGGTGCGCCCGTGGAACGAGCGCTCCGCGGTCACGATCCGGTGGGCTCCGGGGCGGGTCTGCGCCGCCCACTTGCGGGCGAGCTTGAAGGCGCCCTCGTTTGCCTCGGCACCGCTGTTGGCGAAGAAGACGCGCATCCCGCCGCCAAGCAGCCGCACGACGTCGCACGCGAGCTCACCGCGGTGCTCGACGTAGTACCAGTTGCTCACGTGCACCAGCTTGGCGGCCTGCGTGGCGATCGCCTCGGTGACCGCGGGATGGGCATGCCCGAGGTTGACGGCCCCGATCCCGGAGACGAAGTCCGCGTACACGCGGCCGTCATCGTCGAACAGGACCGAACCCTCGCCCCGCTCGAACAGGATCGGCTTGCGTCCGTAGGTCTGCATCACGCACGAGGCGTCGGCGGCGCGTGCCGCCTGATACAGCGCTCCCATCACGCCTCACCACCGGGCGTATCGGCCGCGATCATGGTGCCGACGCCCTCGTCGGTGTAGACCTCGAGCAATACGGCGTGAGGCACGGTGCCGTTGAGGATGTGGGCGCGCCGCACACCACCCTTGAGCGCATGCACGCAAGCGGCGACCTTGGGGACCATGCCGCCCTCGAGCTCGTCGCCCATGATCATCTCTTCGGCCTGCGCAGGCGTCAGAGCACTGATGAGCGAGTCCTTGTCCGAGAAGTCGCGGTACAGGCCGTCCACGTCGGTCAGGAAGATGACCTTGTCGGCCTGCAGCGCCGCGGCGAGCTCGCCGGCGACCAGGTCGGCGTTGACGTTGTACGCACCCCCGTCGTCGCCGGCGGCCACCGTGGCGACGACCGGGATGAATCCGTCGTCGATCAGGTTGTCGAGCACCGTTGTGTCGACGCCGGTGACCTCGCCCACGCGGCCCAGACGCACGTCCTTGCAGCGCGCTTGGACCAGGTTGCCGTCCTCGCCGGACACGCCGACCGCAAGGCGGCCGTGGCTGTTGATCGCCGAGACGAGCTCCTTGTTGACCTTGCCGACGAGCACCATCTTGACCACGTCCATGGCCTCGTCGCTCGTGACCCGCAGCCCGTCGTAGAACTCGACTGCCAGGCCGAGGCGCTCCATGAACTGCGTGATCTCGGGACCGCCGCCGTGCACCACGACCGGGTTGGCGCCGACGAGCTTCATCAGCACGATGTCGCTCGCGACGTGGTCGCGCAGTGCCGGGTCGGTCATGGCAGCACCGCCGTACTTGATGACCACGGTGCGCCCCCACGCCTCCTTGATCCAAGGAAGCGCCTCCATCAGTATCTCGGCCTTTGCCAGCAGGTCCTTCATCGTCTCGCTCCTCGCCTGATCGCTAGCTGCGATACTCGCCGTTGATGCGCACGTACTCGTAGGACAGGTCGCAGGTGAGCACCGTGGCCTCACCCTCGCCCAGCCCCAGGTCGACCGAGATCTCGACCTCGTCGGTGTCGAGGGCCGCGAACGCCTCGTCCTCGTCGAAACCGACCGCTGTGCCGTCCTTGCACACCTCGATCCCGGCGAAACGGATTGCCAGGCGGGTCTGATCGACCGCAGCGCCGGACTTGCCGACCGCCATCGCCACACGGCCCCAGTTCGCGTCGTTCCCGAACAGCGCCGTCTTCACCAGCGGTGAGTCGGCGATAGAGAACGCGACCTTCTCGGCGTCGTCTTCGGTCGACGCGCCGGTCACGGTGACGGTGACGAGCTTGGTCGCACCCTCGCCGTCGCGCGCGATCATTCTGGCGAGCTGAGCGCAGACCTCCTCGATCGCCGCGGCGGCGGCCTCGTAGTGAGGCGAGTGCATGTCGATTGCAGCTCCGCCTGCCGCGCCCGACGCCATCAGCAGCGCCATGTCGTTGGTGGAGGTGTCCGAGTCGACCGTCACGCGATTGAACGTGCGCTTCGTCGCCTCGGCCAGCGCGGCCGCACACGCGTCGCTCGTGAGCGGCGCATCCGTCGTCACGACCGCGAGCATCGTGGCCATGTTGGGCTTGATCATGCCGCTGCCCTTGGCCATGCCGCCGACGGTGTAGCGCATGCCATCCGCATCGAAGGCGAGCGCGGTCTGCTTGGCGAAGGTGTCGGTCGTCATGATCGCCGATGCCGCGTCGTCGCCGGCGCGTGCGTCAAGCGCCGCTGCGGCCTCGCCGATGCCCGCAACCACCACCGGCAGCGGCAGCGGTACGCCGATGACCCCGGTGGACGAGACGATGATGTCCTCGGGCGCCGCGAGCAGCGCCTCTGCGGTCACCGTCGCCATGGCGCGTGCGTCCGTGACGCCCTGGGCGCCCGTGCACGCGTTGGCGTTGCCCGCGTTGATGACGACGGCGCGAGCGCGGCCGTCGGCTATGTGTGCGCGAGAGACCTCGACGGGGGCCGCGGCGACCGCGTTGGTCGTGAACACCGCAGCGGCCGGGACCGTGTCGGCGGCGGCGACGAGCGCGACGTCACGCTTGCCGCCCTTTTTCAGACCGGCCGCCACACCGGCAGCCATGAAGCCGAGCGGGGCGGTGACGCCACCCTCGGCGTGCGAGAAACCGTTGAGCCGCTCCACCTTCGCCACTCCCGTCACAGGACCGGTCCGACACCGGACAACCCGGTGACTTCCGGCCAACCGAACACGGCGTTGAGGCACTGGACGGCCTGTCCGGCCGCTCCCTTGCCCAAGTTGTCGATCGCGCAGCTCACAACGAGCGTGGAAGTGCCTTCGTCGAGGGCGAGCCCGACGCTCGCACGGTTCGTCCCGGCGACCTCGGCGGTAGAGGGCCACAGGCCTGCGCCCTTGACCGTCACGAACGGCTCGTCCGCGTAAGCGGCCTCGTACGCCGAGCGGACCTGCTCTTCGGACGTACCCGGTGCGACGTCGAGGTAGACGGTCGACAGCAGCCCACGGATCATCGGGACGAGGTGCGGTGAGAACAGCACGTCGACCGGGCGGCCGGCGGCGCTCGAAAGCGACTGCGCCATCTCGGGGGTATGCCGGTGCGCGGCGACCTTGTAGGCCACGACCGACTCGTCGACCTGGCAGTAGTGGGTGGCCGCGCTGGCACCGCGGCCTGCGCCCGACACGCCCGACTTCGCGTCGACGATCACGCGCGACCCCGTCGCGATCCCGGCAGCCAGCGCGGGCATCGCCGCCAGCGTCGTGGCCGTGGGGTAGCAGCCGGGCACCGCCACGAGCCGCGCGCCCGCGAGCCCGCAGCGATCAAGCTCGGGCAACCCGTAGACCGCCTCGCCGAGAAGCCCGGCGGCGGTGTGCTCCGTGTCGTACCAGTGCTCGTAGACGCTGACGTCACGCAGCCGGAAGTCGGCAGACAGGTCGATGACGGTCACGCCTGCCTCGAGCAGACCGGGCACCATCGCCATGGCGGCCGTGTGCGGCACCGCGAGAAACGCGACGCTTGCACTGCTCGCGATCGACGCGACGTCGGGCTCCACGAACACGGCGTCCGTCGCGCCCGCGAGTGCGGGATAGAGCTCATCGAGCCGGCGCCCGGCGTCAGCGCCCGAAGTCGCGCACGCCAGGCGCAGCTCGGGATGACCGAGCACCCAGCGCACGACCTCGATACCTGCGTAACCCGCCGCTCCGACGACCGCGACGTCGACCATGACCCGCCTCCTTGGACACCCGAGGAACGAGTCGTCAGTCTATTCGTAGGAACGCATAGAAGTCAAACTCTATGCAGAAGTATCGTATTCTGATGCGCGGTCAGATTCGCGCGCGACTCCGTTGCGCGCCAGCCGTCCCCCGACCGCACTCAGTCCGACGCCGCCGACGAGCGCAGCCATCGGGAGCACTGCGGTCGCGCACGCGGCGCAGTTCGCACACCCCGCAGGACACACGCGGGTCAACGCTGCCGCCGCCCCGGTGGCCACGAGTGCGCCGGCGAACGTACCCATCTGCTCGCGATCGATCCTCACGACGGCCTCCCGTAGCGCATCGACCCGGAGGGGCAGCCCTTCACGCAGTCCAGGCAGCTGTCGCACAGGTGCAAGTCGACCTTCGTCTCAGCCTCGGGCTCGACGGTGATCGCTCGCATGTGACACTGCGCCGAACAGCTCCCGCAGCCGGTGCACGTCGCGGCGTCAGTCCGCACGCGAGTGGCGAACGGCAGCTTCGCCGAGACGCCCGAGACCAGCCCCTGCACTGCTCCCGCGGGGCACAGCGTCAGGCACCAGCCCCTTCCGCCGGTTGTGAACAACCCGAGCGGCACGATCCATACGAGCGCCGCCACGACGCCCAGGCTCGAGAAGAACGCGAGTCCGGACAGGTCGCCCGTCACGGCGCTCACGATGTTCTGCATATGCGTGAAGTTGCAAAACGAGCAGCAGATGCTCGCCGAGACGAACGGTGCGAGCAGGAATCCGACGAAGAACCCATAGCGGACCGGACGGAGCGAGACGTGGTCCTTTAGGTCGTACTTGAAGCGCTCGGGCACCAAGCGGCCGAGGAACTCCGGGAACGCTCCGGCCGGGCACAGCCAGCCGCAGAACAGCGGGCCCGCGGCCAGCGCCACTGCCGGCAGCACGAGGACGGGCAGGTACGAGATCGGGTTGCCCGCCATGGTCGGCCACATCCACGGCTGCGTCAGCCAACCGAGCGGCATGCGCAAGCAGGCGGTATGCACGTCGTTGACGCCGGTGCCGGCCAGCGACGCCGGCCAGAGCGCTCCTGCGGCCCTTACGAGCAGCGCGAAGGGTGCGTAGAACAGCACCACACCGAGACCGAAGAAGCCGAGGCGCGCGAAGCGGTTACGCTTGAGGGCATCCTTGCTACTCACAGCACGACCCCCCTGCTACCGCGGCGGCGTCGTGAGCGATCGTCACGGGCAAAGCACTCAGCTTCGCGCCGGTGAGGGCGTCTGCGACGACGATGGTGCCCTTGGAGAGCACCTGGCCTGTCGGAAGTGGCTTCGGAAACGTCAGAAGCAGGCCGAAGTCGACAGCTTCGCCGGGGGCGATGAGTCGCTCCACCACACCTGTCTTCGGATCGAATGACGTGTCGCGGGAGTGCCACTCGGCCTCGGCGCCCGCGAAGCCCTCCTTGGCGAAGCGGATCTTGAGCGGTTTGTCACCGACGTTTCGCACCACGTGTGAGGCGACCTCGATGACGTTGGGCTGCACGAGCCGCTTGACGAACCCCTGGTCGTCGACGCTCACCACGATGTAGCCGGTGAGCTCTCGCGGCGAAGGGCCGCCTACCTCGGTACCGCTGGCCGGGAAGTTCATGGTGAACGAACCGCGCTCACCCGCCGAAACCGAGCCACCCCACGCGCCGAGTGCGAACACGACCGCGGCCGCTGCACTCCCCCACAGGGCGGCGGAGAGACCCCGCCTCATTCGCACTACCTCTCTCGCGTCAGGTCCTCAGGCTGCCTCCGACCGCGCCTGTGACCTTGCGGACGAGCCGCTCATGGGCGGCATCGACCTCTTCTGCGGTCAGCGTTCGTTCAGCACTACGGTAACTTAGGGAAAACGCTAACGACTTCTTACCCGCTTCGACGCCCTTGCCACGGTACACATCGAACAATCTCACCGAATCGAGCAGCTTTCCGCCGGCCGAACGCATGGCCTGCTCGATTCTCTCGGCGCTGACGTCCTCCGCCACGACGATGGCCAGATCGCGCTCGACGGCCGGGAACTTGGGGGGCTCGACCAGCGTGCGGGTCGCGCGCGCCGACTTCAGGATCGGCGCAAGCTCCAGCTCGAACGCGACCACAGGCGCCTCGACCTCGTAGCGCGCGCAGGCGCTCGGGTGGATCTCGCCGAGCCATCCGACGACGGTGCCGGCCACGACCACCTCGGCGCTGCGACCCGGCTGCAGCCAGGGCTTCTCGGCGGCGCGGACGGTGTGGCGCTCGACGCCCAGCACGCGCATGAGGTTCTCAACGACGCCCTTGCCGTCGAAGAAGTCGAGAGCGACCGCGGGCGCGTTCCACGCCGCCGGCGCCCACGAGCCCGCAAGCACGGCCGAGACGACCGCACGCTCCTTGGGCTGCTTGCGACCGGTCGCATGCTTGAACACGGTACCGATCTCGTAGAGGTGCACGTCGGCCACGCCGCGGCGCTGGTTGAAGCCGACGCTGCGCACCAGGCCGGGCATGAGGCTGCGCCGGAGCTCGGACTGCTCGACCGACATGGGGTTGAGCAGCTCGACGGCGACCTCGCCCTCTGCGGGCACCATCCCGAGCCGCTCGAGGTCGTCGGGGGCCGCGAACGAGTACGTCATCGTCTCGTTCAGGCCGCTCGCGCGCAGCGTCTCGCCGACGATCTCGCGCCAGCGCTGCTCGGCGGTACGACCGCCGACACGTGCCGGGCTCGCCGGCAAGGTCGCCTCGACGCGCTCCATGCCCCAGATCCGCAAGACCTCCTCGACCAGGTCGATCTCGCGCTCGAGGTCGGGGCGGAACGACGGGACACCGATCTCGAGGCGATCGGGGTGCGTCTCGACCGTACAGCCGAGGCGCGCGAGGATCTGTGCTGCCTGCTCAGCCGAGATCTTCACACCGAGGATTCGGTGCAGCCGCTCGACACGCAGCGTGAGCGAGTGCGGGGTCAGGGGCGTCGGGAACACGTCGACCACGCCGGGCAGCACCGCTCCCCCGCCGGTCTCGGCGATCAGGGCGGCGGCGCGATCCAGCGCGGCGACGCAGCCCGTACGGTCCACGGTGCGCTCGAAGCGCATGGACGCCTCGGAGACGAGCCCGAGTGAGCGCGAGGTGCGACTCGTGGTCGCCGGATCGAAGCACGCCGACTCGAGCAGGATGTCGATGGTGGCGTCCGATACCTCGGTGTCCTCGCCGCCCATGACGCCTGCGAGCGCGACCGGCCCGCTCGGGTCGCAGATCAGCAGCATGTCGGGCGTGAGCTCGCGGGCCACGCCATCAAGGGTGGTGAGCGACTCGCCGGCGCTCGCGCGACGCACGATGACCTGGACGCGGCCGTCCGCGCCCTTGGTGATGGTGTTGAGGTCGAACGCGTGCAACGGCTGCCCGAGCTCGAACATGACGTAGTTGGTCACGTCGACCACGTTGTTGATCGGACGGGCCCCGGCCGCGGCAACGCGGTCAGCGAGCCACTGAGGCGAGGGGCCGACCTTCACGTCCCGGATGACGCGAGCGGTGTAGCGCGAGCACAGCTCCGGATCCTCGATGACGACGTCACACACGGTCGAGACGTCCTCACCGGACTCGACCGGGCTTTGCGCGGGATAGCGCGACTCGCGCTCGAGCACCGCGCCGATCTCGCGGGCCACCCCCACCATCGACAGACAGTCGGGCCGGTTAGGGGTGATCTCGAGCTCGAGCACGGTGTCGCTCATGCCCTGGTACTGCGCGAACGGCATCCCCACGGGCGCATCGGCAGGCAGGATCATGAGTCCCTCGTGATCGCTGCCGATACCGAGCTCCTTGGCCGAGCAGTTCATGCCCTCCGAGACGACACCTCGCAGCTTGGCCTTCTTGATCTCGAAGCCGCCCGGCAGTACCGCACCCACCAGCGCGACGGGCACCTTGTCGCCGGCCTCGAAGTTCTGCGCACCGCACACGATCTGGCGGGGCGTGCCGTCGCCGACGTCGACGGTGGTGACCCACAGCTTGTCGGCTTCCGGGTGCTTGGTCTTCTCGGCGATCAGCCCGACCACGACGCCGTCGAGCGCCTCGCCGGTCGTGTGGATCGCCTCGACGGCGGTGCCGGTCATGTCGAGCCGGTCGGCCAGCTCCCCGGGCGCCAGATCGACATCGACGAGGTCTTCGAGCCATTTCAGAGAGACACGCATGATGAGGGTGTTCCTTTCACAGACGAGTGGTCGCCATGCAAGAGTGGTCGTGGCTCAGAACTGCCGCAAGAAGCGCATGTCGCCCTCGAGCAGCAGACGCAGGTCCGGGATGTTGTACTTCAGGGCGGCGATGCGCTCGACTCCCATGCCGAACGCGAAGCCGGTGTAGCGCTCCGAGTCCACGCCCGCGAAGCCGAAGACGTTGGGGTCGACCATGCCGCACCCCATGATCTCGAGCCAGCCGGTGTTCTTGCAGAAGCGGCAGCCGGCGCCGTCGCAGATCCCGCAGCTCACGTCGACCTCAGCGGAGGGCTCGGTGAACGGGAAGAAGTGCGGCCGGAAACGGGTCTTGCGATCCGGGCCGAACATCTCGGCGACGAAGTGATCGAGCGTGCCCTTGAGGTCGGAGAACGAGATGCCCTCGTCAACGACCAGTCCCTCGACCTGCGTGAACTGCGGCAGGTGGGACGGGTCGGCGATGTCGCGGCGGTAGACCTTGCCCGGCACGATGATGTAGATCGGCGGCTCCTCGCGCTCCATGACTCGAATCTGGTTGGGCGAGGTGTGCGTACGCATGAGCACGTCGGACTCGCCGCGCACGGCCGCTTCGTCGCCCGACAGGTCGCGGACGTAGAAGGTGTCTTGCAGCGAGCGCGCAGGGTGATCCGGCGGCGTGTTGAGCGCGGTGAAGTTATACCAGTCGAGCTCGACCTCCGGGCCCTCGGAGACCCGGTAGCCCAGTCCGATGAAGATGTCGGTGATCTCGGCGGCGATGCGGTTGATGAGGTGGCGGCTGCCGATGGGATGCGCACGTCCCGGAAGCGTCACATCCACAGCCTCGGCTGCGACGCGCGCGTCGAGCGCGGCCGCGGAGAGGGCGGTATGACGCTCCTCGAGAGCGCCCTCGATCGCCGCGCGCACCTCGTTGGCGGTCTTGCCCGCCGCCGGCCGCTCCTCGGCGGGCAGCGAGCCGAGGCCGCGCAGCACGCCCGTGAGCGAGCCCTTCTTGCCGAGGACCTCGATGCGCACCTGCTCGAGAGCGCCGAGGTCCTGCGCCTCGGCGATGCGAGCGATGGTCTCGGTCTGGACCTGCAGCAGTTCCTGAGTCACACCCATCGTGCAAGACATCCCTTCGGTTCGTGCGTTTCGCACCTGCGATATGAAAGAAGCCGGGTCCCTCGTCTCTTCGGGGGACAGCATTTCCCCGAGGACGAGAGCCCGGCTCCCGCGGTACCACCTCGATTGGCGACGGCGATCAAGCACCGCGCCCACTTTCGACGCCCCTGTAACGGTGGGCTTTCCGGCTCCCCTACACAGGCACCGTGTGCCCTTCAGGTCGCGGCTCGTGGAGCGAACCGTCGCGTCCTCCGCTCGACGCGGGCCCTCTCAGTCGCTGAGGCCCGCTCCCTGTGCCGTTCGGCCGTACGCGGCGCGACGTCTTCTCCGTCATCGCCAAGCTATCGGTCGTGAGCCGCCAGTGTAGCGTAGCCCGCACGCTCCCGCCACCGGGCGAGCCAGCCGCCCACGGGCACGACGGTGGCCACCGTCCCCTTCACGTGCCGCAGCTCGACCGGGTCCACATCCGGGGTCGGATTGGCGTCACCTTTGGTGCGCACGGCCGTCGAACCCTCAAGCGCGGTGACCCGATGCAGCACGAGCCCGCGGCCCGGCTGTGAGATCAGCACCACGTCGCCGACGCGCGGGCCCGCACCGACGCGGACCACGGCCAGGTCGCCGTGATGAAGCGCCGGAAGCATCGATCCGCCGGCCACGCGCACGGGCATCCACCATCGGCTGGTCACCGCAACCGCGGCCGCGATCACAGCGAGCAGCAGGCAGAACCGCAACAGCGAGATCAGGCGCTGCATCAGTGTGCCTGCTCGGCATCGATGTAGAGCGACAGCTTCGCGTAGTCCTCGGCGAGTGTGTTGGTGACCGAAGCGGGCATCCCGACGTCGAATCGCAGGTCGCAGCGCGCGCCGGGCGACATCCGCAGCGCCTGGGTCCGCAGCGACTGCAGCGCGCCCGCGTACAGCTGCGTGCCGGCGCACGACACGGTGCACTCGAGCGACTCGTAGAACTCGGTGATTCCGGCCTTCTTCGATGAGGTCACGACGATGTCGCACGGCAGCGTGCCGGAGTTCACGACCGCGAGCGGCCTCGTCACGGTCACACCGGGTGCGAGCGCGTCGATCGACAGCGGTGCGACCGTCGGCTCCGTGGACACGGCGACAGCGCCGGCCTTGATGACGGAGTCGGGCACCTGCACCTGCGCGGTGAAGTAGGCGGCAGCGGCGCCGAGCGACATCGCCAGAACGGCGCCCGTCGCGGTCGCAAGGATCTTTCTGAGCATGGCGGATCATCCCCTCGGGTGCGGCACGGGGACGCGCAAGCAGCGGTCCCGGTGCACAGGGTCGGCAGTGGTCGGCCGGTGGCGCCCCCGACCGAGACGCACCCTACCCGCGGGGTCTTACCGGTTCCTTGCCACTCCCTAGCCGCTGCGCCGCCCTGCCCCAGTCACGCCCCTCGGGCAACGCGAAAGGGCCCCGCACGCTCGCGGGGCCCTTCGTGGAATCGCTTGTGTGCGCGTCGACTACGCGGCGGCCTTGGCCACCTCGACGAGCTTGGCGAACGCGGCCGGATCGTTGATGGCCATGTCCGACAGGATCTTGCGGTCCAGCGTCACGCCGGCCTTCTTGAGGCCGTTCATGAACACCGAGTAGCTCATGCCATGGAGGCGGGCGCCGGCGTTGATGCGGGTGATCCACAGGCGGCGGATCTCACGCTTCTTGTTGCGGCGGTCACGGTAGGCATACTGCAGCGAGTGCTGCACCTGCTCCTTGGCGGCACGGTAGCTACGGCTCTTCGCGCCGTAGTAACCCTTCGCACGAGTCAGTACGGTACGGCGCTTCTTCTTGGCGGTTACTGCGCGCTTCACGCGAGGCATCTATGGATCACTCCTTGGAACGTCGAGGGGAGACGGCCGTGAACTAGCCCAGGCCGAGGTTCTTCTTGATGACCTTGGTGTCGCAGGCCGCGACCTCGGTCTCCTGGCGGAAGCCACGCTTACGCTTGGGGCTCTTCTTCTCCAGGATGTGGCTCTTGAACGCCTTGCCACGCATGACCTTGCCGGTACCCGTCACGCGGAACCGCTTGGCGGTGGACTTGTGCGTCTTCTGCTTCGGCATGTGCCGACCTCCTACTCGCTATCGGCCGCCGGCTCGGCGGACTCGTCGGTCTTCTCGGACTCCTTGACTTCCTTCTTCTTCAGAGGCGCCAGGAGCATGTGCATGTTGCGTCCCTCGAGCTTGGGCTGGGTCTCGATGATCGCCAGCTCCTCCAGCTCACCCGCGAGCTTCTCGAGGATGTTGAGGCCGAGCTCGGGGTGGGCCATCTCACGGCCGCGGAACATGATCGTGACCTTGACCTTGGCTCCGGCGTCGAGGAAGCGCAGGATGTGCTTCTTCTTGGTCTCGTAGTCGTGCTTGTCGACCTTGGGCCGGAACTTCATCTCCTTGATCTCGACCTTGCTCTGGTTCTTGCGGGCCGCCTTCTCCTTCATGGACTGCTCGTACTTGAACTTGCCGAAGTCCATGATCTTGCACACGGGCGGATCCGCGTTCGGAGCGATCTCGACCAGGTCGAAGCCCTGATCATCGGCGATCCGCTGCGCCTCCGACATCACGAAGATGCCGAGCTGGCTGCCGTCGAAGCCGATGAGGCGGCACTTCGACGCGCGGATGCGCTCGTTGGTTCGGTACTCCGTGCTGCTGATAGGCAGCTCACCTCCGTACTCACGGGGAGCTCTTGCGCTCCCCTCTCCCACAAAACGAAAAACTCCCGCGGCGTCGGCCGACGGGAGCATAGAATCCGCCGATAAACCCGGGTGCGCACGTGCACACGGCCGGCTCGGCTCTCTCATCGACCAGGCAGCTGCCCACACTCGGCGCCGCTCAGGTGGGGACCAGTCTCGCCCGCGATCAGGCGGGGTCCCGCTTCATCAGTATTCGGTTAGCGCAGGGATTCTACCCCCTGCGGGCGGGGTTGTCCAACCCCCGTCAGCTCCGGACGACCCTACGGCCGCTCGGACTCCACGCGCTCGGCGAACTCGACGACCTCCATGGAGCCGATGTCGCCTTGCGTGCGCTCGCGTACGCTCACGGTGTCGGTCTCGACCTCTTTGTCGCCCACCACGAGCATGTACGGAACCTTCTGCGCCTGCGCCTTGGCGATCTTGACGCGCATGGGCTCGTTGGCGTCGTAGAGCTCGGCGCGCACGCCCTTGTCCTTGAGCCAGGCCGCCATCGTCTCGCAGTACTCGAGGTGGCGGTCGGCGATCGGGATGATGACGGCCTGGACCGGCGCGAGCCACGTGGGGAACGCCCCCGCATAGTGCTCGATGAGGATGCCGAGGAAGCGCTCCATCGAG
>Ga0073934_10003353_pt1 | contig 29812 bp, 31 predicted proteins | sample LarsenN4metaG_FD_76834 | JGI IMG/M metagenome (GOLD analysis project Ga0073934, IMG submission 76834) | Hot spring sediment bacterial and archeal communities from British Columbia, Canada, to study Microbial Dark Matter (Phase II) - Larsen... ... | reverse complement strand
GTCGGCCGCCGCCGATGGCGCCGGCGCCCGCCGCGCGCCCGCCGCGCGCCCGCAAAAGCCGCTCTCGCCCACGCAAATCCCTTGCAAACCGGCCCCGCTGCGGCTTGTTCAGACCGTCCTTAGTAGAGGTCGGCCGTGATTTCCGCGCGACGGCCCATCACGGGCGCCGCCTGCGTCGCTTGCGCTTCGACGATCTTGTCCGCCGGCGCGCCTGCATTCACCAGCGCCGCGCGCACGCGTTCGATGCGGCGGCGCACCTGAGCGCGTGCTTCACCGGGAGTCTGACCGGGATCGGCCGTGGTGACGATGGTAATCGCCCGCAACTCGCCGCCGGCAGCTTCGCAGGCGCGCACGCGCGCCATGAAATCGTTCAGCAGCGGCGTGACGACAGGCTCGTCGCTGGCGACGTGTTCGCCGAAATAGAGCGTCACGTGCGCGGCCGCACACTCGGGGCGCGGCGACGGCGTGGCCGCCGCCTGCGCAGCAGCGCTCGCCACAGGCGCCTCACTATGCGTATCCGCGTGCATGCAGGCGCCGAGCGCAAGCAAGAGCGACACGCCGGCGGCCTTCAGAAAAACGTGCGTCATGATTTCCCCCTTCGGCCCCATACTTGCCGAGCCGCCTTGCGCGGGCAAGCGCCGCCCGGACACAGAACGGTGGAAACATCCGGCGTTCGCGGCCGGATGCGGTTGGCGAATGCGCTTCGGGAGCGCCGTGTCCAGCCCTACATTCAGCGCATGAGTCGCGCCCCGCGCAGCAAGATCGGATCGAGGCCGGAAGCGCCGCGCGCCTGGCAACGCATGCTGTCGGGCCGGCGGCTCGACCTCCTGGATCCCTCGCCGCTCGATATCGAGATCGAGGACATCGCCCACGGGCTCGCGCGCGTCGCGCGCTGGAATGGGCAAACCACCGGCGCCCACGCGTTCTCCGTCGCGCAACACTCGCTGGTCGTGGAGGAGGTCTGCCGCAAGCTCGCGCCCGAGTGGGACAGGAAGAAGCGCCTGATGGCGCTACTGCACGATGCGCCGGAATATGTCATCGGCGACATGATCAGTCCGTTCAAGGCTGCGCTGGGGCTCGATTACAAGGCCTTCGAGTTGAAGCTCGAAGCGGCGATCCATCTGCGGTTCGGCCTACCGCCACATCCCTCTCCCGCGGTGAAGACGACAATCAAGCGCGCAGACCTCATCTGCGCCTATTTCGAGGCCGTGCAGCTGGCCGGCTTCTCGGAGGAGGAAGCGCGGCGCTTTTTCGGCGCCCCCCCGCGCGGCATCGCGCTGAACCTCAAGCCCCGGCCCATCGCCGAAGTGCAGGAAGCGTTCCTGAAACGCTTCCGCTCGCTGCTCGATCCGGCCTAAATTGGCGCGCCTATGAGCATCGTGGTCTGCCCTTTGTCGCGCGTGCCGGACATGGCGCGCGAGCGCAAACCTTCGCACGTGGTCAGTTTGCTCGACCCGGGCACGAGTTTTCCGGACCTCCATGGCTATGGCGTGCAGCACTTCCGCCTGCCCATCCACGACATCGAAACGGAAACGCAGGGCTGGGATTTGCTCTGCGAGACACGCATGCGGCGTATTCTCGATTTCGTCGGCGGCTGGGAGCGCGAGGCGCCGATCCTCATCCACTGCTATGCCGGCATCTCGCGCTCGACAGCAACCGCGTACATCACCGCCTGCTCGCATAATCCCGCCGTCGACGAAGAGGAAATCGCGCTAGCGTTGCGGGCCGCCTCGCCCGCCGCCAGCCCCAATCGGCGCTTCGTCGCGCTCGCGGACGCCGAGCTCGGGCGCGGCGGGCGCATGGTGCGGGCGATCGAAAAGATCGGCCGAGGCGGCAGCTGGTTCGACATAGGCGAAGCCCAGCCCTTTACCTTGCCGGTGACGTTCGCATGACGCCGCCCCGTGTTGTGCTTGGCCTCTCGGCGGTGATCGTCGCTGTGAGCGAGGACGCGCCCTATGTCGTTGTGACACGCGAGGCGGACAGTGCGGTCAGCGGCTTGCCGTTCGGCCCGTTCGATCCGGCGGGCGACCGCACGCTCGAACTCTCGCTACGCGGCTGGGTGAAGGAACAGACCGGTTTCGATATCGGCTATGCCGAGCAGCTCTACACATTTGGCGACCGCGGCCGCGAAACGCCTCTGGCCGATATCGAAGGCAGTCCCGACCGCGTCATCTCCATTTCCTATCTGGCGCTGACGCCTTCGCGCGCGGTGCTGGATCAGGCGAGCGCGCGGTGGCGCTCGTGGTACGATTACTTTCCATGGGAAGACTGGCGCGACGGCCGCCCGCCGGTAATCGACGAGATCATTGCGCCGAAGCTGCGCGCATGGGCGGACAGCGCCGAGTCCGAACGCGCCGTGCAGCGGCGCTCTCGCGCGCGCCTTTTGTTCGCGCTTGATGGCGCGGTGTGGAATGAGGAGCGCGCGCTCGAACGCTACGAGTTGCTCTACGAAGCGGGGCTCGCGCCAGAAGCTGCGCGCGACCGCGCGCGCTTCTCAGGCAAATCCGCGCCCACGATTTCGGCCATGCCGGGACTGGGCGAGCCGATGGTTTCCGATCACCGGCGGATCCTGGCTACCGCAATCGGAAGGCTGCGCGCGAAGATCAAATACCGGCCCGTCATTTTCGAACTTGCGCCGGAGAAGTTCACGCTGCTGCACTTGCAGCGCCTGGTGGAAGCCATCGCGGGCCTTGAACTGCACAAGCAAAACTTTCGCCGCCTGCTCGACCGCACCGGCCTTGTTGAAGGCGCGGGCGAGTTCGATACGAGCGCCGGCGGCCGGCCCGCCGAACTTTTCCGCTGCAAGCGCGAGACGTTGAGTGCGCGCCCCGTCGGCGGCATTCACGTCCCCGCCCCGCGGCGGGAGTGACCGCGCGATCAATAGACGGGCTTGTCGGCAATGTCCGGCGGCGGCTGAAGCGTCACGGGCGGAGGATAATTCGGCGCGATCTCTACTTCCATCGCCACTGGTTGTTCGTCCATCGGCGCGGCCGGTTGGGCAATTTCCTGCGGCGGCGCGGCGATTGGCGTGGGCGCAAGCGCGGAAACATAGACCGGCGGGCGGCCGTAGTGGAGCGGATCGACGAGCAGTCCATCCACCCACACTTCGTAGTGCAAGTGAACGCCAGTTGCGTTGCCGGTCATGCCCATGCGCGCGATCGGCGCGCCGGCGCTGACGCGATCGCCGGGACGGAGGCGCTGATTGATCTCGCTTAGATGGGCGTAAAGCGTGCGCACGCCGGCGCCGTGATCGATCTCGACGACATTGCCGTACCCGCCGCGATAGTCGGCGTAGGTTATGCGTCCTTCGCCGGCGGCGTAGATGAAGCCGCCGTTCGGATTGGCGAGATCGAGGCCGTTGTGCTGGCGTCCGCTCTCCAATGTGCCGCGCCACCCGAAACCTGAAGAGAGGCAAGCGCCCTCCGTCGGATTGCGCAGGAGCGCACCGGCCGGCGTTTCGATGTAGGGCGTAAAGAGCAGCGCTTCGCCGCGATAGCCGACTTGGCCGAGGTTCGAACCACCGCCGCCGTTGCATGCGATCAGTTCGCTGAACACCGGCGCGCGCGGGGCTGTATCATAAATGCTGGGTCCGGGCGGCGGCGGCGCGCGTGCCGCGGCCGGATAGACGATCGGGGCTGAATAGGTCGCGCCGGAGGCGGCGCATCCGGAAAGAGCAAGCGCCGCGAAAAACGCGAGAAGAGACTTTCGGACCACCGCCCACACCTCGGCTGAGCCCCTGCAGCACAGGTTGCCGCACGCCGATGAACGGTAGCTGAACGCGCCTTCCGCTTAAATCCCGCGTCGCAGTAAGGTTCACGCGATGGGCGCGCCGCGCGGCAGCAGCGTCCACCAGTGCGCCGGGCCGTTCATCTGTTCGGCCGCGCGGCCCGCCTCCGGTCCGGAGCCCCAGAACACATCGCCGCGCAGCGGGCCGCGCCTAATGGCGCCGCCGGTATCCTGCGCGACGAGCAAGCGCTGAAACGGCGCGCCCGCGTACGTGCCGTCGACGAACACCACAGCGCCGTAGGGATGATAGGCCGGATCGACGGCGATCGAACCCAAGGGCGTCAGCGGCACGCCGGCGGCGCCGCGCGGGCCGGCGCTGGGATCTTCGATCGGCTCTTCCTGGAAGAAGACATAGGATGGATCGACGTTAAGCGCCTGACGTGTTGCAGCGACGCCGTTGCGATCGCTCCAGGCGCGGAAGTTCGCCCATGTCGCGCCTTGCAGTTGGCCGCTGTCGCGCAGCGCCGCGAGCGCGGAGCGCCAGCGATAACCGTTCTGCGCAGCGTAGGCGGCGCGCGTCTGCGCGCCGTCTGGAAACGCGATGCGGCCTGAGCCCTGGATCTGCAGATTGTAGACATCGACAGGATGGGCATACGCGAACGCTTGGCCTTGATACGGCGTGATTTATCCGCGTTGCGGATAGGGGCGCACTTCATTGCCGTTGAGCTGGCCCGTCAGACGGCGCGGCGCGCCACGCAGCGCTTCGTTGTCATAAGCTTCCGCGAACGCGGCGAGGTCGATGCTCACCATGTCGCTGGGGGGGCGCAGCAACGGTTCGGTGAACATGCCTTCGGGCGCACGGCGGGCCTGAATGATCGGCTCGAAGTAGGCCGTCAGTCTCGCTTCGCCGCTGCTGCGCACCGCGTGTGGCATGAAGTACGTCTCGAAAAACTGGCGCTCGCCGCCTGGGGCAACATTCTGCGCGGCCGCGCAAGCCGAAGCCCAATCGGCGACCGTGCCACCGTAGCGCGCGCCGTTCGCGAGCGGGGCGGTCGGATCGCGCAGGCGGCGTCCGTCGCAGGAGCGGCGGAATGCGGTCAATGCTGGCGCGAGGTCAGCGCTCGACCAGCCCGGCAGGTCCGCGAACGAGGCGGGCGACAAAGCGAAGTCCGCCTCCGCTGGCCGCTCAGGCGTCTCCCGCACTTCCGGAGGCGTCGTAGTAGCGCAGGCCGAGAGCGCGAGAACGAGAGCGAGGCAAGCGAAGGAGCGAAGCCGCATTGAGGTCTCCAGGTCGGGGTGGCTCCATAACGCGGGAGAGCGGCTGGCGGCAGCATGCTACGCGGTTTTCCTTGCTCAAGCGGAGCGACGGGGGTAATTTCCGCCACCGAGTTATGCTCACTTGAAGCATAAGGGGGTGGGGCGGGCCCTTCCGGGCCAGTTTCCGCGTCCTATATATGCTCTGAATGAGCATAAGGTCCGTTCTTGGACCGAGGAGGCCCCGATGGCCCGCATCATTGACGCCCCCCTTACCTCCAGCGAAGGCGGCTGCGATCCGCGCGCGGTGCACGGCGCCTGGGGCGCCCTGGACGCCGCTGCAAAGCGGGGTCTCGCCTACACGCCCGCAGTAAAGGCGGCGACGGATCCGCTGTACGAGCGGGTCAAGCACGTCATCCCCTCGGTGGAATGGCCCGCCTATGCGCCGCTGATCGCCGCGATCAATGCGATGAAGCGCGAGAAGAACGCCGTCATTCTCGCGCACAACTACATGACGAGCGAAATCTTCCACTGCGTGGGCGATTTTCGTGGCGACTCGCTGCAGCTGGCGCGCGAAGCCGCAGAGACCGACGCGGACGTCATCGTCCAGGCTGGCGTCCACTTCATGGCGGAGACGTCGAAGATTCTGGCGCCGGAAAAGACCGTGCTCATTCCCGACCTGCGCGCCGGCTGCTCGCTGGCCGCCTCCATCACGGGCGCGGACGTGCGCCTGATCAAGCAGCGCTATCCGGGCGTGCCGGTCGTAACCTATGTCAACACGTCGGCTGATGTGAAAGCGGAAAGCGACGTGTGCTGCACGTCCTCCAATGCCGCCGCCGTGGTCGAGTGGGCGGCGCGCGCCTGGAATTCGGATCGCGTGATCCTCTTGCCTGACGAATATCTTGCGAAGAACGTGGCGGCGCAGACCGGCGTCAAGATCATTTCCTGGCATGGCCGCTGCGAAGTGCATGAGCGCTTCACGGCCGCGGACATCAAGGAGTTGCGCGAAGCGCATCCCGGCATCGTGGTGCTGGCGCACCCGGAATGTCCGCCCGACGTGATGGCGGCCTCCGACTTCGCGGGATCGACCGCAGCACTGCAAAATTATGTGATGGAGAAGCGGCCGGCGAAAGTCGTTCTTCTGACCGAGTGCTCGATGAGCGACAACGTCGCGAGCGCGGCGCCGGATGTGGATTTCATCCGGCCCTGCAATCTTTGCCCGCACATGAAGCGCATCACGCTCGAAGGCATCTACGACGCGCTGAAGGAAATGAAACACGAAGTGGTCATCTCCGAAGACGTGCGCGTACGGGCCAAGCGCGCGATCCAGCGCATGCTCGATCTTCCGAAGGAAAAGCCGCGCGCGTTCGAGACCGGGCGGGCGCCGGTCACGGTGGAACTGGTTTAGCAACGCGCGATGTCTCGCGCCGGCCGAGTCCTCATCGTCGGCGCGGGGCTGGCGGGGCTGTTCCTCGCGCTGAAGCTTGCGCCGCGGCGCGTGACGGTGCTGAGCCAGGCGGCGCTCGGACAGGCGTCCGCGTCGGCCTGGGCGCAGGGCGGGCTGGCGGCGGCGCTCGCGCCCGACGATGATCCTGAGCTGCATGCGCGAGACACGATCGAGGCAGGGGCCGGCCTCGTCGATCCCGTTATCGCGCGGCTCATCGCGCGCGAAGGACCGGCGCGCGTCATGGACCTCATCGCGCTCGGCGTGCCGTTCGATCGCACGTCCGATGGCCAGCTCGCGCAGAGCCTTGAAGCGGCCCATTCGCGCCCGCGCGTGGTGCGCGTTTCCGGTGACCTCGCGGGCAAGGCGATCATGGATGCGCTTATCGCCGCGGCGCGCGCCGCGCCGCATGTCGAGATCGTCGAGAACGCGCGGGCGCGCGCCTTGCTGCGCGACGCGAACGGACGCGTGCGAGGGGCGCTGAATGGCGATGCGCAATTCGAAGCCGACGAAGTGGTGCTCGCGACGGGCGGAGTCGGCGGGCTCTTTGCGGTGACGACAAATCCGCCCGAGGCGATGGGACAAGGCTTGGCGATGGCGGCGCGTGCGGGCGCTTTGATCGCGGATCCGGAATTCGTGCAGTTTCATCCGACAGCGATCGATGTCGGACGCGATCCCGCGCCGCTGGCGACGGAGGCGCTGCGCGGCGAAGGCGCGCATCTCGTTAACGGCGAAGGCGAGGCGTTCGTCGCCGATCTTGCGCCGCGCGATGTCGTGGCGCGCGCCATTCACAGAGAGCGCGCATCGGGGCGCGGCGCGTTTTTGGATGCGCGCGCGATCGGGACGCGCCTGGCCGAACATTTTCCCACCGTGTTCGCCGCGTGTGTGAGCGCGGGGATCGATCCGCGCACGGCGCCGATCCCCGTGGCGCCGGCGGCGCATTATCACATGGGCGGCATCGCCACGGATGTGTGGGGCCGCACGAGCATTGAGGGATTGTGGGCCGTCGGCGAGTGCGCGTCGACCGGCGCGCACGGCGCGAACAGGCTGGCCTCCAACTCGCTGCTGGAAGCTGTGGTGTTCGCGAACCGGATCGCCGAACGGCTGCGCGACAATGCTCCTCCGCCCGCGCTTGCGCCCGAACCGGTTTCGGCCGCCCCTGCCCTGCCCGAGAGCGCTCGCGCGGAGCTGCGCGCGCTGATGCAGACGCACGCCAATGTGGAGCGCGACGCGAAAGGGCTTGCGCAGGCTCTTGGCCGCATCGATGCGCTCTGCGACAAGCATGGCGAGGCCGATGCGCTTGTCGCGGCGCGCCTCATCGTCAGCGCCGCGCTCGCGCGCGATGAAAGCCGCGGCGCACATTTCAGGAGCGATTTTCCACATGCCGCAGACCCCAAGCGCAGCTTTCTCACTGCCGCCGCTGCCTGACGTCGTGCTGGAGCCGATCGTCAAGCTTGCGCTCGCGGAGGATCTCGGCGCGGCGGGCGACATCACGACTGACGCGCTGATCGATCCCGCAGCGGACGGCCGTTGGGCCGTGCGCGCGCGCAAGGCCGGCATTGTGGCGGGGCTCGATGCGGCGACGTTGGCGGGCTGGCTGGTCGATCCGGACATCGCATTCGAGATCGCCACGCCGGAAGGCGCGCGCGTCGGCGCGGGCGAGACGATCCTGGAAATCGAAGGCGCGGCGCGGTCCGTGCTTACGGCCGAGCGCACGATGCTCAACTTCATCGGGCGCTTGTCGGGCATTGCGACTTTGACGCGCGCATATGTCGATGCGGTCGCGGGCATGGGCGTGATCATCGCTTCGACCCGCAAGACAACGCCCGGACTGCGGGCGCTGGAAAAGCGCGCCGTGCGGCTGGGCGGCGGCGGGCCACACCGGTACGGGCTGAACGATGCGGTGCTCATCAAGGATAACCACATCGCCGCCGCCGGCGGCGTGCGCGGCGCTCTGGAGAAGGCGCGCCGCGCGGTGGGGCATCTCACGGCGATCGAAATCGAAGTGGATTCGCTCGAGCAACTGAAACAGGCGCTGGTCACCCCAGTGATCCCGAGCGCGATCATGCTGGACAATTTTTCCTTGGCGGACCTGCGCGCCGCCGTGAAGCTGGCGAAGGGTCAAGCGCTGCTGGAGGCGTCCGGCGGCGTGACGCTCGAGAATGTGTTCGCGATCGCCGAGACCGGCGTCGACGTGATCAGCGTCGGCGCCCTCACCCACTCCGCGCCCGCGCTGGATGTCGGGCTGGATGTGATGTGAGCTCAAGCGCCGCATCGAGACGTGTGGAAGCGTCGCGCCTGGGTGTATTGCTGGCGAACAACCAAGCGCCTTGCGATCATCGGCGCTGGCAAGTTCATATTTGTCATTTCGGGGCGCCGCGTAGCGGCCAACCCGAAATCCAGGACACGACGGATCGGCGTGCTGGATTCCGGGTTCGGCCCTTCGGGCCGCCCCGGAATGACGATTTTGGACGTTCACCCCGCTCAGGCCCTGGATGCGCGCCTGCATCGGGGGATGGGAAGATCAACTTGAGTGTGATGCGGTCATCCGCTCGATGGCCTCACGCCGCTTCGCAGCAAAGCCCGCAAACAGCTGCTTCACCGCGGCGACGGTTTCGGGTTCAGCCGTTTCGGGGCGGCCCGAATTGAACGGCGGCGCGGGCGCGTATTCAATGGCGAGCTGAATCATTTTTGCGACGTCCGGCCCGCGCAAATCGGCGACGATGGAGAGCGCGATATCGATGCCGGCCGTGACGCCGCCGCCTGTGATCGCGTTGCCGTCACGCACGACGCGGGCGTCATCGGGGATGGCGCCGAACAGGGAGAGGAGTTCGCGATAGGCCCAATGCGAGCCGGCGCGCTTGCCTGTAAGCAGGCCTGCTGCGGCGAGAATGAGCGAGCCGGTGCAGACGCTGGTGACGTATTGAGCGCTCGCCCCGAGGCGTTTCACTTCGGCCATGAACTCGCCGTCCTGCATGGCTTCGGTCTGCCCCGGCCCGCCAGGGACCATGATCATGTCGGCGCGATCGATGTCGGCAAGGCGCGCGAGGTTCGCGAATGTGAGGCCCATCTCCGTAACGAGCGTTCCGCCCTCTTTCGACGCCACGATCGTCTCGGCGTCCGGCATGCGGGCGAGAACCTCGTAAGGGCCGGTGAAATCGAGTTGCGTGAGGCGCGGATAGAGAATGAAGACGATGCGGAAAGGATCGGCCATGTCGCGCTCCTGTCGGATGACGCGCCTATACCACGCAGCGCGGCCGCGCGCTTGACGTTTGCGATGTTCCGGCCGACGAAATCGGCATGAGCGATCAAAAATCGATTTTCGTCACGGGCGCGGGCTCCGGCATCGGGCGCGCGACGGCGCAATTATTCGCCGAGCGGGGCTGGTTCGTTGGGCTGTTCGACGTGAATCCCGACAGCCTTGCGGAGACGGCGGCGATGCTGCCCGAGGGTCAACGCATCTCCATGGCGTTCGATGTGCGCGACCGCTCGGGCTGGGCGCGCGCGGTGGAGGCGTTCGGCCAAGTTACCAACCGGCGCATGCACGTGCTCTTCAACAATGCCGGCGTCGGCAAGGGCGGCTGGATCGAGGAAATGCCGCCCGAAGACATCGATCTGGTGCTCGACGTGAATCTCAAAGGCGTGATCAACGGCGTGACGGCAGCGCTGCCTCTGCTGCGCGAGACGCCGGGCGCGCGCATCGTCAATACCGCCTCGGTGGCGGGCGTGTTCGGCGCGCCGAAGCTCGCGGTCTATTGCGCGACGAAGTTCGGCGTGCGCGGGCTGACGGAAGCGTTGGACGTGGAGTTTTCGCGCTATGGCGTGCGCGTGGTGAGCCTCATGCCGTGGTTCATCGACACGGCCATTCTCGACGGGACGTCCGGCGGGGGCAATCGACGCATCCGCGATCAGCTGATCGAGAACAAGACGCCGATCTATCCGGTGCGCATGGCGGCCGAACGCGCCTGGGACGCCGCGCACGGCAAGGACATTCACTACATGGTCGGCAAGGAAGCCGAGCGCGCGCGCTTCTTCGCGCGGTTCTTCCCGGACGTGATGCGCAACCAGATCAAGAAGACGATGGCGGACGATTAGCATCCCGCCCTCTCCTCAAGGAGAGCGGGGCGCTTGCCACTACGTCGCGATATCGTCCGTTTCGGCGGCGGCTTCGCTCGCGGCCTCGGCGGGCGCTGCCGGCGCGGTCGGGATCGGCGCGTCGGCGGGCGCAGCGCTTTCGTCCGCTGCAGCGGCCGCTTCCAGCGCGGCGGCGGCCGCGGCTTCATCCGCTTCCGGGATCAGGGCGTCGCCGCTGCGCCGCGCGCGATAGGCGCCCATGCGACGCGACAGCGCTTCCTGATAGACGGCGCGTTCGGCGCCGCGCGGGAAGCGATAGAAGCGGTGCACGCCGATCTGCGTCGTCGGCACCAGACCCGAATTCCACACCGGGTTCACAGCGGTCGTGTGATAGTGCGTGGCGTTGCCCGTGATCGGACGGGTGTAGCCCATCATCACAGCAGTTGCGACGCGTTGCGCGCGCTCCCAGGCGCGTCCGCGCGGGCGGTGGCGGAGCGAGCCGTCGCAAGTGAAGGTGAACTGGCAGCCGGTCGACAGATGCGACCCCTGATAGACGACGCCGCAGATGCTGTTCGGATAAGCGCGGGAACGCACGCGGTTCATGATCACTTCGGCGACGGCGACCTGACCTTGCTGGGTCTCGCCCCGCGCTTCGTAGTAAATGGCCTGGGCTAGGCAATTGTGCTGGCGCGCGTCGATCTGGGCCTGGGCGGGCGCGGCCTGGTCGACCGGCGCGCTCGGTCCCCGGAGCACAGCCTGCAACATGATGGCGCGCGCGTCGGCGGTTTCGAACAGCGGGGCCGCGCCGCTGGCGCGTAAACCATCGCGCGTGCGGAAGCCGGTCAGTTCGACACGGGCGTTCGGTTCTGAACCGGCGAGCAGAGATTGTTCGAGCTCGGCCTGGAAGGCGCTGGAGGTCGCCGCCCATTCGGCGCCGTCGCGCTGTTCGGCGGCGCGGTGCGAGATCACGGGCATCGCGACGGCGGCCGCCGCAAGGCACATGATCGTCGCTGCGCCCTGGCGCACAGCCAGGGGGTTCCGGTCGATCTCAACCATCACTTGGGTCCGAATCTCGCCCGCAAGAATAGCCAGTCGACGCCAGAACAACGACAAATGCATTAAGCCCCGCTTAAAGCTGTTCAGATTTGGGACAGCTCGACGCCAATCAAACCGCAGCGCCCGCGCCCGTTTCGCTTTGCGAATAATTTGCTTCGCAGCCTTGGCGGCATACAGGGACCGCGCCTGAGGGGCGATTGACTTTTTGTTCATAGTCTCGAAATCACCGCCCGCCCTCTGTTTTGCTTGGGTCGGTGCTGCGCTCCAGCCACAGGCAAAAAGCCCAAAACAGGCAAAGCCTTGCTGGAATTGTGCCGGTTCACCAACGGGGCGAGGCGCAGAGCTGCCTTGCGTAGGCTCGGCAAGGAGCGGTGCTGCCGTTAGGTAAAGCAGCAGCTCTGCGGTCGATTGGAGAGCGGCGGATGGCTCGGCCCGCGCCGCTGGCTTGGTAAAATCCGGATCTAGCGCGCCGAACTCAGCAGCATTCGCAGGTTGCCAGCGGCGCGCAATCGCCGCCGCGCTCGTGACCGTACCCAATGTTGTCGCCCCTCTCGGGGACGTCCGCGGGACGCCCTCGTTAGTTTCAGCGCGCCCCGCCCCGGCTGCGCCCGGTTTCAAACTGAACGCAGCTAAAAGGCGCGACCGATTGTCCGCGTTCCCAGGGGCGAACCAAAATTTTTCGCAAAGTTGGCTGCTAGCCGCCGCTTTTCGCCAGCGCCGCCTGAGCCGCGGCCAGCCGGGCGATCGGCACCCGGTAGGGGGAACAGGAGACGTAGTCGAGCCCGGCCCCGGCGAAGAAGCGGACGGAGGCTGGATCGCCGCCATGCTCCCCGCAAATGCCGAGTTTGAGATCCGCGCGCGCTGCGCGACCGCGCTCTGCGGCCAGGCGCACGAGTTCGCCGACGCCGGCCTCGTCGATGGAGACGAAGGGATCGGCGTCCAGCACACTGCGCTCGACGAACACGCCGAGGAATTTGCCGGCGTCGTCGCGAGAGAGGCCCATCGTGGTTTGCGTGAGATCGTTGGTGCCGAACGAGAAGAACTCTGCCGTCTTCGCGATGTCGCCGGCGAGCAGCGCCGCGCGCGGCAGTTCGATCATCGTGCCGACAAGGTAATCGATCGTGCGCTTGCGCGCGGCGAACACTTCAGCGGCGATGGCGTCAACGCGCGCCTTGATGAGCTCGAGCTCTTTCCCGGCGATCACGAAGGGGATCATGATTTCCGGGACCGGCGCGGCGGCGGTTTCTTCGGCGACATCGCATGCGGCTTCGAACACGGCGCGCGCCTGCATGTCGTAGATTTCCGGATAGACGATGGCGAGCCGGCAGCCGCGGAAGCCCAGCATTGGATTGCTCTCGGCCAGATCCTTGGCGCGCGCGAGCAGCGTTTTCGCATCGACGCCCATCGCGGCGGCGACGTCCTCAGCTTCCTTCTCCGTGTGCGGCAAGAATTCGTGTAGCGGCGGGTCGAGGAAGCGGATGGTGACGGGCCGGCCGCCCATGATGCGGAATATGTCGACGAAGTCCTGGCGTTGGTGCGGGAAGAGCTTGTCGAGCGCGGCCACGCGGGCGTTTTCGGTTTCGGCGAGGATCATCTCGCGCACGGCGGCGATGCGTTCGGCGTCGAAGAACATATGCTCGGTGCGGCAAAGGCCGATGCCTTCGGCCCCGAACTTCACGGCGGTCTCGGCGTCCTTCGGCGTTTCAGCGTTGGCGCGCACCTTCATGCGCCGCGCGCGGTCGGCCCATTCCATCAGCGTGCCGAAATCGCCGGTGAGTTCGGGCTGCACCATGTCGGCGGCGCCATAGAGAACTTCTCCGGACGAGCCGTCGACGGTGATGGTTTCGCCTTTCCTGACGACGCGCCCGCGCGCGCGGAATTCGCCTTCCTTGTGATCAATGCGAATATCACCGGCGCCGGACACGCATGGCCGGCCCATGCCGCGCGCAACAACGGCGGCGTGGCTCGTCATGCCGCCGCGCGCGGTGACGATGGCCTTCGAGGCATGCATGCCGTGAATGTCTTCGGGGCTCGTCTCCTCGCGCACGAGGATGACAGCTTCGCCCTTGGCCGCGAGCTCGGCCGCTTCGTCGGGATCGAACACGACCTTGCCGACCGCCGCGCCGGGCGACGCGGGCAAGCCTTTGCAGATGATGTCGCGCTGGTACTTTTCGGAGATGGTCGGGTGGAGCAGCTGATCCAAGGCCATCGGATCCACGCGCAACACCGCTTCTTCTTCGCTGATAAGTTTTTCCGCGGCCATGTCGACGGCGATCTTCAGCGCGGCCTTGGCGGTGCGTTTGCCGTTGCGCGTCTGCAGCATGTAGAGCTTGCCGCGCTCGACGGTGAACTCGAGGTCCTGCATGTCGCGATAGTGCGCTTCGAGCTTCTGATAGACCTGCGTGAGTTCGGCGAACACCTCGGGCATCGCTTCTTCCAGCGACAAGCCGCCTTCGCGCATGGCTTCGCGCGCGGCCTTCGTCAGCGGCTTGGGCGTGCGGATGCCGGCGACCACGTCTTCGCCTTGGGCGTTGATGAGATACTCGCCGTAGAATTTTTTCTCGCCGGTGGAAGGATCGCGGGTGAAGGCGACGCCAGTGGCGCTGGTTTCGCCCATATTCCCGAACACCATCGCCTGCACGTTGACGGCGGTGCCCCAGCTTTCGGGGATGTTGTTGTGCTTGCGATAGAAGATCGCGCGATCGTTCATCCAGGATGAGAACACCGCGCCGATCGCGCCCCAGAGCTGTTCTTTCGGATCGGACGGGAACGGCTTGCCCAGCTTCTTTTCGACCGTGCGCTTGAATTCGCGCACGATCGCCTTCCAGTCGTCCGCCTCCATCTCGACGTCGGACTTGTAGCCTTGCAGATCCTTGTACGCGCCGAGGATTTCTTCGAACGCGCCGTGTTCGAGCTCGAGCACGACGTCGGAATACATCTGGATGAAGCGGCGATAGGAATCGTAGGCGAAACGCGCATCGCCGGAGAGTTTGGCGAGGCCTTCGACGGTTTCGTCGTTGAGGCCGAGGTTGAGCACGGTGTCCATCATGCCCGGCATGGAGGCGCGCGCGCCGGAGCGGACGGAAACCAGCAGCGGATTGGCGGGATCGCCGAATTTCTTACCGGTCTTCTGTTCGAGTTTCGCCAGCGCTGCTTCGACTTGCGGCGCGAGATCGGCGGGATAGGCGCGGTTGTTGGCGTAGAACGCGGTGCAGACTTCGGTCGTCAGCGTGAAGCCGGGCGGCACGGGAAGGCCTAGCTTGGCCATCTCGGCAAGGTTTGCGCCTTTGCCGCCGAGCAGCGCTTTCATGGAGGCGTCGCCGCCAGACTCGCCCCCGCCGAAGCCATAGACCCATTGCTTGGTACTGCTCGAAGCCATCGATGTCAGCTCTCTCCCCCTCCCCCTTGCGGGGAGGGGGTTGGGGGGTGAGGGGCGGAAAGGCGGGCGTCAGAGTCACGACCGAGGTGCGCCTCCGGAGATCCACTCTCAGCGATCGCGCGATCACCTCCTCCGGTTTCGCCGCTGCGCGGCGAAACCACCTCCTCCATCGAGGAGGAGGTGAGCCGATCATTCGCCTGGCGCACACGCTTCATGTGTTCGGCGCGCCAACGCCTCATGCGCGCCGCGGCACCCGTCTGTTTGGCGGCTGCGAATATTGTCTCCCAGACGCCATCGCGATTGCGCGTCGCCTCATCGTTCCAAAAACGCAGCACCCGGTAGCCTTGCTCATTGAGCATGGCGGTGCGTTTGGTATCGCGGTCGGCTTGCCCGGCTTCGCCGTGTTGGGCGCCGTCAACTTCGACAACCAGGCGCGCGGGGTGTGAGACAAAATCGAGAATGTAGCCTCGAAACACGCTTTGCCTGCGCCAATACAGCGCCGCGAGTTCCCCTTCATGCAGCAAGCGCCACATCGCCTTCTCATGCGGCGTCATTTCTTTGCGCATCGCCTTCGCGCGGGCACGCAGCCATTCGCCCGGCTCCTCCTCGATGGAGGAGCTGTCGGCGCGCAGCGCCGACTGAGGAGGTGATGACCGCACGAACGGGCGTCGCGCCTCCTGAGGCGGAGAGCGATCTAGAGCCGCACCCCCTGCCCCCGCCCCGCAAGGGGGCGGGGGAGTCCCGCGTCTTGTGCGCGGCAGTGTGTTTGGGAGGCGCTCGCTCATCCTTCGATCTTCGAGAAATCGGCGACGGCCGACAAGGCCTCGGTGAAACGCGAAAGGAGAAGGAGTCTATTGCGACGCAGCGCTTGGTCTTCCGCGTTGACAAGGACCTTGTCGAAGAACGCGTCGACCGGCGCGCGCAGGCCCGCGAGCGCTTTCATGGCGGCGGCGAAATCCTCCTTCTCCACGGCGGCGCGCGCGGCGGGGAGCGCTTTCGCGAGCGCGTCGTGCAGGGATTTTTCCGCGGGCTCGACGAGCTTGGTGGCGTCGACATCGCCCTTGGCGTCGTCGGCGCTCCATTTGCCCTTCTTCTCTTCGGCCGCGAGGATATTGGCGGCGCGCTTGGAGGCGGCGAGCAGGTTCGCGCCGTCTTGGGACTTCAGGAACACGTCCAGCGCTTCGACGCGCGCCACGATGCGGACGAGATCGTCGTCGCCGAGTGCGAACACGGCGTCGACGAGATCGTGCCGCTTGCCTTGGTCGCGGAGTTGGACTTTGAGGCGGTCGGCTAGGAAGGCGATTAGCTCCCGATGGATGCGCTTGTTCTTCTCGAACGAGTTCAGCACCCGACCTCCGGGAATCTCCCGTTCGAACTCCAGGAAGAGATCTTCTGGATATAAGCGCGAGATGAAAACGATTAAGTTGATAGCAAGAGGCAATCGTAGCGCATTCTGTCGAACCGTGCTGATCCAACCCAAGGCCGCACGGCGTAAGGCAAATGGGTCACTAGAACCGGTTGGTTTTTCATCAATCGCCCAAAACCCAACGAGCGTATCCAATTTGTCCGCGAGCGCCAGCGTGACGGCGACGGGATCGGTCGGCACGCGATCGTTGGGGCCGAGCGGGCGGTAGTGATCTTCGATGGCGATCGCCACACTCGGATGTTCGCGCGCAACTCCCCCTCCCCTAGAGGGGGAGGGGGTGAGGGGGTGGGGTGAGCCTGCACGCGCGGCGGATGAAGTCTTCACCCCCACCCCTGCCCCTCCCCCCTCCAGGGGGAGGGGTTCCAGTTCTGCAAGCGCCCGTCCCACCTGCCCTTGCAGTTCGGGGAATTCGCCGACGGTTTCGGTGACGAGGTCCATTTTGCAGAGGAGCGCGGCGCGTTCGACGGCGGCGGTGAATGCTTCGAGCGACTTGAATCGCTTCACCCCCTCCCCTGCCCCTCCCCCCTCCAGGGGGAGGGGAGCGGCCCACACCACGGGAGCCAGTTCTTTTGCCAGCGCTTTCACGCGCTCCACCTTGTCCCAGACTCTGCCGAGCTTTTGGTGAAACACGATCTGTTCGAGCTTCTTGCGCCGCTCCTCGGTGTAGAGCGGCGTCTTCCGATCCGTTTCCCAGAAAAAGCGCGCGTCGTTGAGGCGCGCGGAGAGGACGCGCGCGTTGCCGGCGGCGATGGCGCGTCCGCCGTCCTTCGCTTCGATGTTGGCGACGGTGATGAAATGCGGCGCGAGCGTTCGCGTCTTCGGATCGCGCACGGCGAAGTATTTCTGGTGCGTGCGCATGGAGAGGCGGATGACTTCGCCAGGGAGATTGAGGAACGCCGGGTCCATGTCGCCCAGCAGCACCACCGGCCATTCGGCGAGGCCCGCTACTTCTTCCAAGAGGCCGATGTCCTCGACGAGTTCGAGGCCCTTCGCGGCGCACGCTTTGCGCGCGTCTTCGATGATGCGGGCTTTGCGCGCTTCGCGGTCGATCTCGACTTTGGCGGTGCGGAGCTTCGCGGCATAATCGGCGAAGTCCTTCGGCTCGATGCGCGCGGGCGCGTGGAAACGATGGCCCCAGGTGACGGGTTCGCTCGGGACCGTGTCGACGCTGATCTTCACGTGTCTGCCGTCGAACAGGCACATAATGTTGTGCAGCGGGCGCACCCATTGGAGATCGCTCTCGCCGGAGCGCATGCTCTTCGGCCACGGGAATGCGCGTACCAGTTCGGGTACGGCTTCCTGCAGGATCTCAGGCGTTGCCCGCCCCGCCCGCTCGATGCGCGCGACGTAAAAAGCGCCTTTCTTGTCTTCGACGATCTGCGCTTCGTCGATCGACTTGAGGCCGACGCTCTTGAGGAAACCCTGGATGGCCCCATCCGACGCGCCGACGCGCGGGCCCTTCCTTTCTTCGTTCACGTCGGCGGCCTTGGCGGGAAGATCGTCGATGACTAGGCCGAGGCGGCGCGGAGCGGAGAAGGTTTGGACTTTTTCGAACAAGAGCCCGCGCGCGTTGAGCTTTTCGCGGACGAGCTTCAGCAAATCCTCCTCGGCGCGCTTCTGCATGCGCGCCGGGATTTCTTCACTGAAGAATTCGAGAAGGAGTTGGGGCATTAGGCCTGGCTCTCCGCCCATTGCTCGGCGCAGCCTTTGGCGAGATCGCGCACGCGGGCGATGAAGCTTTGGCGTTCGGTTGGGCTGACAACGCCGCGGGCGTCGAGCAGGTTGAACAGGTGCGAGGCCTTCAGCGTGTAGTCGAACGCGGGCAGCACGGCGCCGGCTTCAAGCAAACGCTTGGCGGTCGTTTCGGCATCGGCGAACCAGCGCAGGTTCATCTCCGGATCGCTCAATTCGAAATTGAAGCGCGATTGCTGGCGCTCGTTTTCGAGGAAAACGTCGCCGTAAGTCAGCGGCGTTGCGCTATCGGGGTCGTTGAACGGCAGGTGAAACACGTTGTCGACGCCGAAGACGTACATCGCAAGGCGCTCAAGCCCGTAGGTGAGCTCGCCGCTGACGGGGCGCACGTCGAGGCCGCCGACTTGCTGGAAGTAGGTGTATTGCGACACCTCCATCCCGTCGCACCACACTTCCCAGCCGAGGCCCCAGGCGCCGACGGTGGGATTTTCCCAATCGTCCTCGACGAAGCGGATGTCGTGCAGCAAGGGATCGATGCCGATGCGCACGAGCGAGTTGAGATAAAGCTGCTGCAGATCCGGCGGGTTCGGTTTCAGGATGACTTGGTACTGATAATAGTGCTGCAGGCGGTTGGGGTTTTCGCCATAGCGTCCGTCCTTGGGACGGCGCGAGGGCTGCACGTACGCGGCGCGCCAGGGTTTCGGGCCGAGCGCGCGCAGCGTGGTGGCGGGATGCAGCGTGCCGGCGCCGACTTCGACGTCATAGGGCTGCAGAATCGCGCAGCCCTGCTCGGCCCAGTAAGTCTGGAGCGTCAGGATCACGTCCTGGAAGCAGCGCGGCGGGCGGTTCTCCATGGCGCGAGGGCTAGCTGCGCTGACGGCGCGCCGCAAGTGTGCTACATCAAGCGCATGGTCGACCTCGCCCCACGCCCGATCGAGATGAGCGGCAGGGACTTTGACCGTCTGCTGGACAGCGGCGGAGCGGCTGCGCTCGGCCGCATAGAGCTGCGCCGGGGGAAGCTTGTTCAAATGTCTCCTGAATATTTGCCTCATGGGCGGCTCAAGGCATGGCTCTACAAACAGCTTGACGCAGCCGCGCCCAAAAAGGGGCTTGTCGCCGATATTGAAGTGACGGTGCGCTTTGCCGGCAAATTTCGTCCCATGCCCGACATCACGGTCTGGGATGGCGGACCGCTCAAGGGTCCGATCCCGGGCGAGAAGGCCAGGCTCTGCGTCGAGGTATCCGACGATACGCTTCCCGACGACATCGGGCCGAAACGGCTCGAGTACGCCGAGGCCGGGCTTGCCGAATACTGGGTGCTGGATGTCAACGCCCGCGCTGTGCATCGCTTCTGGAGCGTGCGCGAGGGCGATTACGCCAAGCGGGACATCGTGCGCGCCGGGGAAAGTCTGAGCAGCATGACGCTGGGATTTTCGCTGGCTTTCGATCCGCCGACCTTGCCGTAGCGACGCGACTAGCTGCGGCGCAGCCAGATCACCGCCCACCAGATCAAATAGCCGATCACGGCGGGCGTCACGCCGACAACAATGCCGCTGGCGAAGCTTTCCTCGACGCCCATTGACGTTAGCGCGCCATCGAATGCGCTTGGCCGCAACATGACGGTGACGAACACCAGCATGGATACAAACAATCCCGCCGAGCCGCCCCAGAACCAGGCGATATAATGCGCCTGCTGGGCCGCTTCGTCGAGCGCCGCCACCCAAAGGCACGCAAACACGACGCTGACGAGGGCGGCGGCCAAGGCCAGCCACACCAGCCATTGTGCGCTATGCGAGAGCGCCATCAGCACGACATATGCCAGCATGCTTGCGATCGTGGCGGCGACATAAAGCGTCTTGCGTTTCATGCGCCGGCTGACTGGGCGCGCATTCGCAGTCATGGGTTTCTCCGGGCTCATTCGGCAGCCTGTGCGACATCGTCGGCGCTGAAAATCTGTTCGATCGGCAGACCGAACAATGCGGCGATCTTGAACGCGAGCGGCAAGCTCGGATCGTACTTGCCGGTTTCGATCGCATTGACGCTCTGACGAGAGACATCGAGGCGTTCGGCCAGATCGGCCTGGCTCCAATTGCGCTCCGCGCGCAGCACTTTGAGGCGGTTGCGCATGAGCTCAAACATCCCGGCCGTTGGCATTGCGTCCTCCGAACAGGCGCCGGCGCAAACGGCCGAGCGCGGCGCGGCGCTTGTCGAGAAAGCTCCAACCGAACACGCCGGCCGCGGTCCAAAGCAGGATTTCAAGGCTCAACGCGGCGGCGGTGACGAGGCCCGCCCAAACCGCAAGGCTCGTCCGCAGGAAGTAGCCGACGACGGCGGCGCCGCACGCGGCCAGCGCGAACAGGACGGCCGCGCCTAGGATGAGCCAGCGCAGTTTCACGCCGCGGCGTGGTGTCGTATTGGTAACGTCGCTCATTTGTAGCGTCTCCGCACCAGAATTTGCGTGAAGCCGAGCGCGGCCGCGAAAATCGGAAATACCCAGAAGACCGGCAGGCGCGGGAAGCCCGCCCATTCTTCGAGGAAGCCGTAGGCGAACGTGCCGAACACGACGAGCGCGGTCGCCGCGATCAGCGCCTCGGTGTGGACGCGGCGCTGAAACTCATCGAGCGCGCGCGTGTATGTAAGGTAGGCGCGCAGCATCATGAGCGCGGGCGCCATTGGCGCGAGCGAGAGCGCGATCACCAGCCATTGCGGCAGAGCGACATTGCGAATGGCGAGCGCCGCGCCGAACACGAACGCCGCATAGCAAACGAAGGCGACGGCCATGTCGCGCGCATAGCGCGCCCTGGCGCGCCTAGCGCTGTCCGATGCCGGTTCACAAACCATGTCGGCCTCCCTCAGATCGTGAGCTCGAGGCGCACGCCGCCGAGATCGGCGCTGAGCGGCGCGCCCGGCAACAATGCGGCCAGGGGGGCCGCCGCCGAACCCACCGCGCTCGCCACCACAAAGCTGACGATGACCGTGACCAACATGCCGCGTACCCAGCGCCTGAGCATCGAACCCTCCACGTCAAGGCTGCTTATCTGACAGCCAAGGTTCCTTTACATCTGTCGCTGGTGACTGTCAAGCGTCCTGGACATATTGACTAATCCGTACCCAGCCGCTATATGTGGATTATGTCGAAAGCAGTCCTATCCGCGGCCCATTTCCACGATGAGGAGGCCGCCTACGCTTACGTTGAAGCCCGGCTCTGGAAGAATGGCCGCGACTGTCCGCACTGCGGCGTGGTCGATCAGAGCGGCCCCCTGAAAGGCAAGAGCACGCGGATCGGCACGTACAAGTGCTACGCCTGCCGCAAGCCCTTCACCGTGAAGGTGGGCACGGTGTTCGAAGGCTCGAACGTCAAGATGCACATCTGGCTTCAGGCGATCCATCTAATGGCATCGTCGAAGAAAGGCTTCAGCGCGAACCAGCTCGCGCGCACGCTTGGCATTTCCTTGAAGGCCGCTTGGTTTGTTGAACACAGACTGCGGGAGGCGATGCGTTCGGTTGACCTGATCCCTTTCGGCAAAGCGGGTGGCGTGGTCGAAATCGATGAGACGTTCTGGTGCCAGAACCCAGAAGCGCCACCGTCACGCACGGCTATCCGCAGCATGAACATGGTGATGACGCTGGTTGATCGCGACTCCAAAACGGCGCGATCTATCGTACTGGACGGTTCGTCGCTCACGGCCGATCAGGTGCGCCAAATCCTAGGGGAGAACCTGGCGCGCGAAGCTCGCGTAGCTACCGACGACGCCACGCATTATCGTGCCCTTTATCGCTACTACACACACGGCGCCGTGCGCCACGCGCAAGACGAATATGTCTCCCGTGAGAACCCGGAAATCCACACGCAAACCGTTGAAAACTACTACTCAGTTTTCAAGCGCGGGATGAAGGGGACGTATCAGCATTGCGCGCGCAAGCATTTGCATCGCTACTGCGCTGAGTTCGATTTCCGCTACAACAATCGCGTCGCTCTTGGCGTTGATGATGTAGAGCGTGCCGATCGCATTCTCGCTGGCGTGAAAGGCAAGAGACTAACTTACCGACCCCCAGTTAATCGCGACGGTCGGCACGTCGCCTAAGTCACGTGCGAAGCCAAAGAAGCGGCGCCGCCGCACGTCGAAATGATTCGGACGCGGAATCATTTCATGGCTCTGCGATGTGCAGACGCGTTAGCGCGCGGTTAACCGCGTTTGTTCATCTATGTGGCGTGCGAGGTGCTGCGTCGGTTGATGCTGCCCACCGGGCGGGTGGCTAGATTATCGCCTTCACCGGAGCGAGGGGCCGGGTTCGCACCACGGCCCCCTAACGCTTCCCAGGCTCTAGAACGCCGTCACCGTAAGGTGGCGGCGTTGCTCTTTTATGGCCGGCGCGGTTACCTATTCGTAAACGCAATGCGATTCCATTGTGATCGCATTGGCATTGCAGGGTGATCGCAGGCCGATGACAATGGAGCCAGAAGATCAAGAGCCGTCGGCCCCCGTTGATCCGGGCAAGGTCCCATCCATACAGTTCACGCCGCCGCGCATGATGCACGACTACCTGACGGCGCTTTCGGGCGGCACGATGGGCAAGACGCCGACCGCCGTCGCGATATTCTTGCTCACCCGCGAGATACAGCGCCTCATCGAGGCGAAGCACGTTCCCGGTCTTTGGATTTGAATCGCGATGAAGAAAGTTCCGGCAAAAAAACAGGCGAAGAAGAAAGATGAGCGCACGCAGCGCCAGCGCTTCATCGACTTTGCGCGCGAGCATGGCGCCGAAGAAGACGTGCTCGACCGCGCACTTGGCGACGTCGCCAACGCGAAGACGAAGAAAAAGGGTTAGCCGCGATCTCGCTCAAGCCCGCTGTCCTTTGTAATCACCTTGCGGGCTTTGTCTTCGTAAACGCGCAAATCATAATGGCTCGACAGGTGCGTTCGCCGCGATTTCGCGAAGGTTTGTCCTGCCAGTTCGCCGTGCCCCGGCAAATGCAGGCTCATGTAGTGATCTTCCCAAAGGCTCACTTTGAGCCTGCGAAGCGGCAGCATTCCGGGCCCCCCCATCTCGCGACCGATCACTTCAATTCGCCCTAAGCTCGCGGCGCTCTCAATAGCATTGGCTGCTTGCTGAATTGTCCAGCCGTGCTCTGCGGATAATTGCTCGGCGAGCTTCCAAACGGCGATGCCGCCGGCTGCTTCATCTTTGGCGATTGAAGGCGGCCAAAGCGAGAGCGCCTGCTCTTTGTTCACCTGCAAGTCGCAATAGCTCTCTTCCCTGCGGTTATAGCCGTGCGTCTTGCAGTGCTCGCTGAAGCGCGCGGCGTCTGTGTCAGGAAAGAACGAGTACGTGAAGTCACCGTCTTGCCAATAGTCCGTACGAAGTCTCACCGGCGGCTTCCGCGCTTCGGGGAAGTCCATCTCTTCAAGGAAGTCCTCTGGCATGGGCGTTGCCCAGATCACCAAGTCGCCGTTCGCGTGAGCGGTTTTGATTTTGTGGCCGACTTGCCTCCAAGGCCTCTTTGTTCCGTCTTCCACATGGGCGTTGGGATCGATGTGGAAGAACAGCTCGCGGATCGTCCAGTTCGCACGGAGCGGCGTCTGCGGTGCGGTCGGTGCATCAACAGCGCGCGGCGAGCGATGTATGAGCGCGGACAAGCGCTCGCGGATCACCGGCAGCGGCGGCGCAAAGAACAGGTACGAAAGGCCAGCGAGACCGCTGAGCAGCCAGCCGATTGCGGTGATCGTGCCGGGGGTCATCGCCGCGCCGAGTGCGCTGGCAATGAGCGCTGGGAAATCCAGCCCGGCCTCTCGCAGGAAAAGGATGACGCCCTGGGCGACGGCCGCCATGAAAACCGCGCCGAGGAGCCGTGCGCCGAGTGCGAATAGCCGGTCCATACCGCCCGCTTAGCTGAGTTGCAGCAGGGCTGCTCGGGTTCTACCGCTAGTAGCTGGGTACGCATTCGTCAATATGTCCAGCGTCCTTTGCAAAATGTCGTGTGTGCTCGCCGTTTGCTCGCCGATACGAATCCGCGCCATGCTCGCCCGCATGGGGATTTGCGGGATCGACGAGGCTGGACGGGGTCCGCTGGCCGGGCCGGTGGTGGCGGCGGCGGTCATTCTGCCCCGCCGGGGCCGGCCCAAGGGGCTGGACGATTCAAAGCAGTTGACGGCGGAGGCGCGCGAAGAACTGGCCGCCAAGATTAGAAAAGTCGGCGTGGTCGCAATCGGCGTGGCCAGCGTCGAGGAAATCGATACGCTGAACATTCTGCGCGCTTCGCATCTGGCGATGCGCCGCGCCTTCGAGGCGCTGCCGGAAAAACCGGTCGCCGCGATCGTCGACGGCAACATGTCGCCGGACCTGCCCTGCCCCGTTGAGTGCGTGGTGGATGGCGATGTAATCGTGCCGATCGTCTCGGCGGCCTCCATCGTGGCTAAAGTCGAACGCGACCGCATGATGGTGGACTTGTGCGCGCAATACCCCGGCTACGCTTTCTCCAAGCACAAAGGCTATTCGACGCCGGAGCATTTCGAGGCGCTGGCAAAGCTCGGCCCGTGCGCGATCCACCGCAAAAGTTTCAAGCCGGTGCAAATGGCGGCAGGGCTTTTCGCCGCATAGGCGCGGCGGCGTTTACAAGCGCCCTCCCCACCTTATGTTCGCGCGCATGATCGGAGATCCCGTAACAATCCGTCCGTCGCCACAAAGCGCCGACATCTCCGCATTAGCGGTGTGGATTCTCTGCACGGTTCTCTATGCCGCGCTGATGGTCCTGGTGTTCGCGGCGCCGCATGTGCTGAGCGGATCAGGCGCCACCACCGAGAACGGCCTTTTGGAGCAGGGGCAAAATCTGTTCCTGCTTATAGCGCTGGTGCTGATGGCGCGGCACGCATTCGCCGCGCGGGAGCGCGCGCTGCGCTGGTGGCTCATCTTCATCGCGCTCGGCACATTCTATCTGCTGGGCGAGGAAGCGAGTTGGGGGCAGCACTATTTCGGCTGGGAGACCACGGGCATCTTCGCGGAGATCAACGACCAGAACGAAACCAACATCCACAATACGCCCGACGGCTGGTTCGACCAGAAGCCGCGCGCGCTGCTGCTGCTCGGCATGATCCTCGGAACTATCGTGCATCCGCTGGTGAAGTGGGCGCGCAAGGGACGCGGGCTTTTCGACAATCCCTGGTGGCTAGCGCCCACGCTCGCCTCGCTGCCGCCTGTTGTGTTCTCGCAGATCGGCGCCCTTCCCGAGCGCCTCGACGATCTCAACGAAGCGCTACACTTCACGACGACGAGGTTCCAAGACCTGTTCAATGGCTACCGCTCGAGCGAGATGGAAGAGTTTTTCATGTACCTCTTCTTCATCACCTACACGCTCTCGCTGGGAAGGCGCATGCGTGCGCGCGCCTAGGCGTTGGCCGCGCTCGGTCTCTGGCGTCGACGGTCCAGCATACCGGCGAGGACGCCGAGGATCATCATGATCGGCGCCAAAAGCACGCAGCAGAAACGCGACAGCCAGATCTGGCCGGTGAAGGCCCAATAGGCGCCGAGCGCGAAGACGACGCCCGGCGCCGCGGCCTGACCTAAGTGCAGGAGGCGCTGGCCCCACCCCATTCCGCCTATCAAGCGGCCTTTGTCGCGCGACATTACAAAAAACAGCAGCGTCATCGCTGCGGAAGCCGCGGCGTTGACGCACCAATAGAGGCCAAGCGGCGCGTTCGCGATCATGTTGGCGCCGAACGCGTCGGCGGCGAACGGCAAGAGCACGATGCACAACAGGAACAGCAGGTTGCAGAGCGCCGTCGGCCAGTCGAACGCGACAAGCTCGCGCGTAGCGCTTAAGTGAACGGCCCACCAGAGCGAGGCGAGGCCGAAGCTGATGAGGAAGGACGCAAATTGAGGCGCCAGCACCGACAGTTCGGCCCAGATGTTCGCGTCATCGATCGCGTCCGGCAGGCGGATGTCCGCAGCCAGCAGCAGCAAGGCGAAGGCGAACACCGCGTCGGAGAAAAAGATCATCCGGTCCAGCATGCGCCGGTCAGCGCTTGTGTTGGCTGTCATTGCCCGCCCCCAAATATGGTTAACGCCGAATCAGGCTGTTGATTATCGCGCGCCAGTCAAGCTTATGATTCGTCCCCGGGGACGACATGGCGCGGCATTTCAAAGATCGGATCATCGAGGGCGATTGCATCGAAGAGATGCGCGCCCTGCCCGCGGCCAGCGTTGAGCTCGTGTTCGCCGATCCGCCCTACAACATGCAGCTGGGCGGGGAGCTGACGCGGCCCGACCAAAGCCACGTCGATGGCGTCGACGACGAGTGGGACAAGTTCGCGGACTTCGCTTCGTACGATGAGTTCACGCGCGCCTGGCTGAGCGAGGCGCGGCGCGTGCTGAAGCCGAATGGAGCGATCTGGGTGATCGGCTCCTATCACAACGTCTTTCGTCTCGGGACGGCGCTGCAGGATCTGGGTTTCTGGATTCTGAACGACATCGTCTGGCGCAAGACCAACCCCATGCCGAATTTCAAGGGCACGCGCTTCACCAATGCGCACGAGACGCTGATCTGGGCGGCGCGCTCGAAGGAGGCGAAATACACCTTCCACTACGACGCGTTGAAAATGCTGAACGACGATCTGCAGATGCGCTCCGACTGGACGCTGCCCATCTGCACGGGCGCGGAGCGGCTGAAGGATCGCGAAGGCCGCAAGCTGCATTCGACGCAGAAGCCCGAAGCGTTGTTGCATCGCGTAATCCTCGCAACCACGAGGCCTGGCGAAGTGGTGCTCGATCCATTCTTCGGCACAGGCACGACGGGCGTGGCGGCCAAGCGGCTCGGCCGCCATTACATCGGCATCGAGCGCGATCCGGACTACGCGGCGGCTGCGCGCGCGCGGATCAAGAAGGTGGCGCCAGCGGCCGCCGAGGACTTGATGGTGATGCGCTCGAAGAAAGAAGAGCCGCGCGTGCCGTTCGGCCAGCTGATCGAAGCGGGCCTCATCCATCCCGGCGCGATTTTGGTGTCGCCGAACGGCAAGCGCGCGCGCGTGCGCGCGGACGGTTCGCTGGCGCTTGGCGAAGCGACGGGCTCGATCCATCGCATCGGCGCGCTCGCGGCGAACGCGCCCGCGTGCAACGGCTGGACCTTCTGGGAAGTAGAAACGAAGCAGGGGCGCAAATCGATCGATCTGCTGCGCCGCGAAATACGCAGGCGAATGGCGATGGCGCCGCGGGCTTGAAGAATGCGACGGTCATTCGCGGGCCACGGCGCGACCAGATCATGCTCCGTTAGCGCAAAGCGGCGCTCGCGCCTGGGCGCGGGGCGCGAGCACCGTCGATCCTAGCCTTTCGGATCAGGCCCGTACTTGTTCTCGCCCTTCGTGCCGGGCAACAGGTAGTTTATGAGCAGGATGATCGAGCCAATCAACGGAATGAGAACGATCAGGAACCACCAACCGCTCATATTGCGATCGTGCAAACGCCGGATGCTAACAGCAATGTGCTGGATCAACGTCGCCAGCCCCCACACCACCACGGGGATTCGCAAATAGAAGACTTCGTAGTATCCGCCGTAAGCCGGCGGGGAGTCGCCTCCCAGCGGGATGTTCAGGCCGAAGGCATCGCTCACAACCACCAACACGATGACGATGATCAGCTGGATTAGAAACCACCACCAGAACTCTGCGCGCCGCGCGCGCCCTTCAAAGCTGAAGTTTCGCAGGACGCTGAAGAAATAATTCATTACCCCTCTCCCGATGTCGCCGCCGGACAGCGGCGCTGACGCAGCGGCGGCACCGTGGACCGCAGAACATGGGGAGACAACTCAAACCGCGCTGCCTTTGCGCAGTATCTGTAGCCACACTTACAATCTTTCCCGGCGCGTAGGCGTGCGTATGCTGCTTGCCTGGGGGTCGGCGTGGCGGAAGTTTTCATCTCCTACAGCAGCAAGGATCGATCAGCCGCGCGCGTGTTCGCCGAGGCGCTTGCGCTCGAAGGCTTCACCTGCTGGTACGACCAGCGGATCCAGGGCGCCGAAGTCTGGGACGAAACAATCGATCGCGAAATTCGCGCGGCGGGCGTCGTGGTCACGTTGTGGACGCCTGCGGCGGTTGCGAGCCGCTGGGTGCGCTCGGAAGCAGACTACGCGTTTCAGAACAACAAGCTTCTGCCCGTGATTGTGGCCTCGTGCGAACTGCCGTTGGCGTACCGGCTGATCCAGGCTTTCGACCTGCAGGGTCCTCCGGGACAGCTTCGGCAGCACCCGCGCTGGCGCGACTTCGTTGCTCGTCTGCGTGAGTTTCTCGCAATCAACACCGTCGCCACTTTGGCTGAGCGCGAGCGTGCTGAGAAGGAACGCCAACGCCGCGCTCGGCGCGCAAGGTTCTGGCGCGGAGCTGCTTTCGCGGGAGCGGGTCTGGTGCTGGCTATTGCGCTGTCGGCGGCCGCCGTGTGGTGGCAAAACGAACGCGCTTCGGCAGTAGGCGTTGACGTCACGGCTGACGGCGCAGCGCTCTCGCTGAGCAATCTTCGCGCGCGCCGCGTCGGCGTCGTGCATTTCACCGACCCTGAACGCGGCGAAGGCTCTGCGGTATGGGCGCCATTGCTCGCGATAGCGCCCCAAGCGGAGGCGCTGCTTGTCGAGTTTGAAGGCGGTGTCACCGGCTTCAATCGCGAGAACGGCGTGTGGGATTGGGAAAACCCGGTGCGGATGCAAGGCTGGACTTGCGCCGCCGAAACCCAAACCGAGATTCCAGACTGCGCCTTCAGCGATCTCTACGCATTCGGCGAACGGCGCATATCGTCGTCCCCTTTCACACGCGGCATTCAAACGGTCGGGCGGCTAGTTGCTGCGTTAACTCGCGGCGACGAATTGCGTGTTTGGTCCCTTCCTGGCGGGCATGCGGTGCGCTTTGGCGACCCGTTGGGCAATTGCCCTGCGAGCGAACGGCCCCCTGTGGCCTGCAATGTCGCGGCGTTCGCGCCGGATCCGTTCGAAAGCTCCTTCCTGGTCGGCCTCGCTGACGGCAGCGTGTACGATCTAGGCATCTCCACAAGACCGGGCGCCACGGTTCTGGAGCCCGAAACCAGTGAACGTGTGGCGCGGCTGATCGCACGCCGGCCCGGTCATACGCCGGTTGGCTTTGCTTTCGGCGAGCGCGCCGCGGCGGCCATCAGCTGGGACGACGGTCAGATCGATTTCTATTACGGCGTCGAAGAGCTGGAGCCTGTCAGCACCCCGGCCGACAATTGCGGGCGCGCGCGCCTCGGCATGTCCAGCGATGCGATGAACATCGTGGCGATGTGCTCGCCGCCCAACGCCGAGCCGGAATTGCGCCGCTTCACCCGCACCGGCTGGCAACAACCCTGGCGCGTCACGCATACGGAGCGGCGCAACGGCTTCAGCCTGGAGAATGTCGGAGATGATGTCCTCGTCACCTCAGAGGGACGGTTCGTAATCGAGCGCGCCCCTTTCGACCAAGGCACGCTTGAAATCTATGACACAGAGAGCGACCGTCTGATAGACCTTCAGGACTCTGGCGGATGGCGCCTAGCTCGTTTGCGCGGACGCGAGGTGTTGGTTGGCTTCATGCACCGCTATACGAGCTCCACGATGCCGGACTCCATAGCCGTGGTGGAGGTGGACGGGGCTCGCGTGCTCGCCACTTCCAGGATTCCGAGTGAGGCGCCCCCCATTTGGTCCCTCGTTTGAAAGGAGAGTCCTTCATGGAAGGAAGGCTCTCAGATGCGGAAATCCCGTTTCACCGAGGAACAGATCATCGCCGTGCTG
>Ga0073934_10003352_pt1 | contig 29817 bp, 28 predicted proteins | sample LarsenN4metaG_FD_76834 | JGI IMG/M metagenome (GOLD analysis project Ga0073934, IMG submission 76834) | Hot spring sediment bacterial and archeal communities from British Columbia, Canada, to study Microbial Dark Matter (Phase II) - Larsen... ... | reverse complement strand
GCGCAGGCGTTCGTGAGCTTGAGCAGCACGCGGTCGGGGTAGCGGTGGACGATGCCGGGAACGGGACTGTGCGCATCATCGCCGATCGGGTCGGCCGTTTCCTCCGGCCGCGCGTTCAGCTCGGCCGGGTCGGGAACGAACTGGCGCGCGATCGGATCGTGCCGGTCGCCGCGCTCGATCAGCTCGGCCATCGGCGGGGTGATCGCGACTGCATAGCGCGCCGCGACACTTTCGAGCGCGGCGCGCCGTTCGGCCTCGATGAGCCCCGACGCGTCCAGTTCGGACAGTCGGCGCAAGGTCTTGGGTGCGGCATGCATGGCGCAGGTCTCGGTGCTGTGACCGAGACTATGTGCGCCGTAATCGGGCGCGCGTCCAGGGCGGGCGGCGGGCGGGCCGACCCGCCGCCTGCGCGCTGTCGCCGCGATGCAGGCGCGCGTCAGTTGGAGAAGCCGATGGCGGTGACCATCGTTCCCCAGCGTTCGATCGCGCCTTTGAAATATGCGTTCGACTGGGTGAGGTCCTTGCGCACCGGGTCGAACCCGGCCTTCGCCAGCCGGTCGAGCGCATCCTGGTCCTTCATCGCGGCGTTGATCTCGGCGTTGAGCTTGGCCACCACCGCATCGGGGGTCTTGGCCGGCGCGAACACCGCGACCCAGGAGCCGGAATAGACATTGGGGAAGCCCATCTCGCCGTAGGTCGGCACATCCGGGATCGCCTTGTTGCGCGTCTCGTTGGCGACGCCGAGGCCGCGCAACGCGCCGCTGCGGATGTGCGGGGTGACCGGCGGCAGCGTCAGGACGATCGAATCGACATGATTGCCGAGCACGGCCGTAATCGCCGGCGCACCGCCCTGGAACGGCACATGCACGTATTTCACCTTGGCAACTTCACGGAAGAAATATTCCGCCCCGATCTGCGGGCCGGTCCCGGGGCCGGCACTGCCGTAGGTGAAGCTCTTGGTCCTGGCGGCCTCGATGAATTCCTTGAGGTTCTTGGCCGGATTGCTCGGGTGGACGGCGAACACGTCGGGGCTGTAGGCGACGAAGGCGACCGGCCGCAGATCGCTGGTCTCGAAACCCTTGTTCTTGGACGCGGTGTGATTGACGGCGAGCGCCGAAGTCGTGGTCAGGAGCGTGTAGCCGTCGGGCGCCGCACCGGCCACGAACTTGGCCGCAAGGTTGCCGCCGGCACCGCCGCGGTTTTCCACCACGAAGCTCTGCTTGAGACGTTCGGCGAGCTTGTTCGACACCAGGCGACCAATGATGTCGGCCAGTCCGCCGGCGGGGAACGCGACGATCATGGTGACGTTCCTGCTCGGATAGGATTGCGCCGCCGCCGGCCCGACGAAGCAGCCGAGAAGCAAAGCGCCGATGAGCGCGCGAGCGAGCGTGCAAGACCCCGTCATGATGTCATCCCCGTTGGCTTGAGCCTGCGGCGCCGGGCGGGTTCGCCGCGCCTGTCAGGCGGCAGCCTAGTGTGGGCGCCGGACGAAGGTCAATGCGACGCAGCCACCCAGCGCATGTCCACGCGAAGCGAAAAACCGGTTCGGCGATCAGGCCGTGCGCCGATGCCCGAGACACGGGTGCATCCCGGCGCGGCCGGAGCGGCAGGCGCTAGCGGTCGTCGCCGGCCACCGGCGCCCACATCACCTGCTCGATGCGCGTGGCCCCCGTAGCAAGCATGACCAGCCGATCGAAGCCGAGCGCGATGCCGCTTGCCGGCGGCATGGCCGACAGCGCGGCGAGAAAATCCGGATCGAGCGGATAGCGGATTCCGTAGCGCCGCTCCTTTTCCTGCATGGCCGCCTCGAAGCGGGCGCGCTGCTCGGCGGGATCGGTCAGCTCCTCGAAGCCGTTGGCGAGTTCGATGCCGCAGGCATAGAGCTCGAAGCGCTTGGCCACGCGCGGATCGGCTGCGCGCTTCGCCAGCGCCGCCTCGGGCAACGGATACTCGTCGAGCAGCGCCGCGCGGTCGAGTCCAAGGCGCGGCTCGATCCGTTCCACCAGCACGCGGCTGAACACGTCCGACCAGGTGTCGTCGGCCGCGGTGCGGACGCCCGCGGTCATAGCCGCACCAACGAACGCATCTCGGTCGGGCGTTCCGCCGGGCAATGTGGCGAGAAGATCGATGCCGGCGAATTGCCGGAACGCCTGCGCCGCCGTGATCCGCTCCGGCGCGGCATAGGGGTCCGCGGCGCGGTCGCGGTGGCGCAGTTGAACGCTGCCTGCCGCTTTTGCGGTCTCAGCCAGGAGCGCGGCACAATCCGCCATCAACGCCTCGTAGGGCTCGTTTGCGCGATACCATTCCAGCATGGTGAATTCGGGATGGTGCAGGGCGCTGCGCTCGCGGTTGCGGAAGACGCGGGCGAATGTGAACAGCCGCGGTTCGCCGGCGGCGAGCAGCTTCTTGCAGGCGAATTCGGGCGAGGTGTGCAGATAGAGCGGCACGCGGGCGCCGCTCGGCGACTGCAGCTCGGTGGCGAACGCGTGCAGGTGCGTCTCGTTGCCCGGCGAGACCTGCAGGATCGGGGTTTCGACCTCGAGGAAGCCGCGGCGGCGGAACCATTCCCGCAACGCCGTCTGCACGCGCACGCGGGCGAGCAGGAACGGCCTGCGATCGGCATAGACGTCGCGGTCCCACCAGGGTGAGGGGGTGGTCAAGGCGGCCTCATCGATGCGGAAAAGGGCTGGCGAAGTCGGTCAGGATCGGTATGGTGCGGCGCGAATTCGCGGGGCCGGGCCCCGCTCCCGCAGGAGGAATAGCATCTGTGAAGGTCATCGCCAGCTCGCTCCGCAAGGGCAATATCGTGGATATCGACGGCAAGCTCTACGTCGTCCTGAGCGCGGAGAACTTCCATCCGGGCAAGGGCACGCCCACCACCCAGGTCGACATGCGCCGGATCAGCGATGGCGTGAAGATTTCGCAGCGCTTCAAGACCACCGAGCAGGTCGAGCGGGCCCACGTCGAGGATCGCGAATTCCAGTTTCTCTACCAGGACGCCGAGGGCTTCCACTTCATGAACTCGGAGACCTACGACCAGGTGACCCTGTCGCCGGACATGATCGGCGAGCAGGCGGCCTATCTGCAGCCCGAGATGAAGGTGACGCTCAGCATGCACGAGGGGATGCCGGTGGCGATCGAGCTGCCGCAGAAGGTGGTACTCGAAGTGGTCGAAACCGAGCCCGTCACCAAGGGCCAGACCGCATCGGCCTCCTACAAGCCGGCACTGTTGTCGAACGGCGTGCGCACCACGGTGCCGCCGCATATCACGCCCGGCACGCGCATCGTGGTCAACACCGCCGACGGCTCCTACGTCGAGCGCGCCAAGGATTGAAGCGCAGGCCCCGGACCCGCTGCCTGCGGGTCGCCGTCAGAACCGATTCTTCCGCGCCCTGATTTCGGCAAAGACTTCGGCGGGCGGCTTGCCCGCGAGCCCGACGGCTGCAGCCAGTGCAGGCACGTCGGCGCGCAGGAACGGATTGGCCGCCTTCTCTTCATCGATCGTGGTCGGAATGGTGGGCTCTCCTGCCGCCACCTGGCGCGCCGCCTGCGCGGCGCGCGCTTGCAGCGCGGCGTTCCCCGGCTCGATCGTCTGCGCAAACTTGATGTTGGCGAGCGTGTATTCGTGCCCGCAATAGACGCGGGTGTCGCCCGGCAGGTTGCGAAGCTTGAGGAGCGAATCCCACATCATGGCCGCAGTGCCCTCGATCACCCGGCCGCAGCCGATCGAGAACAGCGTGTCGCCGACAAAGACGAGCGTGTCGGCAAAAAACCAATAGGCGATATGGCCGGCGGTATGCCCCGGCGTTTCCAGAACTCGGCCGGCGAGTGTGCCGACCATGACGGTGTCGCCCTCGCGCACCGTCTCGTCCACCAGGGGAATCTTGTCGGCCTCTGCGCGCGGGGCCACCACGCGGCAGCGGTGGCGTCGCTTCAGTTCGGCGATTCCGCCGGTGTGGTCGCCGTGGTGGTGCGTCACCAGGATGTCGGTCAGTGTCCACCCCGCCGCCTTGAGCGCCGCTTCCACCGGCGGCGCTTCGGGCGCATCGATGGCTGCCGTTCGGTCGGATTGGCTGTCGTGCAAGAGCACGCCGTAATTGTCCTTCAGGCAGAGGAAAAGCTTGGTCGTGGCGGTCATCGGTATCCTCGCATCACGCGGTTGCAAGCTAGCACGATCGGCCCTGGCGCTTGAACGCCCGGCGCCCACATGGGTTCATGCTAGGATTTGTCCATGTCCATCGACGTCGTCGATCTGCGCGATTTCTACGCCAACCGCCTCGGCACGGTGGCGCGCCATTTCATCGGGCGCGGCATTCGCCGCCGCTGGGGCGACGTGCGCGGGCTGCGCGTGCTCGGCTTCGGCTATGCGACGCCCTACCTCGGGCTTTTTCGCGAGGAGGCGGAGCGCTGCATCGCCTTCATGCCGGCGGCGCAAGGGGTCGTGAAATGGCCGCGCGCGCATCCGGCCTTGACGGCGCTGGTGGAGGAGCTCGATCTGCCGCTGCCGGACGCGGCGGTCGATCGCGTGCTCATGGTCCACGGCCTCGAAATGTCGCAGGATGCGACGGCGCTGCTGCGGGAAATCTGGCGGGTGCTGTCGGCAGGCGGGCAGTTGCTGGCGGTGGTGCCGAACCGCCGCGGGCTGTGGGCGCGCATGGACACCACCCCCTTCGGGCACGGCCGGCCCTATTCACGCTCGCAGATCACCCATCTCTTGCGGGAGGCCTGGTTTACCCCGGTGGCCTGGGGCGAGGCGCTGTACGTGCCGCCGATTCCGCGCGGCTGGTTTCTGCGTTCAGCCGTGGCTTGGGAGCGCGCGGGCGCGACGATCTCGGCGCCGTTTGCCGGCGTCCACATCGTCGAGGCGACCAAGCAGGTCTACCGGGCGATCCCGGCGCGGCGGGAAAAGCGGCGGCTGCTGCCGGCGCTGGAGCCCGCGCTTGCGCCTTCGCCGGGGGGCACGGCGCGGCAGGGCCCGTGAAGCATCAGGGCCGGCGCAACGGCCGGCCCTGAAAAACGGTGCAGCCAATGCAGGCCATGGACGTTCAGGCGCTGTCGGGCCGCGAATCGTCCGGCCCCTCCTCGCCGCGCAAGTCCTGCGCCATGTTCGGCATGTCCTGGCGCGGGCCGCGGTGCCGCCGTCGCCGATGCCGCGGATAACGCTCTGCGCCCTGACCCTCGAAACCGTTCTGTCCGGCCGGCGCCGCGGTCTGCTGCGGCTGCGGCGCGCCGGTGATGAAGGACGGTAGCCGTTCGCCGTCGCTGACTTCGATCGGCGAGGGCTGCGTGTCGGGCTGGCGATGCGGCTGTTGATAGGGCTGCGGCGGCTGGCCGGCCTGCGCATAGGGTTGCGGCTGGCGGCCTTGATACACCGGCTGCGGGCCGCCGTAGGGCTGCGGCTGCTCGCGCGGCGGATAGGGTTGCTGCTGGTAAGCCGGCTGCGGCTGCATCGGCTGGCCCGTATCCTCGTCGCCCTCGTCGATGACGTCGTCGCGGCCTGGCTCGCCCTGGCCGGCTTGCGGCTGGTAGTAGGGGTTCTGCTGCCGGAGCTGCTCCTGCGCTGCCGCGATCAGGCGAAAGTAATGCTCGGCGTGCTGATAGTAGTTCTCGGCGGTGACCGGATCGCCCCCCGCCATGGCATCCCGGGCCAGTTGCAGGTACTTCTCGGCGATGTGGTGCGCCGTCCCGCGAATCTTCACATCGGGGCCGTTTGACTCGTAGACGCGGGTCAACGGATTGTGATGACCGTGATGACCCTTGCTTCGGTTGCGTCCCCGCATGCGCTTGTTCTGACCGTTTCTCATGGCTGTCCTGTCGCCAACTCCGATTTGCGGCGGTGCCTGTCCGCCGGTTCATTCAACCCGTTCAGCCGCGACGACCAGTCTCCGGCTCCGGCATCCTCTGGCTCACGGCCCGCGGTGGCCGCACACGCGAACCGCACGGCCGCAACATCCCTCCGGCCGCGATCCAGCCGCGGCGCGGTGCCCGTCGATCGTCATGCGCGTCGTTGTCGTTAATGCGTCGTAAAGCCCGATGCGCGCTCGACCGGTCGCTTGCTGACCCGAATGTGGCGGTCCCGTTGCCGTCTGACCCGGCGTACGATGCGGTCCACCGCCAGCCTCGCCGGGCCTTGGCCCCGGGCTTGGGCAGTGCGACCCTCGGGTCGATTCCGTGACCTCAAGCTAGTCTCTCTCAGGGCATAATCCAAGTGCTTTTTTTTGCGTTTTGCGATGTTGTCGCGTCATGGCGTCATCGCGGCAACACCGGCAACGAGAGCGCGCGGAACGCCGCCAAGGTCCGGCTGCGCCGGCTGCGGCAGAAGGCCCGCGGCCGCAAACAGACGGGCGACCGGCCCTTCCTGGCCGGCCCCGAGTTCGACAATCAGGTTCCCGTCGGGACCGAGCAGTCTGCGCGCATCCCGGGCAATCGCACGATAGCCGTCAAGGCCGTCGGCGCCCCCGTCGAGCGCCGGCCGCGGATCACGATGCACTTCGGGCGCAAGTGCCGCGAGATCGCCGCTCGCCACGTAGGGCGGATTGGACACGACGAGGTCGAAGCCGCCCGCGAGCGCCGCGCCATAGTCGCAGGCGACAAAGGATGCCCGCGCGGACAGGCCGTGCCGCGCGGCGTTGGCGCGCGCCACTTCGAGAGCGGCGCGGCTCGTGTCGGTGCCGACGCCCCGGGCGTTGGGCAGTTCGCGCAACAGCGCAAGCAGCAGCGCGCCGCTACCGGTGCCGAGGTCGGCGATGCGCAGCGCGCGCGCACGGGCGTCGCGCCGATCGAGCACGTGCAGGGCTGCTTCCACCAGCGTTTCCGTATCTGGACGCGGCACAAGCGTGGCCTCGGTGACGTGCAGATCGAGGCCCCAGAACTCCTTGACGCCGAGAATGCGCGCCACCGGCTCTCGCGCGATCCGGCGCGCGGCGAGGACATCGAGCTTGTCTGCCTCCCGGGCGTCCAGCCGGCGGTCGCTGGCCGCGACGAGGCCGCCATGATCGAGGCCGAGTGCCGCGCCCGCGAGCACGCGCGCGTCGAGTTCGGGCGTGTCGAGGCCCGCTCTGCGAAACGCTGCCGCGAGTGCGCGCCGGGCCTGCTCGACCGTCATTCCACGGGCAAGCAGGCGATCGTGTCCGTGCCGCAGCGTCGCCGGCATCAGATGCCCTCGGCCGCCAGCATCTCGGCCTGGTGCTCGGTGATCAGCGCATCGATGATCTCGCCCAAGGCCTCGCCCTCCATCACCTTGGGCAGGTTGTAGAGGGTGAGGTTGATGCGGTGATCGGTGACGCGCCCCTGCGGGAAATTGTAGGTGCGGATGCGTTCGGAGCGGTCGCCCGAGCCGATCTGGCCGCGGCGCGCGGCCGCCCGCTCGGCGTCCCGCCTGCTCCGTTCGGCGTCGTAGAGCTTGGCGCGCAGCATCGCCATCGCCTTGGCGCGGTTCTTGTGCTGGGAGCGCTCCTCCTGCACCGCCACGACGATGCCGCTCGGGATATGGGTGATGCGGATGGCGGATTCGGTCTTGTTGACGTGCTGACCGCCGGCACCGCCCGCCCGCATGGTGTCGATCTTGAGATCCTCGTCCTTGATCTCGATGTCGACGTCCTCGACCTCGGGCAGCACCGCGACCGTGGCCGCCGAGGTGTGGATGCGGCCCTGCGCCTCGGTGTCCGGCACCCGCTGCACCCGATGCACGCCGGATTCGTATTTGAGCTTGGCGAACGCCCCGCGGCCGCGGATTTCGGCGACGATCTCCTTGTAACCGCCCTTGGCCCCTTCGCTGGCCGACAGCACTTCGGTGGTCCAGCCCTGCCGGGCGGCGTAACGCTCGTACATGCGGAACAGGTCGCCGGCGAACAGTGCCGCTTCATCGCCCCCGGTACCGGCGCGGATCTCCAGAATGACGTTGCGCTCGTCCATGGCGTCCTTCGGCAAGAGCGCCCGCCGCAGTTCGTCGACCAGCCGGTCGCGCGTCTCCAGCAGCGCGCGCCGCTCGTCGTGCGCCATCTCGCGCATGGCGGGCTCCGTCGCAGGGTCCTCGATCAGCGCGTCAAGGTCGGCGATTTCCGCCGCCACGTTGCGATAGGCCCTGATCTTCGCCACCACCGGATCGAGTTCGGCAAACTCGCGCGACAGCTTCACGAACGCCTCGGGCGAAAGCTGCCGCGACAGCTCGGCCTCCACCGCGGCATGGCGGGTGAGCAGAGTGTCAAGCTTGGCTTCGGGCAGCGGCGTCACAATTGCAGGCCTTCCGATGCCGCGAACCGTTCGATCTGTTCGCGGATGACCACGTCCCTGGTCGGCTTCTCGATCAGCGGGCAGAGCAGGGCCGCCGCCTTCTTCGCATCGAGGTCGAGCAGCATGGCCTTGACCGCTCCGAGCGCCGAGGGCGTGAGCGACAGATTGCGGTAGCCGAGCGCGACCAGCGCCAGCGCGCCGATTGGCTTCGATGCCATCTCCCCGCACAGCGAAACCGGCTTGCCGGCGGCGTGGGTCTTGTCCACGATCGCCTTGAGCGCGCGCAGAACCGGTGCCGAAATCGGATCGAAGCGCTCGGCGACACGCCGGTTGCCGCGGTCGGCGGCGTAGAGAAACTGCACCAGGTCGTTCGAGCCGACCGACAGGAAATCGACGCGCGGGATCAGTTCGTCGAGCTGGAACAGCAGTGAGGGCACCTCCACCATGGCGCCGACCTCGATCCGGTCGGGCAGCTTGTGGCGGCGGCGCCGCAACGCCGTAAGCTCGCGCTCGATCAGGGCCTTTGCCTCATCGAACTCGGCCACGGTCGCCACCATCGGGAACATGATCCGCAGTTCCCGACCAGCGGCGGCCTGCAGCAGAGCGCGGATCTGGCTGCGCATCAGGCCCGGCCGATCAAGGCCGAGGCGGATCGCGCGCCAGCCGAGCGCCGGATTTTCCTCGGGCTCGGCTCTCATATAGGGAAGCACCTTGTCGCCGCCAATGTCGAGGGTGCGGAACGTCACCGGCTTGTCGCCGGCGGCGTCGAGCACGGAGCGGTAGAGCGAAAGCTGATCGCTGATGCGCGGCATCGTCGTCGCGATCATGAACTGCAGTTCGGTGCGGAACAGGCCGATGCCGCCGGCACCGGTTTCGGCCAGATGCGGCAGGTCGACCAGGAGGCCGGCGTTGATCATCAGCGAGATCGGCTCGCCGTCCTTGGTGACGCAGGGCCGGTCGCGCAAGGCGCGGTACTGCGCCTGCCGTCGTGCGCGCAACTTGACCCGCTCGGCATAGGCGGTCTCGATGTCGGGCGGCGGGCGCAGGTGGATATCGCCGGTCGAGCCGTCGACGATCACCGGATCGCCCGGTTCGACCAGGCCGGTGATGTTCTCCACCTCGCCGACGGCGGCGATGCCGAGCGCGCGGGCGATGATGGCGACGTGCGAATTCGGGCCGCCTTCCTCCAGCAGCAGGCCGCGCAGCTTGCGCCGGTCGTAGTCGAGCAGGGCGGCGGGCCCCATGCTGCGTGCCACCACCACGGCGTTATCGGGAAGCTGCTCGCGCGGCGGGGCATGGTCCTGGCCCATGAGCTGCCGCATCAGCCGGTTGCCGAGGTCCTCCAGGTCATGCAGCCGCTCGCGCAAGTAAGGGTCGGTCACCCGCAGCATGCGGGCGCGGGTGTCGGACTGCACCCGCTCGACCGCGGCCTCGGCGGTCAGTCCCGTCATCACCGCCTCATGCAGGCGGTGCAGCCAGCCCTGGTCGTGTGCAAACATGCGGTAGGCGTCGAGCACATCGCGGTGCTCGCCGCTATCCGCCACGTCCCGCCGCTCCAGCATCAGGTCGAGGTCGGCGCGCAGGGTGGTGAGGGCGTCATCCAGGCGCTTGAGTTCCTTCTGCAGGTCGTCGGCGATGACGTTCTTCACCGTCACGCGCGGCTCGTGCAGCACGACATGGCCCAGCGCGATGCCGTCCGCCACCGCCTGGCCGGTGAGGTGCAGCCGCGGCCGGATGGCCGGCTCGGCGCCGGGCTTGGCGATGGAAAGAAGCTCGCCCGAGGCGATCATCTCCGCCAGCACCATGGCGGTGGTCTGCAGCGCCTCGACCTCCTCCTCGGAATAGGTGCGCCGTGCCCGGTTCTGCACCACCAGGACGCCAAGCGTATTGCCCGCGCGCAGCACCGGCACGCCGAGGAAGGAATGATAGATTTCCTCGCCCGTTTCCGGCCGGTAGGAGAAGGCCGGATGCGACTGTGCGTCGGAGAGGTTGACCGGGTTGGCCTCGCTCGCCACCAGGCCGACGAGACCCTCGTCCTGCCGCAGCACGGTCTGGTGCACCGCCTCGCGCTTGAGGCCTTCGGTGGCGTAGAGCTCGAGCGTGCCGTCGACGCGCAACACGTAGACGGAGCAGACCTCCGCCACCATGTTGGCGGCGATCAGGACGACGATCTTGTCCAGGCGCTCCTGCGCGCTGACCGGCTCCGCCATGACTTCGCGAAGCCGGCGCAACAGCACGCGCGGGCCGCCGAGCGCGCCACGCATGGCGAATTCCTCAAGGCCGCTGGTTTGATGCATGGGCTATAGCGAATGGCCCATGCAAACCGCAAGCCAAACGGTCGCGACGCAGCGGCGCCGGGCGGCCGCTACCAGGCGTAGCTGGCGGAAATCCGCCCGCATGCCGCACGGAACTGCTCGGTGGCCACCGCATGGCGATAGAGCTGGCGGACGGAGGCGTTGGCCGGCAGCCCGAGGGTTAACGGCCAAGCGGGCCCGGGCAGGGTTCCGAACAGGCCCAGGTGGGCGGCCGCAAGATCCTCCCGAGCGGCAGGACGGTCGAGGGCGGAGGCGGCAAGATGGGCGCTCAAGTGCTCGGCGAGCGCGTCGGCGTCCATCAAGGGCAGGCGCACCAGGTCGAGCCCGGCCAACAGCCGGGCAAGATGGTGATCGGGATGCAACGAATCTTCAAGCGCCGGCCCGAAATCCCGCAGTTGCGTTATCCCGTCGAAATCGGTCGGAGCATCCGCGAGGCGGTCCGCCAGCGCCGCATGTTCGCCGGCAACGTAGTAGCGGTTCAGTCCGTCGAAATAGGCGAAGCGATAGCCGTGGCGGGTCAACAGCGGCTCCCACGCCGGCCAGGCGGGCGCGAGCGTCACCGGCGCCAGCGCCTCGAGCACGGCAACCTTCGGCCGGAACCGGTCCCAGTCGGCGCCGGCGAGCACATCGGCCTCGGCGCCTTCCACGTCGATCTTGAGGAAATCGATGACGGCTGGCGCAAGATCGCGGCACAGCCGCGCCAGCGTCGTCATCGGCAGGGTCATCGCCTGCGCCTGCTTGCCGTATTCGGCCAGCACCGCGCGGGCATGGCTTTCCACGGTGGTCGACAATCCGTGAAAGTCCTCCACCAGATAGTATGTCGCCTCCCCGTCCGACGCCCCGAGCACGGCCTGAATTCGTCGATCGCGCGGGCGCACCGCCGCGCTCAGTTGCGCGAGCCACGGGTTGGGCTCGACGGTGATGCCGCTCCAGCCCCGCAGATAGAAGGCAAACGAGACGTTGTCGTGGACCGGGTGGCCCGCGCCCACGTCGATGTAGAAACCGCCCGCCTGCGCGCCGAAGCAGCGCAGAAGATGCAGGTCCTCGTAGCGCTGCGCATAGGAGATCGCCGGGGCCATGGCGATCCATAGCCAATGGCCGGGCCGCCTCGCAAGGCAACGCCTTAGATTCGCTCAAGCAGTTCGGCTGCGGACCGAAACGTGCTCTGGCGCATGAAACGGACGGCCCGACCGGCGTCGACCGATCGCAGGTTGACGTATCGTTCGCACACGGCCCGGCTCACCTCCGCCGTTGCCACTTTTTCCGGCATGGTCACGGACAGGAGTTGCTGCACCTGCGGCCAGGCCAGGCCGCAGGCCCGCCCAAGCACCAGCATGGCTTCCTCCGACGACTGGCGGATGAGCTCTCTGACCGTCTTGGCCGGGACCTCGGCCAGCGCCGCGAGCGCTTCGACGATGCCGTCCTGGTCGCCGGCGTCCGCGCATTGTGCGATGCGCTCGCGCAACTCGGTCGGATCCTTGCGGATCGGAGGAAGGGCCGGCTTTGCGGGCGCGTGCGCCGCGGAGCGGGCAACCTCGTGCGAAATGGTCGACAGGACCTGCACGATCCGCTCGCGCATGTCCGGGCCTGCGCCGGCGAGGAGCCGCTGACGCACCCTGGCCGTGGCCTTGCGCACGAGCTGTTCCAGCAGGCTCGCCGGGAGTTCGACCCGGTTGGCAATGGCAAGCGCGAGCGGCTCGTCCTGTTCCGCCCGCGTGACCGCCTTGGCAAAGCCGGCATCGGAGAATCGGGCGCCCGCATTGGCCGTGACCTTGCGTGCCACGTGAATGTCGCCGCGCTCGATCAGCACGTCGGTGACCGGCTCGGCGACCCGCGCGCGGCCGGCGATGGACGACAGGTGGGCCTGGCTCTTGCTCTTGGCGATTTCGACGAGATCGCGATCGGTCAGGACGGTGGACTGTTCCAGGACGGGCCCGGCGACGCCGATGTCGTCATCCTGCGAAAGACGTCCAATGACGCGCGCCGGGGCGCGGTCGACCGCGGCCAGGCGGCGGCTCAGCTCGACCAGGGCGCGACGCTCGATCCGCTCGACCAGCAGATTCATCACCTGATCGAACACCTGCACGTGCTCGTCGGAATAGGTATCGACCTGCGCCAGGAACAGGTCGGTGACCTTGCGCAGAATGGTGAATCGCTGCGACCCCTGATCGTTGGTCAGGATCGCTTCCAGTTCGACGAACAGTGGATGGGCTGTGCCCATGGTGTCGGCCCGGTGCGGTCGTGCCGTCCGCGCGGACGGCTGTCGCCGCATGCAGCCATACCGCACGATTGGGCAATCAAAGGTTTAAGCTGCGACCGGCGCCCGCCTGCCGCGGGCGCCTGCACCGCGGGTCATGGCAGCCTGGTAAATGCCGCGTTGAAGGATTCGCCGGCGTTGGCCGCAAGTTCGACCGCTACCGCGCCCGCGGCGCGCCGCTCAGGACTTGTCCAGTCCGTAGAGCGAATGCAGCGTGCGCACGGCAAGCTCGGTGTAGGCCGCGTCGATCAGCACCGAGAACTTGATCTCCGAGGTGGTGATGGCGCGAATATTGATGCCGCGGGACGCGAGCGCCTTGAACGCATCGGCGGCTACGCCGGCGTGGCTGCGCATGCCGATGCCGATCACCGAGACCTTGGCGACGTCGTTGGAACCGTCGAGATGGTCGTAGCCGATCGCGGCCTTGGCCTTGCCGAGCACGTCCAGCGAACGCTGGTAGTCGGCGGCCGGCACGGTGAAGGTGATGTCGGTGGTCGAGCCGTCGGCGGAGACGTTCTGCACGATCATGTCGACGTTGATGGCCGCCTCGGCGAGCGGACCGAAGATCGCGGCGGCGACCCCCGGCTTGTCGGGCACGTGACGCACGGAAATCTGCGCCTCGTCCTTGGAGAAGGCGATGCCGGTGACGACCTGTTGTTCCACGATGTCCTCCTCGTCGCAGATGAGGGTGCCCGGCGGCGTCGCATGCGGGTCGATGTCCTCGGGGCGGTCGAAGCTCGAACGCACGAAAATGGGCACCTTGTGCACCATGCCCAGCTCCACCGAGCGCACCTGCAGCACCTTGGCGCCGAGCGAGGCCAGTTCGAGCATCTCCTCGAACGCGATTCTGTCGAGCCGGCGGGCGCGCGGCACCACGCGCGGGTCGGTGGTGTAGACGCCGTCCACATCGGTGTAGATGTCGCAGCGGTCGGCGTGGATGGCGGCGGCGACCGCGACCGCGGAGGTGTCCGAGCCGCCGCGGCCGAGCGTGGTGATGCGGTTGGTCTCCTTGTGCAGGCCCTGGAAGCCGCAGACGACGGCGACCTCCTTGCGTTCCTTGAAGCGCCGGATCAGTTCGGCGCCGTTGACGTCGAGGATGCGCGCCGAGCCGTGGACGTTGCTGGTCAGGATCGGCAGTTGCCAGCCCTGCCAGGAGCGGGCGTTGATCCCGATGCCTTCCAGCGTGATCGCCAGGAGCCCGGCGGTGACCTGCTCGCCCGAGGCCACGACCGCGTCGTATTCGCGCGCGTCATGCAGCGGGGACGCCTCGCGGCACCAGGCCACCAGCTGATTGGTGGTGCCGGCCATGGCCGAGACGACGACGGCGACCTCGTGGCCCGCGTCGACCTCGCGCTTGACGTGGCGGGCGACGTTGCGGATGCGCGCGATATCGGCGACCGACGTTCCGCCGAACTTCATCACAAGCCGAGCCATGGTGGGATGAGGATTCTCCGACAGCAGTGCGATCACCGGCGCCGCCACTCCGGCACGGCTGAGATCCGCGGCGGGCGGGGCAACGGCGCGCATACATAGCGGCGCGGTTTGGTGCCGGCAACCGCCCGTCCGGCGGCAAGGTGGCGGGACTATTTCAGGGAGTCCTCCTCGAGCGAGGGCGCCTGGCGCTGCCGCTCCAGAATCCGCTGGAATTCGTCCGGAATTTTCTCGGCGCGTGCCGCCTCCTGGAGCTTGTGCGGGAACCAGGTGGCGATGGAGGGGAAGGTGAGGAGCAGCGCGATGCAGACGATCTGGATGCCCATGAACTGGAACATGCCGCGGTAGATCGTGAGCAGGCTCCAGTCCTTGACCACCTGCTTGAGGTAATAGGCCGACATGGCGACGGGCGGGGACAGAAAGGCGGTCTGCAGCACGACCGCAACCAGTGCGCCGAACCACACCAGGTCGATCTTCAATCCGGCAACGACCGGATAGAAGATCGGCAGAAACACCAGGACGATGGCCGGCCATTCGAACGGCCAGCCGAGCAGGAAGATCAGGATCAGGATCAGGACCAGCATGAACAGCGGTGAAAGCTGCAGCGACAGCATGGAATCGGTGATCCAGTTCGCGGTTCCGAGCCGCGCGAACACCGCGCCGAAGATGTTGGACGTGACCGCGAGCAGCAGCACCATGCTCGACGTCGCCATGGTGGCGTGCAGGGCGCGCTGCAATCCCGGCCATGAGAAGCGCCGGTAGCATAGCATGAGGATGACGGCGCCGGCGGCGCCGACGCCGGCGGCTTCCGTGGGGGTCGCAAGTCCCGCCAGGATCGAGCCGAGCGTCGCCGCAATCAGCCCGACAAGCGGCACCGTCCCGATCAGGACCTCCCGCAGCATGAACCACGACGAATGGATCCGCTCATCGACGGGCACCGGCGGACCGAGCTTCGGGTTGATGAAGCTGCGGCCGAGCAAATAGACGATATACATTCCGGCCAGCAGAAACCCCGGTCCGAATGCGGCGGCGTAGAGGTCGGCGACCGAAACGCCGAGCACCGGTCCCATCACCACCAGCATCACCGACGGCGGAATCAGAATCCCCAGCGTTCCGCCCGCGGTGATCGCGCCGGCCGAGAGCCTTTCGTCATAGGCGGCCTTGTTCATGATCGGCGCCGCCATGATGCCGAGCACGGTGACGGCCGCGCCGACGATGCCGGTCGCCATCGCGAACACCGCAGACGTCAGAATGACGACAAGGTAGAGCGATCCGCGCACCGGCGCGAGCAGGAGCCGGAACGCCCTGAACAGGCGCTCCATCAGTCCCGCCTGTTCGGTGATGAAGCCCATGAAGATGAACAGCGGCACCGCCGCCAGCAGTTCCTCCTTCATCAGACCGATGATCTGGAAATAGGCGAGGTCGAACACCGTGGCGCCCATGCCGAAATAGCCGAAGGCCAGCGCCAGGAACAGGAGCGTGAACGAGATCGGCACGCCGATGAAGATCGCTCCCAGCAGCACCAGGAGCATGATCAGTCCGGTCAGCGCCTCGCCGCTCATAGCTCGGTCATCTCCTTGTGGTCGAGCTCGAGCCCGGTGCGCGCCATGTAGATGCTTTTGAGAAACTCGGAGATGCCCTGGACCATCAGCAGCAGGCAGGCGAGCGGGACCATCGCCTTGTACGGCCACAGCCACGGGCGCCAGGGCGTCTGGTCGGAGGTTTCGCCGATGCGGAAGGAGTAGAGCGTTTCGCCGCCGCCGATGACGAGCAGGGCGGTCAGGCCGGGAAAGAAGAACAGCGCATAGGCGGCTGCATCGATGATGCCCTTGGTGCGGGTCGAGTAGGCCGCCCAGAAGAAATCGGTCCGGATGTGGGCGCCGATGAGCAGCGCATAGGCGGCGCCCAGCATGAACAACGTGCCGTAGAGCATCGCGGTGGCGTCCAGGGCCCAGCTTGTCGGAGCGTTGAACAGGTAGCGGGCAATGACCTCGTAGGCGACCACGCCAACCAACGGGATCGACAGCCACGACACCGCGGTTCCGCTCAACCGCGTGAATCGGTCGACGAAACGAATGGCTGCCAGCAACCTGGGCGACGGTTCGGCCATGCTCGTTTCCCCTCGCGGCGCGCAAACAGCGGCATTGGCGGCCCCGCGGGTTTCGCCGCGAGACCGATGGCGGGGTGGCCTGAACCGCCCCGCCTGACGCAAGCCCGCCGCCGGCTAGCGCTTGGGCGGGAAGTAGTGGTTCGCCAGGAACGAGTACGGCGGGAAGTAGGCTCGCTTCATCGGCACCACGAGCGCCGCATAGGCCTTCTGCGAATCGATGACCTTCTTGAAGAACGGATTCTTGGCCGATTCGTCTTCCACAAGCTTGTCCCAGCCTTTGAGGAATTCGCGCAGGATTTCGGCCGGTGTCTGCAGCACCTGAACGCCGTGCTTCTCCTGCAATTCCTTGAGCGCTTCCGCGTTCTGCTTCTGCCAGCGCGTCCACCAGATCAAGAAGGTCTCGGCTGCGGCCGACTTGATCCACTCCTGCTCCTGCGGCTTGAGCGACCTCCAGACATCGCCGTTGAAGATCACTTCGCCGATGGTCACGGCTTCATGCACGCCCGGCGAATAGTGATACTTCCACACGTTATGGAAGCCGAGACGCAGGTCTTCGATGCCGCCGACCCACTCGGCACAATCGATCACGCCGCGCTGCGCTGCCGGGATGATTTCGCCGCCCGGCATGTTGACGACGGTGAAGCCGAGCGCCTGCCAGATTTCGCCGGCAATGCCGGTCTGCCGGCACTTCATGCCCTTCATGTCGGCCAGCGACTGAATCGGCCGCTTGAACCAGCCGAAAGCCTGCGGACCGGCCGGCAGGACCGGCAGCACCACCACGTTGAGCTTGAGTTGATCGCGATAGAACTCCTGATAGAGATCGAGGCCGCCGCCGTTGTACAGCCAGCCCATGGCGTCGATCTTGTCCATGCCGAAAGTGCCGGGGCCGCCGGTGAACAGGATCGAGGCCTTGTTCTTGCCGGTCCAGTAGCCCGCCCAGGTGTGGGCGCCGTCGAGCACCTTCTTGTGCGTGGCGTCGAGCACTTCGAACGCCGGCACGACCTGGCCGGCAGGCATCACGTCGATCTTCAGTGAGCCTCCCGAAAGCTTGTCCACCCGCTCGGCGAAATAGCGGAAGTTGTCCTGCAGCGTGAGGCCGGCGGGCCATGACGACTGCATTTTGAGCGTCCGTTGCGCCAGCGCGCTGCTGGTGACAGCCAGCGAGAGGCCAAATGCGACGCACAGCGTGCGTGCGATTCCACTCCTCATGTGACATCCTCCCATGGTCTTCAATGCAGTGTTGGTCTGCTTATGATTGATAGGCAGTCTAACAAATGGTTGGTGCGCTTGCCTGCGCCATTTTAGTATGGTGCGGGGGCGGGCGCCGAGACGGTCGCTACGGGTCGCACGGCCTGATCGGCCATGCGGCGTTCCGGCCGATCGGCAACGCCCGGGCACGCGCGGGGGCCGCCCGGTTGGACGGGGCGGGAGCAGGCTTATGGTGGCGCGGCTGCACCGGAGCGATACCACGATCGACGACGCGGAAGTCGCGCGGTTTTCCGCGCTGGCGGGCGAATGGTGGAATCCGCGCGGCAAAATGGCGCCGCTGCACAAGCTCAATCCGGTGCGGATCGGCTATGTGCGGGACCAGGCCTGCATGCATTTCCGGCGCGATGCCGAGCGGCTCGATTCGCTTGCAGGCCTGCGCATCCTCGACATCGGTTGCGGCGGCGGCATCCTCGCCGAGCCGCTCGCCCGGCTCGGCGCGGCGGTGGTCGGGGTAGACCCGTCGGCGACCAACATCGAGGTGGCCCGGCATCACGCCGAGCAATCCGCGCTTGCCATCGACTACCGCTGCGCGACCGCGGAGGACCTGGCGGAGGCGGGCGAGCGGTTCGATATGGTGCTGGCCATGGAGGTGGTCGAGCATGTCGCGGACGTTGCGTTGTTCGTGAAACGCTGCGCGGCGATGGTGAAGCCGGAAGGCCTGATGATCGCTGCGACCATCAACCGCACGCTCAAGAGTTTCATGCTCGCCATCGTCGGCGCCGAGTATGTGCTGCGCTGGCTGCCGGTCGGCACCCATCGTTGGGAGAAGTTCGTGACCCCCAACGAGCTCGAGATCGCCATGGCACAGGCGGGCCTGCGCGTGCTCGACGAGCGCGGCATGGTCTACAGCCCGTTCGCTGACGATTGGCGGCTGTCCGCGGACACGGACGTGAATTATCTCATGACGGCCGCGCCCGACGCCGTCGCCGCGCCGCTCCGCCGCCCGCGCGGTGGCACAGCGCATGCGCGTAATCTATAAGCCTCGAAGGTTCGGTAACCGGCGGAGGAAACGGCCATGATCGTGGAACTGGTGACGTTCAAGTCGCCCGAAGGCTGGGATCGCGCGCGCATCCTGGATGATGCCAAGCACACGATCCCCAAGTGGTCGTCCAACCGCGACCTTGTGCGCAAGCATTTCCTGCTCGGCATCGGCGAGGCGGAGGGGACCGGCGCCGGCATCTACATCTGGCCGTCGATCGAAGCCGCCAAAGAGGCGCACGACGAAGCCTGGCGCGAGGGCGTCAAGAGGCGCACCGGCGGTTATCCGACCATCCGCTATTTCGACCTGTTCCTGCTCATCGACAACGAGCAGGGCCGCGTCACCGAATGGGCGGAAGACGGCAAGGCGCGCGTGCTCGAGCCGGCCTGATCGCAAGCCGCCAAGCGCCCGGGGCTCAAGGCTTGCTCTGGATTCCGTTTACCGTGCTGGCCGCGGCCGGCCAGTCCGCGCGCAACGCCATGCAGCGGGAGCTGACGGCGGCGCTCGGAACGGTCGGCGCCACCCATGTCCGCTTTCTCTTCGGCTTCCCCTTCGCGCTGATCTTTCTTGCCGTGGTGCTGGCGGCGACCGGTTCGCCGTTGCCGGATCTGCCTGCCGCGTTCTGGCCCTGGGTGCTGCTCGGCGCCGGCGCGCAGATCCTCTCCACGGCGCTGATGCTCGCGGCGATGAACGACCGCTCCTTCGTCGTCACCATCGTCTACACCAAGACCGAGGTCATCCAGGCTGCCGTGTTCGGATTGCTGTTCCTCGGCGATCCGCTGACGCTGCCGATCCTGGTCGCCATTCTGGTCGCGACCGCGGGGGTCGTGCTCATGTCGCTCAAGGGGGCGGCGCCGGTGCAGGGCGGGCTGCGGCCGACGCTGCTTGGGCTCTGCTCGGGCGCCATGCTGGCGTTGTCAGTCACCGGTTACCGCGGCGCCATTCTTGCGCTCGCGCACCCGGACTTCGTGCTGGCGGCGACCTTTTCGCTTGCCGTCGGGCTCGTGTTGCAGTCGGCGCTGCTGACGCTCTACCTCGCGCTGTGGGACCCGGCGGTGCTGGGCGCCATCGCCCGCGCCTGGCGTCCGTCGCTGTTCGCGGGCTTCATGGGGGCGCTGGCGTCCGAATTCTGGTTCCTCGCCTTCGCGCTTACGAGCGCGGCCAATGTGCGCACGCTCGGTCTGGTCGAGGTGCTGTTCGCGCAGGCGATCTCGTTCTTCGTCTTCAAGCAGCGGACCACCCGGCGCGAGGCCTGCGGCATGGCGATGATCGTCGTGGGCGTCGTGCTGCTGATCTGGGCACAATAGGCGCGCCGCGTTGCGGGCACGCGCCCGCCGGCGCTCCGCGCGTTCCGATCGCGGCACGCGAGGTGGCACGGGCCGAGCTTGCGTTTCGCGCGGCGGAAGCGATCAGTTGCGCTCGTCGGGCAGCACCGGAAGCGGGTGGAACTCGATTCCCTCCTCGAGCAGTTCCTTGGCCTCCTGCGGCGATGCCTCGCCATAGATCGAGCGGTGCTCCGCCTCGCCGTAGTGCATCTTGCGCGCCTCCTCGGGGAAGCGGCTGCCGACGTTGACGGCATTGCGGATCAGGTGGTCGCGCAGCTCCTTGAGCTTCGTGCGCAGCTCGCGCTCCTGCGGCGACATGATGGCGACGGGCGTCCGGCCGTCCGTCTCCGGCCGGTCGGCGGGCTCCGCCTCCGGCTGTGCCGCGCCCCTTTTTGCGCCGCGCCCGAGCGCCGGCGCCATGATCGCCTTCTCGACCGATGCCGAGCCGCAGGCCGGGCACGTCACAAGCCCGCGCTTCTTCTGCCGCTCGTAGTCGGCCGAATTGGCGAACCAGGCCTCGAACGCGTGCTTGCGCTCGCAGCGCAGCGAATAGCGGATCATGCCGGCCCCCTGACGGCGCGCAGGTGGGTGGGCTCGGCCAGCGGCTCGACGATTTCGAAGCGGCGACCGTGCTGCAGCGAAGGGATGCGCGCGCGGGCGGCCGCGACCTCTCCCGGATCGATGTCGGCCAGCACCACGCCGGGCTCGGTGCCGCCCTCGGCGATCACGCGGCCCCAGGGATCGACCACGAGCGAATGGCCGAAGGTCTCCCGCCCGTTCTCGTGCCGGCCGCCCTGCGCGGCGGCGAACACGAAGCAGCCGTTCTCGATGGCGCGCGCGCGGTTGAGCACATGCCAGTGCGCCTCGCCGGTCTGCCGGGTGAACGCCGACGGCACCGCAAGAAAGGAGGCGCCGGCCTCCGCCAGCGCCCGGTAGAGAGCCGGAAAGCGCAGGTCGTAGCACACGGTGAGCCCGAGCCGGCCCCAGGGCAGGTCATACAGCACCGCGAGATCGCCGGGACGATAGTTGCGCGATTCGCGATAGCTCTCGCCGCCGGCCAGATCGACGTCGAACATGTGGATCTTGTCATAGCGCGCGACGATCTCGCCGCGCGGATCGATCAGGAACGAGCGATTGGCCGCCTTGTCCGGTGAAATCCTGATGGCAAGCGATCCGACATGGAGATGGACGGAGAGCTTGCGCGCAAGCTCGCGGAACGTCGCAAGGCACGGATCGGCCTCCTCGGCGACGATGGCGGCGAACAGCTTTTCGCGACTGACCTCCATGATGTTGGTCATTTCCGGCGTGAGCACGTAATCGGCGCCTGCCGACCTGGCCTCGCCGATCAGCCGCGCGGCGGCGTCGACGTTGGCTTGCGGCGCACGGCCCGAGCGCATCTGCACGAGGCCGACGCGAAACGTCGCTGCCTTTCCGGTCGCTCCGCTCATGCCGATGCTTCCACCGCCGGCGGGTTGAGCAGGGGATCGAGCTTGCCGGCGTCCTCCAGCGCGTAGAGATCGTCGCAGCCGCCCACGTGCGTTGCGCCGATGAAAATCTGCGGCACGGTGGTCCGGCCGTTGGCGCGGCTCGTCATCCTCGCGCGTTCGGCGCGGTCACGGCTGACGTCGATCTCGGTGAACGGAACGTTCTTCTTGCGCAGCAGGTCCTTGGCCCACTGGCAATACGGGCAATAGGGCGTGGTGTAGATTTCGACAGGCGGCATGGTCGCAAGCATGGCGCGGCTTCGCGCAGCCCTATCTATATTGGTGCGCCCGCGCCGTCCACAACCCGGGTGAAGACCAGCACGTCCACGCTCTTGGCGCCGGCCCGCAGCAACGCACGTGCGCAGGCGTCGGCGGTGGCGCCCGAGGTCATGACATCGTCGATCAGGACCAGCCGGCGGCCCGCCACCTCGTGCTTGCCGTCCGCCGGTACGCGAAAGGCGCCCTGCACATTCACCGCCCGCTCGGCCCGCGACAGGCCGACCTGCTGCGGGGTCGCCTGCACCCGCTGGAGCGCGCGCCCGCCGACCGCCAGGCCGCAGCGGTGCGCCACCGCCTGGGCGAGCAACGCCGACTGGTTGAAACGGCGCGCCCACAGCCGCCGCCAGTGCAACGGCACCGGCACCAGCGCGTCCGCCTCCGCAAGCAGCGCGGCTCCGGCGCGCGCCATCCAGCCGCCCATGATCGGCGCGAGGTCGAGCCGATCCCCGTATTTCAAGGCGTGCACGAGGGCGCGCGCCACTTCGTCGTAGCGCGCGACGGCACGCGCGCGCCCATAGGCCGGCGGATCGCTGATCGCCTGCATGGACAGGACCCCCGGCCCGGGATCGTAGGCGAAGGGGATGCCGAGCCGCTCGCAATAGGGCGGTTCAATCAGCGACAGCCGAGCCCAGCAGGCCGCGCAAAGCCCGGTTCCGGCAACCTGGGTGCGGCAGGCAGGGCAGAGCGTCGGCAGCGCGGCATCGAGCATGCGCGCCCACAGCGCGCGCAAGGGCGCGCTGACGGCCGCGATCCGCGACGGATTTACGGTCTTCGCATCCCGCGCTTGCATGCCCGCAAGGCTAGCGTTGTTATGGGTTCGCCTCAACGGCGGCCACGATTGGTTAACGCCGCAGCCAGAGGGCGACGCCATGCCAGGATGGGATTCGCTCGAAGTCGTCGCGCGCGTGCACGGCGTCTTCGAGATCGTGGGCCTGGTGCTGCTGGCGCTGCTGGTGAGTGGGGGGATGGCCGCATACCTGTGGCTGCGCGGCGGCGGCCTGCCGGACCAGTTCGTCTTTGCCGGCGTTCGGCTGCGCGGCGACCTGCTGGCGGCGGCCGTGGCCGCCGCCGTCGCCGCTTTGGTCGGCGCCGAAATCGTCGCCTTCGGCTACGGCTGGCGCAAGGATGCCCTCGCCCGGGCGGCCCTCACCGCACAGAGCGAACAACTGCGCAGGCACTCGGAGGACGCCCAACGCCGCAGCGGCGACGGCGCCCAGATGCAGGCGGAATTGCTTCGGCTGCGCCAGGCGCTGGCGGCCGCCGAGAGTCGCTTGGCCGAAGCGCGCGCCGCAGGGGAATTGCGGCGCGACGCCGAGGTCACCCGCCTGCAGCGCAAGCTTGCCGATGCGGAAACCAGGCTCGCCGCGCTGGAGCGGCACCGCCGGCTGACCGAGCACGAACGGCATGCGCTGATCGAGGCGATCAAGCCCTATGCCGGGCAGAAGGTCACGGTTGCGGCGATCCTGGGCGATGAGGAGGGCAAGGTCTTTGCCGAGGACATCGTCGCCGCCCTCGATGCCGCCGGCTGGGAACACGACGGCGAAGGGGGCGTCTCCTACCGGCAATGGGATCGGGACCCGATCGGCATCGAGCTGACGCTGAACGAGGCCGACGCCCGCGCCGGACGCATTGCCCCCGGCGTCGGCGCGCTGATCAATGTCATGCGCGCGCTCGGCCTCAGCCGCGGCAATACCATTTACATGACGAGCGAGCTTGCTGCGGGCGAGGTCATGCTGAAGGTCGGCCGAAAGCTGCGCAAGTAGCGGGTGCGGGCTCCCGCCGACGGGCCGCTCCCATTAGAATGCGTCAATGCAGACTCCCGCGGTCTTCGACCGCCGACTCCTGCGCCTGCGCCGGATGCGCGCGGCCTCGCTCGGAGCGGCGACCTTTCTGATCGATCACGTCGCCGACGATCTCGCCGATCGGCTCGACGCCGCGCTGCGGCGGTTCGACGTCGCGGTCGATCTCGGTACACCGACCGACGCGCTTTGTCGCCGCATCGCCGGGCGCGTGGGCGTCGTGGTCGCCGCGCGCCCTTCGGCGCGCGATGCGGCGGGCGGGACGCTGCGGGTCGCCGCCGACGAGGAGGCGCTGCCGTTTCGCGAAGCCTCGCTCGATCTCGTCGTCTCCGCTCTGGCATTGCAGTTCGTCAACGACCTGCCGGGGACGCTCATCCAGATCCGGCGCGCGCTCAAGCCGGACGGTCTGTTTCTTGCAGCCATGGTCGGCGGCGACAGTCTCACGGAACTGCGGCAGGCCTTCGCCGAAGCGGAGGCGGAGATCGAGGGCGGCGTCTCCCCGCGCGTTGCTCCCTTTGCCGATCTGCGCGATCTCGGCGCGCTGTTGCAGCGCGCGGGATTCGCGCTGCCGGTCACCGACATCGACCGGCTGATCGTGCGCTACGCCACGCCGCTCGCGCTCATGCATGACCTTCGCCGCATGGGCGCGACCAACGTGCTGGTCGAGCGCCGGCGCGCGCCGCTGCGCCGCGCCACGCTGCGTCGCCTCATGGAAATCTATGCCGAACGGTTCTCCGATCCGGACGGCCGCGTGCGTGCCAGCTTCGAGATCGTCTGGCTTTCCGGCTGGGCGCCGCACGAGAGCCAGCAGCGGCCGCTTGCGCCCGGTTCCGCGCGAGCGCGGCTCGCGGACGCGCTCGGCACGGCGGAGATTTCCGCCGGCGAGAAGGCCCGCCGGTAGGGTGCTGGCAACGGCGCATATGCCGATCGGCGAATTGCCGTTCCGGCTGCGGCAACCCATGCGGCCCCAGCCGCCGCGCCCGGCGGCCTACGGGAAAAGCGAGGCGAGCTTGTCGTAGAATGTCGTCTTGAGTTCGGAGCCCATGCCGAGCACGGTGGCGGCAATGAAGGCGCCGACTCCTGCGGCGATCATCGCGTATTCGATCGCGGTTGCGCCGCTCTCGTCGGCAAGGAAGTATTGCCCGCCCGATCCGGCCATGGTGTCGCTCGCCTTGACCCTGGTCATGTGCACTGCGTCCTTCACAACAGCGTCGTCAGATGCGCGACCAAGGGTTCGTCGGCCGGCGGCATCTTGTAGTCCCGCAACCGGTTCGGCCGCACCCAGGCGAGCCGCTGTCCTTCCTGCGGGGTGACGATTCCTTCCCAACGCCGGCAGACGTAGAGCGGCATCAGCAGGTGGAAGTCCGGATAGGTATGGCTTGCGAAGGTCAGCGGCGCCAGACACGGCTCGCGCACCACGATTCCGAGTTCCTCTCGCAGTTCCCGGATCAACGTCTGCTCCGGCCGTTCGCCCGCTTCGACCTTGCCGCCGGGGAATTCCCAGAGCCCCGCCATGGACTTGCCGGCCGGTCGTTCGGTCAGGAGGACGCGGCCGTCGGCATCGACCAGGGCGCAGGCGGCGACAAGGACAAGTCTGGTGCTCACTGGTCGGGGCCCATCGTAGGCGCTGTCCGGTTAAGGCGACTTCAATGTCGCCGCCGAGATGTGTGGCAGCGACCGCCTGGTTAACGGAATGCTACCGCGGCCGGCCGCATCACGATCGGTAATCGCCATTGATGGCAACGTAGTCCTTGGTGAGATCGCAGGTCAGCACCCGATCGTTGCCGTGGCCGAGCCCGAGCGAGACCTTGATCGCGATGTGCGGGTTCTTCATCGCCGCCGAAACCTTGCCCTCGTCGTAAGCCGGATCGCGCGCGCCGCGATGGGCGACACGGATGCCGTTGAACCAGATCGAGAGCCGGTCGCGGTCGGCAGGCTCGCCGGCCTTGCCCACGGCCATCACGACGCGGCCCCAGTTGGCGTCCTCGCCCGCAATCGCCGTCTTCACCAGCGGGGAATTGGCGATCGACATGGCAATCCGCCGGGCGGACGACTTCGACACGGCACCCTCGACCCTGATCTCGACAAGCTTGCGCGCGCCTTCCCCGTCGCGCGCCACCTGTTCGGCGAGGTCGCCCAGCAGCGCCTCAAGCGCGCGGCGAAAGCCGCGCAGTCGCGGGTCGTCGGGCCGGCCGATGCGCGGGGCGCCGCGCGCTGCCGCAGCACCGGTGGCAAAGGCCATCAGCGTGTCGGAGGTGGAGGTGTCGCCGTCGACGGTGACGGCGTTGAAGCTGTCTTCGACGCCGTCGGCGAGCAGCCGCTGCAGCACGCGGGCCGACAGCGGGGCGTCGGTGAACACGTAGGCAAGCATCGTCGCCATGTCGGGGGCGATCATGCCCGCGCCCTTGGCGATGCCGTTGATCGTCACCGCGGCCTTGCCGATGCGGGCGCTGGCGGTGGCGACCTTGGGAAAGGTGTCGGTGGTCATGATGGCGCGGGCGGCATCAAGCCAGGCGTCCGGCTGCGCGGCCGCCGCCATGCGGTCAAGGATACCGTCGAAGACCTCGGCCCTGAGCGGTTCGCCGATGACCCCGGTCGAGGCCAGGAAGACCTGCGACGGCTTGCAGCCGACCGCGCGCGCGGCGAATTCGGCGGTGACCCGGCAGGCCTGCCGGCCGGCCTTGCCGGTAAAGGCATTGGCATTGCCGGAATTGACCACGAGCGCCCGCGGGCTCGCCCCGCGCAGGTGGGCGCGGCACCATTCGACCGGTGCCGAGGGACACTTCGGGCGGGTGAACACCCCGGCCGCCACGGTGCCGGGGTCGAACACGGCGAGCAGCACGTCGGTGCGGTTCGCGTATTTGATGCCGGCGGCGCCGGTTGCGAGCGTGACGCCGGCGATCGGCGGCATGACCGGTGTGGACTTGGGAGCGAGAGGGGAGATCGGGGCACTCATGCGGACAACCTGGCAGTTCGCGGGGCGGGCGTTGGCGCGGGCGCGGGGCCCATAACCAACATGCCGATATGCGATCTGCAAGACGAACGTGCATCGCCCGGCGCACGCCGGCGCGTCTGCAGCGCGGGCGAACCGAACAAGTGCCGCTACTTGTCGAGGCGGTCGATCTTTGCGCCTTCGCGCAGCTTGGCGATGTATGCCGCCTGGGCGCGGCGAATGACGAAGGCCTCCACCTGGTCCTTCACCGAATCATAGCTGGGCGCGGGCTTCTTGCGCTTGTCCTCGACCTTGATGATGTGCCAGCCGAACTGCGTCTTCACCGGCTCGGACAGTTGCCCCTTTTCCAGCTTGAAGGCGGCTTCCGAGAACTCAGGGACCATCTGGTCCTTGGCAAAATAGCCAAGGTCGCCGCCCTCGGCCGCGGCACCCGGGTCCTTCGACTTCTGCCGGGCAAGCTCGGCGAAGTCGGTGCCCTTCTGCACCTCGGCCAGGATCGCCTTGGCTTCCGCCTCGGTCGCCACCAGGATATGGCGCGCACGCACCTCCTGCTCGCTGCTCATTTCCGAGACCGCTTCGTCATAGGCCCGGCGCATGGCCTGGTCGGTCGCCGCCGCCTTGCCCTCGTCGTTCAGCAGCATTTCCATCAATAGCTTGTTGCGGATGAAGGCGAGGCGGCTCTTGAATTCCTTCTGCTCCGCAACCTTCTTGGCCTCGGCCGCCTTGGCGGCGAGAATGACGTCGGCGACATAGCCGATCAGGAAATCGCGCCGCGCCGATCCGGTCAGATGCTGCATGTTCTGGCCCAGGTCCTCCTCGGCCAGGGTCAGGTCGCTCTGGCGGACTTCGACCCCGTTGACGCGCGCCACTACCGGGTCGCTCTGGGCCAGGGCGGGAGCCGAAATCAGCACCGAAAGCAACGCGAAGGCTGCGAGCGCGCGCTGGCGCGGGCGGAGCGCCGGCAAGGGCGCGAGCCGGATGTGCGGGGGCAGTGGCATGGCGTGTCCCTGAAAGCCGGCGCGCGGCCGGCGGGTGGGGGAGGGGGTCTTGTGGCGCAATCGGCCGAGCTTGGCAACGAAGGAATGGGCGGCCATCGATCGATCGTGCGCGCCAATTGCGGCCGGTTCATGAACCTAACGCATTCAAAATCCTACTAATTGACAAGGCTCAGACCCCCTCCTATGTCTCGATTGCCGCGCGGCCCCGCTCGATGTTCGCACCCTCCTTGTCGTTGCCCGAGAAGGGCCGCAATCGTTCCACGGACGGCCGTCCCGGCAGTTCGCCAGAGATAGGGATGCAAACGCAATGATCGGCGCCGTCGCCCGCAAGCTTTTCGGCTCCGCCAACGACCGGCGCATTCGCAAGTATCAGCCGCGGGTGAATGCCATCAACGCGCTGGAAAAGGAGATCGAGCGGCTGTCCGACGAGGCGCTGCGGGCGCGCACCCTCGCCTTCAAGCAGGACCTGGCTGACGGCAAATCGCTCGACGACATCCTGGTGCCGGCGTTCGCCACCGTGCGCGAGGCGGCGAAGCGCACGCTCGGCCAGCGGCATTTCGACGTGCAGCTGATCGGCGGCATGGTGCTGCACGAGGGCAAGATCGCCGAAATGAAGACCGGCGAAGGCAAGACGCTGGTGGCGACCCTGCCCGTCTATCTCAACGCGCTGGCCGGGCGCGGCGTGCATGTCGTCACCGTCAACGACTACCTGGCCAGGCGCGACGCCGAATGGATGGGCCAGATCTACAAGTTCCTCGGGCTGACCGTCGGCGTGATCGTGCACGGCCTCGACGACGAAGAGCGCAAGCGCCAGTACGACTGCGACGTCACCTACGCGACCAACAACGAGCTCGGCTTCGATTACCTGCGCGACAACATGAAGTACCGGCTCGAGGACATGGTGCAGCGCGGGCACGTCTATGCCATCGTCGACGAGGTGGACTCGATCCTGATCGACGAGGCGCGCACCCCACTGATCATCTCCGGACCGCTCGACGACCGTTCCGACTTCTACAACACCATCGATGCCTTCATCCCGCGGCTGGAGAAGGGCGATTACGAGGTCGACGAGAAGCAGCGCACCGTCAATCTGAGCGAAGCCGGCATGAGCAAGATGGAGCAGTGGCTGCGCGAGGCCAACCTGCTGAAGTCGGATTCGCTCTACGACGTCGAGAACGTCTCCGTCGTTCACCACGTCAATCAGGCGCTGCGCGCGCACAAGCTGTTCCAGCGCGACAAGGATTATATCGTCCGCAACGGCGAGGTGGTGATCATCGACGAGTTCACCGGCCGCATGATGCCCGGCCGCCGCTATTCCGAAGGCCTGCATCAGGCGCTCGAGGCCAAGGAGCATCAGCCGATCCAGCCGGAGAACCAGACGCTCGCCTCGATCACGTTCCAGAACTACTTCCGCATGTACGAGAAGCTCGCCGGCATGACGGGCACCGCGGCGACCGAAGCCGACGAGTTCATGGACATCTACAACCTCGAGGTCGTCGAGGTTCCGACCAACATGCCGATGATCCGCGACGACCAGGACGACGAGGTCTATCGCACGGCGGCGGAGAAGTACCGGGCCATCATCGCGCTGATCGAGGATTGCAAGCAGCGCGGCCAGCCCGTGCTGGTCGGCACCACGTCGATCGAGAAATCGGAGCACCTGGCCGAACTGTTGCGCAAGCAGGGCTGGGAGCAGCACGATTTCTCCGACCCCAATGCGTTCGCGGCGCTCTATTCCGGCGACGAAGGCGCGACCAAGGCCAAGGTCTTCGCCATTCTCAACGCGCGCTATCACGAGCAGGAGGCCTATATCGTGGCGCAGGCCGGCGTGCCGGGAGCGGTGACCATCGCCACCAACATGGCCGGCCGCGGCACCGACATTCAGCTCGGCGGCAATGCCGACATGCGGATCAAGCAGGAGCTGGTCGGCGTCGAGGGCGAGGAGCGCGAACGGCGGGCGGCCGAGATCCGTGCGCAGGTGGCGCGGCTGAAGGAGAAGGCGCTCAAAGCCGGCGGGCTGTTCGTGCTCGGGACCGAGCGGCACGAGAGCCGGCGCATCGACAACCAGTTGCGCGGCCGTTCCGGCCGCCAGGGCGACCCGGGCACGTCGAAGTTCTTCCTTTCACTCGAAGATGACCTGATGCGCATCTTCGGCTCCGACAAGCTCGACGGCATGCTGCAGAAACTCGGCCTGAAGGAGAACGAGGCGATCGTCCATCCCTGGATCAACAAGGCGCTGGAAAAGGCGCTCGCCGCCGGCGGCCTTTACGTGCTCGGCACCGAGCGGCACGAGAGCCGCCGCATCGACAATCAGCTACGCGGCCGCTCCGGCCGCCAGGGCGACCCGGGCCATTCTAAGTTCTTCCTGTCGCTCGAAGACGACCTG
>Ga0073934_10003351_pt1 | contig 29817 bp, 32 predicted proteins | sample LarsenN4metaG_FD_76834 | JGI IMG/M metagenome (GOLD analysis project Ga0073934, IMG submission 76834) | Hot spring sediment bacterial and archeal communities from British Columbia, Canada, to study Microbial Dark Matter (Phase II) - Larsen... ... | reverse complement strand
GTGCTCGAGTGCGCTGAGCACGATCTCGGTGCCTTCGGGGTCGAGTTGCCCGTCGACGAACCCAACCCCACCCAGCGACCGCGAGACATGCAGCTTGCGTCGGTCGTGCAATGCGTTGGCGTCGGCCGCGCCGCCGTGGTCGAGCGCGTCGGTGAGGTTGCGCACGATGCGCTGCACGTCGCGGGTGGTGCCGTCGCGGGCGACGATCGCGAGCTGCTCGTCGAGTTGGGCGAAGGCGTCCAGCCGTTCGGGTGTGCACGCCCGCACGATCACCCGTACGTGCGCCGGTGGCACCGACCCGTCCATCAGCCCGGCCGCGACCTTCGGCAGCGCGTCGAGCACGCGGGCGGCCTTCACGTCGGCGAGCGCGGCGCCGTAGGGCATGCGGCACTGCTGCGCCAGCAGTCCCGCCGGGTTCATCCGCGGATGCGACGGCGCGCCCGCGTGCTCCGCCGCCCCGACGTGGTGCAGCCACACGCCTTCGAGGCGGTCCATCAGCCGGCGCAGCTCGGCGAGGTCGACCACCGCGTCGGCCGCGACCTGGTCGATGGCGCGTCGCAGCTCGCCCAGCGAGTCACTTCCGAAGCCGTCGACCAGAGCGAACATACGTTCGCATGTTACTCGCATCGGTCAACCCGCCACAACCCGGAAATGCCTGGTAATCGGCCCGGCGGTAGCCTGCGAACCTGACACGAACGTCACACAGACCGCACGGGGGTCTCGTGGAGCTGCCGAAGATCATCAGCGTCGACGACCACGTCGTCGAACCCGCGCACGTCTGGCAGACGTGGCTGCCCGAGAAGCACCGCGCGAAGGGCCCGCGCGTCGAGCGCAAGCGCTGGGGCAAGTTCCGCCTCAAGAAGGGCGCCAAGTACGAGATGACCGAGGATCCCGAGGGCGAGTGGGGTGACGCCTGGATCTACGAGGACAAGGTCATCTACGTCCAGAAGAAGTTCGTCGCCATCCCGAAGGCGGCCACACCCGACGACGACGTGTCGAAGTTCGACAAGACCGTCATGACGATGACGGCCGTGACCTACGACGACATGCGTCCTGGTTGCTACGACGCCAAGGAGCGCAAGAAGGACTTCGAGCTGAACTGGGTCGACGGCTCGCTCCCGTTCCCTACCTTCCCGCGGTTCTGCGGTCAGACGTTCTACGAAGCCGACGACAAGGACCTCGCGCTCGCCTGCGTCCAGGCGTACAACGACTGGATGGTCGAGGAGTGGTGCGACCCGTCGATCGGCGTCAACATCCCCCTTTGCATCATCCCGTTGTGGGACGTCGAGCTCGCGGCCCGCGAGATCCAGCGCAACGCCGCCCGCGGGGTTCGCGCGGTGTGCTTCTCGGAGTTGCCGACGCGTCTCGACCTGCCGAGCATCCACACCGGCTACTGGGACCCGATGTTCGCGGCGTGCAACGACACCGGGACGACCGTGTGCATGCATGTCGGTTCCTCGTCGACCGACCCGTTCTCGTCGAAGGACGCGCCGCCGGGCGTCGGGAGCATGGTGGCGTTCAACAACTCGATGGCGTCGCTCGGTGACTACCTCTTCGGCGGCATCATGCACCGCTTCCCGAAGCTGAAGATCGCGTACTCCGAGGGTCAGATCGGCTGGCTCCCCTATGCCCTCGAGCGAGCCGACACCGTGTGGGAGGAGCACAACGCGTGGCAGCACTCCAAGCGTCTGTGCCCGGAGCCTCCTTCCACCTACTACTACGACCGGGTCTTCGGCTGCTTCACGTGGGACCGGCACGGCGTGCGGTCCCTGGAAGAGGTCGGCGAGAACAACATCTGCTTCGAGACGGACTACCCGCACACGGACACGACGTGGCCGAACTCCAAGGAGTACTGCGAGAAGATGCTCGAGGGGATCGACGACGCGCGGAAGTACAAGATCCTGCGCGGCAACGCGATCCGCATGCTCGAGCTCGACCGCGTCTGATCGTCAGCGGCCGCGAAAGCGCGCCTTTCCGGGTCCGTGCTCGCGGAACGACGCGATGCCGGTCGCCGCATCCTCGGTCCCGAACACCTCGATCCACGCCGCCGCCTCGACATCGAGCGCGTCGGAGAGCGGGCGACCGAGGCCGTCGTCGATCGCGCGCTTCGCGAGCCCCATCGCGACGACTGCACCCTTGGCCAGCTCCGACGCCCAGTGGTGTGCGGCTCGCTCCACCTCGTCGAGTGGTACGACCTTGTCGACCAGCCCGATGGCGAGCGCCTCGTCGGCACGCACCTGGCGACCGCTCCAGACGAGCTCCTTCGCGCGCGCCGGGCCGACCAGGCGCGGCAGGCGTTGCGTGCCCCCCGCACCGGGCACGATGCCGAGCAGGATCTCGGGCTGGCCGACGCGCGCGTTCTCCGATGCAACGCGCAGATCGCACGCCATCGCGAGCTCGAGACCGCCGCCGAGTGCGTAGCCCCGGATCGCGGCGATCACGGGCCGCGGGATCGCCGCGACCGCGTCCAACGCCTCCCGGAACGCGGTGGCGACGGCCCGCGCCGCCTGCTGGTCACCGAACTCGTCGATGTCGGCGCCCGCCGCGAATGCCTTCTCGCTTCCCCCGACGACGACCGCCTTCACCGACGCGTCGTCCGCGAGGGTCCGAGCCGTATCGCGCAACGCGGCGAGCAGCGCGATCGACAGCGGGTTCATCGGCGGTCGGTTGAGCCGGACGAGCACCACGCCGTCCTCGGCGCGCTCCGACAGGACGAGGTCGTTCGCCACGAACAGAAGCTACGGCAACAGCGCCTCGGCGGCCGCATACGGATCGCGCCGGCGGGCCTCTACCTCGTCGACGAGCGCCTCGAAGGCGTCGCCGCGGCACGCCGCGTCCGAGGCCTCGCGCAGGCGTTCGGCGACGATCGCACGCAGCTCGTCGCGCAGACGCGCTCGGCGCCGGCGTTCGAGCCGTCCGTCATGTTCCAGATGTGCGCGATGCTCCCGCACCGCGGCCCACAGGTCGTCGACGCCGTCGCCCGTCGTGGCGACCGTGCGCACCACGGGCGGGCGCCACTCCGTCATCCCTGCCATCTCGAGCATGCCCTCGAGGTCGCGCACGGTGTCCTCCACGCCCGGGCGGTCGGCCTTGTTCACCACGAAGATGTCGGCGATCTCGAGCAACCCCGCCTTCGCCGCCTGCACCGCGTCGCCCCAGCCGGGGTTCACGACCACGATCGTCGTGTCGGCCTGGCCCGCGATCTCGACCTCGACCTGGCCGACCCCGACCGTCTCCACGACGATCCACGGCTTGCCGACCGCGTCGAGCACACGGACGGCTTGCGGCGTCGCCAGCGCGAGGCCGCCGAGATGGCCACGAGTCGCCATCGACCGGATGAACACGCCGGTGTCGGTCGAGTGCTGCTGCATGCGGACGCGGTCACCGAGGATCGCGCCCCCGCTGAACGGGCTGCTCGGATCGACCGCGAGCACCCCGACTTCGTCGCCGCCGGCGCGGATGCGCACGACGAGCTGATCGGTGAGCGTGCTCTTGCCGGCGCCCGGGGCACCCGTGACACCGATCGACCACGCGCGGCCCGTGTGCTTGTGGAGCGCCGCGACGACCTCGCGTGCCGCATCGCCACCCCGCTCGACCTGCGAGAGCACCTTGGCGATCGCGACCCGGTCTCCCGCGAGCGCGCGCTCGATCAGCGGGCTCACTCGTTGTCGTTGACGACCTCGGTGATGCCGGGGACGCGGTCCATGATGATCCGCTCGACGCCGGCCTTCAGGGTCATCGTCGAGACGGGGCAGGTGCCGCAGGCGCCCACGAGGCTGACGTGCACCGCGAAGTCGTCGTCGATGCCGTGGAAGATGATGTCGCCGCCGTCGCTCTGGAGCGCGGGCCGGATCGCCTCGATCGCCTCGAGGACGCCTGCTTCCATCTCGGCGAGGTCGGATGTCGTCTCGGGCGGCATGCGGATCTCCGGGCGCACTCGTGTACGAGAGGTCGAACACCTCCAGTATCGCAGGTGTTCCCCGCTACGGCAGCCTCGAGACGTCCGCCCCGAGTGCGGCCAACTGTCCGGGAAGGTCGTGGTAGCCGCGGTCGACGTGCTGGCAGTCGTGCACGATCGTCTCGCCCTCGGCGACCAGGCCGGCGAGCACGAGCGCGGCGCCGGCCCTCACGTCGGATGCCGCGACCGGCGCGCCCGAGAGCCGTTCGACCCCGCGCACGACCGCGTGGCGGCCCTCGGTACGGACGTCGGCGCCCATGCGCGCGAGCTCGTCGACGAACTGGAAGCGGCCGTCGTAGACGTTCTCGGTGACGATCGCGCTGCCTTCGGCGACGGCGAGCAGCGCGACGGCGAGCGGCATGAAATCGGTGGCGAAACCTGGGTGTGGGAGCGTGGCGATGTCGACGGCACGCAGGCGCTGCTTCGCCATCGCCCAGAGCCCGTCGGCGGTCGGCGACACGCGCATGCCCATCTCGCACAGCTTCATCACGACGATGTCGAGGTGCTCGAGCCGCGTCCCGACGAGCTCGATCTCACCGCCCGCGATGCCGCATGCCATCAGCAGCGTCCCACCTTCGATGCGGTCGGCCATGATCTCGCTGTCGACGGCGCTGAGGTGGTCGACGCCCTCGATCTCGATCGTGGACGAGCCGCCGCCGACGACTTGGGCGCCCATGCGGTCGAGGAAGGCGGCGAGGTCGGTCACCTCCGGTTCGCGCGCGGCGTTCTCGATCACGGTCGTGCCCTTCGCGAGCACGGCGGCGCACATGAGATTCTCGGTCGCGCCGACCGACGGGAACTCGAGCACGATGCGGTTGCCGAAGAGCCGGTCGGCACGGGCATGCACGAAGCCGTGACGCACCTCGACCTGCGCGCCGAGCGACTCGAGCCCGCGCAGGTGCATGTCGACCTTGCGGCTGCCGATGTTGTCGCCGCCCGGCAGCGCGACACGCGCCTCGCCGCAGCGCGCGACGAGCGGGCCCAGCACGTTGAACGATGCCCGCATGCGCGTCACGAGCTCGTAGGGTGCCTCCGGCGTGAGGTCGCCGGCAGCGTCGATCACGACTTCGTCCCCGTGTACCTCCACCGTCGCGCCGATCGCTCGCAACAGGTCGACCATGACCTCGAGGTCGAGCACGTACGGCACGTTGCGCAGCCTCGTGACCCCGGGAGCGAGCAGGGCGGCCGCCATCTGCTTCGTGCCGGCGTTCTTGGTCGCGCCCGCGACTCGCACGCGCCCCTGCAGGGGACCCGACGGCCGGACGCGGTAGCTCGTCCCCACCTACCGGCCTTCGTAGCGCGGCGCACGCTGCTCGACGAACGCGGCGACCGCCTCGCGCATGTCGGCCGACCGCAGGCAGACTGCCTGCTCCTCGGCTTCGACGACGAGGCCCTCCTGCACCGGCAGCCGCCCGGCCGCGGCGACCGCCCGCTTCGCTCCCTGCACGGCGAGCGGCGGTGCGGCCGCGATGGTGGCGGCGAGCGAGTCGACTTCGTGTTCGAGCTCGTCGTCGTCGACGAGCCGCTCGCACAGCCCGATGCGTGCGGCTTCTTCGGCGTCGAGCCGGGCGGCCGTCCAGATCATCTCCTTCGCCTTACCCGCACCGACGACGCGGGGAAGCCGCTGCGTGCCGCCGAGATCGGGCAGGATGCCGTACTTGTGCTCGAGCAAGCCGACCTGCGTGCCGCGCGCGAACACGCGGATGTCGCACGCCAGCGCGAGTTGGAGGCCGGCGCCAAGCGCGTAGCCTCGCACGGCTGCGACCGTCGGGTAGCGCGCGTCGCCGAGCCAGGAGTACGCCTCCTGGGTCCGCAAGATCGCGTCGACCGTCGGGTCGGTGTGGCGCGTGCCCGCGTCGTCGCCGCCCTCGATCGACTCCGCACCGCTGCCACCGGTGAACACCGAGGTGTCGATGCCCGACGAGAACGCGCGGCCGTTGCCGATCACGACGAGGCACCGGATCGACGGGTCGTCGCACAGCTCGAGGCCGAGCGCGCGCATCTCCCGCCACATCTCGATGCTGAACGCGTTCAACCGCTCGGGCCGGTTCAGCCGGAGATAGGCGACCTCGCCCGCGTCACCGGTGCGTTCGAGCTCGAGCGTCTGCATCGCGGAGCAGCGTAGGTCACGCCGGGTTCGCAGTCCGGGACGACACGCAACCGAGGCGCACGACCTCGACCGGCTCGTGGAGCCCCGCGACCGCGAGGAAGCCGACGGGTTCGACCGGCCGGTACGACGGCGCGTGACTCCCGAGCTCCGGGGTCGCGAAGATCTCGTGCGGTCCCGCGAGATCGGTCAGTCGCGACGCCAGGTTCACCGGCCCGCCGGTGTAGTCGTCGCCTTCCAGGAGGATCACCGGACCACCCGCCATGCCGACGTGGACCGACAGCGGCAACTCGAGCTCGTCGATCGCGCGCTCGAGCTCGCACACGCCCGCCACGAGCTGCGCGGGATCGACCGAGACCAACATGCAGCCGTCGCCCAACCACTTCGCGATGCGCACGCCGAAGTCGGTCGCGACCTTGCGGACCGCGTGGCGAAAGCTCGTGAGCAACTCGACCGAGTCTTCGTCGCCGTGCTCGTCGCTGAACGAGGTGAACCCCGAGAGGTCGACGAAGGCGAACCAGCGGTCGACTCGCACGCCGAGATTCTTCCATGCGCGCGCGGCGCTGCTCGCAACCGCGGCCGCTCAGACCCGGACCGGCGCGTCGCGGGCGGGCAGCCGGCGCGTGCGTGCGACCTCGGCCGCGTCGTCGGGGTGCAGCGCCGCCGCGTACAAGAACCCTTGCACGAAGTCACAACCGGTCGCGCGCAGCGCCGCCGCCTGGAAGGGCTCCTCCACGCCCTCGGCGACGACGGAGTGCCCGAGCACATGGGCGAGCTGCACGATCGCGGCGACCAGCGTCGAGGACGGTGCGTTCGTGCCGAGGTCACGTGCGAACTGCCGGTCGATCTTCACGACGTTGATCGGGAACTGGCGCAGGTACGCGAGCGCGGAGTAGCCCGTCCCGAAGTCGTCGACCGCGATCCGAACGCCCAGGTCCGCGATCGCGCGTAGCTGCCGAACCGCGTAGTCGAGGTCCCGGACGAGCACCGCCTCGGTGATCTCCAACATGAGGCGGGCGGGTTCGGCGCCGCTCGACGCGAGCATCCGCTCCACGGTCGCCGCGAAGTCTTCACGTGCGAACTGCCGCGGCGAGACGTTCACCGAGATCCACACGCCGTCGGTCGCGTCTGCGTTCCACCGCGCGACCTTCCGGCAAGCCTGCCCGAGCACCCATTCCCCGATCGGCACGATGAGCCCGGTCTCCTCGGCGATGTCCATGAAGGCGCCCGCCTCGACGAGACCCTGGTGCGGGTGCTCCCAGCGCAGCAACGCCTCGAACCCGGCGACCTCGTCGGTGAAGATGTCGATGATCGGTTGGTAGTGCACGGTGAACTGCTCGTCGTCGAGCGCACCGCGCAACCCCGCCTCGAGCTGCGCGCGCCGTGCCGACAACGCTCGCAACGAGGGGTCGTACTGCTCGTGGCGCCCCCGCCCCCGCTGCTTCGCGAGGTACATCGCGGTGTCGGCGTCCTGGAGCATCTCCTCCGGCGCGGCGCCGGAGGCCGCGACGGTGATACCGACGCTTGCGCTCACCGTCACCGACCCGTTCGTGATCTCGATGGGATGCGAGAGCTCCTCGACGACCCGGTTCGCGACGAGCTGCACGTCGACGACGTCGAGGACGTCGGCACACACGACCACGAACTCGTCGCCGCCGAGGCGAGCGACGACGTCCTGCGGGCGCGTGATCGCGCGGAGCCGGTGTGCGACCTCGACCAGCACCTCGTCGCCGGCGGAGTGGCCGTAGCGGTCGTTGACCGGCTTGAACCGGTCGAGGTCGATGTAGAGCAACCCCACCGACAGCCCGAGCCGGCGCGCCCGCGCGAGCGTTTCCTGCAGCCGTTCGAGCAGCAGGGGCCGGTTGTGCAACCCCGTGAGGTCGTCGTGCGTCGCGCGGTGCGCGAGCTCGTCCTGCGCGGCCTCACGCTCGCGCACCGCGATCAGGAAGCGCCACAGCACGGTCGCCGCGAGCAACATCGACGCCGCGAACAAGAACGAGCGCGCCGGCAGGCTCCATGCGGCGACGGTCGCGATCGTGATCGACGGCGCGGTGAGGAGTGCGGCACCGAGGAGCAGGAAGCGCGCGGGGTGCATCCGCGTGCTCGCGGCCGGTCCGTGCTCGGTGAGCTCGAAGCTCGACGGGTGCAGTGCCGCGAACGCGAGCAGCACGTAGGTGACCGGGAAGCCGGCGTCGAGGTAGGCCGTCTGGAACTCCGGATCGACGATGGGCGCACCGACGTACGCGAAGTCGAGCGCCACGGTGCCGACGAGGAACGCGAGGAAGAGGTGCGTCGGCAGGGTGCGGCGCCCGGGCGAGAGCACGAGCCAGCTGAATCCCGCGAGCAGCAGCACGTCGGCGAGCGGGTAGGCACCCCAGACGATCGCTTGCGCCATCGAGGTTTCGCGCGTCGACGGCACGACGAGGAACTGCCACGTCGCGATAGTCGCGGCGGTCGCGAACGCCATGCCGTCGAGCAGCCCCTCCCGGTAGCGCCCCGGGGCGCGGAGTCGCACCATTCGCACGATCCCGAGCGCCAACAGCGGGTAACCGGCGAGGTAGAAGCCATCCGCGGCCGAGACGTCGGGCCGCTGCGCCGAGAGATAGCCGTATGCGTCCCAGATGAGGTCGCCCACCGCCCAGCACGTCACCCCCGCGGCGACGAACGACCACGCGCGCAGGTCGTTGGTGGCTCGGCGCGCGCCGATCCAGGTGGCCACCGCCGTGGCGACGATCGTCACGTCGTAGGCGGCGCGCGCCGCGTCGGTGTCGGGCAACGCGAGCCCGATGGCGACGACGGCGAGCACGGGGAGGACGGCGGACGCGACGAACCAACGCTTCATGACGACGATGCCATCGGCATCCGCGACCGGGCAGCACAACTCCATGGTCCGATCGAGCCAATTGGGCTGGTCCGAAAATGCACTGCCCACCCGGAACGCGCAGAACGTCCCCGGCGCGACGTCACAAGCCCCGGACGAACCGTACGACCGACGTGGCGGCCGCCTCCAGCGCGCCGCGCATCGTCTGCCCGCTCCCTTGCCGCGGCTTGAAGCCGTGGTCGCCGGTTTCGATCCAGTGCCACGAGACCCGGCCCTTGATCTTGCGCGCCGCCGCACGCAACTCCTCCGGCGTTCCGAACGCGTCGCGGGTGCCGCTCACGAACAGGCACGGGACGCGCACCCGGGAGAAGTGCTCGACGCGGAGTTGGTCGGGCTTGCCGGGCGGGTGCAACGGGTACCCGAGGAGCACCAGTCCGGCAGCGGGCTGCGGGTCGGTGGCGTCCGCGACGACGAGCGAGCAGAACCGCCCGCCCATCGAACGCCCGCCGAGCACGAGCCGGCCGTCGGGGAGCTTGGTGCGCCGGGCCAGCTCGGCAGCCGCCTCGCGGACCGCGGCGGCGAGCACGGGCGCGCGGTCAGGCGCCCGCCTTCCCGCGCTCCGGTACGGGAAGTGGAAGCGCAGGGACGGGATCTTCGCGTCGGCGAGCGCGTCGGCGAACGCCGTCAGCGTCGACGAGTGCATGTCGGCCCCGGCACCGTGCGCGAGGAGCACGGCGCGGTCGGCGCCGCGCCTCGGTCCCTGGTACGCATACTCCGTTACGACAGCCATCGGGACAGAAACGCATCGATGCGCGCAAGCTCGTCGGCAACCGTCTCGGGCGCACGCCAGCCGTGACCCTCGCCCGCGTAGACGTGACGTTCGACCACCGTGCCGTTGGCCGCGAGCGCCCTCGCGAGCGCCGCTGTCTGTTCCGGCCGGACGCTTCGGTCGTCGGCACCGTGCAACAGCAGCACAGGTGCGCGCAACGAGCTCGCGAGCGACACGGGTGACCGCGCGCGATAGGTCGCGCTCGCTTCGGGCAACGGGCCCACGAGGCGCAGGTGGTAGCCGGACTCGAAGCGGTGCGTCGTCGCGGCGAGGTCCAACAGGTCCGTGACCGGGTACGGCGCGATCACTGCGTGCACGAGTTGCGGGTGCAGCGCGGCGACGAGCAGCGCAGTGAAACCGCCGGCGCTGCCGCCCATGAGCACGACCCGGTCCGGGTCTCCCCAACCCTGCTTCGCCGCGTGCTTGATGCCTGCGGCAACGTCGGCGACGTCGCGCTCGCCCCACCGCCCTGCGAGGGCCTGTGTGTACGCGCGCCCGTAGCCGGTCGAACCGCGGTGGTTCGGCTGCAGCACGGCGAATCCGCGCTGGACGAGGAACTGCACGCGCGGGTTCCAGTCGGCGAGCGCCTGGCCTGTCGGTCCGCCGTGCACGTGGACCACGAGCGGAGGGCGCCCGCCGCGCTCGCGCCGGTACAGCAGACCGTGCACGTTCGCGTTCCCCGAGCTCCAGCGCACCGCACGCGGCTCGACCAGGCCCGTGCGCTCGAAGCCGCCCGCCGGCCCGCGTGCGACCGAGCGGCGCGCCGAGCCGTTGGCCGCCAGCACGACGATCTGCGGCGGCGTCACCGCACCCGAACGAACGCACACGATGCCGCGCGAACCCCAATCGAGCCCGCGGTGCCAGCCGCGCGACAGCTCACGTGCCGAACGGCCGCCGAGCTGAGCGACGACCAGCCGACCGAAACCGTCCTCGTTGCGGCACCATGCGAGCGCGCGGCCGTCGGGGGACCACGCGAACGCGCGTTGCCCCGCACTCCACGCCGGTTCACCGTGCTCGTTCGTCTCGCGCAACACTGGGCGAGCGTCCGATCCGTCGGGCCGCGCGACCCACACCTGCACGTATCCCTCGGCGTCGCAGAGGTAGGCGAGTCGCTCGCCATCCGGTGAGAAGCGAGGCTGTCCGACGGCCACACCGTCACCGCCCGCGACGACCTTCGCCGCGCCGTGCTCGGTGACACCCATGTCGGCAACCACGATGCGAGACGCATCCCACGGCATGCCGGGGAGGTCCCACTCGTGCCATGCGAGGTGCGCGCCGTCCGGCGACCAGGACGGATCCCACGCGTAGCTCGCGCGCGACATGCGCAGGGGCCACTGCGAACCGTCGAGTGGCACGACCGCGACGTCGCACGCCTCGTCGCGCTCGATGACGCACGCGACCGAGCCCGCACGCGAGACGGCCGGCGCGAGCGCCCGGCCGTCGCGCGTGAGCGCCCGGCGGACGCCGCCCCTCGCGTCCACGACGACGAGCGCACCGTTGGCCGCGCCGACCACGAGCTCCTCGTCGGAGGCCCATGCGTAGCCGCCGCCGATCCCGCACTCGGCCGTGACGACGGTAGGGGGTTCGTCGCCGGCCGCCACGACCAGATCCGACCGGCCCCCACGCGTCTCCACCCAGGCGAGCTGCTCCCCGCCGGGGGACCACCGCGGGTCCGCCACCGAGCCCGAGCGCGCGATCAAGGCCGGCGTGATGTGCACCGCTGCGTCCGCTCCGGGCACTTCCGCGGGCTCTTCGACGGCCACGGGCGCACGCTACCGTTCAGTGCTCGCGCGCAGCGTGGGAGCATGACCACCCGGCTTGCCCCGGAGTGCACCGGACCGACATCCTTGACCCTTCATGCGCGCGCACGGCCCTCGCCCCGGTGACCCTCTCCGGGTCGCGTTCTTGATCTACCGGGGCAACCCGCACTGCGGGGGGCAGGGTGTCTACAGCCGCCACCTCACGCGCGAGCTGACCGAGCTGGGCCACACCGTGACGATGTTCGCCGGCCAGCCCTGGCCGGTCGCCGACGAGCCCGTGACCCTCGAGAAGGTCGGGGGCCTCGACCTGTACCGGCGCGAGAACCCGTTCCGCGTCCCGTGGCCGCACGAGTTCCGCACGATGACCGACCTCCAGGAGTTCGGCATCATGTCGGGCGCCGGTTTTCCCGAGCCGTACGCGTTCAGCCGGCGCGTGTACGCCGCGCTGCGCGATCGCCGCGACGAGTTCGACATCCTCCACGACAACCAGTGCCTCGGCCGCGGGCTGCTCGGTTTCGTCCGCGACGGGTGGCCGTTCGTCCACACCTTGCACCACCCGATCACCGTCGATCGCGACCTCGACCTCTCACACGCGACCTCGCCGATGCGCAGGTTGACCCTGCGCCGGTGGTACGGGTTCCTCGACATGCAGATGAAGGTGGCACGCCGACTCCCGCGCCACCTGACGGTGTCGGAGAACTCGAAGAAGGACATCGTCGCCCAGATGGGGGTCGACCCGTCGACGTTGCACATCGTGCCGGTCGGCGTCGACCAGGAGCGGTTCCGGCCACTCCCCCACGTCGCGCGCGTCCCCGGCCGGCTGATGACGACGGCCAGCGCGGACGTCCCGCTGAAGGGTCTGACGTACCTGATCGACGCGCTCGCGAAGGTCCGCACCGAACGCGACGACGCGCACCTCGTCGTCATCGGACGCCCACGGCACCGCAGCGCAGTGCCGGCCCAGATCGAACGGCTCGGTCTCCAGGGGGCCGTGGAGTTCGTCAGCGGCGTGAGCGACGAACGCATCGTCGAGCTGTACGCAGAAGCCGAGATCGCCGTCGTGCCCTCGCTCTACGAAGGGTTCTCGCTCCCGGCCGTCGAAGCGATGGCGTGCGGCGTCCCACTGGTGACGACCACGGGCGGCGCGCTCCCCGAGGTTGTCGGCCCGCCCGGCGAGGGCGCGATGCTCGTCCCACCGGCCGACGTCGACGCGCTCGCCACGCAGATCGTCGCCGTGCTCAACGACGCCGGGCTGCGGCGCCGCCTCGCCGAAGCCGGCCGCAAGCGCGTCCTCGACCGGTTCACGTGGCGCCGCACCGCCGAAGGCACCGCGGAGCACTACTACCTCGAGCTGGAGGCGCACGCCCGCCGGCGCCACGACGCAGGCGTCGGCCGGTAGGGCGGGCGCGGGCGGGATGCTGACCGTCGACTTCGACCGCCTGGGCCTCGGCCGTGGAGATCGCGTGCTCGACCTCGGCTCGGGTGGCGGGCGCCACGCGTTCGAGGTGATGCGCCGCGGCGCGAAGGTCGTCGCGCTCGACTCCAGCGCGGCCGACCTGAAGGACGTCGCTGCCGTTGCAGGCGCGATGTTCGCGTCCGGAGAAGCGACCGTCGCGGAGTGGGCCGGCGTGGTCAACGCCGACGCGCTCGACCTCCCCTTCCCCGACGCGTCGTTCGACCGCGTGATCATCTCCGAGGTCCTCGAGCACATCTGGGACGACGACCGAGCCCTGTGCGAGATCGCGCGCGTCGTCAGACCCGGCGGGCGGCTCGCCGCGACCGTTCCGACCTACTGGCCCGAGCGGGTGGCGTGGGCGATCAACCACCGCTACCACGACACACCGGGCGGGCACGTGCGCATCTACCGTCAACGCGAGCTCCAGGCGAAGATCGAGCGCGCGGGTTTCTTCCTGCGCGGGTCGCACCACGCGCACGCGTTTCACTCGCCGTACTGGTGGCTCAAGTGCGCGTACGGCCTCGACAACACCGACGCCGCGCCGGTGAAGCGTTACCACGAGTTCTTGTGCGGGCTGATCGAGCGCAACCCTCGCTGGGCTGTGCTCGCCGAGCGCGCGCTCAACCCGGTGCTGGGCAAGAGCGTCGTGCTCTACGGCGAGCGAGTCCCTCCGGGGGCGGCGCGATGGGGGAAGCGCAGCCTTGGCTGACCACGATCGCCTACCCGAGGTCACCGGCATCGTCACACGCGCCGACATGGCGCAGACCGTCGACGCGATCGCCTCCGTGCAGCAGCGTGACGGCAACATCCCGTGGGTGCCCGGCGGCCACACCGACCCGTGGAACCTCGTCGAAGCCGCGATGGCGCTCGACGTCGGTGGCCGGCACCACGAAGCCGAGCGCGCCTACGAGTGGCTGCGTGCCCGTCAGAACGCCGACGGCTCCTGGCACGCGTACTACCAAGGCGACGACGTCAAGGAGCAGGCGCTCGACACCAACGTCACGTGCTACGTCGCGAACGGGGTCTGGCACCACTACCTCGTCACGGGCGACACGGCGTTCCTCGACGAGATGTTCTCGGTCGTCGAGTCGGCGATCGACTTCGCCCTCGACCACCAGCATGCGACCGGCGAGATCGAATGGGACGCCGACCCCGAACGCGTCGACGGCCGGGGCGCGCTGCTCACCGGTTCGTCGAGCATCTACTCGTCGTTGCGCTGCGCCATCGCGTCGGCCGAGCGCCTCGGGCGCGAGCGACCCGACTGGGAGCTGTCGCTCGGCACGCTCGCGATCGCGATCGCGCACCGCCCGGAGCGGTTCCTCGACAAGGCGCGCTGGGCGATGGACTGGTACTACCCGATCCTCGGTGGCGTGTTGCGCGGGCGCGCGGCCGAGATGCGGGTCGCAGCCAAGTGGGACACCTTCGTCGCTCCGGGCCGCGGCGTGCGGTGTGTGGCCGACCAGCCGTGGATCACCGCCGCCGAGACCTGCGAGCTCGTCATGGCGCTCGACGCGATCGGTCTCGACGAGCGCGCCCGCGAGCTGTTCTCGTGGGTCCAGTTCCTGCGCCACGACGACGGCAGCTACTGGACCGGCATGAACTTCGCCGGCGACCGCTTCGACGTCTTCGGCGAGTACTACACGGCGGAGCAACCCACCTGGAACAGCGCGGCGGTCGTGCTCGCCGCGAACGCGCTCGGCGGCTCCGGCGCCGCGGCCGGCCTGTTCCGAGGCGAGGGCCTCCCGGCCGGCCTGACCGCCGACGAGCTCATCGAAGCGGGCGCGGAGATCGAAGCCGAGCGCCGCGCGTCTCGCGTCACGCCCGAGCGACGCGCCTGAGGACGCGCAACGAACCCGTCGTCGACACGGGCACGAAGCCGTCGGCGACCGCCTGGCACCACACGCGATACGGCGCCTGGCCACCCTCGGCCGGATCCTCGAAGACGTCGTGGAACACGAGCAACCCGCCGGGAACGATGTGGCGCGCCCAACCCTCGTAGTCCGCGCGCGCCACGTCCTGCGCGTGCCCCCCGTCGACGAACACGAGGCCGACGGGCGTGCGCCACGCGCGCGCGACCGGGACCGAATGGCCGACGACCGCGACGACCACGTCTTCGAGCCCGGCGCGCTCGATCGTGCGCCGGAAGAACGGCAGCGTGTCCATGCGTCCGGTGTCCGGGTCGACGACCTCGACGTCGTGGTGCTCCCAGCCGGCCTGGTTCTCCTCGGAACCGCGATGGTGGTCGACGGTGAACAGCACGGTTCCCGCGGTGCGCGCGGCGGCGCCCAGGTACACCGCGGACTTCCCGCAGTACGTCCCGACCTCCAGCAGGGGGCCGAGCCGACCCGCTTCCAGCCCGGCTGCGTGCAACGCCAAGCCCTCGTCGTCGGGCATGAATCCCTTGGCCGCGCGCGCGACCTCGAGCAGGTGGGCGTCCACGGCCGCCACACTACGAGATCGCGCGCGCCAGCCTCCTGAGGAACTCGCGTCGTTCGGCCTTCGTCGTGACCCGCAGGCGCTCGAAGTCGCTGCCGAACCGCACGTCGGCATAGATCTCGTCGTCGCCGTGCTCGTGGAAGTGCAGGAATGCCCGCGAGCCTTTGTAGAACACGCCGCGCTTGCGCTCGACGAGACCGGGCAGGCCGCGAGCCGACGCGAGCAGCCCCTCGATCGCATCCAGCCGCTCCGGCGTGATGTGCCGCACGGACGCAGCATCGCACGGCGGCGAGCCACGTGCTGTCAGGTTTCGGCTCAGATCCGTGGGTCCTCGCGCCAGCGGCCGAACACCGACGCGAGCGCGTCGACGACCTCGCCGAGCGTCGCGTAGGCGCGTGCGGCGTCGAGCAGCGCCGGCACGAGGTTGACGTCGGGTCGAGCCGCGTCGGCGCGGACGCGGGCGAGCGCGCGGTCGACGGCGCCGGCGTCGCGGTCGCGCCGGACCTTCGCGAGGCGCCGGCGCTGCTCCTCCTCGACTTCGGGGCCGATGCGAAGCGTCGGCGGCGGCGGTTCCTCGTTGCCTTCCGTGAACGCGTTGACGCCGACGACCACGTGCTCGCCGCGGTTCAGCTTGCGTTCGAGCTCGTACGCGGAGTCCGCGATCTCGCCCTGGAAGAAGCCCTCTTCGACGCCGCGCACCGCGCCGTCGAGCATCGAACCGCCGCCGAGCTCGTCGATGCGCGCGAAGAGCTCCTCGGCGCGGCGCTCCAGCTCGTCGGTGAGGGCCTCGACGTACCACGAGCCGCCGAGCGGATCGGCGACGTTGGCGACGCGCGTCTCGTACGCGATCACCTGTTGCGTCCGCAGCGCGATGCGAGCCGCCTTCTCGGTCGGCAGCGCGAGCGTCTCGTCCATGGAGTTCGTGTGCAGGCTCTGGGTGCCGCCGAGGACCCCCGCGAGCGCTTCGATCGCCGTCCGGACGATGTTGAGCTCGGGCTGCTGCGCCGTCAGCGAGACACCGGCGGTCTGCGTATGGAACCGCATCTGCAACGACCGCTCGGCTTGCGCGCCGTACCGATCGCGCATCCAGCGCGCCCAGATCCGGCGCGCGGCACGGTACTTCGCGATCTCCTCGAAGAAGTCGACGTGCGCGTTGAAGAAGAACGACAGACGCGGGGCGAACGCGTCGATGTCCATGCCGGCCTGCTGCATGAGCTCCACGTACGCGAAGCCGTTTGCGATCGTGAACGCAAGCTCCTGCGCGGCGGTCGAGCCCGCCTCGCGGATGTGGTAACCCGAGATCGAGACGGGGTGCCACCGCGGCATCTCCGCCGCGCAGAAGGCGATCGTGTCCCGAACCAGCCGCAACGACGGCCGCGGTGGGAAGATGAACTCCTTCTGAGCCTGGTACTCCTTCAGGATGTCGTTCTGGAGCGTGCCACCGAGGCGGGCCCGCTCGACCCCGCATGCCTGCGCGTTCGCGACGAACATCGCGAACACCACGGCGGCCGGGCCGTTGATCGTCATCGACGTCGTCACGGAACCCAGGTCGATCCCGCGGTAGAGGTCCTCCACGTCGGCGAGCGTGTCGACCGCGACGCCGCACTTGCCGACCTCACCGAGCGCGAGCGGGTCGTCGGAGTCGCGTCCCATCAGCGTGGGCAGGTCGAACGCCGTGGAGAGTCCGTCGCCGCCGGCGCGGAGCAGCTCGTGGAAGCGGGCGTTGGTGTCGATCGCGGTCCCGAAGCCCGCGAACATGCGCATCGTCCAGAGCTTCGAGCGGTACATGTGGGGATACACCCCGCGTGTGTACGGATATTCACCCGGCAGCTCGGCGCCCGCCGGCCCGTACACAGGCTCCACGGGAACGCCCGACATCGTCGTGAAGTCGCGCTCGCGCGTCACGGCGCAATGGTAGGCCGGCCCGTGAGGGGCCAGAACTCTTCGAACAGGAATCAGAGGCCGAGCATCTGCGTGACGCCGTGGTCGCGGCCGGCGGTGTAGCCGCCGTCGACCGCGATCGCCTGCCCGGAGACGAACGACGCGTCGCTCGAACACAGGAACGCCGCCACGGACGCGATCTCCTCGGCACGACCCAGGCGGCGCAGCTTGTGCTCGTCGCGGATGTGGGCGCGCACCTCCTCCATCCCCGGCATCCCGAAGACGCTCTCGAGCAACGGCGTCTCGATGAACCCCGGGCAGATCGCGTTCGCGCGGATGCCGCTTCGCCCGTAGTCGATCGCCATGTTCTTCGTGAAGATCACGACCGCGCCCTTCGACGCGTTGTACGAGCTTCCGCCGGCCGTTCCTTCCAGTCCCTCGACGCTCGCGATGGTCACGACGCTGCCGCGTTCCCCGGCGCGCGGCTCCTGTTGCAGCATCTGCGCGATCGCGTGCTTGCACGTCAGGAACGTGCCCGTCAGGTTCACGTCGAGCACGCGCTGCCACTCGTGTCGATCGACCAGGTGCGCCGGCCCGCCGCCGGCGACACCGGCTGCGGTCACCACGGCGTCGAGGCGCCCGTACTCCGCCACGGTCGCCGCGACCGCGTCGCGCAGCGCGTCCTCGTCGCGCACGTCGAGCTGGACGAAACCGGCCGGCTCCGTACCGGCGGGGACGTCGAGCTCGCGCTGCGGCTCGACGAGATCCACGCCGACGACGCGTGCGCCTTCCCGCAGGAAGCGTTCCACGCACGCCTCCCCGATTCCCGATGCGGCGCCCGTGACCAGCGCCACCGTCCCGTCGAGTCGCATGCCGGCATGCTTCCACGACCGGCATGCGACGCGCTGGATCAGACGTCAGACGACGTCGCGCTCCTCGACGATCGTCTCGCGGCGTGTCGCGCCTCCCCAGCCGCCCCACGTGCTCCAGAAGATCAGCGAGAGCAGCACGCCGAGCGCGCCCACCCCCATCAGGATCCATCCGATGGTGTCGAGCTCGAGGCCGTCGACCGCTGCGTTCACGGCGAACGCGAGGATCGCGCCCACCGCGATCAGGAAGAGACTCACTCCGATGCCCATCCCGTCCTCCTTGTGTCAGGGCAACCGGTCGTCGTGTTCGACGACCGTGCGCCGCCGCGTGGTCACCGCGGGGCGATCATCGACAACCGTGCGGCGCCGGTGACCCGCCGCCGCGCTGCGCCCGAAACCGCCCCACGACTCCCACGTGACGAGGCTCAACAGCACGCCGACGACCCCCAGCGCGATGAGGATCCAACCGACCGTCACCAGGTCGACGCCTTCTACCGCGGCATCGACCGCGAACGCGAGCACCGCGCCGACCGCGATCAGGAAAAGGCTTGCAGAAACGCCCATTGTCTCCTCCACGTCTGCCACCTCTGGGTGTTCCCAACGCCTCACCGGGGAGAAACTTCGGGCGTCCGGCTAGGGTCCGGAACGGGTACGCACCGAGGAGCACGCACGATGGAGCACCAGCAGGCCCCCGATCGCAACATCGCGATGGAGTTGATGCGCGCGACGGAAGCCGCCGCGCTCGCGGCCGGACGCTGGATGGGCCGCGGCGACAAGAACGCAGCCGACGGTGCCGCGGTCGAGGCGATGCGCCTCGTGCTGAGCGGCGTGTCGATGGACGGCGTCGTGGTCATCGGCGAGGGCGAGAAGGACGAAGCGCCGATGCTGTTCAACGGCGAGGTCATCGGCGACGGCTCGCCGCCGAGCGTCGACATCGCCGTCGACCCCATCGACGGCACGACCCTCACCTCGCTCGGGCGCCCCGGCGCGATCTCGGTGATCGCGCTCAGCGAACGCGGGACCATGTTCGACCCCGGGCCGTGCGTGTACATGGAGAAGATCGCGGTCGGTCCGGCGGCCGCCGACGTCATCGACCTGAACGCGCCGGTGAAGGCGAACCTGGAGGCCGTGGCCAAGGCACTCGGCGAACAGGTCAAGGACGTCACCGCGGTCGTGCTCGACCGCGACCGCCACGCCGACATCATCCGCGAGTGCCGTGAGGCGGGCGCCCGCATCCGGCTCATCCCCGACGGCGACGTCGCAGGCGCAATCTCGGTCGCGTGGCGCAACTCGGGGACCGACATCTTGTTCGGCGTCGGCGGCACGCCTGAGGGCGTCATCGCCGCGTGCGCCCTCAAGTGCCTCGGCGGCGTCATGCAGGGTCGCCTCTGGCCGCGCAACGACGACGAGCGCCGAGCTGCGCTCGACGCCGGCTACGACCTCGAGAAGGTGCTGTCGATCGACGACCTCGTGTCGGGTGACGACGTCTTCTTCGCGGCGACCGGCATCACCGACGGCGAGCTCCTCCGCGGCGTGCGGTACTGGAGCGAGGGCGCGGGCACGCAGAGCCTGGTGATGCGGTCGAAGTCGGGGACGATCCGGATGATCGACGCGCAACACCGCTGGACGAAGCTGATGCGCTACTCGTCGATCGCGTACTGACGGGGCCGGCGCGCCTGACGGGCGCCGGGCCTTGCACGTACACTGCAACTTCATGGAACCGCACGGCTCGGTCGGCGTCCTCGACCGCGAGCTCGACCGCGACGACCTGAGGATCGAGCAGGCGTCCGCCGCGCCCACCGCGGGCGAGGCCGTCCTCACGCAGCAGGTCCGTTACTACACGGCGATCTGCGCGTTCGGGGCCGGCGTCCTGCACCTGCTCGCGATGGCGGCGCACGCCGACCACCACCCCACCCTCGGCCGGGCGTTCCTCGCCGTCGCCGTGCTCCAGATCGCGTGGGGCCTGCTGCTGATCCTCGAACCCCGGCGGATCTTCGTCCTCGCGGGCGCCGCGTTGACCGCCGGTGCGATCGCCGTCTGGGTGTTCTCGCGCACGAAGGGCATCTCGTGGTTCCCGGGCTTGGAAGACGTCGAGCCGCTGGAGTGGCGCGACATCGTCACGCAGTTCTTCCAGTTGCTCGCAGTTGCGGGAGCCGCGCTGCTGTTCGTGCCGCGGAGCTGGTTCCGGCCGGCCGGCGACCGTGCGGTCGCGGCACTGCCGATCGCAGTGTTCGCGGTGCTCGCGGTGCTCACCCTCGGCGTGCTCTACGCGGCGACGTACGACTACACGCACCACGAGGGCGGCACCGAACACGGCCACTGAGCGCAACCTTGCGTCGAACATGCGCGCTGCAGCTGCATGTTCGACGCAAGAACGGAGTTAGGCGGCGCCGGCGACCTGCAAGCGGACTTCGGCGCGCCGCAGAGCGGCCGCGGCTTCGGCGTCGTCGGGATCGCGCTGGAGCCGTTCCTCGGCCCGGGCCTTCGCCGCGCGGGCACGCTCGACGTCGATCTGGTCGGGCAGCTCGGCGACGTCGGAGAGGATCGACACCGCCTCGCCCGATACTTCGACGAAGCCGCCGCACACCGCGAACCTCATGCGCGCCCGGTCAGGCAGGACGAGCTCCACCGGCCAGGTCGCCAGCGCGCCGACGAACGGCGCGTGCCCGCGCAGGAACGCGATGTCGCCGCCGCCCAGCGTGCGGGCGATCACCATGTCGGCCTCGCCCTCGTAGAGCACGTGTTCGGGCGATACCAGCTGGACGCGCACTACGACTCCTGCTTGCCGGGTCGTCTCCGATTCCGGCACTCGATCATCGGCGCGACTTCGGAAACTGACCGTGCCTCCATCTACGACTCCTGGAGTGTCTTCGCCTTGGCGAGCACCGACTCGACGCCGCCGACGTTGAAGAACGCCTGCTCCGGAATGTCGTCGAGGTCGCCGTTGCACAGCGCCTCGAACGACTCGACCGTCTCCTCGATCGGAACGTAGATGCCGGGCAGGCCGGTGAACACCTCGCCGACGAAGAACGGCTGCGAGAGGAACCGCTGGATCTTGCGGGCCCTCGCCACGATGATCCGGTCCTCCTCGGCGAGCTCTTCGAGCCCGAGGATGGCGATGATGTCCTGCAGCTCCTTGTAGCGCTGCAGGATCTCCTGCGTGCGGCGCGCGACCGCGTAGTGCCGTTCTCCGACGACCTCGGGCGCCAGGATGTTCGACGTCGACGCGAGCGGGTCGACGGCCGGGTAGATGCCCAGCGCGGCGATCTGGCGCGAGAGCTCGGTGGTCGCGTCGAGGTGGGTGAACGTCGTGAACGGGGCCGGGTCGGTGTAGTCGTCGGCCGGCACGTAGACGGCCTGCAGCGACGTGATCGATCGGCCCTTGGTCGAGGTGATGCGCTCCTGGAGCTCGCCCATCTCGTCGGCGAGCGTTGGCTGGTAGCCCACGGCGCTCGGCATCCGGCCGAGCAGGGTCGACACCTCGGAACCGGCCTGGACGAAGCGGAAGATGTTGTCGATGAACAGCAACACGTCCTGGTTCTTCACGTCGCGGAAGTACTCGGCGACCGTGAGCGCCGAGAGCGCGACGCGCAGGCGCACACCGGGCGGCTCGTCCATCTGCCCGTAGACGAGCGCGGCCTTCTCGATGACGCCCGATTCCTGCATCTCGAGCCAGAGGTCGGTGCCCTCACGCGTGCGCTCCCCCACGCCGGCGAACACCGACACGCCACCGTGCTGCTGCGCGACGCGCCTGATCATCTCCTGGATGAGCACGGTCTTGCCGACGCCGGCGCCGCCGAAGAGGCCGATCTTGCCGCCCTGCACGTAGGGCTCGAGGAGGTCGATGACCTTGATGCCCGTCTCGAACATCTGCGCCTTGGGTTCGAGCTGGTCGAACGGCGGTGCGTCGCGGTGGATCTCCCAGCGGTCGGCGATGCCGGAGACCTCCGACTGCTTGATGTCGAGCGGCTCGCCGATGACGTTCCACACGTGGCCGAGGGTGCCGTCGCCGACCGGCATGGTGATGCCGCGCCCGGTGTTGCGCACGGTCGTGCCGCGGGTGAGACCGTCGGTCGGCTTGAGGCACACGGCGCGCACGCGACCCTCGCCGATCTGCTGCGCGACCTCGGCCGTGACCGTGACGGTCTGACCCTCGAGCTCGATGTCGACCTCGAGCGCCGTGTTGATCTCCGGGAGCGCGTCGGGCGGGAACTCGGCGTCGATCACCGGGCCGTAGATCGCGACGACTCGGCCGTCCTTGTGCTCGGTGATCGGCTCGGCGGTGGCGGTCATGTGCGACTGCTCCTGAGGTCAGGCGGAACGTTCGAAGTACTCGGCGTCGGTGACGTCGACGTGGCCGGCGGCGGCCTGCCGCAGTGCCTCGGCGCCGCCGACGATCTCCATGATCTCGGTCGTGATCGCGTCCTGGCGGGCGCGGTTCATGACGCGCGTGAGGCTGAGGATCAGGTCCTCGGCGTTGTCGGTTGCGGCCTTCATGGCGCGCTGGCGGGCCGCGTGCTCCGACGCGGCCGCGTTGAGCAAGGCGGCGTAGACCCGCGCTTCGGCGTACCGCGGCAACAGCTCGTCGAGGATGGCTTCCGCGTTCGGCTCGAACTCGTAGGCCGCGCCGCCGAGGTCGGCGGGCGCGGTGAGGTCCTCGTCGGCGAGCGGCAGCAGGTTGCGGACCACGACCTCCTGGCGACCCGCGGAGATGAACCGCGTGTAGACGAGCTGGACGAGGTCGAGGTCGCCCTCCTCGTAGCGCCCGAGCACCGATGCCGCGATCGCCCGTGCGTTCTCGTACGTCGGGCTGTCACTGAACCCCGAGTGCGACGCGTCGATGCGGTAGTCGCGGAACCGGAAGTACGCCTCCGGTCGCTTGCCGACGGTGACGAGCGCGTACTCGCGGCCGCGTGCGGCGTGCTCCTTGATCTGCGCCTCACCCGCGCGGATCACCGACGAGTTGTACGCGCCGCACAGGCCGCGGTCGGCGGCGACGACGATCTGCGCGACGCGCTTGACCTCGGGGCGCTCGACGAGCATCGGGTGCTGCGCGCCCGCACCGCCCGCCTGGAGGTTGCGCACGACCTCGGTGATGCCGTTCGCGTACGGGACCGCCGCGTGCACTCGCGCCTGCGCCTTGACGATGCGGCTCGCCGCGATGAGCTCCATCGCGCGTGTGATCTTCTTGGTTGCCTGGATGGAACGGATCCGCCGGCGGAGGATCCGCTCCTGGCCACCCGCCATGTCGCTACTCCGTCCTCAAGGTCTCTTGCGACGTCTCCGGCCCGACCGCCTCGGCGTCGCTGCGGAGCGGATCGGCCGTTCCGCCCGCGCCCGTCTCGACCGTCGTCATGAACGACCGCTTGAAGTCGGTCACGGCATCCGCGATCGCGTCGGGCAACGCGCCCGAGTCGCGGATCTGCTGCAGCAGGTCGATGCGGCGCGTCCGCATGTACTCGAGGAGCTCGGACTCGAAGCGTCGCACCTCGTCGACCGGCAGGTCGTCGAGGTAGCCGTTGGTCCCGGCGAAGATCGAAACGACCTGCTCCTCGACGGGCATCGGCTGGTGCAGCCCCTGCTTCAGCAGCTCCACCAGCCGCGCGCCGCGCTCGAGCTGGGCCTTCGACACCGCGTCGAGCTCGGACCCGAACGTCGCGAACGCCTCGAGCTCGCGGAACTGCGCCAGGTCGAGCTTGAGCGTCCCGGCGACCGACTTCATCGCCTTGATCTGCGCGGCGCCGCCCACGCGTGACACCGAAATGCCGACGTCGACGGCCGGCCGCACGCCTGCCCGGAAGAGGTCCTCCTGGAGGTAGATCTGGCCGTCGGTGATCGAGATCACGTTGGTGGGGATGTACGCGGAGACGTCGCCGGCCTTCGTCTCGATGACCGGCAAGGCAGTGAGCGAACCGGCGCCGCGCTCGTCGCTCAGCTTCGCCGCCCGTTCGAGCAGGCGCGAGTGGAGGTAGAAGACGTCGCCCGGGTAGGCCTCGCGGCCCGGCGGGCGGCGGAGCAGCAACGAGAGCTGGCGGTACGCCTCGGCCTGCTTCGACAGGTCGTCGTACACGACGAGCGCGTGCTCACCGTTCTCCATCCAGTGCTGGCCCATGGCGCAACCCGTGTAGGGCGCGAGGTACTTGAAGACCGCTTCGTCGGCGGCGGGTGCGTTGACGACGACGGTGTATTCGAGCGCGCCGTGCTCGCGCAGCGTCTCGACGGTCTGTGCGACCGTCGAGCCCTTCTGCCCGACGGCGACGTAGATGCACTTCACGCCTTGGCCGCGCTGGTTGAGGATCGTGTCGACCGCCACCGTGGTCTTGCCGGTCTTGCGGTCACCGATGATCAGCTCGCGCTGGCCGCGACCGATGGGCGTCATCGCGTCGATCGCCTTGATCCCCGTCTGCAGCGGCTCGTGCACCGGCTTGCGACCGGTGATTCCGGGCGCCTGGATCTCGAGGCGGCGGACGTGGTCCTGCGGGATCGCGCCGTGCCCGTCGATCGGCCGGCCGAGCGCGTCGACGACCCGCCCGAGCAACGCGTCGCCGACCGCGATCGAGAGGATGCGACCGGTCGCGACGACCGACATGCCTTCTTCCACCTCGTCGGCCTCGCCGAGGACGACGGCGCCGATCGTCTCCTCTTCGAGGTTGAGCGCCAGGCCGATCGCGCCGCCCTCGAACTCGAGGAGCTCGTTGACCGCCGCGTTCGGCAGGCCGGCGACGCGCGCGATGCCGTCACCCACCTCGAGCACACGCCCGACCTGTTCCTTCTCGATCGTCGGCGTGAACCCCTTGACGTGCTTCTCGAGCGCGGCGGTGATGTCGGCCGGGTTGATCGTGAGCTCTGACACTGCTACTCCGCTCTGCAGGGCCGCTCGGGCCACGGTTCGCTGCTCGGCCGGTGACCGGCCCCTCGGACGCTCACCTCAGAGCTGCTCCTTGAACTTCTCGAGGCGATGGCGGACGGAGCCGTCGATGACCGTCTCGCCGATGGTTGCGACGATCCCACCCAGGACCGACTCGTCGACGACGACCTTGACCTCGACCCGCTTGCCGGTCGCGTCGCTGAGCGCCGACTCGAGCCGGCGCACCTGCTCGTCGTCGAGCGCGATCGCGGCGCGCACCTCGGCGACCGCGTGCTCGCGCGTCGCCGCGACGAGCTCGACGAAGCGGGTGACGATCGCCGGGAGCTCACGGCCCCGACCGATCCCGACGACGAACGACGCGATCGCGGTCGTCGTCTGCAGCGCCTTCGGTCCGAGGATGTCCTCGACGATGGCGCTCCGCCGCTCGGCAGGGAGGGTCGCGTCAGAGATCGCCATCCGCAGCTCGTCGTTGCCCTCGACGACGCGCGCGAACCGGAACAGCTCGTCGGCCACGTCGTCGAGGTGGCCCTCGGCGCCGGCGATGCGCAGCAGCGCCTGCGCGTAGACCTCGACGCGGGACTCCCCGTCGTTCGTCATGGTCAGCGGGCTCCCACCTGGTCGATGTAGCTCTCGACGAGCGCCATCTGCGTGTCGCGGTCGAGGTTGCGCTCGACGATCTTCTCGGCGAGGTCGATCGAGAGCTGGCCGACACGCGACCGCAGCTCGGCCATCGCGCGTTCGGTCGCGAGCTGCACGTCCTGTTGCGCCCGCTCCCGGATCTCGGCCGCGTCGGCCTCCGCGCGGGCGATCAGCTCGCGCCGAACCTCGTCGGCCGACTGGCGCGCCTCGTCGATGATGCGCTCCGCCTCCTGGCGGGCACTCGCGATCTGCGCGCGGTACTGCTCGCGCTCGCTCTCCGCCTCGTTGCGGGCAGCCTCGGCGCGCTCGAGGTCGGTGCGGATCCGCTCTTCACGGGCCGCCGTCATGTTGCGGACCGCGGGCACGCCCCACTTCCACATCGCGACGAGCAGGACACCGAACGCGAGCGAGCCCCAGATGATCTCGTTCGGTTCCGGCAGCAACGGGCTCGGCGCCTCCTGGCAGTCGTCGACCGTGCCGCCGTCCTCGAGGATCTCGAAGCACTCTTCCGCCGCGTGGTCGGCGAACTCGTGCTCCTCCTCGGCTTCGACGTCCTGCGCGAACGCAGCTCCGCCGACGCCGAACGTGGCGGCCGCGACGATGCCTACTCCGGCAACCCATGTGCGCATTCGCACGGCAACGCTCCTTTGTCAGCCGGCGACGATGAACGAGAGCACGAAGCCGAAGAGCGCGAGCGCCTCGGTGAACGCGATGCCCAGGAACATCGTCGTACGGACGGTGCCCGCCGACTCGGGCTGGCGCGCCATCGCGGTGATGGCGTTGCCCACGACGAGGCCGATGCCGATGCCGGGACCGATCGCGGCGCCGCCGTAGACGATGCCACGGCCGACCGCCGTGAGACCGGCTTCGAGCTCGCCGGGGTCTTGCTGGGCCAGTAGTTGAAGCAGCGACACGCGTCCCTCCTCGGGGCTCAGTGCTCGGGGTGCATGGAACTGCCGATGTACACGGCAGTGAGAATCGTGAAGATGAACGCCTGCAGGAAGCTCACGAGGATCTCGAAGCCCGTCATCGCGACCAGCAGGAAGAACGTGAACGGCATGATCACGATCGTGACGTTCGCCGCCCACAGCGCCGCGCAGAGCACGCCGAACGTCACGAGGATGAGGTGACCCGCCAGCATGTTGGCGAACAACCGGACGGCGAGCGAGAACGGACGGACGATGAACGTCGACACGAACTCGATCAGCGCGACGAGCGGGAGGATCGCCATCGGGACTCCCGAGGGGATCGTGGAGTTCTTGAGATACTTGAGCGGTCCCTGCTTGACGACGCCGACGACGTTGTAGATCACCCACGTGAGCAACGCCAAGACCGCGGGGATGCCGAAGCGCGCGTTCGCCGGGAACTGCACGCCCGGGATGATCTCGGTGATGTTGCTGAAGAAGATGAAGAAGAACAGCGCGGCCAGGTAGGGCAGGAACCGCATCCCGTCGGGACCGATCGTCTGCATGATGATCTGGTTGCGCACGAAGTCGATGCTCGACTCCGCGGTGTTCTGGAAGAAGCCGGCCGGCACGAGACGCTTCTGGCGCGTGCCGAGGAAGAACAGCAGCAGCGTCATGAGCGTCGCGAAGAAGTAGACCAGGACCGTCTTGTTGATCCCGCCGCCGAGGTCCTCCCACACGGTGACGTGCGTGATCGGCGGGACTTCGACTCCGAGCAACGACACGTTCATGCTCCTCCGTTGGGGACGGGTGGGCGCGGGCGCAGACCGGGCGCACCGAGCGTCATGCTCACGTGGCGCGACTCCCACGTGAGCAGCCCGAGGTGCGCGGCGAACAAGGTGATCCCGAACGTCGGGAAGTCGATGGCGGACCAGTCGCGCACCAGCAGCATCGCGACGAGGATCACGCCGAGCCGCACGACGAAGCCGCCGAGCGCGACGCCGCCCGCGGCCTTCGGCGAACGCTTGGCCGCCCAGCCGACGCTGAGCGCCGCCGCGACGAAGTTGGCGAGCACGATGCCGAGGGCGAGCGCGGCCGCCGCGGCGCCGTCGCCCCCGCGGGCGAGCGCGGCGGCGGCGACGACGACCGGCGCGACCACCAGTCCCCGGCGCGCGAGGTCGAACGCGATGTTCCGCTCTACGGGCGGGATGTCGTCCACGGCTTTCCTTCTTCCGCCCGGTCCATGGCGGCTCGGTACGCGTAGTACGTACGCGCTGCGACCCCGAGGACGCCAATTGCGGAGAACACGGCGACGAGGACCGGCGCCGTCCCGAAGCGACCGTCGAGCCACCAGCCGGCCAGCGCGAACAGCAGCGGCGTGACGACCATCTCGACGGCCTGGGCGAGGGCGTCGCCGAAACCGCTCCACATCTGGCGGCGGTCCCGGAGGTCGTCTGGGTGTTCCACGTGCACTCCCCGAACGCTCACTCGCCGCCCCGTTGCGGCGCTTGTGAACGCATTCGCAATCTACGGTCGCGCTCGAAGTTGCGTCAAATCGAAGACAGGATCGCGAACTCTCGCGATCTCTGCTTCTCGCGCCCGGCGCCTTGTACGGATTGTGCGGCGTCGTGGCTACCCGAATCGATTACCTGTTCGGTAGGCGTTATGCCCGCTTGCGGCGGGCTGCCTCGAGGTCGACGACCTCGGGACGGGAGGTGGGGTGGTGCGCCCGCGTCTGGTCGACACGCGCGGTGCGGACACCGGGGTGGAACCACACGAACAGCGCGAGCGCGAGGCCGGCGGCGACGAAGGGCACGAACGCGTTCCCCTCGTCGGTGTAGACGGGAACCAGCGCGACGCCCGAGAGGATCGCGGTCCAGCCCCAGAGGATCACCACGGCGCGCCGAGGGCCGTGGCCGAGGCGCACGAGCCGGTGGTGCAGGTGGCCTGCGTCGGCGCGGTGCCACTTCTGGCGCGACGCGAGCCGTCGCAGGAACGAGAACACGACGTCGACGATCGGCACACCGAGGATCACCACGGGGATCAGGAGCGGCGCGAAGAAGAAGTACGTGTTTCCCGAGTACTCGAAGTCGGTCCGCCCCCCGATCGTGATCGTCGGCACGGCGAGCAGCAGCCCGAGGAAGAGCGCACCGGCATCGCCCATGATGATCTTCGACGGGTGCCAGTTGAACGGCAGGAACCCGAGGCACACGCTCACCGCGATGATCGACACCAACGGCGCGATGTTGTTGCCCTCGAGCAACCCGTCCTCGAAGAGCTGGTCGGCGAACAGGAACAGCGCCGTTCCGGCGATCGTGACGATGCCGGCCGCGAGCCCGTCGAGGCCGTCGATCAGGTTGACCGCCTGGGTCATCAACACGACCCAGAGCGTCGTGACGAGGGGGCTCCAGTCGTTCGACAGCACGACGGTGTCGGTGCCCGTGAGGTCGAACGGCATGCGGAAGTAGAACATCGACACGCCGAACATCACGAGGACGCTCGCCGCGAAGACCGCACCCGCGACCTTCGCGGGAGGCGAGACGTCGATGAGGTCGTCGAGCGCGCCGACGAGGAACATGATCCCGGCCGCGAGCACGAGACCGAACGGCTCCGAGTTGTCGTCGAACATCTCGTGGAACTGGTCGACCTGCGACGCGACGGCCATCGCGGCGAGGAAGCCGACGAACATCGCCGCGCCACCCAGCGTCGGCGTGGGGCGCGTGTGCACGTGGCGCGCGTCTCCCGACGGCGGGACGACGGCACCCAGTCGGATCGCGAGCGCGCGCACGACGGGCGTCATCGCGAACGTCGTGCACATGCCCACCGCGAGTACGAGCAAATAGCCACCCATGACTATTCGGTCGCTCTCTGCGAGGCGGGATACCCGCCTCGCGGCCGTTCGCTCCCTGGCGAGCTCGCTCCGCTGCGCTGCGCTCGCCGCCGCGGCGTGCGACTTCGCACTGGTGTCCTACCCGTCTACAGGTCCGGGTACGGCGTGAACTTGGAGCAGAGGCGGGCGGACTGGTCGCGAACCTCGGCCGCCGTCGACGCGTCGCCGGCGGCGCGCAACACGCGGGCGATCATCGCGGCGATCTCGCGCATCTGCTCGGGACCCATGCCCGCGGTCGTGACGGCGGCGGTGCCGAGGCGCAGGCCGCTCGTGACGAACGGCTTCTCCGGGTCGTTCGGGATCGCGTTCTTGTTGGTGGTGATGCCGGCCTCGTCGAGCGCCTCCTGCGCGACTTTGCCGGTCACGCCGAACGGACGCAGGTCGACGAGGAGGAGGTG
>Ga0073934_10003350_pt1 | contig 29820 bp, 29 predicted proteins | sample LarsenN4metaG_FD_76834 | JGI IMG/M metagenome (GOLD analysis project Ga0073934, IMG submission 76834) | Hot spring sediment bacterial and archeal communities from British Columbia, Canada, to study Microbial Dark Matter (Phase II) - Larsen... ... | reverse complement strand
CCCCAACAAGCCTCCAAGCTCCGGGAGGAGCGACCGGTTTCCTCGTCTACAAACCGGTCACTCCTTACGGAGCTTCCTCCCTAGGATGGGATCCCTGTTTGGCTATCCACAGATCCCCCCTCCCGGGGCTTTTAAGGGGGATGAAAACCAACTTTACATAAGTCTCGACCCTCACCCCCGGCCCCTCTCCCACGCGGTGGGAGAGGGGGGGGGAGGGAAAGCAGAACTATTTGTCAAAATTAAGTAAACAGGATAGGAGTACCTAGTCCCTTTCATTTGGATTCATGGAATCCCTCCCTTACGGTCGTGGTTCAAAGGCGTAGGGTACGCAAGTCCTCAGAGCCGTGACCGTGAGGGAGCGGTTGATCCGCAGGAACGGGACGATGTACTCCTCCCCTCTCGGATTTAATTAATCCTCATGCACGTTTTGTGCCCTGCGGGTTTTATACCTCCGGCTATACCTTTTCCGCTACCTGCTCGCCCAATAGGCCAGAAGGTCGGAATATCAAAACGATGACTAAAATGGCGAAAGCAAAAACGTCCTTATACTGCGCCCCGTGGGGAGGCGGAATATATCCCGCTGCAAACGCTTCGAGCATCCCCAAAAGAAATCCCCCCAGCATAGCGCCGGCAATGTTTCCGATCCCCCCTAGGACCGCTGCCGTAAAGGCCTTCAGTCCGGCGACGTACCCGATGACAAAGTTCACCAACCCGTAGTACATCCCCACCATGATGCCTGCCACAGCCGCCAGGGACGATCCAACAATGAACGTTGTAGAGATCACGCGATCGATATTAATCCCAACCAGACTGGCCATTTTCTTATCCTGGGCGGTAGCCCGCATGGCCTTACCCAGCTTTGTGTTCTTGATGAAGAGCTGCAGAGCTATCATGAGAAGGACCGAAATAACCATGATAAACGCCTGGATGTAAGAGATCCGGATCTCCTCTCCCACATTAACGCCCCCTGTGAATAAAGCCGGGAAAAATTTATCCCGAGCCCCCTGGGTGAGCATCACATAATTTTGTAAAAAAATGGACATGCCCAGGGCGGTAATTAATGGAGATAACCTCGGGGCTTGCCGGAGGGGACGATACGCAATGCGTTCTATGGTGAAACCATAAGCTGAGCAATATACCATAGAAACTATGAGAACGATCCCCATCGTTAAGACGAGGCTCGTCTGGGTCAGACCATAGGAAGTTAGGAACGCCAGGGTAATAATTCCCACGTAAGCGCCGATCATATAAATCTCCCCATGGGCGAAATTAATCAACTCGATAATTCCGTAAACCATGGTATACCCCAAGGCGATCAGCGCATAGACGGCTCCAATGGTTAACCCATTGATCAACTGCTGGACAAGATATTCGAGATGAGACACAATATTTTCGTGGATGCGCAACGCCCTTTCAGGGAGCGCCGCACATCCGATTAAAAACGACCCTGACCCTTAGCTTTTAGATCCCGCTACTTCTTCTTAAGTTCCTGGACCTGTACGAATTTTCCGTTCTGAACCTGCCAAAAGACGTAAGGGGATTCCAGGACATCGCCTTTTTCATCAAACTGGATCGGTCCTAGGGCGGTGTTAAACTTAGTTTTGTGGATGTAATCGGCGAGCTTCTTTCCGTCCGTGCTTTTCGTTGCCTGAATGGACTCCAGAAGGATATTGGTCGCTACGTAGCTGTAAATGGTATAAGCTCCCACTTCTTTGGCCTCGGGGAATTTTTCTTTAAACCTTTTGATGAAAGGCTGAGCTTCCGGGATCTTGGTCTGATCCGGGGTGAAACTAATGTACGCTCCCTCTGCAGCAGGACCTGCGCCATCTATAAATTCCTGGATATACACCCCGTCCCCACTGACAAAAATCGTATTCAACCCTAAATCTTTGGATTGTTTAGCCAGCAGGATCGCTTCAGGGTGAATCCCCCCAAAGTAGAGGACCTCGGGATCTTTTTGCTTGGCCGCCGTTAAAACCGCCGTGTAGTCTTTATCTCCTTGCACGACGCCGGTATAAAAGACCGGCTCAACCCCAAGCTTTTTTAACCCTTTGACGGTCTCATCGGCTAAACCTTGTCCATACGTGGTCTTATCGTGAAAGACGGCTACTTTCGTTTTCTTCAGAGTATTTACGATAAAATCCGCCGCAACAGCTCCTTGCTGATCATCTCGACCGCACACGCGAAACACGTTTTTCAATCCACGCTCTGTAAACTGGGGATTGGTGGAGGCGGGCGTAATTTGGGGAATGTTTGCTTTTGCGTAGATCGTTGAAGCAGGGATCGAACAGCTAGAGTTGAAATGACCGATGACTCCTGCGACCCCTTCGTTGACGAACTTGTTGGCGATGGATACGGCCTGCTTCGGATCGTGCTGGTCATCCCCCCAGGTAATTTCAATTTTTTTTCCGTTAACACCCCCTTTTTCATTCCACTCTTCCAAAGCAATGAGGCCGCCGTTCTTGAGCTGCTCTCCGAAGGCACCTTGGTCTCCCGTGAGGGGACCTGCCAGCCCTAATTTAATCATATCTGCTGCCTGGGAGGGATCCGCCGGAAGGAACCCCATCATAAAAAGAGCTATCAGCATGAGAAATAGAAATTTTTTCATAAAGACCTCCTTTACGGTAGTAGGTGACGGTTTTATTAACAAACTGAGATGGTATCGAGAAACTCAATCTCTTAAAGAGATCGAATTTCGCGGTCAAAGGAACGAGCGAGATAACCCCTCTAAACATGCAAGATAACTCCTATAAATGAAAGGAATTATCTTTATACTCTGTTGTAGGAGATTCTCACGGGGATGTCAAGATAAATTTCATGATTGCCTTTTTCTTTTTCCTGATATTTAATAGTTGCACTGCTCTTGCATTGGGAAAGGTTGTTACCGGTTAAGTTCTCTTTATATAGATGCAAATCCTGTTAAAAGCTGGCTCCTGGGGGATCTAAGTTTTTAGCAGAGAAGTTCCCGAACCCATGAATATGACGAAACCTCAGAAACTGAAATCGGATTTCCACATGCACACGTCGGAGGATCCGGAGGATATCTTTATTCGGCATAGCGCTACGGAGCTCATCGATAAGGCGGCTGAGTGCGGATTTGAGGTACTGGCCATCACCCTGCATAATACCCGGTTTTACACGAGTTACCTCAAGGATTACGCGCAAGATCGGGGCATTCTACTCATTCCAGGTATGGAGGCGACCATAGAAGGCAAACATATCCTTCTGATCAATATGGATTGCGATTTGAGCAAGATCCGTAAGATTCAGGATTTGAATCGATATACCGGCGAGGATACCTTGATCATCGCTGCCCACCCCTTTTTTCCAAGCCCTCATTGCCTGGGGTCCAAGCTAGAAAGCAATATCGGGGTCTTTAACGCCATCGAATATAGCCATTTTTACCTGGATAAAATTAATTTCAACGAGAAAGGAAGGCAAATCGCTGCGAAATATCAGTTACCTATGGTAGGCACCTCAGATACGCACTTCCTCCACCAGTTTAACCGAACGTTTTCTATGGTCGAAGCCGATAAGGAGATCGGCGCGGTGGTTGAGGCTATCAAGAAAGGTCGCGTCGAGGTGGTCAGTCAACCCTTAACCCCTTGGTACGCGATCACTACATACTCTGCACTAAAGTATAAGAGTTTACACAGGGTTAAGCGAAAGTTGAAAAATTTGTTTCAACGTTTCTAGACGTCGCTTTTTTTTACAATTTATGGGGGACGCTTTTAGGTCCCCTTCATAGAGTAAGTACACTATGTCTAACACCTTCTTATCCATCGTCATACCCGCTTTCAACGAGGAAAATCGCATCGGGCAGACGCTGAGGGGGATTTTTGGGTTTATTGAAACCACCGGCTATAGTGTCGAGATAATTGTCGTTGATGACGGTTCTACAGATCGCACCGCCGAGCTTGTTGAAGCCCAGAGGAGAAAACCGGAATATAAGGAGATCTTGCGATTGATTAGGAACCCCAAAAATCTCGGTAAGGGATACAGCGTGAGAACCGGGATGCTCCATGCTAAGGGAGGAATTGTTCTTTTTACAGATGCGGATCTTTCTGCTCCCATTGCAGAAGTGACGAAACTCATGACCCCGATCCTGAGCGGGCAATGCGAAATTTCCATAGGATCCAGAGCTCTGGAGGGCTCTGAGATTGGGATTCATCAGGCGAAGGCCCGTGAAGTGGCAGGCCGTCTCTTTAACTATTTCGTGAGGAAGCTCACAGGTCTGGGGTTCAGGGATACCCAGTGCGGATTTAAAGCTTTCCACCAGTCGGTTATTAAAGAGGTGTTCGGACGTCAAAAGTTTTTGGATTTTAGCTTTGACGTAGAAGTCTTGTACATCGCTAAGAAGTTAGGGTATCGCATCCTCGAAATCCCGGTTAAGTGGAACCACGCAGAAGGGACCAAGGTGAATATGTTCCGAGATCCGGTTAAAATGTTCACAAGCCTGTTTCTTATACGTCTCGACGATTTACGGGGCAGGTACGATTAGTCCAAGCCTCGACCATCTCGAGGGGAGGCCCCCGCCCGGACCTCTCCCCTACAAGGCCTACATCTTACCCATAAATTTGGAAACCTAGTACCTTGTTTACTTAGTTTTGACTTCATGGTTCTCCCCTCACCCCCGGCCCCTCTCCCACCGCGTGGGAGAGGGGAGTTGGGAAGGGAAAGCGGAACTATTTGTCAAAATTAAATAAACGGGGTACTAGTACCTTGTAAAGTTAATCTTGATGAATCCTTCAAAGCTCCGTAAGGGGCGACCGGTTGGTAGCCAAGGTTAACCCCAACAAGCCTCCCAGCTCCGTAAGGGGCGACCGGTTTCCTCGGGTACAAACCGGTCGCCCCTTACGGAGCTTCTAGGACGGGATCCCTGTTTGGCTATCCACAGATCCCCCCTCCCGGGGTTTTTAAGGGGGATGAAAACCAACTTTACAAAGGACTAGTTCGAGAGTCCCGGCGGTGGACCGCCGGGGTAGGGTTCTCCGCCCCTCACGAGGCTTTCCAGAGAGGTGGGTCAGGCATAGTGCAAAGCGGGGGGGGGGCAGGGCGGAGACCTTGGACGACCTCGGCTACTCTCGCTTGGTCAATTCCAGTTTCAACTGCTCAATGATTTTTTGTAGCTGGTTAAGCTGCTGGTCGGATTTAGCCAGGGCAAGGGCTTTTTCACTGGCCGTCTGGTTAGCGATATCCAGTTGCCCGCGTAATTGATTCAATTGGCTGGCCAACTGTGCCAGGGCCTTCTCTTTTTCATCCAGTTTTTTCTTGGACTCCTCCTGCAACTGGCTGAGATGACCCTGCAGTTGCTCAAGCTTCTTATCCTTTTCGCTCAAATCCTTTTGCGCCAGCTCCCATTGGCCTTGCAACTGGTTGAACTGAGCCCGCAAGCTCTCAAGGGTTTGATCCTTCTCCTGGAGCTGGCCGTTCAGGTTATCCAACTGGCTTTGGAGCTGAGTGATCTGGGCGGTCAGGTTAGTCATCTCCCGGTCTTTTTCTTCCAGGTTTCGCCGGGATGCTTCCTGGAGTTGGGTCAGTTGGGTGTTTAAGCCGGCAAGCTCTTCGTCCTTCCCGCGGAGGCGAGCCATCGTTTCGTCTAACCGGCCTTGCAACTGATTGACCTGATCGGCTAACTCCGCGAGCACCTTGGCTTTCTCTTCGAGATTCTGCCTGGACTCTTCTTGCAATTGATGAAACTGATCATTGATCGCAGTGAGGGTTTGGTCCTTTTCGCTCAGTTCCTGGCTGGTCGTAGCCAGTTGGTTTTGCAACTGGTTAAACTGCGTAGCCCAATCCGCCAGCGCTTTATCTTTTTCGGCGAGGGCGTTCTTAATTTCTTCTTGCACCTGGCTGAGCTGCGCCTTTAAAGAAGCTATGATCTGATCTTTTTCCTCCAGCCCTTTTCTGCTTTCTTCTTGCGCTTGATTGAGCTGATTCGTTAAACTCGCCAGGGCAAGGGCTTTTTCACTCAAGTTTTGATTGGCCGTCTCCAGTTGACCTTGTACCTGGCTCAGGTCCCGGGTCAGGTTAGCAATCAGGCGCTCCTTCTCGGCCAGGCTCTTTTGGAGTTCTTCCTGGAGCTGGCTGAATTGCTTATTCAAATTGGCCAGGGCAACGGTCTTTTCGCCGGCGCTCTGGTTAAGAGCGTCTAACTGCCCCCGTAATTGATTCACCTGCGAAGTCAGGTCGGTCACCGCCTGCTCCTTTTCACCCAAGGCTTTCCTGGCCTCTTCCTGTACCTGAGCCAGTTGTTGCGCAAACTGCTGCTTCTGCGCCGCGATCGTCTGCTCCTTTTCGGAGATAACCTCCCTGGTTTTATCCTGGAGCTGGTTGAGCTGGGCCGTCAAAGACCCGATCGTTCGGTCCTTCTCTTCCAGTGCCCCCTTCGTTTCCTCCCGTAACTGATCGAGTTGACCGCTCAGATCGATCAGCGCCAGGGTTTTTTCACTGAGATCCTGATGAGCGGCCTCCAGTTGGCCCTGGAGTTGATTCAGCTTGGCCGATAAATCCGCCACCGACCGGTCTTTTTCCTCCAGCTTTCTGTTCATTTCCTCTTGGATTTTTTGGAGCTGCGCCTTTAAATCCAGGGCTATTCTATCTTTTTCCTCCTGGACTTTTTGGAACTGATTCAACTGATGGGTCAGGCGCGCCACCTCGTTCGTCCTTTCGCTGGCGTTTTGATTAGCGTTATCCAACTGGCCCTGGAGCTGGCTCAATCTGCTGGACAGCTCCCCCAAGGCTTTCTCTTTTTCCTGCAGACTTCGGGCGCTCTCTTCCCGCAACTGATTCAGCTCATGGGTTAAACGTGCCAGCATGACGGTTTTTTCGCCCATACTCTGTTGGGCCGTGTTCAACTCCCCCCGGAGCTGGTTCAATTGCAGGGTTAGATCCGCGACCATCTGCTCTTTCTCTGCCAGGCTCTTCTGAGCTTCTTCCTGTAGGCCTTTCAGGTCCCCCAACGCCTTGTCCTTCTCTTCCAGGAGGTTGCGGACCCCGACCAGCTCATCTCCCCGTTGGCTCAGCTCCTGAGTTAAGGCGCTTATACGGACTTCCTTCTCAGCCAACTGGGCTTGTAGCTGGCTCAGTTTGCCGGATAGATCTCCGAGAGCCCTCTCTTTTTCCTCGAGGCTCCTCCTACTCTCCTCCTGTATCTGGTCGAGTTGATGGGTTAAGTTGGCCAGCGCCAGGGTTTTTTCACTGATATTCTGGCTGTCCATCTCCTGCTGACCTCTCAGTTGGTTTAACTGTAAAGTCAGATCGGTCACCGCCTGCTCTTTTTCCGCCAGGCTCTTTTGGGATTCTTCTTGAAGCTGGTTCAGTTGCTTACTTAAATTGGCCAACGCGATAGTTTTTTCGCTGGCGGTCTGGCTGGCTATGTTCAATTGCCCGCGCATTTGGCTGACCTGGGAGCTCAGGTCAGCCACTGCCTGCTCCTTCTCCACTAACTTCTTTTGAGCTTCCTCGTAGAAGCCTTTTAGCTCCGCCAGCTCTTGCTCCTTCTCCTCCAGGCTACGGCTTACCGCATTCAATTTCTGACCCTGCTGATCTAGCTCTTCGGTTAATCGGCCTATCCCGGCCTCTTTCTCATCTAGCCGGGCCTGGAGCTGCGTCAACTGCTCGTTTGCAGCTTCAAGGGCTTTGGCCTTTTCTTCCAGATCTTTTTGGACCTCTTCGCGTCCCTGGCTCAATTGCGCGTTGAGGGCTTCCAGCCTCTGATCTTTCTCGCTTAAACTTTGACGGCTTACCTCTAACTCGCTTTGCAACTGGGCCACCTGCTCCGTCAGGCGGTTAATCCTCTCGTCCTTCTCAGCCAGATCCTTCCTTTCCTCTTCCAGCTTCTTCTCAGATTCTCCTTGCAGTTGGCCGAGCTGATCCTTTAAACCCGCCAGGGCTTTATCTTTTTCGCTTATGCTCCGGTTGGCAGTTTCTAATTGATTCTGCAGGTCAGTAACCTGAGCGGTGAAGCTTTTTATTTGATCTTCCCTGTCGGCCAGGGTTTTTTTAGAGTCCTCCTGAACCTGATGAAGCTGGGTACGCAGGGCCGCAAGCTCCTTATCTTTTTCCTCGACGTTTTTGCTGGCCCCGCTCAGTTTGGTTTGTAAGTTACTGAGCTGGGCATTTAAATCGGCCAGTGCCTTATCTTTCTCGCTTAATCGGGCCTTGGATTCTTCCTGGACCTGGCTCAATTGCTGACCCAGCTTACGGACTTCGTTTCTCTTATTGACATAAAGCCCTATCACGATGACTGCGACCATCACAGCGATAAGGCTCAAAATTCCTAAACTTTTCTTTGTAAAAGACGGATTTTGTTCGGCCATACTACCTTCCTTCCTGACTGCTTCTTTACCTGGATATGATGCTTTTTGTAAAAATGGGTTTTAATCTTAATACAGAGCCGGAGAGAACGTAGGGAGTATGAGAAAATGAAGAAGCGATATTTTAAACCTCTACGGACTCTGCGTCTCTGTGGCTTTATATCTTTATAAGAGTTCTTTATCTCCCTGGATTGGGCGGTCTGTCAAGAGGTTTTTTGGAAATCTTAACTAAACGTTTAAATATAAAAGGTTGGAGGTGGCTTTTTTAAGAACTGCCCTCCGGTTCTTCAACGCTTTCCCCTAAGAAAATTGCCACGGGCCTTAAGTTTTCAAAACGATCCAGAACGACCTTCAGGGAAACCAGGAGGGGGGTAGAGAGGAGAAGTCCTACGGGCCCCCAGAGCCAGGTCCAGAAGATGGCCGATAACAGTATAGCAATGGGGTTTAGATCGACCTGACGGCCCACTAAACTGGGGGTGATGTAATTGCCTTCCAGGGTTTGAATAAAAGCGTAGATGGCTACCAGGAGTAAGGGGCGGCCCCATCCTTCGTATTGGATGATGGCCATCAACGTGGGAGGTATAAGGGCGATGAAGGGCCCCACGTACGGAATAAAGTTCAACAGTCCAACCAGCAGCCCCCAGATATAAAAATAGGGAATACCTTGTAAAAAAAAGGAAACCGTATGAATCCCCACCAGCGCCAGGTTGATCAACGACATGGTCACCAGATACTGTTGAATGTTTTGGCTGATGTCATCGAGGATGTTGAGGGTTAGCTTTCGGTGGGTTCTGCTGGCGATGGAAATAAGCTTCTTTTTAAAGATATCCTGATCTTTGAGGAGAAACAGGACGAAAAACAAGACCAGCACCAGGGTGCTTACCATCTCGAAGACCGTTCCCAGATTGGCGAGATAGTTGGTCCAGGTGGAGGAGATTTTAACTTCCGGAATAGACTTTTCTTCCGGGGTCAGAACCTCGGTTTTCTCCTGGATCTGCTTTACCTCTTTCTGGAGACTTCCAAGGAGGGTGCGGAGCTTATAGGCATATTTTGGAAAGTCCTTCATGAAGGATTGGGCCTGGCCTACGAGGAAATAGAGGCCTGCCAGGAGGATGGCAAGGACGAGAAGTACTACAAGGATACTGGATACCGTACGGGGAATCTTGAGCTGAGAGGTGGCAAAGTTGACCAGAGGACTCAAGATCAGGGAAAGGTATAGGGCCAGAATGAAGGGGATGATTACGGGCTTGGCAAGGTAACAAAATCCCATGATCCCCCCTAGCCCTAATATCACCAATGCCCAGCTTCGTAGCTGGACGATGGTCGGCACGTCCCCGACAGATTTTGTTTCATTCCCCGGGGCTGCTAGGGTCGTAGCAGGTCTCGGCTCCTTATTCCCTGTTGAAGTTCCGGAGGCAGGAAGCTCCGCCTTTCCAGGGCTTTCTAAATAGGTTTCAGGGGATTTATCAAACTTTGTCTTGCAACTGGTACTGCAGAAATAATAGGTATGGCCTTGATATCGACTGTGCCAGCGCAGCCGTTCCGGGTTTAACCGTGCTCTGCAAACGGGGTCTCTGGGTGTTGTTAACATAAAACCAAGCTTTTAAGAAAATCTTACTGCATTTCGGTCTAAATGTCAACATGTGACAGTGACCCTTCTAGGGAGCTTTTTTTGTAATTGGCAACTCGATGATCACCGTAGTGCCCTGCCCTGGCTGAGCCTCCATATATAAGGTCCCTCGATGTTGTTTGATAATTCGATAGCAAACGCTTAGCCGGAAGCCGGTTCCTCTTCCGTCTTCGTAACTTGTCAAAAAGGGATCGAAAATTCCCTTTACGGGATAACCCGGCATGCCTTGGCCGGTGTTGGAGATGCTTATCCTGATCTTTTTAGGAACGCTTTCTGTCTTAACCGTCAGGGTGCCGCGTCCTTCCTGAGCCATGGCTTGCTCGGCATCCTTGATAAGGAGCAAAAGCACCTGGTGCATCTGTTGATAATCCATCATCGCTCGAGGAGGTTGTTGAGCGAGCTGCTTGACCACTTTGATGTTTTGCATCCTCAGCGTAGGGCCCTTTAAGATCAGGACGTTCTCGACAAGCTCATTTAAGTTGAGGTAAAGTTTGGTGGCCTGGGAGGGGTTGGCGAAATGACTAAGGTTTTTAATATGTTGAGCGATTCGGTCTGCCTGACCCAATATGACCTCTAAGCCCTGCTTGGTTTTCTCGTTGAGACTTTTATCCTGGAGAAGAATCTGGACATGGCCTATAATGCTGGTTAAAGGGTTATTGACTTCATGGGCGACTTCAGAAGCCAGTTGGCCCAGGGAGGATATTTTCTCAGATTGAACCAGGTTAATCTGCCGGTTTCTTAATTCCCTAAAGGCTTTTTGAAGTCTCCGGTTCGTTTTATCTAAAGCTTTTATTCTCCGACGCAATTGCTCAGGGGTTATAAAAAACTCTTTCTCCATCATTTTGAATTCCTTCACTTGTCCTTCTTCTGATTTGGTTCTCTCTGGTGGCATATTGAACCGGCTCCCTCCTAAAAAGGAAAATCACCTGGATGGCTACCCGCGTATTTTGCAGAATTCTCTCTTTACCTCATCCTAGCAAATTTAATGCTAGCTTTTTAAATAAAACCTGTAAATCCTGTACTCTATTGAAAACCAAAAGGTTCCAATCTATCCGCCCCCAAAGAAGGTCCTAAAGGAGGATACAGTTCGCGTGCAAAATCGGGAATCTTTTCTAGATGGGACGAGGAAAAAATTTCCGAGATCTCCGGCCTTCAACTCTCCTTCGGGTCTCCGGGGTTGAAGGATGACGAGGAGATCAGGTTAGAGAAAGGGATTTCGGTAGGTTTCTCGGCGCCAACGGTAGGGGAGGTCTCGGAGGGTACCCGGCTTATCAAAAGTTTCGAGCGCCTCTAACATGTCTTTTAAGATGGTCATTTGTTGGTCTATACGAAAAGGCTCTCCTAAGGGATGCCCGAAGGGCCATCGAAGGAACAAAGCTCTGGGCGGTTTAACCGCTTCCGTGATCTTACGTACCAGAGAGATGGAGACGGTGGAGAGGCCCTGCCTTTCTATCTCCCGTTGGATCAGCCCTACAGACTGATTGCAGAGCCCTCAGGCAGGGGTTAAAAGGACGATACCTACCCCGGCGTCTTTCAGCTTTTCAGCCACTTCCGGCGCGGTCTGCCGGGTCAGGATACCCACCAGGTCCTTATCTATATGCCCCATGAAGCTATAGTGAAAAGGAGCTTCTTCCCCAACGGCGTGCAGGCGAACCAGTTCTTTAAGGCGTTCCACCGGGAAGAGGACGTTGATATCCTGATCGGCCTCCCGATGATCGTAATAATCGTGGGTGATGGTTAAATCCTTGGGGGAAGTATCTTGCGGAATTTCTCGGTAAGAGGGATCTCTATCTGGATTTTCCATGTCGAAGGGGGGCTGGCTCTTTAGATGGACCCCTCCGGTCGTCACCAGGGCGACGCGGCAGTCCTGAATCTCCTTTCTTAAGGGAGTCCACGGGATATCTAGGCTTTCCCGGAAGGGGGTCCTCTCGGCCCAACGGTCTGCAAGCTCCGGGAATTTTGTAAAAAATCGGGCTAGAAGTTTATTTTTAGCGCTCCGGAGGATTGTTTCTAAAGACATAACAAAAAAGGCCAAACAAGGTAAACGATGAAAAATTAGGTCCGTTTCTCTCCGGGGTTAGCCCCCTGGTCCTTCGCCTTCTAACGTAAGCTTCTCAAGATAGCTCTGACCGGAGCTCCGTCCCCCTCTTTAATTTTAATCGGAAGGCAAATCAGTTCGTATTCTCCGGGTTCCACCTGGGAGAGATTCAGTCCTTCCAGCGGAAGGACTTCGTTGCGCAGGAGGGTGTGGTGGACTGGAAAAGAAGTGCTTCCAAATGCCTCCACCGAGAGATAATCGATGCCTACCAGCTTGAGGCCCCTTTCCACCAGATACTGGGCGGCATCTTCACAGAGATGGACGAAATCTTCATGAAAAATTTCATCGTTCCAGCATTCTACAGAATTTCGAGTTTTAAAAAGGACCCGCTCGACCCCCTCCCAGCTCAACCGTTTCAGATCCTCGGCATCGATTCTTCGACTAACGGAAAGCTCATAGACCCGGGCTTTCCCCAGGAAAACCTCAGGAGGGATTTGATCGATGGTTTTGCCCCCTCGAAGGAAATGGCCCGGCGCGTCCAGATGGGTCCCCGTATGAGAACCCATGGAGATCCGAGAGACCGTCGCCGGATCTCCCTTCGCCAGGTCCAGAGCCTTTTCAATTTTAATCTCCGGATCCCCGGGCCAGGTGGGGAGGGAGTTGGATAAAGTTACGGAGATATCGTAAATTTTCATAATTTTTTCTTCAGCTCAAGGATCTTGTCCCTTAGCTCCGCGGCCTTTTCAAATTCTAACCTCTTAGCGGCTTCCTTCATGTCTTTCTCTAGCTTGGCGATAAGGCCCGAAATATCCGAATCCACCCTATATTCAGGGTGTTCTTCAGCGACCAGGGGCACGGTATAGTAATCCATCTCGTAGACGCTCCCCAGGATATTGGTAATAGATTTCTGGATGGACTCCGGGGTGATGCCGTGTTCTTCGTTGTACTTTCTCTGTTTTTCCCGGCGCCGGTTGCATTCCGAGATGGCCTCCGCGATGGATTTGGTCATCTTATCTGCGTACATGATGACCCGTCCATGGACGTTTCGGGCGGCGCGTCCGGCGGTCTGGATGAGGGAGGTCGTGGATCGGAGGTAGCCCTCTTTGTCGGCATCCAGGATGGCCACCAGGGAAACCTCAGGGATATCCAGCCCTTCCCGGAGCAGGTTAACTCCAATCAGCGCATCGTACTTGCCCATTCGCAGATCCTGGATAATTTCCACCCGCTCCAGGGTAGCGATATCCGAATGGAGGTAGCGCACCTTTAACCCCAGCTCCGTATAGTATTCCGTAAGGTCCTCCGCCATCCGTTTCGTCAACGTCGTTACCAGTACCCGTTCGTTCCGTTTGGCCCGGGCTTTGATTTCAGCCATCAGGTCATCGACCTGCCCGGCGACAGGCCGAACTACAATGTCGGGGTCCATGAGTCCGGTGGGTCGAATGACCTGTTCCACAATAACCCCTTCACTTTTCTCCAACTCGTAGGGGCCTGGGGTGGCCGAAACGTAAATAACTTGGGAAACCTGTTCCTCGAACTCCTCGAACTTGAGGGGCCGGTTATCCAGAGCCGAAGGGAGCCGAAATCCATATTCCACCAGCGTCGTTTTTCGGGAGCGGTCCCCGATATACATGCCCCTGAGTTGGGGAAGGGTGACGTGACTTTCATCGATAATGATCAGAGAATCCCTGGGGAAGTAATCCAGCAAGGTCGGCGGCGGCTCCCCGGGCTTCCGCCCGCTCAGATGACGAGAGTAATTCTCAATCCCATGACAATAGCCGACCTCCTGAATCATCTCCAGGTCGAACATGGTCCGCTGATGCAGCCGTTGGGCTTCCAACAGCTTTCCCTGCGCCCGGAGCTCTGCCTCCCGTTCCTCCAGTTCTATTTGAATATTTTCAATGGCCCGTTTGAGCGTCGTAGCCGGAGTGACATAATGGCTGGCCGGATAAACCACCACCCGGTCCATTTTTCCCAACGTTTTCCCGGTTAGGGGATCGAACACCGCCAGCGTATCTACCTCATCCCCGAATAACTCGACCCGAAGACATTCGTCCTGATAGGCAGGGTAGATCTCTATGACATCTCCCCGCGCCCGGAAGGTTCCTCGATAGAAGCCGATATCGTTGCGTTCGTAGTGAATAGAGACCAGTTTCTTCAAGATCTCTTGCCGGCTGACGGGCTGCCCTTGTTCTAAGAAGAGCAGCATCCCGTAGTAAGCTTCTGGAGAACCCAGACCGTAAATGCAGGATACGCTGGCGACGATGATTACATCCCGTCTCTCAAAGAGAGACCGGGTCGCCGAGTGCCGCATTTTATCGATGTATTCGTTGATGGAAGCATCTTTCTCGATATAGGTATCGGTGCTGGGAATATAAGCCTCCGGCTGGTAGTAATCGTAATAGCTGACGAAGTACTCCACGGCGTTTTCAGGAAAAAACTCCCGAAATTCGTTGAAAAGCTGAGCCGCTAAGGTCTTGTTATGGGCGATGACCAGGGTCGGCTTTTGAACCTGCTGGATGACATTGGCGATGGTGAAGGTCTTCCCGGATCCGGTAACGCCCAGTAAAACCTGATGTCGGTCCCCCCTTTGGATGCCCTCCACCAGCTCCCGGATGGCCGGGATTTGATCCCCTGCCGGTTTGAAGCTCGACGCCAATCGAAACTTATTAGGTTTAGGTTTCATGCTTATACGATCCATCCTCCCAGAAGATATGTCAAGGGCGCGACTACCCTGTTTACTCAGTTTTTGAACTGATGGTTCTGCCCTCACCCCCGGCCCCTCTCCCATGCGGTGGGAGAGGGGAGTTGGGGAGGGAAAGCGGAACTAGGAGGGCAAGATTAAGTGAACAGTATTTATTATGTAGTCCAGTTAATTTTGATTCATAGAATCACTCCCTTACGGTCGTGGCTCGGAGGCGTAGGTGGCTCGGAGGCGTAGGTGGCTCGGAGGCGTAGGTTACGCAAGCAGGTCCTCAGAGCCGCGACCGTGAGGGAGCAGTTTATCAGAATTAACTATGTACTATTACTTTGTAAAGCTAATTTTGATAAATCCTTAAAAGCTCCGTGAGGAGCGACCTGTTTGTAGCCGAGGAAACAGGTCGCTCCTCGCTTTGTTTATTTAACTTTGAAAGGGCCGTTTCGCCTTTCCCTTCAACTCCTCTCCCGCGCTGTGGGAGAGAGTTGGGAGAGGGATAAAAGAAAAAATGCTGAGGGGGCCGGGCAGAACCTTTGCCACATTTCCAAATGAATTGGGGAAAAGTTCTATCGCCTCTAACTGAACTTTATCTGACCGGCCCGTCGAGAAAAATTCCCTGCGGGGACCTACAGGCTTGACAATCTCGCCGTGGCGTATATCATGATTCTTAAAACGGGAAAATTTTGGAAGGAGGGGCCTGTAGCTGAAGGCGTATCGGGTTACGGTACCTATGAAAATTACCCGACAGGACCTCCGGTCCAGATCAAGGAGCGATGGACATGAAAATTATTGCATATCCTGGACGGCGGGGGGAGCTTACCCGGGAGTACCGGGAGTGGGTGGATTCCACCTGCAGGTATCTGGCCGAGAATCCGGAAGAGGCCGGGAACATCATGTATGCGGAAGACGCTTTGCACATCATGGATGAGCTGATGGATAACGAAGCGTACGATCCAGAGGAAATCTACCCTATTTTAGAAAAAATAGGGGGGATGGCCCATGAAGATAGGCTTATTCCTACCCGCGTCCGGGTAGACTGGGAGGAGCAGAAAACAGAGGGGGAGGTCGATAATCGGGTCGTTGAAATGAACGCCCGGGCTTACCTGGCAGAACTGGACGAAGCGTTAGGAGACTGAGGTAAACGCCGGCTTGGAAGATCCGGCTGGCGTTTAAACTGGAGAAAGATGCCCACTATTTTTACGCATGCTATCGTTGGGTACAGCTTGGCCCGTCTGGTGATCAGCTCAGACCAGGCCGAAAATCCGTACTGGCTTTTATCGGCGACTCTGCCGGTGATTCCAGATCTGGACGCACTTTTTATGCCCTGGATTCCCTATTCCCACCCACTGGGACATCGCGGGTTGAGCCACTCTCTGTTTTTTGCCGGAGTCCTCGCCCTGGGATCCCTTAACCTATCTCAGAAGACCCCCCAGGGGTTCCCTTATGGAAGCTTGGGACTGATACTGTTTTACTGGCTTATAACCGCCTCCCACGGGATTCTGGATGCTATGACAGATGGAGGACTCGGCATCGCCTTGTTGGCTCCCTTTGATAACACCAGATATTTTCTGCCCTTCAGACCTATTCCGGTCGCACCGCTTGGCATGTCCTCCTTTTTCTCGAGCTGGGGGCTAAGGGTTTTCTGGATAGAGGTCGTCTTGTTTTGGTTCTTTGCCCTGGCGATACTGGTCTGGAGCTGGAAAGGTCTCCCCTTTCGACAAGTCGTGGCGGTCTTGCTGGTTCTGGCAGGGATTATCGCCTGGATCTGGAGGGTTGGCCGGTTGAGTAAATTCCCTCGCTTCTAACTTTACAACGTGCTCGGTAAATTCCCTGATAGGGAGACCCGCCGCGCCGAGGGTTCATTCGACTTCCCCCTCCTCTTATTTTTCTTTTTCTGATTTGCGGGCCGGCTCCCTCTCTTCTTCCAGTTTTTTCTGATAGATCTCTCCATACTCTATATCATAGGCGATCTCCGCGCAGAAAAGCAGGATAATCCAGGTTACCTCGGTCCACAGGAGAAAGGAGAAAATAGCTCCCAACAGGCCGTATAACTTCTCATAACTTGCAAGCTCGCGCGTATAGTAGTTAAAGCTGCGTTTGGCGATCTCCCACAAAATGGCCGCCACAAAGCCGCCTATGATAGCCGGTCGCGTCGCAACCAGGTACCGGGGAACCAGTTTGTAAATAAGGAAAAAAATGAACCAGGATAAAAAGATAGGCAGGGTAAATTCAAAGACATATCTCCAGTAAGACTCATAGAGGTGGAAGTAACTGCTAAGGTTGGAGGTTAGGTAGAAAGAGACTCCAAACAAAACCGGAACTAAGGTAATCACCGTCCAGTAAATGGGAAATCTCTCCAAAAAAGGCCGGTTTTCCTTGACCTTCCAGACGTTGTTTAGGGCATGCTCGATGGAACTCAGCCAGAACATCGAGGTGATAATAAACGAAACAAGCCCGAAAATATTCACCTCGTACCCCTTCTCGAAATAGATATTAAAATACTCCTGGATCCGGGGTTCGTTTTGAACGAGGAAGTTTCTAAAAAGGAATCCCAGAATAGACTCCCGGTAGGCTGTAAAAAACCCAAAGGTTTTCAAAAGAGAAAACGCCAGAACCATGAGGGGAAGCATGGCGAACAGCGTCGAAAACGAAATGGACGAAGCCCATAGGAGGCAATCATCTTCTTTAAACATCCGAAAAATTCGTACCAGGCGCGCAAGCTCTTTGTTGCAGCACTGTTGAAGGTACTTTCTAAGCTTGGCTATAATATCCAAATCCTTCCACATAAATAAGCCGAGGCGTTCTAAGACCGTTTTGTTATCTTCTACTTAACATGTAGGTTAGCAGGCTGATCATATGGCCCTTTGGGCCATAAAAAATCCGAGTTTTGTTATCCTCTACTTAACATGTAGGTTAGTAGGGGTCTCGTTGTCAATGGCTTTGCGTTCTCCCCGGCATTTTCCAATGCCTGAGACCCCAGGGATTAAGCGCCTCTGGGGGTTCTTTCGACCGGACCCTAACGGGTTTCATGCCCTCAGAATTTAATTGACATTTTAAGAAAGTGGGGAATGATTAGGATAAACGATAGTAAAGTTCAAAACGTAAAACGATCACAAACTCCGTAGAGAAGGAGATAAGAAATTTATGAACAAAACACCTATTAATCCTGACACTGTTTCTAAACCGATAAAGCCCTATTTTGCCCAGGCCGTTAAGAGTAGTTCAGGAAATTTGCTATTCATCTCCGGGCAGATTTCCGTGGATGCCAAAGGAAATCTGGTGGGAAAGGGAGATATCAAGGCCCAGACCCGCCAGGTCCTCGAGAACATCCAGGCCATCCTGAGGTCCGTGGGGGCCAGTCTAGAGAATATTGTAAAGGTTACGGTGTTTCTTACAGATCTCCGGAATTTTGAGGCCGTGGCCGAGGTTCGATCCGAGTATTTTAAAGGCAATCCGCCGGCCAGCACCCTGGTCGGGGTCAACGGCCTTGTTTCGCCCGATTTCCTTATCGAAATCGAGGCCATTGCCGTGGTTGATTAAGGTAAATCCTCTCTTTTAATCAGTGAATAACGGGAGTATGTGGTCATCCTTGAATTTTCCGACCCTCTTTTTATGGCTTCTGACCTTGGGTATAGTGGGCTTGATAATTCTGCCCTCGGAGCTCTCCGCAGGGCGTGTTCCGGATCAAGTTCAGGTCACCGTATTCAGAAACAAAATCATTGGAGTCAGCGCGCTCCGTGGTGGAGCGGTGATAGAGCTGTTGACACCTGCGGAGAAGGTGCTTGATTCAGGAGCCAGGGGGCAGGTCGGATTTGTGTTAACGAACCGCCGGATCCTGGGGTTCGGGGCTCGCACCAATGCCTGGGCGATTCAAAGATTCAGTCTTAAAGAAAGCGTTCAGGGGGAAGTTAAGCTGGGAGACCAGATCGTCCTGGCGGTCACCAACCTGAGGGCGCATGCGTTAAGCCCTCTGTTTTTCAACTGGGCGATCGCCCCGTTTACGGTGGGAGAAGCGTTGGTTAGCTTCGAGATCGGAAGTAATATTGGACTGGTTATTACCACTCGCCATGTTCGCGGCTTTTCTGCCTCCGTTGGAGGTTGGAGCTCCCTGAATCTCACCCCGGCAGAAAAGATCCTCGATGTGGACGTGGGGGACACGACCGCGACGATTCAGACCAACTTCAACCTCTTGATTTTTAATGCGGCCACGGGGAGTTTTCAAAAACTCCGGTGAGGGATAGAAAGGCTCTTTCATTTTTTCTTCGCGTCCCGTGCTACCAGGGAGTTTTCAATCCGATGAGGGGGAGAAGAGGGGGAAAGTGGAAGGGTCGGGAAACAGAGATGGATCTGAAGATCCCCTCCTTCAGATCCCCTTATCTCCCGCCCTCCCCTTCTTTTCTATCTCAGGAAGGGTCGCTCCCGGTTGTCAAAATCCGGGCAGTAATAATCCGAGCTTTCAAACTCCTGAGCCCATCCCTGGTCCAGCTCCAACTTTTCTAAAAGGCTGAGAACCTTATTGTATTCGCTCTCTCGAATTTTGCGGTTGAGAAGATCGATGCTTTTGGCCTTATGGGTGGGATAGTACTGAGACATGATGCTGAGGGTAACTTCTCTGCTGAGCTCGTTTCGAATAAACCTCAAAGACTCTTTGCTCCCTGCAAGGTCGTTGGGTAAAACCAGGTGGCGAATGATCAGACCGCGCTTAACGAGGCCATCCTCACCGATAATCAGTTCACTTCCCACCTGACGGTACATTTCTTTAATGGCCGCTCTGGCGTGGCGGACATACTCCTTAACCTTCGAATATTCCCAGCCCATTTGATCCTCGCTATATTTAAGATCCGGAAGGTAAATATCGATGATTCCCTCCAACAGTTTGAGCACTTCTACCGAGTCGTAGGCGTTGGTGTTGTAGATCAGAGGGAGGTGAAGTCCCATCGGGATCGCCAAATAAAGCGCTTTCACCATCTGCGGGACAAAATGTGTCGGAGAAACAAGTCCGATGTTATGGCACCCTTTCCCCTGGAGCTCGACCATCATCTCGGCCAGCCGCTCGAAAGTTACCTCGTTTTTCTTCTCTACTTTCCAATTCTGGCTGATCTGGTAGTTCTGGCAGTAGACGCACCGGAGGTTGCAGTTGCCGAAGAAGATATTGCCGACCCCACGCGTCCCCACCAGCATCGGTTCTTCCCCAAAATGGGGCACGTAAGAAGACACGATGGGTTTATAGCCCGAGTAACAGGCAGCAATCTCATCTTGGAGCCTGTTCACCTGACAGTCTCGCGGACAGATATTGCAACTCGCTAACATGGCTTCCAGCTTCTCAACGCGTTCCTTGAGCTCGCCGGACTCATAAAGTTTAAGGTAGGAAGGTCGAAACATAAAAGTACAAAGCTCCTTTTAATTGGGGTTCCTAAAAAGCTCGCAAGATTTTTTTATCTACTTATTTAAGTAATTCATATAAGCCTCTTAAACCTTCTGTCAAGGCCTTTTTCCTTTATGGGGTTCCGCCTTTTCTCTGACGACCCTGCTTATCGAAACCCTTAAAACAAACCGAGTTTTGAGGTGATCGGACCTCCCGATAGCCTGGGAATAAGCGAAAAAGAGGGGCAGGCAGGACAGATAGCAAAAAGTTTGCCCTGCAGAAAAATTATGCTTGACAACATAATCTAAGGTTTTCATACTTATCCTCTCAGGATTTATGCTAAAGTGGTAACGCCCTCTGCCCAGGAGCCTTTGGAAGTAAACTTTACATGAAGCAGTTCCTTTTATCAGGGTAACCAGCGACCTGAGATCTCTTCCATTCAGGCGCGTCACTTATTTAATCGTAGAAGCGATTCCCCAGTACGAAGAGTTTAAACGGGAATACAAAAGACTCCAGGGAGCCTGCTCGCGAGCTGTGCGACCTGAGGACGCAGAGGCTCAACCGCACATCTTTCTGGAGGAACGGAATGCAGCCAGTCTGGAACTGGCTTTCACCGAAGTGCCCCGCGGTGGCCCCGAAGATTTGCGCCGATCCGAAGAGCCTCTGTTGGAGCCTTCCGTCGTTTATTGCCTTGCCGACGAGACATTTCTTTTAAACGTCGCCCTGGCTTTATGGCAGGGTTGGTTGCGGGTTGAACCAGACCTAGGGACCCAGAGGATCCGTCATGCCTATGTGATGGTAAGCGGTCGGGAGATTGTGGCCGGCGGTGAAAACCCCTTCGATGCCCTGGTAAACTTCCACAACCGGAGGGTCTGTACGAAACCATCGTAGGAGCTTGAAATTATGTCAAAGATGCTACTTCTCTTTTCCCATGAATTAACCCAGGATCAGGTCAAAGATGCAAAGGCGACTTTAAACATCACCGAATTTGTCCCTTTACCTCCAGGTTTGGAAAGCCTGTGGAAGAATATTCCTTCTACAAAACCGTCACTAAGCGATGACCTGGAACCCGTTCGTAAATGGATGAAAGAGCGTACGGATCCCGGAGATTATGTGCTGATACAAGGCGATTTTGGAGCCGTCTATTTAATGGTTAATTTTGCATTTTCCGTTAATTTAATCCCCGTTTATTCCACCACCGAACGGGAAGTGGTGGAGAAACCCATGCCGGATAGCACGGTGAGATCGGAACGGGTGTTCAGGCATAGGATGTTTAGGAGATATGAAAGGGAGTGAGCCCAATGAGTCAAATCATGCTTGCATTTTTAGGAACAAATGATTACTTACCTTGTAACTATTTACTGAATGGGAGGGAGAAGATCAACGATGTGCGATTTATCCAAGAAGCTCTGGTCTCTTTATTCTGCAAAGATTGGACAGAAGAGGACAGGGTTACGATTTTTCTGACCGAAGAGGCTAAAAATAAAAACTGGGTTGATGATGGTCACAGTAGGGACGGTAAACCCTTGCAGAGAGAGGGATTAAAAAGGAGACTAGAATCTTTAGGATTAAAGACTAAAATTCTTGCCAAAGAAGTTCCAGACGGGCGAACAGAGGAGGAGGTTTGGAAGATTTTTGATGAGGTTCTTAACCAAATAAATGACGGTGACGAAGTAATATTTGATATTACCCACGCCTTCCGTTCTCTCCCCATGCTTGCCATCGTTATATTGAACTATGCAAAGGTAATAAAGAATATCAAAATAAATGGAGTTTACTATGGTGCATTTGAATCCTTAGGTAGCATTCATGAAGTGAAAGAAATGGAGATCCAAGATCGGAATGCTCCCATTTTTAATCTTACCTCCTTTGTTCGTCTTTTCGATTGGACGAATGCCACACATAATTTTATTACTTATGGTGACGCTAAAGATATCAGTGAGCTAACTCAACAAGAAATAAAACCTATCCTAGCTGATACAAAAGGAAAAGACGAAGGCGCACAAAACCTCAGAAAGCTCAGTACCCAGTTGAAAAAATTTACTGAATTAATTCAGACGAGCCGAGGACCTGATATCATCAAAGACATTGATTTTGATAACTTGAGAGAATTGATAAAAATCAGTAAAGGAGGGCTCTTAAGCCCAATAAATCCGTTGCTCGATAAAATATCTAATAAAATTAAAGACTTTAAAAGTAATGATGTTAAAAATGGCTATGCTGCGGTTGAATGGTGTATCGGACACAATTTAATACAACAAGGCTATACGCTACTTCAAGAAACGATGCTCAGCGAAGTGATCACGAAACATTTTGGGAATAATGAAATTACTGACAGAGAGAAAAGAAAACTTGTTGCGCAAGCGATCAATATCGCGAATAGAAACATTCCCGAAGGTGAATGGAAAGAATCGGCTAAAAGTAGAAAAGAAGATGTTAAAAAAATTATAGGCTGCCTAAGCAAGGATTTTATTCGTATATACGACGCGATAACGCAATGTAGGAATGATATCAATCACGCCGGGTTCGTGACTGATCCTATTCAACCAAAGGACTTAAAAAATAAACTAAAAGAGTATTACGAAAAATTGAAAAAAGGTTTAGCCTAACTTATGCCACGCTACAGAAGTTAGCAGGGAGATAGTTTCTAGTGAAGCAGATCAACTTCTACAAATCTACATTAAAATATTATACCGGGAAGAACAAGCGCTATAAAGTTACGCTATACCGTAATTTTACGGCAGTACTTTTATGGCAGCGCCTTTAAGACCCGATCCATCGGATAGTATCTTGATCAACTGTAATGAGATATTTCTTGCCGGTTCTATTTAACCCAGGGATACGTCAGAAGACTAGCTTTTATAGGAATAGCGTGTAAGCAGAATTAAGAGATCCATTGCGAGAAGGCCTCGTAGGTTCACGGTACACCTCCTTAGGGTTAAATCTTGCCCAATGGGCAGGGTTAGAAAGGAATTCCTCGGAAGCGTAAGCTCCAGAGATTTCTTGACCTTCAGGCTATTTGTCCCCAGGATAGGACCTGGTAGCTCAGGCCAAAATAAAGGACGAATAGAATCTACCTCTAAGCAGAACGGTATAAGACGTTGATATAGATGTTGACATTCACCTACCTACCTTGTAGCATGATTCTTAAATGGGAACGTCTTAATCTTAAGACCAGGCATTATTTTCTAAAAACCGAGGGGTGAGACTTATGGAAGAAACACATAACGTTGAAGTAACCCTGGATGAGGTGGAAATACCCCCTACCGAGGACGAACTTCCGTACAGTGATGGAATCCCTATGGAATCCGAGCGGCATGTTTTACAGATGTACCTGTTGATCCTCCCGCTACGATCGTTTTGGAAAGACCGAGAGTTTTTCGTGGGAGGGAACATGTTTATCTACTTTAGTCTGAAACAGTTGCGCAATCAAGACTTTCGGGGGCCGGATGTGTTCGTGGTATTAGATGTACCGAAGCGAGAGCGGAAGAGCTGGGTGGTGTGGCAGGAGGGGAAGGGCCCGGATATGGTGATTGAGTTATTGTCGGAGAGTACGGCGGAAATAGACAAGGGGGAGAAAAAGCGGGTGTATCAGGATCAGCTGAAAGTGACGGATTATTTTTGGTATGATCCCTTTACGGGAGAACTGGCCGGTTTTCAATTACAGGGCGGGCTCTATGTGCCCATCGAGCCGGACGTCGCGGGAGGGTTGGTAAGTAAACGATTGGGGTTGAAACTGGTGAAGTGGGAAGGGAAGTATGCGGGAATAGAGGCCGTGTGGTTGAGGTGGGCAACGATGGAAGGTGAGCTATTACCAACGGAGGGGGAATTAGAAGAACAGGAAAGGCAACGGGCAGAACAGGAAAGGCAACGGGCAGAACAGGAAAGGCAACGGGCAGAACAGGAAAGGCAACGGGCAGAACAGGCAGAGCAGCTCGCTAGACAAGAGAAACAAAGGGCGGACGAGTTGGCGACGCTGTTGGCTCGTTACCGAGAACGTTTCGGAGGGGTGTCAGAATCGGACTAATAAAGGTTTGGCAGCAGGTTTTTTCTTTGATTTCTTTAACTGACAAGGCTTCTGTCCTTTCCCATCACTAAAACCCTCAAGTTCCAACCCCTTATCTCCTTCCAATGTAAGAAACCCGAATCCGTTTTCGCTGTAACGCTCAGGAACTCCTAAACGCAACAGAATAGGCTCAACGGATAAAGGTAAGAAATTCGAGGCGGTCCTCGTTTATTAAACGGCTTCTCTGGAAATATTCGTTTAAGATCCTCGGTGGGCTCCTGAAGTCCATCGGGTCCTTTATTGTGGGCATTGGGGGATCGTTATCCTTATCGTCCTTTTGTCTTCGTGACGTGGGAAGGGAATTGAAACCCACCGGTGGGTTGCGGCACTCTGTAAAATCGAGCGAACGATTAAGGTGAGACCCGCTCCGGAAAGTTAGCCAAGTACCCTTTCTGAATTGAGGCGTCAGCCTGGAACGAGGCGCGGACCAAAAGGTTATGCGTACTTTCCGAATTGTAGAGTTAAATTACTTTACATTAAAGATTGACATCTCCAGAGGTTCGTGCCATTATAATAGACATAGAAAATTTGCTGGCCGGGCAGACTAGAGGGGATTATGGCACAGATTGTTTATCAACTTTCCTATGAACATAACGGTCACGTTGGTCTGAAAGACCAAATCCTTCAGATTGTGGACCAGATTCGACCTTCCGTGGTGCGGGTGCAGGCAAATATTCCAGAGGAGCGACCTTCCAGCCGTATCCTGGGAACCTTTCGCCAGGGTACGGGCATTCTTATCGATGAAGAACACGTTTTAACTGTGGGCTATTTAATCCTGGAGGCGAGCACTGCTCAGATCACTTTGGACGGTGGCCGGCAAGTGCCGGCGAGGCTCCTGGGAATAGATCTTGAGAGCGGATTGGGGGTTCTTCAGGTCCTGGAACCGACAGAAACTGCGACCCTTAAACTGGGTTCTTCCGAGGAGGTTAGCGTCGGGGATTTAACCCTTATCATGGGGAGTATGGAGGAAAATACCCGAGTTGTCAGTAACGGACGCATTTTTGCTATCCAATCCTTTGTGGGGTACTGGGAGTACATGCTGGATGAAGCCTTTTTGGTAGTCCCTCCCAATCCGGCCTTCGGGGGAAGTCCTTTGGTTAGTTTTGAAGGGAAATGCATTGGAGTGGTCTCCCTCCAAATTAGTGAACCCCAGGGGATGAACCTGGCTATCCCCATCGATCTGTTTCATAGTATTAAAGAGGAGCTTTTGAAATATGGCAGGGTTCTCAGCCGGGCCCCTCGCTCCTGGCTTGGGGTATATCATATTCTAATTCAAGAAGGGATGGCCGTGGTGGGCGTTGTGGCGGAAGGCCCCGCTGATAAGGCGGGCATTCAGCGCGGAGATATTATCACCCACCTGAATGGGATAGAAATTTCCAGCGATACAGATTTTCTTCACCATTTGTGGTCCGTTCCTGTGGGAGAGAAGCTTCATTTAACGATCCAGCGCAACGGAGTTACCCAAGAAATTGTGGTCCGCAGCGAAGACCGATATCGGTTCTATCAGACCACCGGCCTGTAGCATGGCCCAACGTCCTGTCAAAAATCCTGTTTTTATTACTGCCTCAGAGGTAGGTCAGTACTGCTTCTGCCCAGTAGCCTGGCACCGGGAACGTCAGGGGGCTATCCCTTCCCGGGAAGAAGCCCTGGTCAGGATGGGAATCCTTCGGGCTAAAAAGTTTTTGTCTCCGGAAGAAAAAGCCGAGCTTCAAGCTTTGCTGGATCTCCTGGAAGCTTACGATCTGCTGGAAGAAGGGCTTCGACACCATGCCCGCGTCTCCCGTAAAACAGCGCTCCTCGGATATTTACAACTTCTGATCTGGATCTCAACGATAACCGGACTTATCCTCCTCACGGTTCTATTCTGGAGAATCTTATGACCCTGAGCGCCCTGTTGGGTGTCCTCGTTTTTTTCAATTTTTTTGTGCTCCTCCCCTATTTTCTCCTTAAGAAAAGAAACCTTTCCCGAGAGCTGGGCCTTCATGGAGATTGGAGGCTCATTTATACCGATGCCCGGGGAGAAGGGACGCTGCTCAAAACCTTCACGCAAGACGTTATGCTGTGCGGCAAACCCGACTGGGTTTACCAGAACGGCCCCCATGCCCTCGTCGTGGAGGATAAGCAAGGAAAAAAACCCAAGGATTTACACCTCTCCCAGCAAATGCAACTGGCGGTCTATTTTCTCCTGGTCAAAAGGGAATTTAACCTTGCCCCTTACCGGGGCGTTTTACGGTTTCAGGATGGGCAGGTAGAACTTTCTTATGATCCAGCTTTGATGCAGACTCTCCAGGCTACGCTGAGAGAGATGCGATCCGTTCTCTTACGAAAACTCCCCGCACGAAGAAATCATTCGAGCCGAGCTCGCTGCCGGAGCTGTAAGTTCTACGAGGATTGCGGAGAAAGGCTTTAGGACCTCGCCAGAGGTCTCCATCCGCGGATCCTTTGCCTGGGCTCCAGGACCCGCCCCCGCTCTCCCCCTCCGGCGTTATCTCTGGGGAAGCCATCCCTGTAAATAGGGGGTTGAAAGGTAAAAGGGATTGGAGCTTTGGCTTACCAGTCTTTTTCCGAAGGGATCGAAAATGACGACCTCTGCAAATAAAGGGAGATCGGGGGGTAATGCGTAGTAAGGGATAAATAACGTAAAGTCCTGGAAGGAACTTCTGGAGTATTCTGGAACGAAAGATCTCTGGACAAAAGCCTGCCCGTCGGCAGTCGTATAATCTTTGGTCCGGTTTAAAACTTTATGCCCATCGCTGTAATAGAAGAAGATCTTCGCCGAGCAGTTCTGCCGGGCGTAGCCCTCGATAAGAAAGTTTATATGAAATTGCAGGCCCATTTCCCCCTCCAGCAGGATGTTGGGCTCCAGCCATAGGCTCTGGATGAGGGCGTTTCCGACTTCTTTTGTAGGAAAAGCGTTGTTTCGACGGTGAAGTTTAGCGACCAGCTTCTCCTGCCGGTTCGCTCCGTTCTGCAGCTGGCTCAGTAAGTTTTTAGCATAATTAATAGGAACGGCAAAGTTGATGCTCGGGTAGTTGGAGCGCAGCGTGTTCACGCCGATGACCTCTCCCCGGGTATTAATCAGAGGACCTCCGCTATTGCCAGGGAGAAGGGGGGTCGAGGTTTCGATAAGCTGGTAGTCATACTTTTTAGGCTTGCGTCCGCATAAGACGGTGGACGATCGGACATAGCAGACTCTTTTAATCCGACCCGGCGTTACGACCCCTTCCTGACCCAGGGGATTCCCAATGGCAATAACCTGTTCCCCTATCTTCAACTGGCTCGAGTTACCGAGGGGTACCGTAGGAAAATCGGCCCCGTTAATTTTTAGGATCGCGATGTCCTTGTCCTCATCGTAAGTAAGCATCTCAGCATCATATATATCTCCATTATAAAACTTAACTCCAATCAGGGTTCCCTGCTGGATGACATGGAAATTCGTTAAAACGTAGCCTCTGGCCTCTATAAGGAAGCCGGTGCCCAATGAAACGCCCTGATGGCCTAGGGATATCACCGCAACGATGCCGGGTCTCTGTTCCAAGGCGATCTGCTCGAAACTTTTTGCAGAAACGCCTCCACCTGATAGAACTAACATAAGCGGGATGCTGAGAAGCCAAGCCTTTTTCATCATTTTCGTGCCTCCGGAGACTCCGGGAAGAGGTTTTATATCGAAAGACTTTGAACTTGACAAAGTCGATTCGGTTTATCTATGATTCTATATCTAATATAACTTGCTAAAATAACTTGCCGATTTTGTCAATGAGAATTAAAGAAGTTTTTTGGGTATCACGGCCCTGGGGCACGATACCGTAGAGAGGGGGTGGGAGATCGTGACCAGAATTTATTTTGTGGTTCCCCAGATGATGGGGTCTGGCTCGATGGAAGGGCGTATCGAACAGAAAACGGTTTTAGTATCCCTCAACGTGAAAGAGAGTATCCAGCAAATCCTGGAGGCCGGTAAGACCTCTCCCTTTGTCGGGGTCCAGGCGGCTACTTCACAGCCTTTGACGAAAACAGTTGTTAACTTAAACCAGGTGGCTTACATGGAGGAGTTTGCTCTCTGAAAAAGGTGCGGCGAGGCCACTTTTTTCTTGACAATCTAAAGGCATAGGTTAATGATAGCTCCTGTCTCGTAATCCGGGGAGTTAACGGGGATTTACGTTTCTGCTGCAGGGGGTTTTACGATGCGAAGGTCCGTGGAAGGTTATATTCTCTTAGAATCTCTGGTGGCTTTATCGGTTCTCGGCTTCGTGGTCGCTCTATTTACGGTGGCTATTTCTCAGCAACAGCGGTTAATTCAGGATACGAAGGATCTGACCCTTGCCCATGCGAAGGCCAATGAGATTATGGAAACCTTAAAAGGCGTTCCTTTTGACGGGTTGAAAAGTTATTCTCTCTCCCAGAGCATAAACCTCCCGGAGGGTCGTGAAGAGGTTGAGGTAACTGATTTCCAAACCTCTGATTTAAAAAGGATTCTCGTTACCGTCTCCTGGCGTGGGTCCGGGGGCCAGATACGAAGTGTCTCCCTCTCAACTCTAAGGAGCAATCGATGAGGTCTTGCTTAAGATTTAATCGGAAGCTGAATCGCCGTGAGGAGGGTTTTACTCTTCCAGAAGTTATTGTGTCCTTAGGGATCTTATCGATTTTTATGACCGTGGCCCTGTCGGTCTTTTCCCAGACTTACGGGTACATTAATCGCGCGGATCTGGATCTGGATCTTTTACACCAGGCCCAGATGGTACTGGGACAGCTCAGCCAGGATATTCGAAACGCCTCCGAAATTGCAACCCAACATGGGGCCTTTCAGAGCTCGGAGAGGGTTTTAATCTTAAAGCTGGCGGACCCCTCTGAAAAAGATCAAGGGAAAGGGACCTACGTGATTTATCACTACAATCCCGCCGATGCAAAGGTTTCAGAAAGCCCAGGGGAGATCCGTCGCATCGCTTTTCCCTCCCAGAGTGGCATTGATCTGCTTTCTCAAGATGTTAAAAATTTAAAATTTAATTTGACCCCTTCGCAAACTGTGGAAATCGAGCTGGATCTCGAGAAGAGGATGTACGGAATTACCCGAAGTTTAAGTGTCCGCTCGGCTTATCATATCGGAGAGAGGTAGCTATGGGTAGATGGGGAAATTTAAAAGGTGAAAGAGGAACCGCCTTGATTTTGATCACCGCCGTTTTTTCTTCGCTGTTTGTCCTTATAGGGGTCTCTATGACCCGGGGAAGTTCGGAATATTTTCTGGCCAACCGAAGTTATTTAAACGATGTGGCCTTCAACCTCGCAGAAGCGGGCGTGGAGAAAGCCCTCTACGAGGTATCTAAGCCGGGGTCTGACTACCGGGGAGAGAAGGAAACTCCCCTGGGAAGGGGAATTTTTTCTGTGACGCTCAGGCCTCTGGATCCTGCAGGGTCGCTGGAAATCCTGGCCACCGGAACGGTCCAAGGTCCTCAATCCACCCAAGTCGAGAAAAAACTTAGAGTTCTTGTGCAGGTCGAGGATAAAGATTCTGCCCGGAAGGTCATCGTACGCGCCCGGCAGGTGGTCTTTTGATGCCCGGGGTGGATGGAGGCCCGGCCTTAATTCCTGACCAGCTTAAACCGTTCTATGAGTTGGCGCAACCTCTTCGCCTGCTCCGAGAGCTCCTCCGCCGCATGGGCCGAATGCCTCGCGTTGCCCCGGCTCTGCGCGATCCGCCCCTTGACCTCCTCCAT
>Ga0073934_10003348_pt1 | contig 29834 bp, 29 predicted proteins | sample LarsenN4metaG_FD_76834 | JGI IMG/M metagenome (GOLD analysis project Ga0073934, IMG submission 76834) | Hot spring sediment bacterial and archeal communities from British Columbia, Canada, to study Microbial Dark Matter (Phase II) - Larsen... ... | reverse complement strand
GCGCTGACCCGGCTGGAGCCCTCCTGCGAGGATGTCTTGCGGAGATTCTTCATCAAGGAGCAGAAGTACGACGAGATCGCCTCGGCGCTGCAGGTGGCTCCCGGTACGGTGGCCAGCCGGATCGCGCGCTGCCTGGTGCGCCTGCGGAAGATCGTGCAAGATGTGGGCGGCGGACGGGAAGAAAGAGGGGGTCCCCGGCATCTGTCTAAGTAGAGGAAACTCATGTTTCACCTGGACGAAGAGACCATCGCTCAGCACGCGGCGGGATTGCCGGCCGGGCCCGATCAGGACGCGGCCGCGGTGCATCTGGGGACCTGCCCCGTCTGCCGCGCCACCGCGCAGGGCTACCGCAGCCTCATCACCGCGCTGAGCACCTTCGCCGTATCCTCCGAGCTCGTTATCCGGACCCAGGAGCAGATCCGCCAGCGGCTGCGGGTCAGGATGTTCCTCCAGCGCCTGATCGAAGACCCGGCGTGGCGGACGGAGGTCCAGCGCGATCCGCGCGCGGCCCTGGAGCAGCATCGCATCCAGCCGACCCCGCAGCTCCTGGCCGCACTCCACGATGTGTCCTCATTGCAGGAAGGCGTCGACGCCAGCCAGCTTGATGAGCGCATCAGCAAGCTACTGCCGCCGATCTAGACGAACGGCCCACTCAAAGGGGGGAGTCAGCATGTCGCGAGAGGGAGTTGCTTCGTTTCTGGTCAAGGTGATGGAGGACGAAGGGTTCCGCACGCAGTTGAAGGCCAGCCCGGAGGCCACGCTGGCGCAGTTCGACCTCACGCCGGAAGAGATCGCCGCCATCAAGAGCGCCGATCCGTCGAAGATCCAGGAGCTCGGCGTGGACGAGCGCGTCAGCAAGGTCGCGGCCGCCGACAAGCTCTTGACGTACGACTCCGCGACCATGGGGTCATCCATGGCGAATGTCCCCTGGAGCCAGCTGCCGACGATCCTGAAGCACCTGCTGACGCCCGGTCAGTAGTCCTGTCGATTAGATAGCCGGATGCAGGCCGACGGGGCCTCCCCAGGGGGGCCTCGTTGGCTATGCGCTCGCGGGCGGAGCCGGTCGCGGCCGGGGTTGCTCGCGGCCGTGACCGCAGTTGTCGCTGCGCAGGAGTCATCCACAGGGTGCGGAACGGGTAGAGGCATATCCGATAGGTCAAGGAGGGCGAATGGACGGGCACAGCCACGAAGCGCTGGTCGGCGGGCTCTACAAGCAGTTGAAGCCGGTGTTCGAGAACTCCGAGCAGGCGATGTATCTCTATCTGGATGACGTCCACAAGGTCTGCAACAAGCGCTTCGCCGACCTCCTCGGCTACGACTCGCCCCGGGCATGGGCCGCCGTGGAAGAGCCGTTCCCGATGGTCTTTGTCGCCTCGAAGAGCCGGCGGACGCTGGTTTCCGCCTATCAGGACGCCATTGAGCGGTTCGTGGGCTCGGCGATCGACGTCACCTGGCAGACGAAGTCGGGCGGCGCGGTTGAGACGCGGGTCATCCTCGTGCCCGTGACGTACGACGGCCACGTCCTCGCGTTGCACTACATCAGCCCGCGCTGAGGCCGGGAGCGTCAGCCATCTGCGGGTCGCCAGGGGCCTGTGCTATAATCGGTGCGCGCGCGCCCGTAGCTCAGTGGATAGAGCGTTGGCCTGCGGAGCCAAAGGTCGTGGGTTCAAGTCCCGCCGGGCGCGCCAGTTCAATCCCAGCGCGGGTGCACTGCTGGGACCCTGTCCTCCTACCGATGGTGGCTCCGGCGCTGCGTACGCTTTGTCGGCGATGCGACAGCCTCGGCTGATCCTGTCGCGATCCAACGGTTCTGCTCAGACTTACAGGCTCGTGGGCTGAGCAGTAGCAGCCAATGTTAACGAACCCCCCTTACGGAGAGCGAAAGTGACGAGAGTTGGACTGAGTCGAACCCTTCGTGCTGCCTTCGATCTGCGGATTAGAAACTGCGGATACCACATGAACCAGAACCGGTTCGGTCTTGCCCTTCAACTGCAAGTAACGCTTCTCCAGTTGGCCCAGATCCAATCCGGCGGCCGTGAAGGCGGCGTCACTAATCAACACCTCACCCTGTCGGGCGGTGGATGCCAGGCGGGCCGTCGTATTGGCTGCGTCGCCGAGCACAGTGATGTCCGACGTGCCCCCCTCAGTCCCAACTGAACCAACAAACGCGGTGCCCGTATGAACTCCCGCACCTAGTGGAATCCACGGTCCTTCTGGGCGAGCGTGCCCCGTTGCACGTAGGATCTCTTGGGCTGCCTCAAGCGCTCGGCGCGCATGTCCTGGCCCCGCGAACCCAGGCACAAACAGGGCAACCACTTGATCGCCAACGATCTTGTCAATCAATGCGTCTGAGCGAACCATGACATGCGTGGCGGTATTGTAGAAGCGGTTGATCAACTTGCTGTAATCGAGGGGGCTCATACCTTCGGCCAGACTAGTTGAGCCACGGACATCCGCAAAGAGCAGCGACAACTCGATCTCTGCGCCACCTTGGTATTTCCTCGCGAATTGCTCGCAAATGTTGCACAGTTGCGGGTTCAAGTTTGATGGCTGCTTCCCGTAGAGAAGCCTGACCACAATACCTCCGGCACCGCCGAACGGAGCGTAGCAGTTCTTGCAACGAGGGGTTCCAGGCAGCCATCTGAAGAAATGTCGCTGGCGACGCTCTTTCTCAAATTTCCCAGTGGTAAGATACGTCCGCCAGAGCTCTTCCACCATCGTGTCCTGTTCTGCGTGCTCGCTCATGACTCTCACCTACCTCTATTGCTTCCGTCCAGGGACATGCGGGGCCTTCAGAAGGAGAACTCGCTCTGCCCGTGTGTGTACGTCAGGATATGGCGAGGACTGTACCTGATATCACGGCTCATGGACGAGATGCAGGTAGCGCGGGCTATGAGGAGCGCGCCGCGTCGAGGACCGGCCCCAGGCGCTCGATGGACCGCACGGTGATGGGGTCCACCACGAGCTGGACGTGCGTGATGCCCGCCCTATCGAACGCGCGGAGCTGAGCCGCAAGCTCCTCCACGGTGCCGCGGAGCGGAGGCGCCGGCTCCTGCGGGCCGCCCCGGCGCGCTACCGCTCTGCCTTCGAGCTGCACCAGCACGGCGGCCGTGCGCTCGAGGGTGCCGGGATCCCGGCCGGCCTCCGCGCAGGCGGCGTCGACCTTCGCCTTCAGCGCGGCCAGCCCCGCGGGGCGGTTGCCGTACCAGGCGAACCAGGCGTTCCACGCGTCGGCATGCCGCGCCGCGAGGAGCAGCATCCGCCGCCCCACCGTGCCGATCATGATGGGCGGGCCGCCCGGGCGCGCCGGCCTGGGCAGCAGGACGCACTCGCGGGCCTGATGGTACCGGCCGGTGAAGTCGATCTCGCCGTCGCGCAGCAGGCCGCGGATAATCGTCAGCGCCTCCTCGAAGCGCTGGAGGCGGTGATCGAAGGGGAAGCCGAACGCCCGATACTCCGTCTCGTTCCATCCCGCGCCCAAGCCCAGGATGAGCCGGCCGCCGCTGATCTCATCGACAGCCGCGGCCTTCTTCGCCAGCATCGCCGGGTTGTGGAAGGAGACGCTCGCCACCAGCGGCCCCAGGCGGATGCGCTCCGTGACGGCGGCCAGGGCGGCGAGAAGCGACCACGCCTCCCACGGCCCGCGCGGCGGCAGGCCGGGATCCCGGAAGAGCAGGTGATCGCCGACCCACAGCGAGTCGAACCCGACCTGCTCGGCGGTGCGCGCCATCTCCCGGAGCTCCGGCCAGCGCACCTCCCGCTCCACCTCCGGAAGCTGCACGCCGATCTGGAGCGGAGGAGGCGGCGTCACGCCGTCACGCCGGAGAGGATCAGCCGCTTCACCCAGCGTCCCTGCCCCAGGTGCATGTAGGAATGCCCCGCCGCCAGCCAGGCGAGGAACCATCCGGCCGGCTTCCCCTCCCAGATCTTCAGCACCCACTCCGCCTGCGGGAGCAGGACCGCCTGCCGGCGGATCTCGTCGATCCGCGCAGCCGGGGGCTCGGCATCCAGGTCGCCGGGGCGCAGCGCGGCGGCATACTCGCGCGTGCGCGTGCCGACGGCGTTCCGGTACTCGCGGATCGCGGGCACGTGGACGGCGCGGCTGAACTCGCCCACCTCAGCGGGAGTCATCTCCGTCCCGACATCGCGCCGCGAGACGCCCAACCGTTCCGGCCAGCCTCCGTCGTCGAGCACCTGCCGCCTGCCGGCCACCATGATGTTCACGGCGGCATCCTCGCAGCGGGCGATGTGCCAGAAGATCCAGGCCAGCGAGTTCAGGCCGTGCGGGCGCAGGCGCCACTGGTCGTCCGTCAGGTTCCGGGCCGCCAGTTCGGCGACCGAGAGGCCGCCCGCGTTGTTGGTCAGGGCCGCGGCGTGGACGCGCGCGTGATCGAGGAGGAACAGCTCCAGGGTGTCCATGCGGAGAACAGTTCCGGTCCGGCCCGATCCTTCCTGGCTCTCCCGGCTGTGCTATAGTGGACCGAACCGTCCGGCTAGAACCGCCGGCCCGCGGGCACAGGGTGAAGGAGTCCGCACCCAGATCAAAGGCAGGTGGGAGACGTGAGAGCCCTCGTAGTTGGCATCATCCTGGCGCTGGCCGTCGCCGGCCCCGTGGCGGGACAGACGGCCGGCACGACGATCGTCGCCGGCCAGGCGGCCGCCGGCGCCCGCATCGGGGGCAGCGTGGAGGAGGCCGCCTCCGCGCTGGGGACGTTCTATGAGAAGGCCGATACGAAGTCGGGGAAGTACACGGCGTACGCCTGGGCGCTCCGCCCGGTGCTGGCGCTGACCGACAAGGAATCCGGCAAGATCGTCTTCATCATCGTCGTGAACACCGACTCCTACCGGACCGATCGCGGCAGCATCACGGGGGGCACCGAGCGCGCGTCGGTCGAATCCGCGTACGGGCGCGAGTTCACGACGGATGAAGAGGGATCGTCGGTGACCCTCATCTATGACGCGCTGGGCATCGCCTTCGACATCGATAAAGCGGGGCCGCTGCAGGGGCGCGTCTCACAGATCAGCGTCTTCACGCCGGGCCGGTGGAAGGCGATCATTGACGGCCTGTAAGCGGGCTGCGTCGGGCTGGCGGAGGGGGTGGGATTCGAACCCACGGGCCACCTTATGGGCAGCCACGGTTTAGCAAACCGTTGCCTTGGGCCTCTCGGCCACCCCTCCTCAGACGACGACATACTACCATAGGCCGGGAGGCAGGATAAGGGCGGGTGGAGGTCTAGCTCCCGGCGCGGACGGGTACGTGCATCGGGTAAGGGAGCTCCGTCCCCCGCCCGGCCTTCCATACTCACCCGTTACCCCCGCGGAGCTCCCTTATTCCTTTCTCGCACGGTCCGAACGCGGGAGAAGCCCCAGCGTGGGGAATGCCCTGGGCCGCGGCCCGCCGGTGAAGTGCGCGTCCCACTGAGCCAGCCCTGAGGCGAAGCGGCCCAGATCGACCCCTGCCACGTGAGAAGGATAGGGAGCGAGGCGGGCGCGGGCCTTGCGCATGAGCGTGGCGCATCCGTGCGCGTTGCCCTTCTCGAAGTGGTAGAAAGCCGCCGCGGCCTGCACGATTCCCTGGTAGAGATCCCGCCGCGGTCCCGTCGTTGCCTTCCACACGGCTTCGAACCACTCGTGGCACTCGAAGAACAGGCGGGCATTGAACAGCGCCGCGCCGATGCGGACCGCCGGCGTCGCCGCCGTGGCGGCCGGACGGCGCAGCTCGGCCAGGGCATCGAGCAGGCGGGGGGCCTGCCGCTCGAGATATGCGGCGTATGGCAGAAACGCGTCGGTGAGCGCCACGGAACCGTCGTCCTGCGCGGCCAGGAGCCCCCGCGCGATGAGGAGGTCGATCTCGGCGTTCGACGGCGCGGGCGCCGGGGGGCGTGCGAGCGCGGCGGCGCGCTTCAGGAGCTCCGTCCGCCGCACCGGTCGGTGGGTGGCGTCCGCGGCCAGCGCGGCGTATGCCGCCGCGACGGGAGGCCACCCGGCGTCGCCGGGCTGCTGCACGGCTGCCAGGGCGAGCTCCGCCAGGAGATGCTTCAGCCCGACGTAGGACATCAGCTCCGGCCGAAGACGGCGAGGGTCTCGGCCAGCGCCGAAGGATCGTGGGCGGGAGGCGCGCAGGCGGTCCCGGCGCACACATAGGCCGCCGGTGCGTCGCGGCGGGTGAGCATCGCCTGGACGACTTCCGGAAGGTGCGCCCCGGACTGTCCGTCGCCGTGATGGCTGATCAGCCGGTCGGGGCGCCACGTCCGCAGCGCCGCGGCGCGCAGGGCGGCCGTGCGCGGATCGTCCGGAGGCCCGATGATCGTGACGTGCGCGGGCTCGTGGAGGAAGTCGTCGAGGGCGAGAAACAGCGCGGACGCATGCAGCCCATGCTCGGCAAGCCCGGGAGCGGAGGCGGTCAGGAGGCGCTCGACGAGCTGACGTTCCGCGGTGGTGCCGAAGAGCCGCCCCAGGCGGAGGAGCACGAGGGCGGCCGCGCCGTTGCCGGAGGGCGTCGGAGAGTCCTGGAGCGGGTAGTGGGGGACGTCGAGGGCCGGCCCGCGCGCGTCGCGTGGGACGTCGCGGAACGCCTCTCCGTCCCAGAAGTCCCGCACGACCACATCCATGGTCGTCCGGGCGGCGGCAAGATAGCGCGCGCCGGCCGTGCTCTCGTAAGCGGTGAGCAGGGCCAGAGCGAGATGGACCTGGTCATCCAGCGTACGGACCGTTCCCCCGGGGGTGTGGGCGAAGCCACTCTCGGGCCGGTAGGCCTCCGCGAGAAACCGGTCGAGGGCGGCCAGCCCGGCGGTGCGGTAGGCGGTGTCTCCAAAGGCCGCGCCGGCGGTGAGCACCGCTGTGATCGCCATGCCGTTCCAGCCGGCGTAGAGCGCGGGGTCCACGTACGGGGCCCGGCGCAGCGCCCTGGCGGCGGCCATCTTCGTCCGGGCCTGGTCCAGGCGCCGGCGGACGTCGACCACGTCGCGGCGCGTCGCCAGCGCGATGACGTCCGGGTCGCGATCCACGAACAGGACGTGGCGGCGTTCCGGGTCGTGCATCTCGCCGGGACCGGACAGGTGGAAGTACTCCGCGGCGACCGCGAACTCGTCCGCATCGAGTACAGCCCGGGCCTCGGCCTCGGTCCACGTGAAGTAGCTGCCGTCGTCCTGCGGACCGACATCGGCGTCCTGGCTGCCCCGGAAGCCGCCGCGGGGATCCCAGAGCACCGTCGTCAGGAACGCGGCCGTGCCCGCGGCGACGTCGCGGAACAGCGGGTTCTCCGTCGCCTGCCAGGCTTCCGTGTAGGCGGCGAGCAGCCCCGCGTTGTCGTAGAGCATCTTCTCGAAGTGCGGGACGATCCACCGCGCGTCGGTTGAGTAGCGGTGGAAGCCGCCCCCCAGGTGGTCCCGGATGCCGCCCCGCGCCATCTGCTCCAGCGTCCGGGTGACGATACCGAGGAGACCGGGGTCACGGGTCCGAAACGCCCGGCGCAGCAGCAGCCCGAGCGCCGGCGTGTGCGGAAACTTGGGGGCCCCGCCGAACCCGCCGTGCGCCGGATCGTGCTGGCGGACGACGGACGTCACGGCGGTCTCGAGCACCCCGGCGCCCAGGGGGCCTTCCGCCCCAGGGCGCAGCATCGCGGCGAGCTGGCGATGGAGCTGCTCGGCGGCCTCCACCGCCTCGTCGTTGCGATCTTTGTAGTAGGCCGCGACGCTCAGGAGCACGCGCTTGAACCCCGGGCGCCCGTAGGCGTCGTCCGGCGGAAAGTACGTGCCGCCGAAGAACACCTTGCCGTCGGGCGTGAGGAAGGCCGTCAGGGGCCAGCCGCCCTGGCCGCTGATGGCGCTCACCGCGTGCTGGTAGCGGGCGTCGATGTCGGGCCGCTCGTCGCGGTCCACCTTGATCGCCACGAAGTGCCGGTTGATGATCTCGGCGACCGCCGGATCGTCGTAGGATTCGTGGTCGATGACGTGGCACCAGTGGCACCACACCGCGCCCACATCCATGAGGATCGGCTTGTCCTCGGCGCGGGCCCGGGCAAAGGCAGCCTCCGACCAGGGCAGCCAGTGCACCGGCTGGTGCGCCGCGCCCCGCAGATAGGCGCTGTGCTCCCGCTCGAGCTCGTTGCGGCTCATCGCTCCACGTGTGGCGATTTACCCCTTTGTCTGCTGCTCGACGAAGTTCAGCCGGAGATTGGTCAGCAGCGTGTCGAACTCGCGCTGCTCCGCGTCGGGCAGCCGCGGGCGGAGCGTCTGCAGCAGCGCGGCCGCGGCGTCGATGGCCAACCGGGCGTCGTCGAGGTTGCGCTCCACCCGGTGCGTGGCGGGGTCGGGGATGAGGCCCATCGCCTGCCAGGCGCTGGTGGCCAGCAGCGTGATGCACCAGCGCGCCAGGTCCGGCGCGCGCAGCGGGACCTGGGCCGCCTGGTCCTCTCCCGCGGCGGCGTCGTCGCGGCGCGGGTGTTCGTCTGCGGGCGGGTGATCCATGGCGCGTCCTATCCGGTCGTCGTGGGAACCGGTTTGGCCAGCAGCTGAAACGCCAGGACGGCGCCGGCCATGGCGACGGCGATGAGGTCAAGGGTCGTGGCCGGGTAGATCAGCAACACGCCCGCGACGATCAGCACGGCGCGCTCCAGCGCGGAAGTCCGCCGGACCAGCCAGCCGTTGATCCCTGAAGCCATGGCGGCGAGACCGATGACCGAGGTGACGACGACCTTGAAGACGGTAGCCGCGGGCGCCTTGAGCAGCAGGCCGAGGCCGTCGGGGTGCACGGTGAACATGAAGGGGACGACGAAGGCCGGCAGCGTGTATTTCCACGCCAGGAGCATCGTCTTGAACGGATTGCCGCCCGTGAGCGCGGCCGCGGCCATGGGCGACAGGCCGACCGGCGGCGAGACCTCCGAGAGCACGGCGTAGTAGAAGATGAACATGTGCGCCGCCAGCTCGGAGACCCCCAGCTTGGTGAGGGCGGGCGCCACGATGACGGCGGCGATGATGTACGTGGCGGTGATCGGGAGAGCCAGCCCCAGGATCCACAGGGCCACCGCCGAGAAGATGAGGGTGAGGAGCAGGGTGCCTCCGGCGAGGCTCACGATGATGTCGGACAGCTTCAGCCCGAGCCCGGTGAGGTTCACGACGCCGACGAGGATGCCCGCGGCGGCGGTCGTGACGGCGATACTGAGCACGGACTTCGAGCCACCGGCCAGGGCCGCGACGAGCTTCGGCGGGGCGAGCGCGGTCTCTCGCCGCAGGTAGCTGGCCAGCCAGGCGATGACGGTCGCCCAGAACACCGCCTTGATCGCCGTGAAGCCATAGACCATGAAGCCGGGGATGACGACCAGCGAGCTCAGCAGGTACCAGTACCGCCTGGTCAGCAGCCACGGGCTTTCCGCCTTGATCTCCACGAAGCGCAGGCCGAAGCGCCGGGCGTCCAGCTCGATCATCAGGAAGATGGACACGTAGTACAGGGCGGTGGGGATGATGGCCATGACCAGCACTTCGAGGTAGGAGATCTTCAGGATCTCGGCGATGATGAACGCCGCCGCGCCCAGGATGGGAGGCGAGATGACGGCGCCGATCCCGCCCGCGGAGAGCAGCCCGCCCGCCGACTCCCGGTCGTAGCCCGCCTTCTTCAGCAGGGGATAGGCGATGGCGCCCACCGTCACCGTCGTGGCGACGCCGCTGCCGGACGGGCCGCCCAGGAGGAACGACGCCACGGTGACGGCTTGCCCGGCGCCCGTGCGCCGCCGGCCGGTGAGGGCCAGGGCCAGGTCCACGAAGAACTTCCCCGCCCCGGACTGCTCGAGGAACGCCCCGTAGATCGTGAACAGGATGATGAAGGTGGACGCCACGGCCAGCGGGACGCCGAAGATGCCCTCCAGGGTCATGTAGAGCTGGCCGACCACGCGGGACAGGTCGTAGCCGCGGTGCGTCCAGGGCGCGGGCAGGTAGGGCCCCGCGAACGCGTAGACAAGGAACGCGATGACGAGCAGCAGCAGCGCTTTGCCGACCGTCCGCCGCGTCGCTTCCAGGATGAGCAGGATGGTCATCACTCCGAACACCAGGTCCCACGTGTTCGGGATGACGGTGCGGTAGACGAACGCGTCGAAGTCCAGGAAGACGTAGCCGAGGGCGGCGATCGAGGCCAGGGCCAGCACCAGATCGGCGGGATGGATGCGCCGCTGCGCGCCGCGCCATCCCGGGTACAGGAGGAAGACCAGGACGAGGACGGCCAGCAGGAAGACGGTGCGGTGGATCTGCGTGATGATCGTCGCCGTCGTCGACCACAGCGCGTACAGCGACATGACCACCAGCAATGCCGTGATGATCTTCCCCGCACGACCCGGCAGGTGGCGTGTCTTGCCCTCGAACTTCTCGACGAGCTCCTCGAGCTCTTCCTGTGATTTGGGGAGCGGGGTTTCCGGGGCAGACGCCATCGGCGTGTGCTAGCGCAGCGCCCAATCCCGCAACGCGGCGACCGCGCGGGGGGCGCGCTCGATGTCGATCTGCACGCGCGCCCCCTCGCCGGCGTCATAGAGAGGGAGCATCCGGCCGGCCACGATGAGATGCTGTCGTCCGGTCCGTCCGATCCGCACCGTCAGGGAGGGCAGCGTCCGCGAGGCCGGCGTCTCATACCAGATGCCGTGCCGCCTGTAGGGGGCCTCGAGGCCGTTGTAGGCGAGGACCGCCTCGCTCGTGCTCCGCACCGCCCGCAGGCTGAATCCTCGAGCGGTGGCCGCGAAGCGCTCTTCGGTCGGGGCGCGATAGATGGAATTCGTGTAGGCGAGCGTCACGGGCGTCCCCGGGGAGATGGGGAGCGTCCACAGGCGCGCTCCCCCGGATGTCACCGTGAGGTGGTAGGAGGGGATCGCCGCGGCGGCGAGGAGGACTGCCGCGACCAGCGCGATCCCCGCCCTGCGCGCCACGTCAGAACCCTTCAATCCCGCGTTCCTTGAAGTACTTGACGGCGCCCGGGTGGAAGGGCAGCGGCGAGCGGCCGGCCACGCCGGTGGTGGTGATGTTCGCCGCTTCCTTGTGCGACAGGGCCAGCTCCCCGCGGCGCTCGTAGATGAGCCTGGTGATCTGGTAGGCCAAGTCGGTGGAGAAGTCGCGATGGACGACGATCAGGTTCGCCACGCCGACGGTGGGCGCGTTGGCCGCCGCGCCCGGATAGAACTCCTTGAGGATGACCGACCGGAAGTAGAGACTGCCGTACTGCTTCTGGAGATTCGGGATGACGCTGTCCATCGGGACCAGCTTGATCTTCACCCCGGGAGTGGTGGCCAGGAACAGCACGGCCGCCGTGGGCAGTCCGCCGCTCCAGAAGAAGGCGTCGATCTTGCGATCCATCAGGGCGTCGGCGGACTCGGCGACCCCCAGGCGCTCCTTACGGATGTCTCGATCCGGGTTGATGCCCGCGGCCTCGAGGATGCGCAGCGCCGTGACTTCGGTGCCGCTCCCGGGGGATCCGACGGAGACGCGCTTCCCCCGCACGTCCGCCACGGTGTTGATGCCCGAGCCGTCGAGCGCGACGAGGTGGTTGAAGTTGTTGTAGATGGGCGTGAGCGTCCGGATGGGCACCGGGTTGCCCCGGAACGCCGCTTCTCCCTTGAACGCGTCATACGCCGTGTCGGCGAGGGTGAAGGCGATGTCGGCCCGCTTGGCGCCGATCAGCCGCATGTTGTCCACGGACGCCGAGGTGACTTCGGCCGTGGCCTGGACGCCGGGGATGTTCTTGGAGAGCAGCTGCGCCAGCCCTCCGCCCAGCGGGAAGTAGACGCCGCCGGTCCCACCGGTGACGATGGACAGCCGGACGGCCGGGGCGGCCAGAGACTGGGGCACAAAGGTCGCCGCTGCCAGGATACCGGCCAGCATGAGGACGGCCGCGAAGCGCCCCCACTTCGTCAGCGTAGCCATATAATCTCCCCCCACACGGGATTGGTTCGTGGTGGAGAGTTCTGTGGGACTCGCCCCGCGCCCTCCGGGGGTCGCCGCCGCCGCGGGCGGCCGACGCGGAGCCGGGGCCTCGCCTACCGGAACCGCGGGTCGAGCGCCTCCCGGAGCCCGTCGCCGAGCACGTTCAGCGCGAGCACCGTGGCGAAGATGGCGATGCCGGGATAGATCGCCATCCAGGGGGCCGTGCCGAGGTAGGGCTGGGCGAAGTTGAGCATCGAGCCCCACGACGGCGTCGGCGGCTGCGTGCCCAATCCGAGGAACGACAGCGTCGCTTCCGCGGTGATCGCCGTGGCGGTGGACAGCGAGGACTGCACGAGGACGGGCGAGAGGATGTTGGGGAGGATGTGCTTGCGCAGCAGGCGGCCGTCCCCGGCGCCGAGCGCGCGGGCCGCCTCGACGTAGTTCTGTTCGCGCTCGCTGAGCACCTGACCGCGGGCCAGGCGGATGAACGCGGGCATGAAGACGATGCCGATGGCAATCATCGCCCGGTCCAATCCCGCGCCCAGCACGGCGACGAGGGCGAGGGCTAGCACGAGAAACGGGAACGACAGCATGGCGTCGGTGATCCGCATCAGCACGTCGTCCAGGCGCCCCCGGTAGAAGCCGGAGACCAGCCCCAGCGGCAGGCCGACGAGCACCGCGATGCCTACGGAGATCACCCCTGCCAGCAGCGAGATCCGCGTGCCGTAGATGACGCGGCTCAGCACGTCGCGGCCCAGGTCGTCCGTGCCCAAGAGATGCGCGGGTGTCGGCCGCTGGAGGGTGTTGAAGAAATCCGGTTTGGTGGGGTTGTAGGGCGCGAGCCACGGCGCCGCGGCCGCCGTAACGACGATCAGGAGCACGATCCACATCCCGACCAGGCTCAGCCGGTTGCGGGCGTAGCGCCGCAGCAGATAGCGGAACCCGTACGTCCGCGGGGCCTGGATCACGGCGTCCGGCGCGGGTAGCACCGCGTCCGCGACGTGTGCGGCCCGAGGCGCGCGCATCAGGCCCGCTCCTCCAGGCGGATCCGGGGATCCAGCAACGCATAGGCCATGTCCACGATCAGGTTCACGGCGACCACGGCCACGGCGGCAAACAGGACCACGCCCTGGACCATCGGATAATCCCGTGTGAGGATGGACTCCACGGCCAGCCGCCCCACGCCCGGCACGGCGAAGATGGTTTCCGTGATGACCGCTCCGCCGAGCAGGCCGCCCAGCTGCAGCCCCATGATTGTTGCCACGGGGATCATGGCGTTTTTCATGGCGTGGCGGACCACCAGTGTGGTATCGGCCAACCCCTTGGCCCGCGCGGTGCGGATGTAGTCGCTGCCCAACACCTCGATCATGCTGCTGCGTAGCAGGCGCATGACCAGCGCGGCCAGGGCCGTTCCGAGCACGATGGACGGCATGATCATCAACTTCAGATTGCGCCCAAGGTCAACCCACGGTTCGACGTATCCGGATGGCGGCAGCCAGCGCCAATTTACGGCCAGCAGGTAGATGAGCATGATGCCCAGCCAGAAGTTGGGGATGGAGATGCCCGCCAGCGAGACCGTCGTGGCCGCGTAATCCACCACGGAGCGCCGCTTCCACGCCGCCAGTGCTCCGGCTGGGATGGCGATCGCCCACGCGACGAGCAGCGACGTCACGGCGAGCTCGGCCGTGACAGGGATCTTCTGCGCCAGCGTGAGCGCCACCGACCGGCCGTCGCGCACCGACCGTCCCAGGTCTCCCTGGACGACGCGGCCCATCCAGAGCAGGTAGCGGACGAGAATCGGCCGGTCCAGGCCCATCTGCCTGCGCAGCACGTCGAGGGCTTCGCGGCTGGCTTCCTCGCCCAGCATGATGCGGGCCGGATCGCCCGGGATGAGCGCGATGAGCGAGAAGACGATCAGGCTGACGAAGAAGAGGACCGGGATCGTCAACAGCAGGCGGCGGAAGAGGTAGCGTGTCATATGCCGCGGAGGGGTGGGTCCGGGAGGGGAGGCCGCAGGCCTCCCCTCCCGTCTGGGAGCAGTCTTGCTACGGGTTCAGCCACACATGCCGGAACCGCATCATGCCGTCGGAGATATGCACGAACCCCTGCAGCTTTGGGCTGTACACTTTGTAGTCCTTGGGCCACCACAGGAACAGGTACGGGAGGTCGTCGTTGAGCGCATTCATCACGTCGGTGTACGCCCGCCGCCGCTGGTCCGCCGTGGTCAGGATTCGCGCGGCGTCCAGCAGCGAGTCCACGCGGGAGTTCGCGTAGGCGCTGTTGTTCAGCCCGCCGCCGGTGACAAAGAAGCCGTAGATGTTGCCGTCCGGGTCGGGCCGGCCGCTCCAGCCGAGCAGCGCGGCCTCGAACCGGTGCGCGTCGAGCTGGCTGAGCAGCGCGCCGAACTCGACAATCTCGATGTTCACCCGGATGCCGACCTCGCCGGCCATCGACTGGATGACCTGCGCGACCTGCGAGGGGACGCGGCCGGGGGTGACCTTCAGCGTGAAGGCGAAGCCGTTGGGCTGCCCGCCTTCCCGGAGCTTCTGGCGGGCCAGGTCGAGGTTGCGCTCAGGGATGCGCGAGTTCGCCTGGATGTTGTACGTGAACATGCCGGGCGGGAACGGCCCGTTGGCAGGATCGGCGGTCTCTCCGAAGACCACCCGCACCAGCGTCCGGCGGTCGATCGCGGCGTTCAGCGCCTGGCGGAGAGCCTTGTTGGAGAAGACCCCTGACTGCACCTGGATCCACATCCCCTGCCAGCCCAGTCCGGCCCGTTCCGCCAGCTTCAATGTGGCGTCGGTCCGCAGCCGCGGGACTTCCGCCGCGGCGACCTGGTCGATGATGTCGAGCTCACCGGCGCGGAGGTTGGCCAGTCGCGCGTTCTCATCGGTGAACGGGCGGTAGACGATCTGCTGCGCGTTGCCCGCGCTTTGATCCCAGTGCCGGTCGAACTTCTCCAGCACGATGCGTTCCTGCGGCCGCTTCTCCACGAACCGGTACGGGCCCGTGCCGACGGGCTGCTGCGAGAAGCCGGCCTTTCCGCGGGCGCGCGCCGCGGTTGGAGATACCATCATGCCCGCCCGGTCGGAGAGGACGGAGAGGAAGGGGCTGAACGATTTCTCCAGCGTGATCCGCACCGTCGTAGGATCGACAGCCTCCACATTCGTGACCAGGTTCACCTCGCTGCGGCGTGGGGAGGCGAACTCGCGATCCAGCATCCGCTCGAAGTTGTACTTTACCGCTTCGGCGTTGAAGGGCGTGCCATCGTGGAAGACGACGTTCGGACGCAGCCGGAACGTGTACACCTTTCCGTCCTGGCTGATCGTCCAGGAAACGGCCAGCATCGGCACGATCTCGAGGTTCTGGTTCACGTCCACGAGCTTGTCGTACAGGTTCTGGAAGACCTGTCGGTCGACCGCGGCCGTGGACTGGTGCGGGTCCATCTGCGGCGGATCGGCGTTGAGGCCGACTCTGAGCGTCCCGCCGCGCCTCGGCGCGGCTACCGTGGCGGCCGTGAGGGCCAGGATGGCGATCAAGACGAGGACGACAACTCGCTTCATTCGGCATCATCCTCCTGCGGGGATATGATCGTCCGGCGCAAAGATGGGACAATCACTTAGCCGGTGGCCCGGCTGTTCCTGCCTGCGCGCAGCGGCTCCGCGTGGCCTTTGTAACGAAGGGCTCCGCCGCTACCGGCCCAGCACGAGGGCGGCGGGAGCCACCTGCCCGGCCACGACCGTCACCGAGGCACTCGCCTGCGCTCCCCCGGGGCCGGCGGCCGCGAGGCGATATGCTCCGGGCGCGAGGTCCACGAATCCGAACCACCCGCTTCCCGTGGTCCGTCGGGAGGCGACGAGACGTTGACGCACATCGTAGAGATCCACTTGAACCTGGTCCGCGGGGGTGCCGTTGGCCATGACGGCGGCTCCGCGCAGATGCCCGGTGGTGGGCGAGAGTTTCCAGGGCATGGGAGGCACGGGGACCGGTCCTGCGAACGGGGGCGTGAGGATGGAACCGGAGGCTGCGGTCCCCGGGGGCGCGGCCGTCAGCGGTGCGGCCCACGGCACGGTGGTGAGCGCGGCCGCCAGCTCCGCCCGCGCGTACTCGGGGGCGCGGCGGCGTTCATTGACCAGACGGTCGGGAGTCCGGTACGAGAATCCCACCCATCCCGCGCCGCCGCGGCCGCCGGCAGTCGTCGCCAGCGCGCCGCGGATCTGGACCAGGCTGTCGTCCACCGTGTTGAGGTAGAGCCCGGTCCCGATCGCCGTCTGGCGGCGGTACTGGTGATCCCTGATGAACGCGTTCCAGACCTCGAACATCTCTCTCTGCCCGGGCGGCCCCGGGGTGCGCCGGCGGTAGTTCATCGGGATGTTCAGGTCGAGGATGCCTTCTTCTATCCAGGCGCGCCAGTCCTGAAGCACCTCCCGGTACGGGCGCGACCGCGTCCACCGTCCGGGCTCGCCGCCGATGTCGCCATATGTAACCGTGTCCGCGCTGATCCGGACGAGCGGGTTGATGGCGTACGCGTCCAGGTAGATCCTGCGGACGATCGCGGTGATCTGCTCCCGCCGCCAGGCCGCCCACTCGGGATCCTCCGGGGACGGCACGTCCCGCCGTCCGGTCACGGCCCCAAAGCGCGCGAGCGACACCGGCGTGTAGCCCCAGGCGGGGACGTTCTCGGCGGGATTGAAGTCGGGATAGCGGATGTAATCCAGGTTGATGCCGTCCACGTCGTAGTTCTTGATGACGCTGAGGGCCATGCCCGCGATGTAGTCGGCGGCGCCGGGATGGCCGGGGTCGAAGAAGTACAGCCCGCCGCCCCGGAGGGCGCCGTCGGCGCGCGTCAGTACCCACCGCTCGCGCTCCGGCGCGCCCGGGCCGTGCGCGTGGAACACGTGGGAAGGGTCGCGGGGAGGGGTGTCCGGCGCCCACATGATCCCCGCGTTGATCCAGGCGTGCACCTCGAGGCCGGCCCCGTGCGCCCGCTCGATCAGCACCTGCAGGGGGTCGAACGGCTCGGGATCGATCTCGGCTTCCGTGCGGGGCATGACCGACCGGTTGCACAGGCAGTCCGCGCGGCGCGTGACCTGCGCGACGATGGCGTTCAGGTTGGCCGCCCGGGCGTCGGCGACCAGCTGCTCGATCTGCCCCGGGGTGTACAGCCCCGGACCGAAGCTGTCCACCCAGAACGCCCGGAACTGGGGCGCCTGCCCGGCGGGCTGTCCGGTCACGGGAAGGATCGCCGGTCCGGTCATCGCAAGCAGCACCAGGAGGACCGCGGGTGGGCCCGCGCGCATCATCCGGGGGGCGTCCGGGTCAGCGGACCGGATGGACCTTCACGTGCGAGAGCTTTCCGCCGGCCAGGATGTACATGCGCTCCCGGGGATTGAGATCCACGGTGACGAGGAACTGCGTTCCCTTCGTGCGGTTGCGGACCGTGAAGCCCGCGCCGGTGCCCTCCAGGATCGTCCGGATGCCCGGAATCTCGAGCACGTCCCCCTGGGCGATGCGGTCATAGTCGGCGGGATCGGCGAAGACCATCGGGACGAGCCCCCAGTTGATGAGGTTGGCGTGGTGGATGCGGGAGAAGGATTTGGCGATGACGCCCTTGATCCCCAAAAACATCGGGGCCAGCGCCGCGTGCTCGCGGGAGGAGCCCTGGCCGTAGTTCTCTCCGCCCACGATGAAGCCGCCGCGCGCCTCCTTCGCCCGCGCGCTGAACGTTGGATCCATGCGGTGGAAGACGTATTCGGCCAGGCGCGGCACGTTGGACCGGTGGGCCACGATCTCCGAGCCGGCCGGCATGATGTGATCCGTGCTGATGTCGTCGCCCACCTTGATCAGCACGGGCCCGGTCAGGTCCTGCTCCAGCGGCGCTTTGACGGGGGCGGGCCGGATGCTCTCTCCGCGATGCACGATCACATTCCCCGCCTCCGCGTCCGGCGCCGGCGGGATCAGATTCGGATTCTCCTGCGGGATCCGCTCCGGGAGCGCAGCCGTGGGCGCGGGGAGCCCCAGGTCGCGCGGATCGGTGATGACGCCGCGGAGCGCTGTGGCCGCCGCGGTCTCCGCGCTGGCCAGGTACACCTCGTCGTCGGCCAGGCCGCTGCGTCCTTTGAAGTTGCGGTTGATCGCCCGCAGGCTCTTCGTGCCGGGGGCGGGGAGGTGGCCGAAGCCGATGCATGCCCCGCAGGTCGGTTCCGCCACGTTCACGCCGGCCGCCAGGAGGTCGGCGACGCCGCCTTCCCGGGCCAGCAGCTCCAGGTCCGTGCGGCTGCTGGGATGGAGGAAGAAGTACACTTCCGGGTGCACCCGCCGGCCCTTCATGATCTCCGCCACGGCGTGGAGATCGGTGTAGGAGCCGTTGGTGCAGGATCCGACCATGACCTGCTCCACCTTCGTCCCCGCCACCTGGCGCACCGGGACGACGTTGTCGGGCAGGCTGGGCAGCGCGACCAGCGGCTCGATGGCGGAGAGATCGACCTCCAGATCCTCGTCGTAGGCGGCGTCCGCGTCGGGGACGGCCTCCCGCCAGTCGCCGTCACGCCCCAGACGGCGGAAGTAGTCCTGGGTGATGTCATCGGAGGGGAAGATGGAGGTCGTGGCCCCAAGCTCGTAGCTCATGTTGGTGATGGTGACGCGCTGCTGGGCGTTGAGCGTGCGCAGCCCCGGCCCGACGAACTCATAGACCTTACCCTTGCCGCCGCGGACGGAGAGGCGGCGGAGCAGCTCGAGGATGACATCCTTGGCGGTGGACCACGGGCGGAGCTCGCCGGTGAGGTTCACGCGCACGACCGCGGGCATGTCGAAGTAGTACGGCCCGCCGGCCATGGCGATGGCCACGTCCATGCCCCCCGCGCCGATAGCGATCATGCCCACCCCGCCGCAGTGCGGCGTGTGGCTGTCCGCGCCGAGCACCGTCTCGCCGGGGACGGCGAAGTGCTCGAGATGGATCTGATGGCCGATGCCCGACGCCGGTTTGGCGAACCACAGGCCGTACTTGCGCGAGGCGGTCTGGAGGTAGAGGTGGTCCTCCATGTTCTCGGGCCGGATGTGCAGGACGTTGTGGTCGGCGTAGCAGGCCGCGACTCTGCAGCGGATGCGGGGGAGCCCCATCGCTTCGAACTGCAGAAAGGCCTGCGTCGCGGTGAGGTCCTGCGCCAGGACCTGATCCACGCGGATCCCGATCTCCTCCCCGGGGACCATCCGCCCTTCGACGAGGTGGCTGCGAAGGATCTTGCGGGTCAGGTTCTCACCCATCGGTTGCCCCTCCGCTCACCCTGAGCGCTGCTCGCAGCGGTTCCTGACCACGCCGGGTCAGATGAGCTCGTTCCAGAACGAGTTGAGATGACTCGTCTGGGTCACCGAACACGTCGCTCTTCCGCCGGCGGCGTGAGCTACGGTGCGCCCACCGCGCTCCGTGCTGCCTGCAGCCGGTCCTCGGGAACATCGATCGGGATGACGCACCCCGCCGCGACGAGATGGCGCCGGCCGTCCGTCTGCGCCAACGCCTCACGCACTTCGGCAGCGATCTCTTCGGGCGTCCGCTTCGCCAGGGTCTCCCACTCGTCGATGCCTCCCGCCAGGCATCCGGAAAACCGTTCGGCCGCCTCCCGCAGGCTCGGCGGAGTCTTGCGGTCGTGCCAGTTGACGATATCTACCGGGTAGTCCGTGAGCTGGTCGAACATGATCTCGGTCCCGTGGATGTGGAGCATCCGCACGTCGGCGGCCGATGCCGCGTCCAGCACACGCAGATCGTAGGGCCGCCCGTACTCCTCGTACTCTTCCACCGTCATGTACGCCGTCGTCGCGCACTGCGTGGCGAAGAAGACGCCGTCCGCCCCCGCGGCAAGAGTTTCTCCGGCGAAGCGCGCCGTGACGTCGGTGATTACCTCGAGCCCCGCGTGGAGGGCCTCGGGGTTCTCGCGCAGATACCGGATCAGCGCCTGGTCGCCGGCGAGCTTCCGGGCGATGCTGAGCGGGCTGAAGATGGTGGCGAGGATGAGCACCTGCGGCAGGGCCTCCCCGATGAGGCGGAGGGCGTGGAGCTCGCGGCCGTAGGCGCCGGCGGTGACATCCAGCGCGCGGAGGTGCGCCCAGTCGGCGGGCTTCTTCACCGGCCGGTCCGTGATGTGGCGCACTCCGGCAGGGTTGGGTTTGTAGCCGGCCCGCAGCCCCCAGTCGTCGCCAAAGTAGCTCGCCGCGGGCGTGACCTTCAGCAGATCCCAGTTCCAGCGCCGCTGGAACTCCACGTGCGCCTGGGCCATCGTCTCCGCGCGCTGATCATGCGCGGGGAAGTGCCGCCAGAGCGCAATCGGCGGACGGTCGCCCACCTCCCCCCGGATCGCGGCGAGGACGCGCTCGCGGCCCGTCATGCCCCGTACCGCTTCCGCATGAAGTTCAGGATCTCGCGGTCGGCGAAGTGGTCGTCCCGCCAGCGTTCCTCGAAGTTCTCCACCGAGCAGAACCGGCGAAACGCCTCCTTTGTCGCCAGATCGTACACCCCACTGATCTCCCCCGCGTAGTAGCCGAGCTTCTTCAGCAGGTGCTGGAGCTCTTTGGCCACGTTGCCGGCCAGGCGGGTGAGGTTGGCGGGTTCGGTGGCACCGAAGTACAGGCGGTGCATCTCGAGCAGCTTGCGCAGCTCTGTGATCGGTTCGGCATGGTCGTCCACGCGCAGATCCACGTACCGGTCGATGAACCCTCCGTAGCTGCCCTTGTCCTTCACGACGTAGAGGGCGGCGGACTGCTGGCCGCGGCTGTCGCCGCCCCGGGCCTGGCCTGACTCTAGAGCGGCGAGGAGCCGCTCGGGCAGGAGGCCCGGCGTGCGCTCAAACGTCTCCGCCATCGCGTCCACCACGTCCGGTCCGGTGAGGATGTTGCCCTGGCACGTATAGCTTTTCCCGACGCGGTGCCCGGCCCAGTTGAAGCAGTCCCTGCCGGTCCACGCCGCGGCGTTCCCGCGGCCGTCGACCACGCCCAGCTGCCGGTGCTCGCGATCGCCGTCGGGCTCGGTGAGGCGGCGGACGACCTCCTCCGCCGGAACGCCGTCCTCCAGCAGGGCCAACCCATCCGGCCCGTAGCTCAGGTTCGCCCAGGCCTGCGTGGCGATCGCGCCCGCGCCGGTCCGTGCCCAGGGCACCGCTGCGCCCACGGCGAGGAACTTGCTGGCCACGCCGACCCCCAGCTCGCCGGTTGCGCTGTCCAGGGCCACGATCGAGAAGGTTGACGGTCGCGCCATGTCCTCTCCCCGCGGTGTCAGGCTACGGTCAGCTCGGGCAGCGTCTTGGGGAACGCCGTGAGGACCTCGCAGCCGGACTCCGTCACGACCACGGTGTCGGAGTGGCGGAATCCGCCCACGCCCTCCGCGTAAATGCCCGGCTCCACCGACATCACCATGCCGCTCTGGAGCACGGTCTCGTCGCTGGCCGCGAAGTACGGCGCCTCGTGGATGTCGATCCCGATGCCGTGGCCCGTCCGGTGGGTGAACTGCCGGCCGGCACCGGCGTCCTCGATCACGGAGCGCGCCGCCCGGTCCACTTCCCGGCAGGGCACGCCGGGCCGGATGGCGTCGATCGCCGCCTGCTGCGCCCGGCGCATCACCTCAAACAGCCGCTCCTGCTCCCGCGTGGGCCGCCCGACGACCATCGTCCGCTCGTCTTCCGAGTAGTAGGCGTCCACCAGGCAGCCTGTGCCGTGGATGACGACGTCGCCGGCTTCGATGCGTTTGCCGGACGGGATGGAGTGCGGCAGCACGGACTTGGCGCCCGAGACCGGCCGCGACATCGCCGTCGTCTGCCGGTCGGGATAGCGGCGGGCCGCCTCCTCCAGCATCGCCGCGTTGCCGCGGGCCATGATGCCGATCTCCGTCGCCCCGGGACGGGTGGCGTCGACTTCGACCCGCATCCCGTGCTCGGCCAGCTCACAGCCGGTGCGGATGGCGCGGAGCTCCTCGGCGTCCTTGACCATGCGCAGACGCTCGACCGCGCCCTTCACCGGCAGCAGCGGCGTCCCCCAGGTCCCGCGCAGGTAGGTGTGGCCGTCCACGGTGATGCCGGTGGGCTCGAACCCCACGCGCCGGCCCTGCAGCTCCCGTTCGCGCATCACGTCCACGCACAGGTCCATGGCGAGCTGGAAGGTGGACTTGCCGTCAAGCCCGCCGAGGCCCAGGTCGGAGTAGGTGCGGATCCGCGGGATCACGGAGCGCTCCCGCGCGTGCGCCTCCTCCAGCTCGGGGATGACCAGCACCGGCTCGTCCGCCACGATCACGGCCACGGGGCGGGAGTAGGTCACGGCGTGGAAGCCGGAGAGATAGTACGTGTTCGCGGGCGTCAGCACGATCATCGCGTCCACCTCCAGCCCGCGCAGCTCCCGCTGCAGCCGTTCCAGCCGCCGCTCGATCATCGCCTTCGCATCGTCCATCCCGTGCGCAGCCTCCTCCGCCGTGGGCTGACGTCCGCTCCGTGGGGCCTGCTCAGGTCTCGTCGCTCAGGTCCGCCTTCATCTGATACATGTACGTCTGAAATCCCATGCGCTCCCAGAAGGCGGCGGCGTCGTTGTTCGCCGCCACCGTGAGCTCGACCATCGTCACGCCGCGGGCGCGCAGCCAGTCCAGGATCGCCTCTACCATGCGCCGGCCGATGCCCTGCCGCCGGTACGCCTCCCGGACGTAGACGTCGTGGATGTACCCGCGGAACCGGTGCTCGAAGAACGAGGGCAGCGTGGTGATCCGGCCGATGGCGTAGCCGATGATCTCCGGGCCGTCCTTGGCGACGACGGCCAGGGCGTCGTCCCGCGTCATCAGCGTGCGCAGGTACGCCCCGTACTCCCGCGGCCATTGCGCGGAGGGGGTGAACGCCGGGTCGAGATGCGCGTGGAATCCCGCCAGCTCCCCCCACACGGGAAGGATCTCTCTGACGTCGCGGGCCGTTGCGCGCCTGATCTGGACGGTCATCGCGTCACCGTGGAATAGGGACAGATTCCTGCCGCACGGGAAGCATTCCTATGCACCCGCGCGACGTAGCCGCGCGTGGGGACCCAAGCGTCTGTTCGGGTAACTTCGCGCATACAGCCGGGGCTGTGTTCGTTGACGGGAATCATAGCCGGAGCAGAGAACATGAACCGACCGTGACTGCCCCCGCCCTGCAGGTCCGCCATCTGGTCAAACGCTACGGGTCGCTTGTGGCTGTGGCCGGCGTCAGCTTCGACGTGGCCCGGGGGGAGGTCTTCGGGATCCTCGGCCCCAACGGCGCGGGGAAGACCACGACCCTGGAGATGATCGAGGGGCTGCGCCGTCCCGACGAAGGAACCGCGATCGTCGACGGCGTGGACGTGCGGGCCGACCCGCGGGGCGTGCGGGCCCGGATCGGGGTGCAGCTGCAGGAAGCCGGTTTCTTCGAGCGGTTGACGGTGGAGGAGACATTACGTCTCTTCGGGGCGTTCCACCGGCGGACCGCTCCCGTGGACGGCATCATCGAACGGCTCCAGCTCGGCGAGAAACGGCGGGCCCGCGCCGCGACGCTCTCGGGCGGGCAGCGCCAGCGGCTGTCCATCGCGCTGGCGCTTGTCAATGACCCGCGGATCATGTTCCTCGACGAGCCGACGACCGGGCTCGATCCGCAGGCCCGGCGCAATCTCTGGGAGGTGATCGCCGGGTTCCGGGGCGAGGGGCGGACGGTCGTGCTGACGACGCATTATATGGAAGAAGCGGAACGCCTCTGCGACCGGGTGGCCATCATGGATCACGGCCGGCTGGCGGCCCTGGATATGCCGCGCGCGCTCATCCGGGAGCACACGCCGGGGACGACGGTGGCCGTCACCATCACCAGCGGGGAGGCCGCGCTGGACGGACTCCCCGGCGTGCGGCACGTGCAGCAGGCAAACGGAGAAGCGCTGCTCTCGTCCACGGACCCCATCCAGACGGTGCACGCGCTCATGGACCTGAACCGCCGCGGCGCACTGCACTTTCACCAGTTGCGGGTCGAAGAGGCCACGCTGGAGGACGTCTTCCTGCACCTCACCGGGCGGAGGCTGCGGGAGTGAGGACGTTCGCCCTCATCGTCGTGATGCTCTTCAAGCACTACTTCCGGGACCGCTCGGCCGTCTTTTGGGGCCTGGTCTTCCCGCTGCTGCTGATGACGCTCATCGGCCTGGCCTTCGGGCGCGGCGAGAATCTGTCGTTCACCGTGGGGATCGTCGAACGGAGCGGCGGGCCGGTTGCCCAGAGTCTGCGGCAGGGGCTGAGCCGCGTGCCGGTCTTCCGGCTGACCGACGAGAGCGATGAGGTCTCGGCCCTCGAGGCGCTGCGCCGCGGCCGGCGGACCCTCGTCGTGGTCCTCCCTCCGGCGGGGGCGGCTGGAGCCGTGCGCGTGTACTTCGACCAGGCGCGCGCGGCGGACTCCCGCACGGCGATGGTGATCCTGGAGCGCTTCGTCGCGGAAGCGAACCTCACGCTGGCCGGCGTCCGGCCCGCGCTGCGGGTCGAGGCCAGCCCGGTGGCCGGCGTCCGGCAGATCCGCTTCTTCGACTTCCTGCTGCCGGGCATCCTGGCCCTGACGGTGATGAACTCCGGGCTCAACGGCGCGGCCTGGGTCATCACCGAGTACCGGCAGCGTCTGGTGCTCAAGCGGGTGCTGGCCACGCCCGTCCATCCCGCCGTCTTCCTCGGCGGGCTCGTCTCCCGCTACGCCGCCACGAATCTCGTCCAGCTGGCGGTGATCGCCTTCATCGCGGTGGCGGTGTTCGATGCGACGATCGTCGGGAGCCTGTGGCTGTTGGGCGGGCTCGCGCTGCTCGGCACCCTGGTGTTCGTGGGGATGGGCATCGCCGTCTCCACCGTGTCCCGCACGCCGGAGTCGGCGAACCTGCTGGGGACGGTGCTCAGCTTCCCCATGATGTTCCTGGCCGGCACGTTCTGGCCGCGGGAGTTCATTCCGGCCTTCCTGCAGCCGGTCATCGCGGCGCTGCCGCTCACGCCCCTGGTGGAGGTGATGCGCGGCGTGGCGGCCCGTGGGGAAGGGCTTGCGTCCTACTGGCCCGGGTTGCTGTATCTTGCCGCCTGGGGCGTCGCCGCGGCCGCCGTCGCCGCCTGGCGCTTCAGATGGGAATGAGCCGCCGGGCGGGTGCTGATCCTGGCGTCTTCTGAGTTCGGCCCGGCGGGTCGATGAGAACGGCAGCGCAGGTACTCGCATTCCTGACTAATTGTGGTTATCATATAGTCATGAAGCAGGTGCGGATCGCCGAACTCAAAGCGAGGCTTAGCGAGTATCTTCGGGCGGTGCGTCGCGGCGAGACGATCGCCGTACTTGATCGTGAGACGCCGGTCGCGCAGATCGTGCCGGTCCGCGCGCGATCCGAGTTGCGGGTCCGGAAGCCGGCGCCTGGAACGCCCCCCCTGAAGCGCATCCCGGTGCCGAAGCCCGCGGAGCTGTCCGTCGACGTCGTCCAGTTGCTGCTCGAAGAGCGCCAGGGGTATCGGTGATCGCGTACATCGACGCGTCGGTGCTGCTGCGGGTGGCCTTGGGCCAACCGGACGCATTGCCCGAGTGGCGGCGGATCGACCGGGGCGTGGCCAGCGCGCTTGTCACGACTGAGAGCCTGCGCACGCTGGATCGCCTCCGCCTGCGCGCCGGCCTCCCTGACGGTGAGGTGGCGATGCGCCGGGCGACGATCCTGGCGCTGATCGAAGCCCTCGAGCTCGTAGAGATCGACTCAACCGTCCTCGATCGAGCGGCCCAGCCGATGCCGACCGAGATGGGGACGCTCGACGCGATCCATCTTGCTACGGCCCTCTTGTGGAAGGAGTCGAACAGAGCAAGGCTGATCATGGCGACACATGACGCGGCGCTCGCGCTTGGGGCGCGGGCTCATGGGTTTCAGGTGGTAGGTGTGACCTGATGCCGTCCGAGTTCGTAGAGGCGGCGGTCGAAGCGGCGGTGCGCGTCGGCGCGATGCAGCTGCAGATGCTGCCGGAGAGCTACGAGTCGAAGCAGGTGAGCTTCAAGCGCAACGCAGCGGATCTGGTGACGCGCGCCGACCGGATGTCCGAGGAGATCATCGTCGGTCTGCTCCGCGACCGGTTCCCCGACCACGGCATCCTGGCCGAAGAGGGCACGCTGCATCATGGCGAGGAGTACCGGTGGATCATCGACCCCGTGGACGGGACCACGAACTTCACCCACGGGCTGCCGCTGTTCGCCGTCTCCATCGGCCTCGAGCACCGCGGGCAGGTCATCGCCGGCGTCGTTTATCATCCGCCGATGGACGAGCTCTTCTACGCCGACCGCGGACAGGGCGCAGTCCTCCGGGCGAACGGGACCGACCTGGCGTTGGCCGTCTCAGACGTGGGCGGCGTCGGGGAGGCCGTCGTTGCGACCGGTCTTCCCTACGACATCCGCGAGACAGGCGTCAATGTCGCCAATATCTCGCGCCTGGCCCGTATCGCCCGCGAGGTCCGCATCCTGGGCGCGGCGGCGCTGCACCTGGCCTACGTGGCGGCGGGGCGGATCGAGGCGTTCTGGGAACCCGCCCTCAATCCCTGGGATCTCGCCGCCGGCGCCCTGCTCGTCGAAGAGGCCGGGGGGCGTCTGTCGCACATGAGCGGCGCCCCGTTCCGCATCGACTGCCGCGACGTGCTGGCCACGAACGGACGCGTGCACGACGAGATGGTCGGGCTCCTGGTGGGTCAGCCGCCGTAGGGCGGTGCCTTCACCATCGCATCACCCGGAGGATACAGTCGATCGGGACGGCCAGGTACGGTCGCTCCGTCGCACAGCCCCCAAAGATGCAGGGGCCGTCCGAGGCGGCGGGCTGCTTCAGCGTTCCCTCTACGACAATGCCGATCACCTTATGTGTTCCGAGGATCACCACCGGGCCGCCGCTGGATCCCTGGGAAAGGAGGGCATCGACAGCGACCAGGTCATGCTCGGTGGTGCTCTGGTAGCGCCCGACGGAGTAGGACAAGACGCCGCGTGAGAAGCCCGCGGCCAGCAGCCACTCCCCATCGCGAAGTGGATGGTTGAACAGCGGCTCGAGGATGGGAACTGGATGCGAGGTCCAATAGACGAATACACCGACGTCATATCCCCACGGGCGGCCACCGCTGAATCCTGCCGGCACGAGCGGATGCGTGCGGTGCGCCTGGCCCGGAACCGCACCGCGCGGAGCGACGAGAAAGGTCGGCTGACCGCCGGACAGGGCCGGGGTGACACAGTGGCCTGCCGTGACCACCCGGTTCCGGTACGTCGGCCGCTCCTCGCCATCGACCGTGGCAACTCTCTCGCTGCGGATGACGAATGCCGTACAGACGAACCGGCCGTTGACAAACAGGCGGCCGATGGCTTCGACCGGGAGCACGCCTGCCGCCCCGGCTTCCGGGCTCGGCATCCCGGCCGCCAATAGGGCGACCAGCAGCGCCGCCGGCGCCAGTGGCCTCATGGCTGCGCGGACAAGACGGTCGCTCGCATGACACGTATGGATTGAACCGTGACATCGCCCTCGTACACGACGACCCGGAACGCTATTCCCACATCTGGATACGGGACCCAGTAGGCGACGGCTTGATCGTACCTGGCGTCCTCGGCGATCAGCGCCGGGTCGGGCCTGCCGAACTGCCGGATGACCTTCTCAAACGCGGATCCGACCTGCACTCCGCTCTCCAGCCGGACGGCGCCGCCGCAGGCCGTGCCAATACTCACCAGCCCGTTCCCGCCAAAGGCTGTCGTGAACGCCCAGCGCGGGCACGGGATCTCGGCGAGGGAGCCCTCGATCTGGTCTGGAGCCAGTCCGAGTCTGGCGCCTCCAATCCCCTCGCCCGGCGCGATGACCCAGTAGGGTTCCTCTGCCACAGCCGTTGCGCCCGCCGCCAGGACGACGAGTGCAGCCAGGACGGGCATGAACCGGGTCATCGGCTCCTCCGCATGCGATGTTGTGGCAGCCAGAATAGGCGACGGCGGGCCTGCTGCCATCGGGAAAGCTACGTAGGTACACAAAGACCAGACGGGGTGAACTCCGTAGTCGCGTACAGGTGGGGCGTCTGGCGGAGGCTAGCTGACGGTGCCGGAGGACAGGTGGGTCGTCGCCCAGCTGGCAAGCTGGGTCCGTCTACTCATGCCGAGCTTGTTCAGGATGTTCTGGACGTGCGCCTCCACCGTGCGTTCCGAAATCTTCAAATCCCCTGCGATTGCCCGGTTGGTCAGCCCGCGGGCAATGGCGAGTGCGATCTGGACTTCGCGTCCTGTGAGCCCGCCGGGCCGCAGCGCCCGGGGTTGACCCGCGGTCGCCGGGCGGCCCAGGGCGAGCGTTACCGCTTCCTCCAGGGTCATCGTCTTACCCCTGTCCAGCGCAGCCTCGAACCTGGCGCGTCCCAGCCGTTCCCGAGCGGGGGCGGCGGTGGCATCCACCCAGGACTGCACCGATGGTCCCCGCACCGACCCGATCACCTCGCGGAGCCTCTGGGCGGCTCCAAGGAGCCGCGCGGCATCGTCTGGCTGTTCCGAGCGCGCGAGCAGCGCAGCGAAATTCTCGAGGAGGCGTGCGATTCGCCATCGATGCCGCGTCTCATAGGCCAGGGTGAGGCTTTCCCTGAAGAGCGCTGCCGCGCGCTCGGGATCGTCGGACGCGAGTACCCTGCCAAGTCCTGCGGTGACGTTGCTGATCAGCCATCTGTCCCGGAGCGGCCGCGCCAGGAGGAGTGCCTCCTCGACCGCGCGCTTCCCCGCATCCCGGTCTCCTCGTTCAAAGCGCAGCAGTCCAAGGTTGGTGAGGGCCCTGGCGGCCACCCAATTGTCGCCGGCACGGCGGGCCTCGATCAGCATCTCCGCGTGGAGGTGCTCGGCGTAGGGGAGATCCCCCTTGCCCCATGCGGCCTGACCGGCAGAGTGCAGCGCCACTGCCAGCATGTATGGGTCATCCAGCGTTCTGGCAATGGTCACGCACTTCTCCGCAGCCTCGAGGGCAGGCTCCGGCTTGCCCTGGGCATAGAGGTGAAATCCCAGACCCGCGAGCGCCGCGGCCTGGGCATGGGCAGATACCTCCGGTTTAGTCGCCGCAAGTCTGAGCCACTGTTCAGCCTCCCGGAAGTGCCCTCGAATGAACCAATACCTATAGATGAAACCGGCCAGCCGGACCCCGGTCTCCTCATCCCCTCCACCGAGCGACCACTGGAGCGCCGCCCGGATGTTGTCGTGCTCGCGGTCCAGACGCGCCAGCCACTCTTCCTGATGCTCGCTCCACACCATCCGATAGCTACGCTCTGCCAGGTGGAGGAACCAGGCTGCGTGGCGGCTGTGGACTCCCTCCGCTTCACCGGCGCGGTGCAACTCCCCGAGGGCGAATTCGCGGATCGGCTCCAGAAGGCGGAACCGTGTCTCCCCGGCGTCGACCCGAACCAAGAGGCTCTTGTCCACGAGCGACGCCACGGGCGCCAGGATGTCACCTTGCAGGCCCCCGCAGACATGCTCGAGCGCATCCACGGAGCAGCCTCCTGAGAAGACCCCGAGCCGCCGGAACACCGCGCGCTCCCCGGGAGGGAGGAGTCCGTAGCTCCATCGGATGGCGTGGGTGAGGGTCCGATGACGTTCGGGGGCGTCAGGGGGGCCTTCGCCGGGCAGACCCTCCCCGTGCTGGAGCCTTCGCAGGATGTCTTCCGGCCGAAGGACTCTCGTCCAGGCTGCGGCGAGCTCGATGGCCAGCGGCAAGCCATCCAACCGGCGGCAGATTTCCGTGATCGCGGAGCCGCTCTTCGCGTCCGGAGAGAACCCCGCCTCGGCCGCACGCGCACGTTCAATGAACAGCGCCGTCGCGGGGAACCGCGCCAACGAGCGACGGTCGCTCGTCAGCGGTTCTGGAACGGCCAACGGATTCAGAGAATACGCGTGCTCCCAGCTGATGTGGATCGGCGCACGGCTCGTAAGCAGTACCTTCACGTCGGCGCCG
>Ga0073934_10003347_pt1 | contig 29841 bp, 19 predicted proteins | sample LarsenN4metaG_FD_76834 | JGI IMG/M metagenome (GOLD analysis project Ga0073934, IMG submission 76834) | Hot spring sediment bacterial and archeal communities from British Columbia, Canada, to study Microbial Dark Matter (Phase II) - Larsen... ... | reverse complement strand
GGTCGCCTCGCCATTAAAGGTCACAATTCCGCCGCCCTCGTTGCGGGGCTCGCGACGTTTCTCGGCATACTGGTCAGCCATGGATCCAACTCCGGCGCACGGTTTGGCTATGGAACGCCCGTTCCTCGGCTCCCATCCAACCGTTCATCCTGTAAGTGCGCAGCTTGCGGCTCAGTGTGCGGCGGGAAATGCCGAGCCGGTCGGCGGTCTGCTGCCGGTGCCCGCCGGTTTCCGAAAGCACCTGCAGAATGGCATGCCGCTCCATCGCATCCAGATCACCGCCACCCACGTGATTTAAGCTGCCATTGCGGCGCCCGCCGGAACTCCCTCCGGTCAGTTCCAGGTGCTCCGGCTCGACCTCGCGGCAGCCGTCGGCGTGAATTGCGGCCCGTATGATGCGATTCCTCAGCTCACGGATGTTGCCGGACCAGCGGTGCAGACGCAGCGCTTCGTAGGCCGCTTCGCTAAGACACAGATCCGGGCTCTGTAAACGCAGGAAATATTCCGCGAGAGCGACTACGTCTTCGGGACGTTCGCGCAGCGGTGGGACGGTCAGCTTTATCTGGCTGAGACGGTGGTACAGGTCGCCCCGGAATTCGCCTTTCTCCACGGCCTGTTCGAGATTCTGGTTGGTAGCGCAGAGAACGCGCACGTCGACAGATACTTTACGAGTTCCTCCGAGCCGGTAATAAGGTGTACCATCCAAAACCCGAAGCAGTTTTACCTGCATTCGCGGCTCTAATTCTCCGATCTCATCTAAGAACAATGTGCCCGTGTGCGCCAGTTCGAACAGACCGGGCTTAGCCGAGTCAGCGCCGCTGAAGGCGCCTTTCTCGTGGCCGAACAACTCACTTTCGAGCAGGTGTTCCGGCAGCGCCGCGCAACTGACGTCCACCCATGGCTTGGAACAGCGCATCGACCACTGATGGATCGCCCGCGCGATCAGTTCCTTGCCGCTGCCGCTTTCTCCTTCAATCAGAACAGATGCGCCAGAGCGCGCCACGCGTTCCACGGTCGCAAGGAGCTGGCGCATACGGGGGCTGGCGACGACAGCTTTCAGGCCAAGTATGTCGAGTTCAGTTGCCGGAGTGGGCATAACGTGCCGAACTGACTCTCCCTTGTTGCCAGCGTACAGCGTCCGCGGGCGCGCTGCGAAAAGAAGATCCCCTAGTTACCTTATTGAGTCCCCCTAAGGGAGTGGACATTTAGACTGCGGAGGCCCCACGTACTAAGTACATACCAGTAATCATCTAAACCCGACAGGGAAGACCCGCCTCTATGGAGTATTCCATTCAGGATGCCGATGATCTCGTTGTGATCCGGGAAGTAGAAGTTCTGCTGCCGGTACGTGTTGAGGTTTTCTCCGATATGAGCACCGCCGCACAGCCCACTGCTCTCCACGTGAGAGGAATGCAGTTGGTGTCGCAGGTCTTCTCACTGTTTATCAGCCTGCTCGGTGCGGTCATCCTGGTATCCAGCATCGTCACATGGAACCGGACTCCAAGCCTGCAGTATGTGTGCTACTTCGCGCTGGCTGTGCTTGCCTCCGTGCTCAAGGTCGGCTGGGTGTCCAGAGCCGGGACGCTTTCCGTAAACCTCCTGTTCATCCTGACAGCGCTGCTCGAGTTCGACACCAACGAGACCATCCTGCTTTCGTGCGTCGCGGCTGCTGCGGCTCGAGCGCTCCATCCTTCGGCACTGCAAACGCGTTTCGGCCAGGTGATGTTCTCGTTGGGAAATACAGCGGTGGCTGTGGGTTTCGCGGACTTGCTGCTGCACCTGGATGGCCTCTCCGGAACCCCTTATGCATTCCCACTGCAGTTGATCGTGGGTTCGTTCGCTCTATTCATCGCCCACACGTTCCCGCCAGCCGCTGTGGAAGCGCTACATTCCCGGCGCAGCGTCCGTGGACACTGGCAAAGCCACTATCTGTGGCAGATGCCTTATTACCTGGTGGGAGCGTTACTCGCGTCGCTGATGCACCTGACATCGATTCTGTTGAACTGGCAGACGCCGATGCTGATCATGCCCGTGGTGTACCTCCTGTACCGCAGCTTCCGGCTTTCGATGGAGCGACTGCAGGACGGAAGGAAGCACGCGGAAGAGCTTGCATCTTTGCACCTGAGGACAATCGAGGCTCTCGCTCTTGCGATCGACGCCAAGGACCAGACAACTCACGATCACCTGCGCCGCGTTCAGGTTTACGCTCTTGAAGTCGGCAAAGAAATGGGCCTCTCCGAAAGCGAGCAGGAGGCGCTCCGCGCGGCGTCATTGCTGCACGATATCGGAAAGCTGGCGGTACCGGAACACATCATCTCGAAGCCCGGCAAGTTGACGCCTGAGGAATTCGAGAAAATGAAGATCCATCCGATTGTCGGCGCCGAGATTCTGGAGCGCGTCAAGTTCCCGCATCCGGTCGTTCCGATCGTGCGTTCGCATCACGAGAAGTGGGATGGATCCGGTTACCCGGACGGAATCAAGGGCGAGGACATTCCGGTCGGCGCGCGAATTTTGGCGGCTGTCGACTGCCTGGACGCCTTGGCATCCGACCGTCAGTACCGCAAGGCGTTGCCTTTGGATCAGGCGATCGGTGTCGTAATCCGGGAATCCGGACGGTCCTTCGATCCGAGAGTGGTTGAGATCCTGGCGCGCCGGTACGTCGAACTGGAGAAACTCGCGGTTTCACAGCAAATCGAGCCGCTGAAGCTCTCCCGCGACATCAAGATCGAAGCCATAACTCCTCCGGGTGCGGGTTACGAGGTGACTTCGATTCCCAATCGCGAGCCCAAGCCACCGGAACCGGCCGATTTCCTGGGCAAGATCGCCGCAGCAAGGCAGGAAGCGCACGCCCTCTACGAACTGGCGCATACTCTCGGAACATCGCTCAGCCTGGACGAGACCTTTTCGGTGGCGGCCGTACGTCTGCGCAAGTTGGTGCCTTTCGACGCCATGGCGGTCTACCTGAAGCAGGACGACAAACTGTTGCCCGAGTTCGTAAACGGAGAGAACTTCAGGTTGTTCGCCTCGCTCGAAATCCCCATCGGACAAGGCTTATCGGGTTGGGTAGCCGAAAACAACAAACCGATTCTGAACGGCAATCCTTCGGTCGAACCGGGCTACTTGAACGATCCCTCGAAGTTCAGCACGCTCCGGGCGACCTTGGCGGTTCCACTGGAGGGGCTTGGTGATGTACTCGGCGTTCTCGCGCTCTACTCCGCCGAGAAGGACTGCTACACGCGGGATCACTTGCGGATTCTGCAAACGGTTGGCGGTAAACTCTCTCTGGCGGTGGAGAACGCGTTGAAGTACCGCCGCGCCGAGGCGTCCGCCACCACGGACTATCTCACCGATCTTCCGAACACCCGCTCGCTTTTTCTCCACTTGGATGGAGAACTGGCACGCTGCCGCCGGCAGATCCTGCCCCTAACCGTGTTCGTATGCGACGTGGACGACCTGAAATCGTACAACGACCAGAACGGGCATCTGGAGGGGAACAAGCTCCTCAAGACCATCGCGCGCGGGCTCCGGTCAAGCTGCCGTGAGTACGACTACGTGGCGCGGATGGGCGGCGACGAGTTCGTGGTGGTGCTGCCGGGGCTCGACATCGCAGCCGCCTCCGAGCGAATCGAGAACCTCAGGCGGACGTGTTTGCAGATCGTCAAACAGGAGCTTGGAGTTGACATCCAGCTCAGCCTCGGCCACGCACAATTCCCCGAAACCGGAAACGATGCCGAAGAGTTGCTGGCCGAAGCCGACCGCCAGATGTACCGCAACAAGCGGACTCGCAAATCCGTCGTGGGTCCTGCAATGGTCGGCTGGAAGCCCCACATGATTCCGCCCACGACGACGATCCAGTAACGGCTCCAGACTCTCAGCGATCAGACGCGGACGGCGTTTTGGTCGGCGAAGTTTCGTCTTCCGTCTTCTCTACTATCTTTTCGACCAGCATGGTGTAGATCGCGGGCTTGCCGTGACGGTCGCTCTGGAAGAAGATCCGCTGGCTGTTGGGTGCAAAAATCGGGGTAATTGTCTGCGGATCCGACGAGCGATGCTCGCACAACGTGAACTCTCTGCGCGTGGCCCTCAGCAAGAGCAAAACGTGAGGCGAAGCCTTGGTGCCGCTCGCACCCAGAAACACAGAAGCGTTCGCGTTGCGGCTGAAGGCAGCGAACTGCGTTGTCGTCGCGATCAGTTTGTCACTGCGTCCATCGAGATCCTGCTCGCGGATGGCGATCAGTTGGCGCAGTTCCGGCGGCGGCGCAAGCAGGTACAGGATGGCTCGGCCATCCGGGCTCCACAGCGCCTGTCGTACCGTACCGGCGGGCGTCTCGACGCGCCGGCGGAGCGAACCATCCCAGGCCGATACCCACAATTCGCCAGTCTCGCTGCGCCAGCACAGCATGGCGCGGCGCGGGTTGATTTCCAGATCGCGAATCTGGCCGTCGAAGGAAAAGACCGTCTCCGGCGTGCCGCGCGGAAAGCGCACGCGCCGCACTTCGCTGGTTTTCGGACCGGCTTCAACAAAGAACAGCGTCTGCGCATCCGTGGATACCGCGGGCGCTTCGCGCAGCGCGAAGCCATCGCGAATGCGGCACACCTCCTGCTCGCGCCAACCCGAAGTGGGCGTATAGCGCAACGATCCGGCGGCGGCGAAGAACACGCCGCGATCGTCGCTCGAAAACGTAACGCTATCGGCCAGGAGTTGATCCGCCCACGTAATCTGCCGCCACGTTCCGTTCCCGACGTCAATCCGAAACACCTGCGGCGACCCTGTGCGCGGAGACACCACCAGAATAGAGCCGCTGTTTCGAGCCACGACCCGGGCGGGTGGGCGCGGCAGCACACACTCGCTATTCGGATCGGTCAGGCGCAGCACCTCGAACTCGGTGGCGGGATCGGGATAGCGTGCCCACTCGGCCGGGAGCGCGGGCTCCTTTGCCTCGACCGCTAGTGCACTGCCGCCTAGCAGGACGGTCCGGCGGGTCCACCCGCGTGGCCGTGGCCCCGCATCGCTCATGCTTTCAGTTTATCTCCCGGCGTTATTGCTTTTTGTGATGGTCCGCCGTCTTATAGTGCTCTTCGAGCAGATCGACGCCCCAATCTCCATTGATGTCGCGCCACACCGAATGGATGTGATTTGCATTGTTTTGGGTGTTGTCGTACTCGATGATGAACGACGGCGCCTGGATGCGGTAATAATGCGGTCCCCCACGCTCCAGAACCCCGGCCCAGGCGAAGAACAGGTTGTTGCCCGCCTGTTTGATGCGCGCACGCCGCTGCGCCGCCAGTTCCTCGGGCAGGTTCTCCGTATATTCAGCCAGCAGGGCATCGAGTAGCTTGCGCTGCGCCGCCGTCATTTTTGATGCCTGCAAGCCGGAAGGCTGCCCTTGCAGAGAGGCTTTGCGCGAAGCTTCCGTGAGGATATCCGGATAGGCTTTCTCGGAAACGATCGCCACTTTGCGCTGCTCCGGTGTCAGGGCTTGAATCAAGTCACGCCCAAGGTCCTCTTCCGGAGCCAGAGCGCGCAACCCTTTGCGGGGCCCGACGCGGACCTCCGCCGGATTGGCGCCCAGGAACATCGGGTTTCCGACCACTTTTCCATTCACGATGGAGAAGTGCATGCTGACATGGTGCCCTTCAATGCGGTACCCCCAAGTCCCGGTTTCTGAGGGCTCGCCGAAGATGCTGAAAAAGTACTTCTCAGGGTTGCGCCGCTCGCCGCTATCGTTCTCGATCATCTTGAGAACTTCTTCCAGGCTCATGATGGTGGTGGCCTTGATATAGCCCTGCTGGCTCAATCCTGCGCTCATCAGCGCGCCCGCCAGGTGGCGTTGCGCGACGGTCATTTCGCGCAGCGGCAGTCCCTTGCGGGGCCGGTTATAGCGCTTCTGCACATCTTCGCTCGGGATGAAGTGAAAGAACTGGCGCTCTTCGTCGCCGAAGGCGAACATCGCCTTTTCCTTCTGCGCTGGGTCAAGCGACGCCAGGAAGTTCTTTGCGGCCGCGGTCATGCGGCGAATGGAATGAGTCTCGTGCGCGCACAGGGGCAGCACAGACGCGATCAGGCATCCGGCAAGGAGACGCTGCAAGGTGAATCCCTCTCTGACAGGTGTTATGAGGGATAGCGTACTAGAAACCGAAGTCGCGCGCGTAAGTGGCTGGTGTCAGCGCCGAACGCGACAGGTATGGATACGGGTTCACGGGATTGCCGCTCATTCGAACTTCGTAGTGCAGGTGCGGCGATGTAACGCGCCCTGAGGCGCCGGTCGCCCCGACAATCTGGGCCATGCGGACTTCCTGGCCCGGAATGACATCGATACGCGAAAGATGGGCGTAATATGTGGAAAGCCCGTTCCCGTGATCGACTACAACCAGGCGGCCGTAAGCGCCCATCCACTCGGCTTCGACAACGACGCCGTCGGCTGTGCAGCGAGCCGGCGTCCCGGTCGCGGCGGAAATGTCCACGCCGGCGTGGAAGGCTGTGTGTCCCGAGAATGGATCGCTGCGCTGCCCGTAATGGCTGAGCAACCGTCCAACCACGGGCCAGAGTGACGGCTTCGTATTGGTTAACCAGCGCCGGGACCATCCGCGTCCGTGCCCGGAAAGCGAAGCGTTCCGCAGCATGTTGTACTGATCGAACGTCTCGCTCATCGTCGGAATCAGGCGCATAGATGACGGATCGACCGGACGAACCTGACCGTCGCCCTGCTTGCGTATGCCATACGCCACGGAAACCTCGCTTGCGAACAACTGTAGTTTGGCCAGCTGATCGGTTGCGTTGTTGGCCTCATTCAGCAGCTTCTGATAGCGCGTACGAAGGAACTCTTTCTCCTGGCGAAGAGAGTTGTAGTTCGCCACTTTCCACACCATGCGCATGTAGCTGGTCAGCGCGCCTAAAAGAGTGAAAGATCCGAAAAGAGCCAGCGCGATAACGGCGTAGATGACCTTATGGTTGATATGGAAACGGCGGATTTTCCCGTGCAGCGAATGAGCCAGAACTATGATGAAGTACTGATTATTCAACGGTTTGGCCCTCACCATAAGGGCAGGCGAAGAGAAGTGGAAAAAGTGCTCTTCGTCTTGACGTAACTATTCTCATGCCTTGCCCTAGGCTAAGAAGAACTCTTGGAACGAAGTAATAAAATTAACAGCACCGAAACACCGTGTCAAGGCAAAACTGACTCGCTCACTGGGGCGATTTGACCCATCCTTTGACCGGAAGATAGCCGGACAATTTCAGACACGCAGGTAATTTTTCAAGCTCTGGCTGCGCGGGGCCCGCTTCGCAGCTTCTCCAAATGGTTCAGCATGTCCTTGGCTCTGGCAGGTTGGGAGTGTGCCAGGTTTTTCGTCTCGCCAGGATCGGCGGAAAGATCGTATAGCTGCGCCTCAGGAGCGTTCCCCGTTTCGGTATTCGTATTCTTTTGTACTGCGGGACCCTTGTTCGGCGAGATCAGCTTCCATTGGCCCACGCGCAACGATAACGCGCTGGCGTGCTCCACCAGGTGATCGCGCCCGGTCTTCGACTCACCCAGCAGCGCGGGCAACATGTTCTGGCCGTCAGGCGAGGCGCCCGCTGGAAGGCTGCTGCCGGTCAGCGCCGCGAAAGAGGACATCAGGTCGAGTTGGCTTACCAGCGCATCGCTGACCCCCGGCTTGATCCGCGCGGGCCAGGAGGCGATAAACGGCACCCGGGTACCGCCTTCGAAATTGCTGTACTTGCCGCCGCGCCATGGTCCGGCCGGGCGGTGCGAACCTAATCTCTCGACCGCACCATCGAGATAACCATCGTTTAGAACTGGGCCGTTGTCGCTGGAAAAAACAATCAGCGTGTTGTTGGCCAGTTTCAGTTTCTCCAGGGTGCGCTGAATCTCCCCCACGCACCAGTCGAGTTGCTGCATCGCGTCGCACCGAAACCCGCAGGCCGCCTTGCCGGAGAAACGCCGGTGCGGCACGCGCGGCACGTGGATGTCGTGGCTTCCAAAGTAGAGGAAAAACGGCTGCCGGCTGTGGCGTTCGATAAAGGTAACAGCCTTGCGTGTCAGCACGTCGGCCATATCCTCATCCACCCAGCGCGCGGCGTGGCCTCCGGTCATGTAGCCAATTCGGCTGATGCCATTCACGATGGTGTTGTCGTGGCCGTGGTGAAGCTTCTGCTTCAACATTTCCGGATGGTCGCGGCCGGTCGGCTCATTCCCGACCGGATCACTGTAGCTGACCCGAATCGGGTCCGACGGATCGAGATTTGCGACGCGTTGGTTCTCCACGTACACACAAGGAACGCGATCGCCCGTAGCAGGAATAATGAACGAGTAGTCAAACCCCACGTCGATCGGACCCGGGCGGATCTCCTTGTTCCAATCAACTTCGCCCTTGCCGAGCCCGAGGTGCCACTTCCCCACGCACCCGGTGACATACTCCGCTTTCTGGAGTGTGGAAGCGAGCGTCGGCCGGCCCGGTTCGATGATGAGATTCGCATTGCCGGGGAGCACGGCCGTTCCCGGGCGGCGCCACGGATATTCTCCTGTCATCAGCGCGTATCGCGACGGAGTGCAGGTTGCCGATGAGGAGTGGGCATCGGTAAAGCGAATACCGCGTTGAGCGAGCCGGTCAAGGTTCGGCGTGCGGATGCTTCTGGCCCCGTAGCAGCCGAGATCACCCCATCCGACGTCGTCGCCGTAGATCAAGATGATGTTGGGCCGGTTCGTCACCGGCTGCTGCTGCGCATGTGCACCCATGACGGCGGCGGGCACAGCGCCAAGAAAATCGCGTCGTCTCATCGTTCTCCGGGCATTCTATTCTCTTTTCGGGGCGTTGTGCGCGCACGTTGCGCTGATCGGCCGCGTTTGGGTACGATCACGAAGCGAGGCAGAGTGGCGGCAGGCGTGGTTATTGAGCATCAACACCGTAAGAGCTCGATCCAGTGGTTCTACGAAACAGCGCCGCAGGATGCTACGCGCGTGAGTTTTTCCACTGTCTCCGAGGCTCTGTCGTGGCTTGAGTCGGTCAACCACCGGCACCCCTTGATGGGGCGTAGCCTGGCGCGGTTGATTCGCTTCGAGAATTTGCAGTGTACGATCGGCCCGACCGCCTACGACGTCCTGCGCCGGACGGCCAGATTACTTGTCTCGGGAAGGCTGGTGCTGCTCGTCAATGAGGAGAAACTGCCCCAGGGAGTAACGTCGGCCGCGCCAGCCCGGCCGGCAGCGTTCCCACGTTCCGAGCGGCGTCCGCCGCCCCCGCCTCCTCCGGCGCCCGCTGTGGAGCCATCGACCTTCGACATTCCTCTGAATTTCGCCGCACAAGCGGCTGCCCTGCTGGCCGCCGCTGCGGCCGGTGCGGCCTTGGTTCCACAATGACCGGAGGAATGAGGGTGGCGGTCGCCACCTGGGAACACACGCTATGAATCAGGAGATGTTCCGCCGGTTCGAGAACACGCTATGGCCGCGCGGCTTCCGCCGGAACATCTGGATGCTTCTGGATGCCGCACGCGACAAACGGATCTTCCCGCTGCTGCTCTCCTATCACCTCGAATATCGCTGTTTGTACAACAAGCCCGTTCCACCAGTCATGGAGCCGGTCGCGCCCTATCTCGTGCAACTCGAATTCGAAGACACCGAATCCCGCAAGCTGATCGAACAGGCGTGGGGCAACAGCTGGGGCGTCGTTCTCCGCAGTGACGCGCACATTGACCGGCTGCGCCGCCATTTCCACGACCTGCTGATCGTGATGGGGCCACAGCAACAACGGCTCTTCTTCCGTTTCTACGATCCGCGCGTTCTCCAGGTCTACCTCCCGACCTGCAACTATTCCGAACTTCGCACGGTGTTCGGCCCTGTGGAAGCGTTTTGGATCGAAGATGCTGCCACGGGATCGATCATCGAACACAGCCTGGCGGATCGCCAGTTGGTGAGCACTCCATTGCCGCTCGCGCAGGTCAGTTAGGCTACAATAGGATTTCGTTAGGATTTCGTTCGACGGGGGCGCGTAGCTCAGTTGGTTAGAGCGCCTGCTTCACACGCAGGAGGTCACAGGTTCGAGTCCTGTCGCGCCCACCATCCCCGGACACTCCTCGCACCGACACTCCTGATCGCGTTCGTTCCTGTAGTACTTTCTTGCAATCCCTGGTACTTTTAACCCACGGCTTGCTGTGGTAATCTACTTTTCGTCTGATTTCTGGGCACATTTCGGAGGTAACTGATGCTTAGAAGTTTTCTGTTTCTGATCGTATTGGTTTTTTCGCTGGCGGGCTCGCTTTCCGCGCAGTTGCTGCCGGCGGCTCCTGTTGCGGAACTGATGGCAGATGGCAGCGTCATGCTTCTGGCGTTGGAATACCGGGCCAGCACCATACTCCCGGGCGCCACAGATTTCCTAGGCTCCGTTTTGTTGGGTGACGCAAGTGTGACCGTAACGGGTACCTGGAAGCCTGATCCATTTCATTCTTTCGACCTACAGGTGAGTAACGGAACTGTTGATCCTATTGATATCGTGTTCAGCCTGTGGTCGCCGGTCGATAGCGGTCCTTACACTAGAGCGTATAGTTTCGCCCAGACCGAGACGGATTTCCCGGCCGTTTCTGTCACCGGCTTCCTCTCGGAAGCTTTCCCCGACAGCGTTGCGCCGTTTTTGCTGGGAGTGCCGGAAGCCGCTCTGACCATCTCGATTCCGTCTTGCGGCGACGATCCTTGTAGCGACGTGTCGCCTCTCTCAAGCGGCGTCTACGACAGCGGATGGATAGCCAGCCGGATCTCGTTCACGGCCCCACAGTTGGCAGGCACCTTCGCCTCTGGCTACCTCGAAATTCTTGACCGGGGCGCCGTTGTGCCGGAACCCGGAGCTTGGGCTTTGATGGCGACCGGATTCGCCTGCTTGGTGGCGTTCCGCCGCATCCGCAGTTAATCTCCTGAACAGTTAATCTTCTGAACTTGTTGAAGATTTCGGTCGCCAGACCGCATCATGAATAAGCATGGGTTTGGCGACCGTTTTCGCCCGCGCGACCGAGCACCCGGCTCGGCGCTTTAAGTACTTCGACGTTGCCATTGCGGCGTTCATTCCGATCCTGCTGATTTCCAACCTGGTTGGCGGAAAGATTACCGCGATCGGCCCGTTCCGGGTCAGCGGCGCACAGATCCTCTTCCCGATTACATACATTTTCGGGGACATTTTCACCGAGGTGTACGGCTACGCCGGGTCCCGCCGCGCCATCTGGTACGGTTTCTTCGCGTCCGCTCTGCTGTCCATAGTCGCCATGATCATCGTGGCGCTCCCCCCCGCTCCAGAGTGGACTGGACAGCCCGCCTTTCAATATGTGTTTGGCATGGTGCCGCGCATGGTGGCCGCGAGTCTCATCGCCTATTGGGCCGGTGAGTTCGCTAACTCCTTTGTCATGGCCAAGTTAAAGGTGTTAACCAACGGCCGGATGCTGTGGGTCCGGACGATTGGGTCGACCGCGGTGGGTCAATTGGTCGACTCGGTTGTGATCATGACGCTGGCCTTCGCGGGTAGGGAATCCTGGTCCACGATTATCAACCTGATACTCAGCGGCTACACCGCCAAGGTCCTTTATGAAGCGGCTGCAACGCCGCTGACGTACTTGGTGGTGAACGGTCTGAAGCGCGCAGAGGGTGTGGACGTATTCGACGTGCACACCAATTTCAGCCCGTTCGCGAAAGGTGACGCCGGGGAACAGTTCCGCGATGTCGGTGAGCGCGCCGCCTAAGATACGCGATTCGCGAAACCCTTGGGCGACCACGGGGCGTCTAACGGTGGGCAGGCGGAATCCTGTAGTTTGGATCTGCCTTGACGCCCTGTATGGCGAAGCCTAGAATTAAGCTAGAGTTACAGTCTGTTCTGCTGGGTTTGAGTAGGTAAAGCTCTATGACGCGAAAAGGGTTCTTCGCTTTTGCCGCGGCCGCCTTCATTTTGGCGCCTGGCGCGGTAATCACGCTGGCGCAAAAAAAGCCGGAAACCGGCCCGCGGGAGACCATTGCCAAGCCTCTCAGCGAGAAAGAGCAGCGGCGCAGAGCCGAGAAACTCCGTAAGGAGATGCTCACGCCGTACCGGCGCTGGCTGAACGAGGACGTTGGCTACATTATCACCGACGAAGAAAAGAAGGCCTTCAGCCGCCTCGAGACTGACGAAGAACGCGAGCAGTTCATCGAACAGTTCTGGCTGCGCCGCGACCCGACTCCCGATTCCCAGGAAAACGAGTTTAAGGAAGAGCATTACCGCCGCATCGCGTACGCGAACGAGCGCTTCGCATCGGGTATTCCGGGCTGGAAGACCGACCGCGGACGTATCTATATCACGTTCGGTCCGCCGGACGAGAATGAATCGCACCCCTCGGGCGGCACGTATGAGCGCCCGTTCGAAGAAGGTGGCGGCACCACCTCTACCTTCCCGTTCGAGAAATGGCGCTACCGCTACATCGAAGGCATTGGCACCGACGTCATCATCGAATTCGTCGATCCGACAATGACCGGCGAGTACCGTATGACAATGGATCCGTCCGAAAAGGACGCGCTGCTGCATGTTCCGAATGCTGGTTTGACCTTGCTCGAACAGATGGGTATGGCGAACAAAGCCGACCGCTTCAGCCGTACTGACGGTACCCGTCTCGGCACGGGAAACCAGCCGCTTCCCGCCCGCATGCAGCAGTTTGAACGTTTACAGCAATTCGCTGCTTTGCAGAAGGCGCCCGCAGTGAAATTCAAGGATTTGGAAGCAGCGGTCTCCTCAAAGATCATCTTCAACCTTCTTCCGATGCAGGCGCGCGCCGACTTCTTCCCGGCTACCTCCTCCACCGTGCTGACCAGCGTGACACTGCAGTTCAGCACAAAGGACCTTCAGTTCAAGCAGGAAGAGGGCATGTCGAAGGCGATCGTGAACATCTATGGACGCATCACCTCGATCGCCCGCCGTCCGGTGAACTGGTTTGAAGATATTGTCACGGTGGACATTCCCACGGAACTGCTCAGCCAGGGAAGCAGCGGCATCCGCGTCTACCAGAAGTCCATCCCGCTGCCTCCGGGCATGTATCGCCTGAACGTCGTGGCCAAGGATGTGGTCGGCGGCAACATGAACAATTACGAAATGGCGCTGAATGTCCCACGGATGGACGACGAGACGCTGTTCGCCAGTTCGCTGGTTCTCGCGGATGTGCTGGAGAAGGTACCCACTCGCAGCATCGGCACCGGTCAGTTCGTGATTGGCTCTTCCAAGGTCCGGCCCCGTCTGGGAGACAACTTCAAGAAGACTGAGAAGATGGGCATCTACATGAAGCTCTATAACTTCCAGCCGGACGAGAAAACGGCCAAGCCGCAGGGCACGGTGGAGTATGAAATCGTTAAGACGTCGGACGGTTCGAAGGTGCTCGAGTTCAGCGAAGAGGTGAGCGCTCTGGAAGGCTCCGCCGCGCAGGCCACAATTGAGAAATTATTGCCCCTTCAGAACCTCGATGCGGGGCAGTATACTCTTAGGGTGAAGGTCACCGACAAGCTCAAGAATCAGACCTTGACGCAGTCGGCCCAGTTTTCGATCTCGTAAGGGACGTGCCTCCGTTTGAAGAGGAGGCATGGAGGCTATCCGATCCGGATGAGAGTGCACCATCGGGCCTTGGCCTTTTGCGCGGTGTTCGTGATCGCTGGGAGTAGCGTTGCCACTGCGTCCGAGATCCGCCTGCTCGGCGCCATCAACGGACAGGTGCGCAGTGCCGCCGGTGTCAGCCAGATCGGGGCCACGGTCATGTTGCTGAATCGCAACGACCGCGTCATCAGCCGCACGCTCACTAACATCGACGGCAAGTTCCAATTCGATTCCCTGGTCCCGGATCGCTACTCGGTCAAAGTTCTACACAACTCGTTTCTGCCCGCGGCTCTCTCCAACATCCTGGTAAAGGCGGGGCTGGAAAGCCGGTTGAACGTGCAGCTCGCCAACATTTTCAGCAGCATCGAGCTGATCTACGCCCCGCCTGGCGAAGACATGCTGATGAGCGACGAGTGGAAGTGGGTTTTGCGCAGCTCTAGCGCTACCCGGCCGGTATTGCGCATTCGTCCTCAAATCGACGCCGTTCCGACGCCTCTAGATAAAGCCATGCACTCGATGTTCGCGGCGACGCGCGGCGTAGTCCGGGTTTCCGCAGGCGATTCCGGTGGATCCACTGCGCTGGGCAACGAACCCGATCTTGGAACAGCCTTCGCTCTGGCGACTTCCCTGTTCGGCACGCGCGAGCTTCATTTCGCGGGTAATGTCGGTTACGCCACTTCGGTCGGTTCGCCCACCGCGGGGTTCAGCACGCGCTATCGCGATGGAGGCCTGGCGCCGGATGTTGAACTGACGGTACGACAGGTGGGAGTGAGGCATCGCGCCGGTCAAGGCCTGATCGGCGGACCCAATCAGGATTCCCCCACGCTGCGCACCATGTCCGTCAAAGTGGCCGACCGGGCGCAACTGACGGACGACATGTCGCTGGACTATGGATTCTTGATGGAATCGGTGGCCTTCCTGGACCGTGTGCATCAATTCAGCCCGTTTGCGCGGTTGAGCTACGACCGCGGGAAAATGGGTGTGTTCGAGTTCGGCTACAGCAACGGCGCGGCTCCCCTCGATTTGCTCGAGACCGCCGGGGCGAACGCAGCCGCTGCAAATCCGGAGCTTTCCAGCCTGTCGATGTTCCCACGAGTCTCATTGCGCGGCGGGCAGGCACGTGTCCAACGGAGCGAGAATTTCGAGATCGGCTACCGCAAGCGCATCAAGAGCAGAACCTACGCCGCAGCCGTGTACCGCGAGCAGGTGCGCGATGCCGCAGTGACAATGGCGCTACCGCCGGGCGAGTTCTCTTCGGCCGATATTCTTCCTGACATTGCTTCCAACAGCTCGATTTTCAACGTGGGCTCGTACGGCGGATTCGGCTATCTGGCTTCGCTGAACCAGTCGTTGGGCGAGAACTGGAGTGTAACCGGCAGCTTCGGCGCCGGCAACGCGTTGCAGCCGAACCTGGAGGCGCCCTCCGCGGAAACAGCCTCGGAGTTTCGTTCGCGATTCCAGACGACCCGCCAGCGCTGGGCGTCGGCTCGAGTGAACGGCACGCTTCCGCTGAGCGGAACACGGGTCTCGGCGGCCTACGTCTGGGCTCCGGAAGGTGCGTTCCTTGCGTCCCATTCGTTCTTGACCCAACGCAACACGCCGCAATTGGGAATGAACATTCAAGTTCGCCAGCCGCTTCCGGCCATTTCCGGCATGCCGGGCCGAATCGAAGCGAACGCGGAGTTCCGCAATCTTCTGGAGAACGGCTATATGAAGCTGCCCGCTTCCGCCAATCGCCAGTTGCTTCTGATCCAGTTCCCGCGCTCGGTTCGGGGCGGCTTCAGCTTCATCTTCTAACCGCGCAACCCGGCGCCATCACCACTTTGGATCGGAATTTTTCTGCTCTCTTTTCAGCGCGATACGACTCACAGGCCCAATTCGTGGAACGGCCGCTGACTACAGTTGAGGCGGTCAGGGAGTTCGGCCTGCCGTTACCACCCACCAAGAAATACCAGCCTTAGTACCCCACTTCATCCCTCCGCTCCGCTCTCCTGCGGAGCGTTCCCTGCCCCGCACCGGGCTCCCTTGATTCACTCATTGAGGACTGATAATTACCAGCGCGGCAGAACGCGGCGCCAGTTGGGGTCGACATGCTTGCGCATTTCGGCTTCATCGTCGCGCTTGCGGAACGGCAGTTTCCGGTAACGCTCTTCCAACCGCGCGACCTGATCCCAGTCGACTTCGATACCCAGGCCGGGCCGGCCGGGGATCTTGACCGCGCCATTCTCAAAACGGATGCGCCCGCCCGCCACCACCTCGTCCTGTTCGGTCTGCCAAGGGTAATGCGTGTCGCAGGCATATTCCATCGCGGGTGAAGCGCAGCACGCATGCGCCATAATCATCAGGCTGACGCCCAGGTGGTTGTTGGAATGCATCGAAACACCCAGCCCAAGCGTCTCGCACAAATCGGACAATCGCTGCACGTTGCGGATGCCGCCCCAATAATGCGGGTCGGAGAGCACAATCTGCACTCCGCCGGTCTTCCAGGCGTCGCAAACGTGATTGAATGTCGTGACCGTGACGTTGCTCGCCAGCGGCGTGTCGATGCCTTCCGCGAGCAGCCGTTTGCGAACTTCGGCCATCCCGTCCATTCCCGAAGTCGGATCCTCCAGGTATCCGCCTCCGCTCAGTTCCTCGCGCAGCGCGCGGCCCACTTGCAGTGAAGTCTCCACCGACCAGGCGCAGTTGGGATCGATGCGCAAGGGGACATGCCGACCAAATTCAGCCCGTAGGTTGCGAATCGACTCGATTTCAATCTCCGGATCGAGCACGCCCCCTTTCAGCTTGATTTCCTTAAAGCCGTACTTGTCGACCATCTGCCGGGCCTGGCTAACGATCGAGGTGGCGTCAAGCGCCTCGCCGTATTCATCCTCGCGAGCGTCAGAATCGGTCCCGCCGCCCCCAGCATGCTTGTAGAACAAGTAAGCGGAGAATGGCGCAGCGTCGCGCGCGCGTCCGCCGAGAAGGTCGCAGACCGGCTTCCCAGTGGCTTTGCCGATGATGTCGAGGCAAGCTGCCTCAATCGCGGCGAACGCCCGCGTCTGGCGATCGTGGGGGTTCTCCCCAGGGACCAGCCAGGTTTGCGTTCGATCGCCGGAGCCGGATTCCTCGCGCGTCATTTCGCGCCAAAGCCGCGACAGTTGGAACGGGTCCATGCCCTCGACTACCGCGCGGATAGTCTCGAACGCCGCTAGCGACGATTCGCCGCCATGCGCTTCGGCGACACCGCTGATGCCATCCGTGGTGGTGAGTTCGATTATCGTGCGCAGCGCATAGGGCGCGTGCCGACCGTAGGAGCTGCGCAGAGGAGGGTCGGCGACCGCGACCGGATGCACGCGGAGCGCCTTGATTCTCATTGCGTTCTGCCGCGTTCGGACTACTTGCGCATCCCGGCGCGAGGGCTCTTCAGACGCAACTGCCGCAGCTTCGCCTTCTTCCGCTTGGGCTTGCTGATAATGAACGTACCACTACCAAGGTACTCCGCAGAATAGAGGTTCTCTTTTGCCATAAACCTGTATTCTAATTGAAGCACGCCGGGGGATGCATCCTGGCAATGTGCTTATTTTTACGCAGGCTAGCTCAATGCACGCGCACAACACAGTCTGGAGAGCACTGGCGCTCTTCGGTCTGGTATTCCCCGCTCTTGCGGCCCCACTCTCCCCGTCCAGCCATGACATGCGCAATGGCCACGGCGCCGCGAGCGGCGGATCGTTCAACTGTTAGTTGGGTGTTCCTGAGCGAAGTCACCTTCGACGGGCACGTGGTGGATGTTGTCGTCCCTGAACCTGCGACGTTTCTGCTTGCTGCGGGCGGCTTGATCGTTGCCGGGTTGCTTCGTCCTTTCAACTCCTTGACAATCTGCGCCCGCTGTGAGTAAACTATGGTTAACTCGCAGCGACCAACCATGGCAAATCGACCCGAAACCGTAACTCCCTCCATGCCGGAGGTACACGGCTCGGTTTCGACTTCGCACCCATCCATCTTCAAGAGAATGTTTGCCTTCCTGGGGCCGGCCTATCTGGTCAGCGTCGGCTACATGGACCCGGGAAACTGGGCTACAGACCTGGAAGGCGGCGCACGGTTCGGCTACCAACTCCTCTGGGTGTTGGTGATGTCGAACATTATGGCCATCCTGCTGCAAACTTTGAGCGCGCGGCTGGGGATTGTCGCCGGCCGCGACCTGGCGCAAGCCTGCCGCGATTCTTATCCGAAGCCAGTTTCCTGGGCGCTGTGGATTCTCTGTGAAATCGCGATCGCCGCCTGCGATCTGGCCGAGGTGCTCGGCGCCGCCATTGGTTTGAACCTGCTCTTTGGGTTGCCCTTGATTGCCGGAGTGTTTCTAACGGCTGCCGATACGCTATTGGTGCTCTGGTTCACCCGCTTCGGAATTCGGGTGATGGAAAGCATCATCCTCGCGTTAGTCACAATCATCGGCGTGTGCTTCCTCATCGAAATCTTCCTCGCCAAGCCGGACATGGCTGCGGTTGCGACGGGATTGATTCCGCGACTGAACGACCAGAGCCTGTACGTAGCGATCGGCATTCTCGGGGCCACCGTAATGCCCCACAATCTCTATCTGCACTCGTCTCTGGTGCAGACGCGGCGAATTGGCTCCGACGTCAATTCCAAGCGCGCGGCGTGCCGGTTCAACCTGATCGATTCCGTGGTCGCTCTGAACGGCGCTCTCCTGGTGAATGCGGCAATCCTGATCCTTGCCGGCGCGGTGTTCTTCACCCAGGGGATCGAAGTGAACCAGATCCAGCAGGCGCATCAACTGCTCGCCCCGCTGCTGGGCACAACGCTTGCTTCGGCTGCTTTTGCGGTTGCCCTGCTTTGCTCCGGCCAATCTTCAACCATTACCGGAACTATGGCCGGCCAAATCGTGATGGAAGGCTTCCTTAACTTCCGAATGCGGCCGTGGTTGCGGCGTCTGATCACGAGAGCGATCGCCGTCATCCCAGCCGCGATCACGATTGCTATCGCGGGCGATCAAGGGACTTACAGGCTGTTGATTTTCAGCCAGGTTGTTCTGAGCCTCCAACTGCCCTTCGCTGTCATTCCCCTGATTCACTTCACCAGCGACCGCTCGCGCATGGGCTCTTTCGCCAACCCCGGATGGGTCCGTGCCTTCGCGTGGACCACGGCGGCAATCATTGTGGCACTGAACTTACGTCTCGCAACTACCACCATTGGAGATTGGCTCACTTCGGCCGGACGGTATCAGCTTCCGCTGGCAATAGTCGTGATTCCGGTTGGGCTCGGTATTCTCGGGCTGCTTATCTGGGTCACTGCGGAGCCAGTCTTGCGGGCCAAAGGCTGGATTCGGCCACGCCTGCCGCAGGCGCCGGCGTCTGTCCTGGAACTTCCTGTTTCCAAGAGTTTCGACCGGATAATGGTGCCGCTCGATCACTCGCCGGCTGACCTTCAAGCGATCTCGCATGCTATGGCAGCCAGTTCCACCGCCAAGCTCTTTCTCGTCCACGTGGAAGAAGACGTAACCAGCCAACTGTACGGTGACCAAGCGCAGACTGCGGAGACCGAGTTCGGCCGGGCTTACTTTGAATCCTTACTTAAGCAGGTCCATTCCCAAGGCCGGGACGCCGAGTTGCTCATCCGTCATGGGCGTGACCCGATTCGTGAAATCGCTGCGGCGGCCAAAGAGGTTAAACCCGACCTGATTGTAATGGGGGCTCACGGTCACAAAGGCCTTCAGGACCTGATTTTCGGCACGACGATCAACGAGGTGCGGCATCGTGTCGGCGCTCCGATTCTCATTGTTCCCGAGCAAAGTGGAACTGCTGGGGCGCCCCGTACCAGTGCTGTGTCGTAGGACCACAGCAAGTCCCTCCAGACTGAGTGTAAGTGTAACAAATAACTAGGCATAAAGCGGATAGCATTCGGCGATCCGTTTGCATTGAATGAAAGCAGTTCATGCTACGAGTTGCACTGCTGGCTTGCCTCGCTCTGGCGCCCCGCGCCGGCGCAACCACGCTGGAACGGCTCTCACAGGACCAACTGATTCAGAAATCCAACCTCATTGTGCGCTGCAAGGCAATATCTTCAAGTAGCACTTTAAGGGGGCGTATCATCTTCACGGTGCACCGTTTACAGGTGATCGAGTCGTTGAAGGGGACCGTTCCGGCGACCCTTGAGGTAAGCGTCCCCGGAGGCGAGCTCAACGGTATGCGCCAGACGTTTCCAGGAGCCCCCCAGATGAGCGGAGGGCAGGAGTACGTGGCCTTCATCTGGACCAGCGCCCGCGGCGTCAACCAGATCATCGGTTTGCACCAGGGTCTATTCGACGTTAAGTCCGTAAGCGGTTCCCTGGTAATCAGCCGCGGAATCAGCGATGCCGAAATGGTCGACCGGGACGGCAGAACCGTTGCGGATGCTCCGGTCAGCATGCGCCTGGACGACCTGCGCACGCGAGTCCGGCGGCAGGAGAGCGTGCGGCAATGAGACTGCCCGCCACACTTACGGCTGTTTTCCTCATTGCCTCTCAAGCATCCTGGGGCTACTACCATTTTATCCGGTATAACTCGAGGTTTGCGCCGTATGTACCTGTATATGAACGGTTTGAGCTCTCGCAACTCCCTGGCGGCATCGTACCCTACCTGATTTCAGAGGCTGGCCCCTCCCAACTCGCCAACAATGACAGCACGCTGGCAGTCTTGAGCCAGATTCGCGCCGCCGCGTCGGTTTGGAATCGCCCGGAAACATCGTCTTTGAAGCTCGCTTTCGCCGGGTATACCCAGAACGGTATTGCGATGAATAACCCGGTGATCGAAGTGGTGTTCGAGGATCTGCCTCCCGGGGTTCGTGGAATGGGTGGGCCGACCGTGCGGCTGGACGACTCTCTGGCAGGCATGGCCTCAAACACTCGTCCCATTCAGAAATCCGTGGTGATTTTGCCGAACGATCTGCGGGACCGGCCAAGCTGGTCGGAAGCGTTCTTCCTTACCGCAGTCCACGAGTTTGGGCACGCCATCGGCTTGCAGCACAGTTGGGCTTCTTCGGTGATGTCGACGGAACCGACGCGCGCAACGACGAAGTCGCGGCCGTTGGGCGAAGATGACATAGCCGGCATCTCCTTGCTTTACCCAACGCAATCATGGAGCTCCTCAACGGGATCGATTTCGGGCCGCGTCACCCTGAACGGCCAAGGCGTGGCGCTGGCATCAGTGGTAGCAATGGCGCCGAACGGGGCGGTGGTCAGCACCCTCACTCATCCCGATGGCTCGTACCGGATCGACGGGGTGCCTCCCGGATCTTATTACGTATATGCGCACGCACTCCCGCCGGGACTGCAGGGTGAACCTCAGCCAGTGAATCTGCAACTGCCCGAAGCGGAGGGTGCGCCGGTGACTCCGGGCGCGCCGTTCGATCTGAACTTCTACCCGAACACGAGAACTCCGCAGAACCAGGTGACTGTTTTCGCCGGCGCGCAGGTGGAAAACATCAGCTTCCAGGTGACGCGGCGGAACGCGGTGAACGTACACACCATCACCACGTACAGCTTCTATGGTTCCCAGTCAGTGAAGCCCGCATTTCTGCCCCAGACGAACGCAGTCGGGCGGGTCGTATTCACTGGTTTGGGGATTCTCGGAACTAACGGTCCAATCGCAGGGCTGAACTTGAATCTGGTCGGTTCGGGAGAGTCGTTGCTCGCGGGATCTCTCGTACGCCACCCGACATCAAACTCGTTCCTCATATTCGATGTAATCATGGATTCGGCGTCCGCTGAGGGTCCCCGCCATTTGATGGTAAATACGCCGGTAGACTCCTACATGCTGCCGGCGGCCTTGCGCGTGGTGAGCCGTCCCGCACCCTCAGTCAATAGTGTTACGGTGAACCCGGACCGCACGCTCATCCTGAACGGGAGCAACTTTGTTTCCGGCAGCCGCGTGTGGGTGGATGGCGCGCCGGGACAGGTCCGCTCGGTCGATGAAACGCGCATCGTGGTTTCCCTGCCCGACGCTCCGGGCGGCCATCGCGGGACTGTCGTTGTGCTCAATCCGGACGGGCAAAGCTCATTGTTCACGCAAGGCTCCAGTCCGGCTAACCTGACTTACGATCCGGCCGAATCGTTCCAAATCTCCGTAGCGCCGCAATCCCTGCCGGCGGGGGTGGATGCCATGGTTGAAATCACCGGCAGCCGCCAGGTGGATTTCAGCGCGAACGATCTGCGCCTTGCTTTCGGCACCAGCGACATCACCGTGCGGCGGATTTGGGCTGTGGCCCCGAACCGCTTCCTGGCAAACATTACCATCGGACAGCAAGCCTCGCGCGGGGGAGTCAACCTGACAGCCGTCTCCGGATTGAACCAGGCGAGTTTGCCGTTGGGTTTCCAGGTGACAGGGCTTTCCGCGCGCAGCGTCTATGCGATGCTGCCACCCGGTGGATTTATCCACACTACCGTCGGTGGCACGGTCAGCCTCACCGTGGCGAACCTGCCGCAAGCCATCCTGCAGAACGGAATTCAGGTCACGGTGAACGACCGGAGTGTGCCGCTATTCTCTCTGTCCGGCAACCAACTATCGTTCCCACTGCCGGCGGGAACGCCGGTCGGCCCGGCCGTGCTCCGGCTCAGCGTGAACGGAGAAGCTGCGCTGCCCACAGTCATTCAGGTCGATCCGGCTCCAATTCTTACCAGTGAGAACTAGTCCGTTCGGGACTTGGCGACACCTCTGCTGCGCTTGGATTCCTGACGGTCAAACAACGGCATGAGTTCCGTCTCAACCCAGTGAAAAGCGGCTTCCAATCCCTGGCTGGAGTAAACGCGTCCCAGTTGCGCTTCGACCGCGGTGGGATGGCCGAACGCCGAGAGGAACCGGTTCGAGGTCATGCGCTCAGCCAGCGCGGCATCCACCACGCCCAGCGTCTTCAGGATCCGCGCGCGGACAAAGAGCGTCAGCACGGCGTCCCCGATCCAGGCCTGCTCACGCTCGGCTTGCGTAACTCGCATTCCCGCACTGTAGCGCATCAGCCATGTCCGTTATCCTGAAAGCAGGGATGCAATCGCAGTCGCCGCCGCAGGATGCTGAAGGCCGGGCTATCGCTCGCCTGATTGCCGAGATCGACTCGCTGGATGCACTACGCGATCGCGTGGGGCGCCGCGTTGTGTTGCTGTTTTTCGCGATCTTCATCTTCGCAATAGGCCTGCTCATCTATGCGGTGACGCATTCCGAGCGAGCCGTAGCGCCTCCAGGACCACGAGTGCCGGGAGTGCTCCAACGGATGCGGACAACTCCACCTGGCACAGGATCAAGCCCGTCAGAACATCGGATGTCGGCCCAGCCGGAGAGAACAACGCACTAGCTGCGCGGACGGGCGGTTCCGCATAGTAGTCAATTCTTTTCAGAGTCTCCGGACTCCAGACGCTGATGGCCTTGTCGGAACTGCGGGCCGATCTCCGCAGTGGCTATTGCGACCGGTCAGGCCGGAACACGATTGCCCGCATGATGTGAATCGCCCCGGAGCCTTGCACTTCAACTCGCAGATTGTGCCGGCCCGGTTTCAGGTCGAGTTTGTGCCACACGTCGATATCGCTATTCCGATTTGGTTCGCGGGTGTCGAACTCGCCTGCGGGACGGCCATCGATCCACACGCGCGCAACACCGCCTTCTTTGGTATGCGGACCGGCGAGGCTGATGCCTGTTCCTTCGAAGGAGAGTTCGGCAGTTGAGCCTTTGCCCGAGCTGATCCGGGCGTCTTCCTGCTCCTTCCAGTTCCCGGTCCACTTCCAGCGCCGATCAGAGGCGAGAATGCGTTCGGCGGGGACGCCAGGCTGGAATTGTTCCAACTTCACACGCGCTGGAGCCTCGAGAGGGATTCTGGCTTCGTGATTGTTGAACAGGAAGCCCCCGGCGGCTGCGATGTTGCGGAGCGAGTGGTGCAGCGAAGACTGGACAATCTGATCGAACGAGTAATTGGTGAAGCGAAACTTCCGATCCGCGATGGCAGGGATGCCCGCACGCCAGGTTTCCGGTATCGCATCATAGCCGAGCATGACACCCAGGATTCCACCCGCTGACGATGGATTGCAGTCCGAATCCTGACCGGCGCGCGTGGCGATCTCCAGCGTTCGCGCAAAGTCTGACTGGCCATGCAGCAGGGCCAGGGCAATATAGGCCCCGTTCAGTCTGGCATCGATGTTATAGGGGTCGAGAGCTCCTTTGGGGCATACATCATCGCGATCCCACTTGTCCTGAATCATCTGCCAGACCTTGCGCCAATCGCTTTCACGACGGGTCCAGGACAGTACGTCGGAAATGATGGCTGCATAGCCGCTACCCGGGGGCAATGCGGCTAAACCGGCTTCCACCACCTTGCGGGGATCGTTCTCCAGAAAGGCGGACGAGTACATTGCAGCGACAAAGATCCCGCCGTAAAGCCCGTCGCCCGTGTTGATCATGCGGCCGACGCGATCGGCGAACAATGCCGCGCGCCTGGGCATACCCGGGTACATCAGGCCGATGAAGTCGGCTTCGATCTGGAAGTCGATGTCATTGGCGTGCATGTTGTACTGCGGCGAGCCCGTCAGGTGAGGGGACACCCCGCGCTGCAGATTGCGCCGGGCTGACGCGTTGGCGTGCCAAAGCGTGTAGGTAGAATCGCGGAAGGCCTCACCGAAGCGCTCCAGTGGCGCGTCCGCACTGTACTTGTCCACGACTTCGGCAAAGGTCATTTCCACATAGAGGTCGTCCTGGTCTAAAGCGCCCGCGACCAGTTCAGGACGCCACACGATCGGCGCCTCGTAGATCTTGCCATTGGACTTAAACTCAGTGGGCGCACCATAGGACACACCGATCATCTGGCCCGCCCAACCGCCTCTGATCTTGGTCTCCAGCACTTTACGGTCCAGGCTGCCGCGAGCATAACCGGGCTCAACCTTGTCTCTAACGCTAAGCGGCGCAAGCCAAACTCCACCCGCGTATTGTCCGGAGTGGGAAATCCATGTGCGTCCGCGCTCGTCGGTGATGATGCGCGGACTGCCCTCGGCGAATACGCCGTTGTAGTCGACATTCAAGGTAAAGCGGTACGGATCATCCGAGCGATAGATGCGCCTATAGTGGAAGCGCGACTGGTTGTTGTTGTTTACCGGCCCCGTGAACAGCCAGAATCCCGCCGCATTCCGGTATATGAAGTTGTCGCGGAAGAACGGGTGCTCCGGCCATGGCGTGACGTCGGTGTTGTCGGCCAGCGCCACGCGCCGCTCTTCCCAGTGAATCAAGTCCGTGCTGGTTCGCAGCAGGACAGCATGTTTGCCCATCGTTTCCGGCGGCTCTGTTCCGCTGTAGTACATCAGCCAGCGATTCTCATGGCGGAGCACGAACGGGTGCCGGGCAAAGATGGAGTCGCGGAACAATGGACCATTGCCATGCCTCTGCCACGTGATTCCGTCGGGCGAAGTGGCAAGGTGAATCCCATGCGGGCCTTGGGTAGCCTTGCCGAAGTCCTTCACCTTCCAGCGGTCGCCTGCTCCCGGATCCCACCCGGTCCAGGCTCTGCCCGAACCGGTATAGAACATGTAGAAGCGGCCATCGTGGACTAACACGAACGGGTCCCAAAGGAAGTCCTCGCCGAATTCGGCGTTGGCCTCCAGAGCAGTCCCGCGCAGGGTCCAGGGCCCGTCTACGGAAGGAGCAGTGGCGTGGACAATCTGCTGCTGCTTCTCTTCCCTGTACCTGTCTTTACGCGCACAGCGGGCGGCGTAAAGGTGCCATTGACCGTCGGGGCCACGGACGATGGAGGAACCCGCAAAGAAGTGATCGTCGGGAGAACGAAGAAGCAGTTTGAACTCGCCCGGCCGGAAGACAAGCGATTCCTGCTCGCTGGGATGGAAGGTGCCCAGCACCGGCGGAGGCGTATCGGAGAGATGGAAATCATCCGCTCGCAGCAGCGCGGCCACCGGCGTCATCACCTGGATTACGATACGCGCTTTGCGGCCGCGGAACTCCGCCACATCCCAGCCGCGTAAACGCATATCGTAGGAGTTGTTGCCGAAGGCGGTACGCACTTCCTGTCCCCCGATATTGAGCCAGATCCGCACATCCGGGTGCAGTTCCCCGCCATAGCGGAAGCGCAGGTACTTATGAGTAATCGCAAACTCGTCGCTGACCAGTTTGCCGGGTATCACGCTCCCGTGCCGCGTATCTCCGACCGCGACAATGTAATCTCCCTGCCAACCGGTGAAATCTCGATCATTGCGCCACTTGGGGACCTCGGCGGAGGCTTTGAAGGGGGTGGCGCCAAAGCTCGGCTTGGCAGGGTCGCCCTCAAAAGTCCAGCCGGAGTAAGTCCCCGTCTCAAAATCAAACAGTTTCTTGTCGGGTTGCTGCTGTCCGCTCAGCGGTGGGAGTACCAGCAGCAGGGACACTGACCATACGGTGCTTACAATTCGCATTACTGAATTACCTAAAAGAAGAATTGGGCCGTGAAGAGAAAATTACGCATGGGAGCGTAAGTCGAGAAGCCGCTCACCTGTCCGAACTGGCTCGATAACGGATCGGTAACCGCCTGGCCGAACATCGGGTGGTTCACGATGTTGAATGTGTCCACTTTCAAACGGAAGTAGTAACGCTCCGTAACGTAGAAGCTCTTCAACAGGCTGACGTCGATCTGATTGATCGGATCACGGAACGGCAGGCGGATGTCCGGGGCAAACGCATCCAGGCGGACGGTGTAGGCGGCCGGCTGCTGCGCGGGCACGCGATTGAAGCCGGCGTCGATATTGAATTTCCGTTCCGGAGTAGTCTGGTCGTGCGGGATGTAGAGCTGCGAATAATCCCCGTTGAACAGGTAGTTCCCATCGAAACTAAGCGGCCCGCGGATCTGGTACTGATAAATGCCCGAGAGCGTCCAGCCGCCCAGAATCGTGTCGAGCAGGTAATGCGCGTTCGCCCCATAACGGCGTTTGCGGCCGTAGGGAACGTCGTAAATTCCATTTGCTGCAACGCGGTGGAACCAGCTATCCAGATAACGGGTTGGCCGCATTTCAAACTCATTCACAATACGGTCAGTGAACTGTTTCGAGCCCGTATAGGCCACGCTGAACGTGAAGCCTTGGCTGTAGCGTTTCTTCACTTCCGCTTCCATGGAATCGAAGCGACTGGTGCCGAGGCCGACCTGTTCCAGATTCAGCGTTCCCATGTGGGGGAATGGGCGTAGCAACTGAGCCTTGGTCGTATTGGCAGTATTCAAACCCATGCCCGGAACCAGCCCCGCAAGTGGATTCGGCACGGTGCGATTCAGGTCATTTGCCAGCGCGTCGTTGCGGACACGGCTGGTATTCCAATACTGGCCGGGCACCGCGTTTGGGCGCAGCGAGACATCCATATCGCGAATCCAACTACCCAGGTATGCGATCTCGGTCATCCAATCCTTGCCGAAACCATACTGGAAGCCCGCACGCACCCGGTGGGAGTAGACATGCTTGCGGTCCAGATCATAGGACCAGTAACCTCCACCGACGTTCTGCATGACACCAAGGGCTGTGCCAACAGGCTCGAGGAAGCGTGCGCCGCCGGGCAGCGTTGCCGGGAAAGGATCGCGCAGGTTGGATGCGCAGCTCAAAACCAAGTTCGAGGTCCGCAAAGATCCGCGCAGCGGCGGCTTCGATCGCCGCCGGAAAGCTGGAACGCTCGTCGGCGGAGCGCAGGTCCCAGATGCGCCGGCGCGAGTCCTCCACAACTCCCCGCGTCAGCACACGCAGCCGCTCCAGCCGCTCCACGGCTTTTGCCGGCGACGACGTCATCAGTACCGAAAGGGCTTCCAGATGCGCCGAGATACCAGCCACGCCCTGCATGAGCGTGTCGTGAATCTCACGCGCAATGCGGCTGCGTTCCTCCAAAACGGAATCGAAGCCGGCGCGAATTCGAGCCAGGCGATAGCGATAGCCCGCGAAGGAAAGCAGCAGCGCGGCCGTGCCACAGAGCCAGTAGAACCATGGAGTGTTGTAAAAGTGCGGCCTGAGAGAGAAGGAGATAGCCGCCGGCTGCGAACTCCAGCCTCCATCGGCCCCCCGCGCAGCTACTTCGAGCGTATACTCTCCCGGCTGCAGGTTAGAAAAGTAGGCCGTTCGCCTCCTGTCCACCAGGGTCCACCCGTCGGCAAGCCCACGCAACCGGTAGCGAAAGGTGATCTCGTGAGCGTCGCGCAGTGACAATGCGGTGTACCGTACTTCGACGGATCCCCGTCCCGGCGGGAAAGAAAGCGCCTCGAAGGGCGCCCGTGTCTGTCCGTCGACAGTAATGGACTCCACCAGCGCCTCAGGCCCAGGCTTGCTCTCGCGATATCGGCGCGGGTCGATCACGACCACGCCCCCAATTGTCGCGAACCAAAGCCGCCCGTCACGAGCTTTCCACGCGCCCGGCTGTTGACCCGCGCTACATTCGGCGGCAGGCATGCCGTCTGCGGTGCCCAACGTGGCAATGTCGGGTGGCGGCGCCCCACTCATGAGATGCTCTTCGAGGGCAGTGCGCGAAACGCGGTAGATACCGTTGCCGCCGCCCAGCCAGAACGCGTCGAAGTCGTCCTCGAGAATCTGATAGACGCCGTCCAAAAAGCCAGCGGATCTGCCAAAGGTCTTAATCGACTCCCGATCAATCCGATTCAGGCCGTCGAATTGCGTACCGGCCCAGACAATGCCTAGCCGATCCTGATGTAAAGAAATCACTTCATTTCCCGAGAGCCCCTCTTTGGCGCTAATCTGGCGCACCCGGCCGCCCGGCTCAAAAACCCAGAGACCAGATTCGGAGGAGGCGGCCCAGAGACGACCATCGCGATCTCGCAACAGCGCGCGAATTTGTCCAGGTACCTGTGGGAAGCCAGTTTTCTGGACCAGTACTGCACCCGTTTTCGCGCCCGCCCCGGCTCGATAGATAAAACTTCCAGCGGCCAAAACGGAGCCATCGTTGTCGGCGGTAAGTGCGAAAATGCTTCCCCCGCCGCCAGGAGTGAGCGATCCACCGTTCCAAAGAAAGAGGCCGCGGTTCGTTCCAACCCACATCGATCCGACCGGATGTTCGTAAACCGCGCGGACGTAAAGATCGCGTAGCGGCCTCAACTCCGGAAGTGAAACGGGCGCCCCGTTCTTCATGAGTGAAACCCCGTCATCGGTGCCGATCCAAATCCGGCCTTGCGAATCTTCGAAGACAGTCTTAACGGAGTTGTGGACGAGCCCCTCCGCGCGCGTGTACGCCCCTACTCGTGGTGCGGCCAGCCGAAAGAGCCCGTCATCTTCCGTGCCAACCCAAAGCGAGCCTTCACGATCCTCGAACAGGGACAAAACCTGGTTTCCGGGCTGCCCTGGCAGCAGTGGGATTGTCTCAAAGAACCGCCCATCCCCACGTACAAGCTGATTCCAGGCTCCAAGCCAAACCGTTCCCGCGCGATCGCGCTGAAATGCTCGCGTCACAGAAGGCGTGCGTGAAGAGGCAAACGCAACGCGTTCCAGCGCCCCGGCGCGGAGTACAGCCGCGCCGTTATCGGTTCCAATCCAAATTTCGGCGCCGCGCGGGTCGGCATAAAGCCCAATGATGGAATTACTAGGCAGGCCGTCCTGGGAGGTGTAGCTGAGCGTGGTTTCCCCTGCAAGGTTGGCGTTCAGCCTGATCAGCCCTTCGCGCTGCGAACCCGCGTACACAACACCATCGGGGGCGACCGCGACAGAACGGAATGGGGCAGCCTTGCCAGCCGGGCGGAGCACAGCCTTGGCCCCTTCCCACGTTAGCCGGAGCAAACCGGACTGCGTAGCCAACCAGAGATTCCGATTCGAATCAACCGCGAGTGCGTGAACGCCGGCCACTTCGCCGGGCGCCGCTACCGTTTCAAAGCGGCCGGCGCGGAATCGCGCCAGACCGCCATACTCAAAACCAATCCATAACGACCCGTCAGGAGCCACGGCGAGAGCGGTTACTGAGTGACCCGGTAAGAGCGGCGTATTCGAACGGTGAAATAGTGTGAAGCTTACGCCATCAAAGCGAGCCAGTCCCCGGCGCGTTCCCAGCCAAAGGTATCCATCAGGTGTCTGCTGAATGGCATATACGGTGTTGGCAGGAAGACCTTGCTCGACGCGCCAGTTGTCACAGAGTAACTCGCCGGCCGCAGACTTGACCCTTGTCGTTGCGCGCGCCAGGGCCGCTCCCAACACACATAAGGTGATGAACCACCAACGGATCCGCTGCAACCTTCCACTCTTCCGCCCGCCAGCATAGCGCATGTCTTCAGACCGCGGAGCGGGTGCGCAAACAGGCG